>Ga0209919_1000555_pt1 | contig 19069 bp, 8 predicted proteins | sample SalPon2A_C_D2_MG_FD_185721 | JGI IMG/M metagenome (GOLD analysis project Ga0209919, IMG submission 185721) | Soil microbial communities from South San Francisco under conditions of wetland restoration - Salt Pond MetaG R2A_C_D2_MG (SPAdes)... | ecosystem: Environmental > Terrestrial > Soil >... | reverse complement strand
TTTTCGCCAGTCTGCCGGGAAACTGTTCAGCGTCACGGAAGAGAATTCCCCGGTATCGAATAGCTTGGACAGGCTGTGGCCCGGCCGGTCTTCGTTTTGAAGGACGGCCAGATGATCGCCATCCCAGCGCTCGATTTCGAAAGGCGATTCGAAGTCCGATAAAACCGGGAAACTCGAATAGCCGTACAATAAGGTGATTGCAGACCTGGCCAGGGGCAGGACAGAAACCCCGATCAGGAGAATACAAATTGTGAGCAGCGATTTGCGCAGCACCGGGCTGGTTCGAATGGATCCCGGATGGCAGAGTAAAGCAAGGGATGCGCCGAGATAATTCCTGTATATATCGACGAAACTGAATCCGCGCCCGATGGCCGACTGGATCGTCTCGATTCCGATGCTGATCAGGGCGAGCGCGAAAATCGCCAGCGCCAGCGGTCGCATTCCGATTTGTCGATTGGCCTTGTCGAGCGCGAGCCAGGTAATGGCAAAGAAAAACAGAATGTGCCCGTGGTCCCAGGCGCCGGCGCCAAGTTTGGAAACCGGCGAAGTCAATATATTGGTTAGCAGCAGCGGAATTCCCGCCACCGCGATAGCCCGGAGCAGATAGTTGAAGTATTTCGGGCGAACCCCGGCTTGCGGTGTCATGTGATCGGCACGAGCGGTTTCTTTATCATGCATGGTTTCAGGTTCGAAAACTCGTCGGGTCTATTGATCTCGACTGATTTGTGCATCGAGTGTACCGGCAAACGCGCGAAGGCGGACAGGAATACCGCCAAATTTTCCCCGCCCGGGGTCAGCCAGACCGGGTTGCGGGCGAGAGCCCCCGTTTCCGGATCATGGACGCCGGTTCCGAAATGCCGGGCAGAATATATTCCCGCCCGCGCAAGGTTGCAACGCGCGGGCCGCCCGGCAGGAGGCGCGTGGAACGGCGGAAAGCTGCCCGCGGATAAAATCGGCGGCGCTTCTCCCGGGTCCGGGTCATCGGATGCCGCGCCACTTTATCTGCCAGACATTCCAAGCTTGTCGCCGCCGGTGGACAGGGTGGCAAGGCCGTCGCGGTGGTAAACGGGCGAGGCCTGTGACGCATCGGTAAAATGTTAACTGGCGCAAAGAAATAGAAAATCAAAATTCGCAAAATACGGGCTCAAAACCCTCAGCACAGGGCCAAGAACAACATTAAGTATGGCTGGAATCTAAATGAGCTCAGAAAAGCTGCCAAGGTCGGTCGTCGGAGCATTTGCGGCTATCGCAAAAAAATATCCAGCAAATGTAGCGGTCGCCCACCAATTCACGGACGACTGGGTCGAGTTTACCTATGCCCGGTTGCTGGAGCAGGCCGGTAGCGTCGCCACGCAGTTGCATCGGCTTGGCGTGGAAAAGGGCGACGCGGTGGTGTTGCCCTCGGTCCGTGGCGGTAATCTATGTAGCCAGTTACTCGGTATCCTGTGGGTCGGGGCGCACTACGTGTACATCGACCCGGAGTATCCGCCGGAGCGCCAGGAATTCATTTGCCGGGAAACCGGCGCCCGCATCGGTCTGTTCGACGACTATGTAGAACCGATCGAAAATCTGCCCCTGGAATGGCACCGCATCGAAGCGGTCGAGCCCGACCCGCCCGAAATGGTGCAAGCCGAGACCTTGCCCGCCTACGTCATGTTCACTTCGGGCTCGACCGGAACGCCCAAGGGCGTGGTCGTTCCGCATCTCGGCATTTACCGCCTCGTTTGCGACACGGATTTCATCGAATTCTCGGACCAGGTTTTTCTGCAGCTATCCGCCCTGGGTTTCGATGCATCGACACTCGAAATCTGGGGGCCCCTGCTCAACGGCGGCACCTGCGTCCTGCATCCTGAAAATGGCGTGATTACGCCGGCAAAGCTGAAGGAGTCGATCGAATCCAGGGGCGTGACGACGCTCTGGCTGACTTCTTCGCTATACAATCTTATCGCCAGCGAACATCTGGATACGCTTGTCTCGCTATCCCAACTGCTGGTTGGCGGCGAAGCCCTGTCGGTTTCGCACGTCAGGCTGGGACTGGAAAACTTGCCGGGCACGAGAATGTTCAACGGCTACGGCCCGACCGAGAACACCACGTTTACTACCATCTACCCGATTCCCGGGGATTTACCGGCGGACGTGAAGCGCATTCCGATCGGGTTCCCGATTCACGGTACCGAGTGCGATATTTTCGACGAGGATTTGAAACCCGTGTCGGACCCGCACGGGCGCGGGGAACTGATTGCCTTCGGCGAAGGCCTCGCGGTGGGATACCTGAATCGTCCCGATCTTACCGCGGAGCGCTTCGTCGAAATCAAGTGCCGCGACGGCGAGCTGCGACGCGGTTACCGGACCGGCGACCTGGTGCAGAAGAATCCGGACGGCAGCTACGAGTACCTGCAGCGCAACGACAAGCAGGTGAAGATCGACGGGCATCGTATCGAACCCGGAGAAATCGAACTCTATCTGAACGAACTGGACGATATTGCCGATGCCAGGGTGGTGGTGAGAACGGGGCCGAGGGATCAAAAACGCCTGACCGCTTATTTCGTCGGTAAAAATCCGATCGATCGGCACCAGCTGCGGGAAACGCTGAGCCAGGTATTTCCGCGCTACATGGTGCCGCACTTCATCATTCCGATGGATTCGCTGCCGATCAATCAAAACGGCAAGCTCGACGAATCCAGGTTGCCCGACCCGTTTGCCAATTCCGGCCAGGACAAGGCCGCGGTCGACCGCAGCGGCGTCGCCGGACACTGGTCCGATATCCTGGAACGGAAAGTCGGTTACGATGAAAATTTTCTCGATGCCGGGGGCACCTCGCTGGAAGCGGTGCTGTTGACCGAGCGCCTGGAGGAGGCCTACCAGGTCAAACTGGGCGCGACTTTCGTCTTCGAATACCCCACGATCAACTCGCAGACCAGGTTCCTGGACGGGCAATTGCAGAATCAGGGCGCCAGCCGCGCGCCCGAACCGGGCGAGAGCTCGGCCGATGGTACCCGCTACGCCGTTATCGGCATGGCCTGCCGCTTTCCGGGCGCTGATAACGTCGACGAGTACTGGCAAAACCTGATCGACGGCAGGGAGACGATCAGCTTTTTCGGGGACGGCGAGATCAGCGAGGAGGTCGACCCCAGGGACCGGAATCATCCGAACTACGTAAAGGCCAAGGGGATCATCGATCGTTGCGACGAGTTCGATGCCGAGTTTTTCGGCGTTACGCCAACCGAGGCGAAGGTGATGGACCCGCAGCAAAGATTGATGCTGCAACTCGCCTGGAACGCCCTCGAGGATGCCGCGATTCCTCCCGGCGACGAGCGCTATCGTACCGGTATTTTCGTCGGTATGAACTGGGCGCGCTATTTCCAGCAGTATGTGCTGCCGAACAAGGAGTTGCTGGGCAACTTCGGCCAGTTCAATGCATCGCTGGCCAACGAATCCGATTTCCTCAGCACCCGGATTTCCTACAAGCTCAACCTGAAAGGGCCCAGCGTCAACATATTCACGGCTTGCTCGACGGGGCTCGTGGCCATCGCACAGGCCTGCGCCAGTATCGAGCAGCGGCAGTGCGAGATCGCGATAGCGGGAGGCATTTCGGTATCGACCCCGGTGCGCAGCGGATACGTCTACCAGGAAGGGGGGATGCTGTCGCGGGACGGGCATTGCCGTCCCTTCGACGTCGAGGCGACCGGAACGACGTTCAACGACGGCGCCGGACTGGTCGTCCTGAAGCGGCTGGACCTGGCGGAGCGGGACGGTGATCGAATATACGCGACGATCAGGGGGTATGCGGTTAACAACGACGGGGAAGCCAAGGCCAGCTACACGGCGCCCAGCGTCGGTGGACAGGTCGCGGTTTACAAGGCGGCGATCGAGAACGCCGGAATCGCTCCGGAATCGGTTGGATATATCGAAACCCACGGCACCGCGACGCCGCTCGGCGACCCCATAGAAGTCGAGGCGCTGGCGCGAGTCTACGGAAACGACTCTGACCGTGAGGGAGACTGCGCCCTGGGTTCGGTCAAATCCAATATCGGCCATACCATACACGCGGCAGGGGCCGCGAGTTTTATCAAGACCGTGCTCGCGGTGCGCAACAACCAGATTCCAGCAACGCTGTTTTTCAAGCAGCCCAATCCGAAGCTGAATCTGGAAAAATCTCGTTTTTACGTCAACAGCGAAACAGAAAAATGGAAACTACGCGGCCTGCGCAGGGCGGCGGTAAGCTCCCTGGGTGTTGGCGGCACCAATGCACATATAATCGTCGAAGATTACCCGCAGGCCCATTGCGAGGCCGAGGATCTAGAGGACCCGTTTGGATACTCCGTATTGCTTTCCGCGAAATCCGCCGAGTCGCTGAAGTTTCAGATCGACGAGTATCGGCATTTTTTCGATAGCAAGGGGGATTCCCCGTCGCTGCGCGATGTTTCCTATACATCGATAGTGGGACGCAGGCGCTTTTCGCAACGCGCCGTTATCAACGGTCCGACGGCAAGCGCGATGGCGGCGGGTATCGCACAGAATTCCAATATCGTACGCGGGTCCGTCGATTCCGATTTCGAGGGCAGGATCGGCTTCTTGTTTACCGGTCAGGGTTCTCAACGCGAAAACATGGGGTCGTGGCTATACCGAAACGATGCCGGTTTCAGGCAGGTGTTCGATTCGGGTTCCGAGCTGGTCGTAGCCCAGGAAGGTTTCGATATACGCGACGTCGTGTTCGCGGATTCTCCCGTCCCCGGACAGATCAACCAGACACAAATCGTCCAGCCGGCATTGTTGCTGCTGGAATACGGGCTGGCCAGGATCTTGCAGAACCGGGGCTGTAATCCCGATTTCCTGATCGGTCACAGTATCGGCGAATACGCGGCGGCGGTACTCGCTGGAGTCATGTCGATTGAGGATGCGGTAAGAATAGTCGCCCGCAGGGGAGCCCTGATGCAATCCATGCCACCCGGCAGAATGCTCGCGGTCAAAGGCAGGAGCCGGGACGAGGTCGCCGGTTTCCTCGGCGGCGAAATTTGCCTGGCGGCTTCGAACGCGCCCTCGCTGGTGGTACTGGCGGGCACCGCCGATGGCGTCGAGCATTTGCAGCGGGACATGGAAGAGCAGGGTATAGAGAGCACGCTTCTGGAAACCAGCCATGCATTCCATTCCCACATGATGGAGCCCATCGTCAAAGACTTCGAGGAGCATATAGCATCTTTCGAACTGAGCGCTCCGGCGATCCCGATATTTTCGACCTCGAGCGGAAAATTACTATCCGCCGAGGAAGCGAGGTCACCGGGGTACTGGGCTTCGCAGGTACGGAATCCGGTTTTGTTTTCGGATGCAGTTGCGAGCGCACGGGCCCATTTCGGAGAAGCCACCCTGGCCTTCGTCGAGGCCGGGCCGGGGCAGACCCTGACCAGCCTGGTCTCGATGCAATCCGCTCCCGAAGCCGGTCCCGCGGTGCCCGTATTGCCGAATTTCGGCCGCGACGAAACCGCGGCCAGCGATATTCAGAGTTCTCTCGGCAGCTTGTGGGTGAGAGGCTTCGAAATAGACTGGTTGAAAGCATTTTCCGGTAACCAGCCCAGCAAGGTAAGTATCCCGTGCTATTCCTTCAAGCGGGACTCGTACTGGTTACCGGCACCGGTCGCAGGCATTGCGGTCGCCGCCCCGCAAACCGAAATTATCCAACCCGCTTTTCAAGCGCCAATCCAGGAACAACAAGTGAATCCAGAGCAGCATTTAGAATCAGTACAACAGGAAGTAAGGGAAATCATCGAGGATATAACGGGATATGATCTCGGAGACCTCGACCCGGAAACAAGTTTTACCGAGGCCGGACTCGATTCCCTGCTCCTTACTCAGGTCGCGACAGCGCTTGATCGCAAGTTCAGCCTCGGCATCACGTTTCGACATCTCGTCGAGGAATATACTTCACTGGCAGAATTGGGGAAGCACATGGCCGAGAAAATTCCACCCGAAACCGTAGCTGTAGAGGTTGCGAGCGCCGCGGCCTCGCCCGCGCTCACCGTTGCCGCCGCGAATCCAGGAGTCCCTGCTCCGATTGCCAACGCGAACACCGGCAACGCGTTGCAGGATCTCATCAATGCGCAGCTCCAGGTCATGCAAATGCAGCTGCAGGCCTTTGGCGGGGGCGGCACCGCCGCGGCCCCGATGCCCGCAGCCGCGACCGCCGCGGCGCCGCCGGCCGCGCCCGCGACCGCGAAGGCACCGGATTCCGCCGGCGACGATTCCGGAAAATCCAGGCCGAGACATACCCCGGGAACGCGCATAACGCGCGAGAAGGTCGGGGTGAAGCTTACCAGCGCACAGCAGCAGTGGGTCGATTCCCTGCTTCAGAGTTACCAGTCCAGGTTCGCGGGATCCAAGGCCTACACGCAGAAACACCGCAAGCATCTCGCCGACCCGCGCAGCGTATCCGGCTTCAACCCGGAATGGAAAGAAATCATTTTCCCCATTGTTACCGAGAGGTCGCGCGGCTCGAAACTCTGGGATATCGATGGCAACGAGCTGATCGACACCTCTAACGGATTCGGCCCGATTTTCTTCGGACATTCGCCGGAATTCGTTACCTCCGCGATCAAGGAACAGCTGGACAAGGGCATAGAAACGGGTCCCCAGTCGCCTCTTGCGGGCGAGGTAGCCGATCTGTTCTGCGAGCTTACCGGCTACGATCGATGCACTTTTGCCAGCACCGGTTCCGAGGCGGTCATCGGCGCCCTCAGGATTGCCCGCACGGTCACCGGCCGTTCCAAGGTGGCGATGTTCGAGGGCAGCTATCATGGCATTTTCGACGAGGTGATCAATCGCCCTGGCAGAGACTACCAGGCGTTGCCCGCGGCGCCCGGTATTCCACGCGAGGCGACCAGCAACATGATGATTTTGCCCTGGGGCGAAAAGGAAAGTCTGGATGTCCTTCGCGAACAGGGGCCGGACCTCGCGGCGGTACTGGTGGAGTCCGTGCAAAGTCGGATGCCCGAATTTCACGACCAGGAATATCTGAAATCCATCCGGGAAATTACCCAGCAATCCGACACCGCGATGATTCTCGACGAAGTAGTTACGGGTTTTCGCGTTCATGCCGGGGGAATTCGCAAGTATTTCGACATCGATGCCGATATCGGCACCTACGGCAAGGTCGTAGGCGGGGGCTATCCGATAGGCATCATCGGTGGTAAATCGAAATTCATGGACGCTCTCGATGGCGGTAGCTGGCAGTATGGAGACGACTCGATACCGGAATGCGGCGTGACCTTCTTTGCCGGCACCTTCGTGCGTCATCCCCTCGCCCTGGTCGCGGCGAAGGCCATAATGGAAAAAATCAGGTCGGAGGGCGAAAGCCTGTATCGGGATCTGGAGAAAAAGACCTCGGATCTCGCCGCGGAGGCCAAGCGATTCATCGAGGAGATGAAATGCGGTGTCAAGTTCGAGGAGTTCGCTTCCTTCTTTTACCTCGCCGTTCCCGGTAACGCGCACTGGGGTCATCTGTTGTTTACCATGATGACTCTCGAGGGAATTCATATCCAACAATATCGACCGAATTTTCTTACCACCGAGCATTCCAGTGCCGACATCGACAAGATTCTGGCCGCGTTCAAAAAATCGCTGGCGCAGTTGGTCATGCATGGCCTGATCGAGGGCAACAGCCTTGCCGCGAACAAGTTTTTACAGGATAAGCCCGCAATACCGGCCGGCGCCAGGCTGGGAAAGAATGCGCAGGGCGAGCCCGCCTATTTTGTCGAGGATCCGAAAAACAAGGGAAAATACCTGGAAGTAGGTAATCCATGAGCTCGGTCGATTTCGATCCCTTTGCCGGCGGGGAGATACTTCGGGTAAGCCCGACAACCGGCCCGCAAAGGGAAATCATCGCCTCCGCGCAGATGAGTGACGAGGCGAATACGGCATTCAACGAAGCGGTATCCCTCGATATTTCCGGGAATCTGGACGCCGGACTGCTGGATGACTGCTTTCGATGCCTGGTACAGAGGCACGATATTCTCAGGGCTACTTTTGCGCGCAGCGGCAGTGAAATTTGCCTGGGCGACGGTAATCACTTTTCCCTGCAGCAGGAAAACCTGGAATCCCTGGCGCCGAAGGAACAGGAGCAGGAGATCGAGGATTTGTGCAGGAATATCGCCATATCCCCGATGAACCTGGAAGAGGGGCCGTTATTTTTCGCCTGGCTTTTGCGGCTATCCGGGTCCCGGCATCGGCTGGTTATCGCGGCGCATCATTTGATATGCGACGGCTGGTCTTTCGGCATGATGCTCAATGAACTCGCAAGCTTGTATAACAATAACGCCGACGAGTCCGGGTTGTCCGCCGCCGGGTCGTTTTTCGACTTTGCCGAGGAGAACGAGGCAAAACAGGTCGCTAATATCGATAATGACTACTGGATAGATTCTTTCAGAAAGTCGTCTCCCGATACGCTCGATTTACCGCTCGACAGCCTCCGCCCGACTTCGAGGACCTTCAGGGCGGCGCGTTTCGACTATGATTTGAACGCGGATCTGACTTCGCGTCTGCCGCGCGCGGCGGCGGCTATGAAAGCAAGCCTGGTAAACGTGGTGATGGCCGGCTACTTCGCCTTGCTGCAGCGCCTGACCGGCAACACGGATATTATCGTGGGATTGCCGGTAGCGGGTCAGTCGGCTCTGAATCGGCCGAATCAGATGGGACACATGGTACAGTTGCTGCCGATCCGGATCGTTTTCGATCACGACACGCCGTTCGGCGAACTGGTCAACAAGGTAAAATCCGAGGTCCTCAACGCGAGCGAACACCCTGATTTTACCTTCGGAAAACTGCTTGAAAATCTGGTCCTCGACCGTTCCCGCGTGCCCTTGATCAGCACTATTTTCAATATCGATCAGCAAATGCCGGACCTGCATTTCGGCGATGCCGTCGCCAGTGTCCGATCCGTGCCGCGCTCGGCCGAAAATTTTGAAATATTTCTGAATGTCGTGCCCGGAAAGGGATCCCTCACGATAGAAGCGACCTATTCGACTGCACTGTTTGGCGAGGCGACGATTGAAGCCTGGCTGGAAGCACTGGAAACCATACTGGAACAGGTCGTAGACGCACCCGAAACCGCGGTCGGCAAGCTATGCCTGTCGGCAGGGCTGCCGGACATCGTCGACGAAGCCAACAATACCGATCTCGAGCTCGCCCATGGGGACCTGATATCGGCTTTTCGTGCTCAGGCCAGGTCGACACCCGATTCCGTCGCGACGGTTTCAGGCGGGGTTTCCCTGACTTACGCGGAACTGGACGACAAATCGGATCGTTTCGCCCGGTTGCTGCTGGAGCGGGGCGTGACCCGGGGCGGGGTAGTGGGAATCTGCTGCCGGCGCTCGGTCGAAATGCTTGCCAGCTGCCTGGCGGTGCTGAAAAGCGGTGCGGCGTATTTGCCGCTGGACCCGGAATTTCCCCAGGATCGCCTGACTTTCATGCTCGAAGATTCCGCTGCCGTGGCGGTAATCGAGGACGACAGCGCGCCCGGAGGAGTCAAACAGGCCGATATCGTTCACATCGACATCGGCAGCGACATGGCGGACGGTGCCGATTCCCCCTCCCTGCCGGATTCGACACCGGATCCGCTGCAGCAGGCCTATATCATATATACCTCGGGATCGACCGGTATGCCTAAAGGCGTTTGTATACCTAACCGGGCGGTAATCAATCTTCTGCAAGGTATACGGGAGAGAATCGGAATAGATCAGGGGGACAGGTTACTGGCTGTTACCACCCTGTCTTTCGATATATCCGTGCTGGAACTTTTCCTGCCGCTGATTGCGGGCGGCACGACAGTGATCGCGGCCAAGGAAGAGGTCAAGGACGGAGAGCAGCTCGCGGCGCTGATCGACCGGCACGAAATCTCGATGATGCAGGCGACGCCCGCGACCTGGAGATTGCTGCTCGCCAGTGACTGGGCAGCGTCGGCGAAATCCGGTTTGCACAGGATCCGGGCGCTTTGCGGCGGCGAAAGCCTGCCTCCCGACCTGGTGACGGATTTGCTTCCCCTGGTGTCCGAGCTCTGGAACATGTACGGACCGACCGAAACCACCGTGTGGTCCAGCTGCAAGAAAATTGTCGATCCCGAGGCATTGATCAGTGTCGGCAAACCGATTGCCAATACCCGGATATACGTGCTCAGCGAGGATCTGGAACCGCTTCCGATAAGTGCACCTGGGGAAATCTGTATCGGAGGTCACGGGGTTGCGATCGGTTATCACAATCGTCCCGACCTGACCGCGGAGCGTTTCGTGGATCATCCCGGCCTCGGTCGCATTTATCGTACCGGCGATCTGGGTAAAGTGCTGCCCAACGGAGAAATCCATCACCAAGGCAGATCGGACGACCAGGTCAAGCTCCGCGGGTTCAGAATCGAACTAGGCGAAATCGAAGCGGTTATCGCGGATTGTCCGGAAGTCGAGTCGGCCGCGGTTTTCCTGTGGACCCCGGCCCCGGAAGACGTGCGAATCGTGGCCTGCTGCGTGCCGGCCGGCGGCGAAAGTCTCGAGACGGTCAAGATACGAAAACAGGTTCGCGAACGCCTTCCCCAGTACATGGTTCCACAGTATATACAGGCGGTGGAAGCCTTGCCGCTGACGCCCAACGGCAAGGTGGACAGGAAAGCGCTGCCGCGTCCGGAAATTGCGGAAACGACCATTCTGTCGCAATCGACTCTGGTTAACGATACCGAAAGAACGATTGCCAGGATCTGGACCGAGCTGGTACACCCGAGATCGGCGATCGGTCGCGACGATAATTTCTTCGAACTCGGAGGCCACTCGCTGCTGGCCCTCGAGGCGATCAGAAAAATCGAAAGCCAGACCGGAAAGCGTTTCAAACCGGCTGAAATTATTTCCAAACGGCTGTACACGCTGGCCGAGGAAGTAAACGAGATTTCGGAGGCCGGCAATGAGACCGCTTCGGGGCCCGTCGCATTGCCGAGCCACGAACCGCGCAAGTTGTCGAGCGAGCAGTTGCGAATCCTGCGGAGCCAGCTGAATAACCCGGAGTCTAACTGCGATAATATTCCGATGTCATGGATATTGGCCGGAGATCTGAATCTGGAAGTTTTCAGCAAGGCCCTGCACAGAGTCTGGGACAGGCATACGGCGCTTCGAACCCGGATCATCGACCAGGACGGTGATTACCGGCAGATTCTCATTCGCAGCGATGAGCTGGTCCTGCCCGAAATACACGATTACAGCGCGCAGGATAATCCCCTCGAGCGGGCGGTCGAACATGGTACGCAAATCGCGGCGACGCCGTTCGAACCGTTAAAGGGTAGCTTGTGCAGGGTGATACTCTACCAGCTGGGTAACTCGGAATATCTGTTTTACATGAATTGCCACGCATTGACATTCGACGGCTGGTCCATCGACATTATGCTGACGGAACTGGAAAAAACCTATACCGCATTTCTGCAGGGTAAAACGCCGGATTTAACCCAGTTGCCTTTCGAGTACCGCGATTTCGCGCAATGGAGTTCGGCACAACCGGTAAATTCCGCGAATCTCGAATTTCACAAGAACGCCCTGCGCGAGATCGAGCCTTACCAGGGCATGGACATCGCAATCCGCAAGGGACATGCAAGGGGAAAGGGCTTTAATCTGGATGAGGAACGCGCCAGGCATATCGAGTCTTTTTGTAGTCAAAACTCGGTTAGACTTCACGAGTTTTTCTTTGCTGCCTATGCCATGGCGCTGTGCGAGTTGAACGGGGAGCGCGATGCCACCATAGGGATTCCCGTTACCGGGCGATATACTTCGGAAGTAATTGGAATTATCGGTAGTTTTATTTCCGTACTGCCATGTAACGTGCACCTTGCCGGCAGCAGCGCCCTGCCACAGGTTCACAATATTGCAGAACAATTGAAAGAGTTTCACCTGCACCAGGATCTGAGCTTCGCGCGGCTGGTCGAAAATACCGTCTGGCAGAACCAGTCGTTTCCGTCATGCCTGTTGACCAGCTTCGCCTATCAGGACATTCGAAATCGGCCGGTAAAATTCGGCGATCTCAAGTTGTCCCAGGTCGTTATCCACCGGGGTAATACCCGATTGCCGATCGAGTTCTGGGTGCGTATAGAGTCCAATGGCATCAGAGTTGTTTTCGATTTCGATGACGCTCAGGTAAGCGAGGACCTGATCGAAAAATTGAGCGCCGCGGTAGCCCGTTATGTCGACATCCTCGATAGCGAGGATTCGGTAGCCGAGTCGAAACCCGTGGATACAGGAGAGGTCCCGGCCGCTGCTGGAAGATCCGTCTGGCGGCGCCTGTTCCAGTAAATACGGCTAGTTTTTATTCATGATCGAGCCGTTTTTCTTCGATAATGCTCAGCTTTTCGGCTGTTATCATCCGTCCGCGGACCCGGCCAGCACCCGGGGCGTGGTATTTTGTCCTCCGTTGTTCGACGAGTACCGGCGAAGTTACCGGGCATTGTCCGATCTGGCCAATGCCTGCGCGAAAAACGGTGTTCACGTCATGCGGTTCGACTTTTACGGTACGGGAGATTCCCAGGGAATGCTCGCCGAGGCCAGTGTCGGGAGATGGAGAAATGATATCGACACCGCGATCGAGGAGTTAATCTCGCTAGCGGGTGTCGAAACGATCGTTATGTCGGGCGTGCGGTTCGGCGCCACGCTGGCCTCGAACGTAAGCCACGCAGCGGTTAAACGGGCCGTTTTCTGGGATCCCGTAGAATCCGGAGGTCAGTATCTGGACTGGCTCGACCGGGCGAATGAACAATTCAGGCAGGAGCACGTGGAAATTTCGCGATACACCGGCTACGGTTTCGACGATATCGTGTACGAGAATTTCCACTTGCCGGAACAACTCAAGGAGGGATTGAGCGGTTTGAAGCTCGTCACCGAATACGGCACGCCTCCTGCACCGATTCAAGTTATCACCTCGCAAAAAGAAATTGCCGAGTCGCACAGGTTCGAACACTGCGACTATCCCGGCGTGGAGCACGACTGGCCCTATTACTTCGACGGTTTGCTGGCTCCCAAGCCTGTTCTCGAACAGATCGCAGAGAAGGTTGTGGGGGCATGAAGGAGGAGCCGTTTCGTTACGGAGAGAATAACCGTTGTTTCGGGATCCTGACATTGCCCGATAACCCGGACGAGGCGCCGATCGTGGTCGCCCTGAACGCGGGATTATTGCATCGCTCCGAACCTTATCGGCTGAATGTCCTGGTTTGCCGCGGACTGGCCGAAGCCGGGTACATTTGCGCCAGGATCGATATTTCCGGCAAGGGCGATTCTCCGCCGCGCGAGGGAATGAAGTTTCGAGACCTGGTCGACATGGACTGGGGCTTTATCAGGCAGGCGCTGGTCAAGCGTTTCGGGGAACGTAATATTATTTTACTCGGCCTTTGTTCGGGAGCCGATAACGGGATCAAGTTAGGTGCACAGGATCCGCTCGTCAGGGGACTGGTGTTGTTGGACGCGATTTCTCCTCGAGACGCCGGCGCGGCGCGGCGCGAGTTGATGCATAAGCTTGGAAATTTCCGCAAGGTCCTGAACATCCCGCGAGCAGTTTTATCCCGGGTGCTGCGTCGGATTAGCGGCAAGCCATCGGCCGAGTCCGAGCAGCTCATGCTCAGAGATCTGCCGACCGAGGACGATCTGCGGCAATGCTTTGGTCGTATCGTCGAAAGCCGAGGCCGGGTGCTGGCGATATTCACCAGTCACGCCTATCCGCAATACAACCAGGCAGGACAGTTTACCCGTGCGCTGGATATTGCCGGGCTCGAGGATTGCTGCGAGGAGGAATTCTGGCCCTCGATGATGCACCTTTATCCGGTCGAAATACACCGTGCAAAGCTTGTTGAACGAATCAACCAGTGGGGTAGGGAACATTTAACGACATTGAGGGATTCGGCCGGGGCATGAGAGCCCTGTTCCTGCTATTCGGGCTTGCGATCAGCATGCCCCTGCAGGCGGGTTGGGCGCTTAGGGACCTGCTCGCCGATTTCGTATTCCCTTACCGTTTCGGTTTTTACCAGGACAGCAATCTCATGATCGAGATGCGAGACGGTATCCGACTCAACGCGACGCTTTACCTGCCCGACAATACGGGCGGACCCTTTCCCACCATTCTGATTCGCACCACTTACGGAGGAATTTCGTTCGAGTGGGTACGGCTTTTCGCCGATAACGGATACGCCGTCCTGGTTCAAAATGTCCGCGGGCGCTACGGTAGCGAAGGAACCTATACCAGTCCTCACCGATATTCCCGCACCGACGGTTACGACAGCGTTGAGTGGATCGTGAATCAGCCGTGGTCCAGCGGCAAGGTCGGCAGTTTTGGTTGCTCGTATCTCGGCGAAGCCCAGATCATGCTGGCTGCGGCTAAACACCCGAATCACCTGGCAATGATCGTCGAAGGCGCCGGTGGCGCGATCGGCAACGCGCAACAAAGCTACGATTATTTCGGAGTTTACGAAAACGGGGTCTTCAACCTCGCATCAGGCCTCGGCTGGTTTACCGCCGACGGTGCCATCGACTACGGAATTACGCCTGAAGTGCCGGATCTGCCACTCAGGATAAAGCAAAACATCGGCAAGCTTCCGGTTGCCGGATTATCGGACAGGATAGTGCCTTTCAGCACCGGTTTTCGGGACATGGTCGAGCATTCGCTTACCGACGAATGGTGGAAAGAAGAGGGGTACATCAGCGAAGAAGACAGCTTCTCGACAGCGACGCTGCATGTCAATGCCTGGTACGACCAGACGGTGCACGACAGTTTCAAACTGGCGCGGCAGATGGCGGACAATGCCGCTAATCCCCGCGCTCGGCATCAGCATCTGTTGATCGGTCCGGGGCTGCATTGCAGTGCAGCGAAACTGGTGTCGGGCCCGGTGCGTATCGGCGAAATGGAAATCCAGTACGAGGATATCGACTACAGGTCCATTTATCTCGACTGGTTCGATTACTGGCTGAAAGGCAAGGGCGAGTTGAATTTGCCGAATATCCAGTATTACCTGATCAACTCCTCGAGCTGGAAATCCGCTTCGCAGTGGCCGCCCGGGGGGCACTCGACATCCAGGTACACTATAGCTGCCGAGAACAGGCTGGTCGACGGCGATCCGGCCCGGCCTGGAGCCCATGACGAGAATTATTACGAATTCCGATACGACCCGGAACACCCGGTCCCGACCCTGGGCGGTCCTATATGTTGTACCGCCGGGGCCGAGGACATAGCGGGCGCGGTCGATCAATCGCCGTTGAAAGGCAGGTCCGATGTTTTGCTGTTCGAATCGGCGGCGTTGGAACGAGACCTCGATCTTGTCGGCAGCGCAAGAGCGGTGCTGTACGTATCTAGCAGCGCGAAAGATACCGATTTCACGGTGAAACTGGTCGACCAGACGCCGCAGGGCCCTGCCTATAACCTTCAGGACGGGGTAGTGCGCCTGCTTTATCGCAACGGAATCGAAAATCCTGAGCCGGCCCGGCCGGGAGTCATCTATCGACTGGAACTCGACCTGAGACCAATTGCGTATCGCTTTCGCAAGGGACACAGGATTGCGGCCTATGTCTCGAGCAGCAATTTTCCGAGATTGGCAAGAAACCTGAATACCGGGGAATCCCCGTTGTTGACGACCGATACGAAAATTGCCACGAACCGGGTATATTACGGTGGGGAAAACAGCTCGTATTTCGAGCTTCCGGTGATCGATCAAGATTAAAACGTTGCAACAAACTCCGGGCTGGAGGGACCTGCATATGACAAATAGAGACAACTTAAACAGCGGCATAATTACTACGGCTGGCTGCGAAATCGAGCCATTGGATCCGGGCAGCTTTTCCACCTTCGGGATAAACGGGTTGAAGCATAACTACCATCTTCACCCGATGATGCAGCTGGACAAACTGGAGGAACTCGCCCACTTCATGCTCAAAAAGGGCAAGTGCCGCTTCGTATCGCCCGATATCGAGCTCGATTCGGAATTCCTGCACCACGGCAGTCTTCCTGACGACAAAGACCTTTCCCAGGTGTTCGCCGAAATCAGTAAGCCGCGGTCGTGGATTGCGCTTTACAATATCGAGGTGAACCCCGAGTATCGCCGGTTTCTAAACGAGGTTATCGACAAGCTTCGCCCCCTGGTCGAGCCGGAACAGAAGCGGATTTTCGATGTTCGCGGCTTCATATTCATATCCGCGCCGCCGTCGGTAACGCCTTTCCACATAGACCGGGAAAACAATTTCTGGCTGCAGATAAAAGGGCAGAAAAATATTACCGTCTTCGATCACAGGAACAGGGATGTTGTCAGCGCGAAAGCGGTGGAGGAATTTTTTATTTATCGAAGCCTGGACGACGTTAGACTGGATCTTGATATGATTGATCAGGGGATGGAATTCGTTACCAGCCCCGGCGACGGCCTGTATTTCCCCTCTACCACGCCACATATGACTACCAGTAAAGAAGACTGGGTCACGCCCGACGATGGCGTTTCGATTTCGATCGGAATCGTATTCTATACGGATTTCACCCGCAACCAGGCGCGCATACACCAAACCAATCATGCGATTCGCAAGTTGGGCGTTACGCCCGCCGAGCCCGGAAATTCAACGATAAGAGATCTGCTCAAGCAGACCACGGGCTATGCAATAACAGCGCTCAAGACCCGGTTCAGAGGTTATTCTCCGCCGCCGGGCATATTATAGACCCGCCCGATACCCGCTGGCCGGCGCACTACCTCTGGAAGAGGCGATTCAGGCTGCCGGGGGCGTGCAGGAAACGGTGATCATGAAGTTGCCGATTATTCGCCAGTCTACCCTCAGGCCTGTTTGCAGGCTGCCGATTACGGCGAACAGGGTGTCACCTCGGTCCTCGAGGCCGATGTCGAGGAAATCCAGGTAGTAATCTATCGATGGCGAAACCGATTTGATCACCGCCTCCTTGGCGCTGAAGGCAAGGAGTAACGGATCGACATCAGGAGAGCCGGGCGGGTTTTTGGCAATACCGGCCAGCATGCGGCCAAGCACCAGAAGCTCGGCCTCGCCGGCAATCATGCTGGCAGTCGCTCTGTCGATTCGGTGGTTCAGGGAAAGCATATCGATGCCCAGCGCAGTGGTCAGCTCCGCTGGTGAAACAACGGCAACCGCAAGCCCCTGGTCATGGGTAATGGATCCAACTACCGAATCCGGCCATATGGGTTCTCCACGGCTGCCCCTGGGTATGGAAACTTCTCCTAGACCCAGTTGCGCCAGGGCCTTGCGCGCGCAATAGCGACCCGAAGCAAACTCGGCCTTGCGCTTTTCGACCGAATTTTCGATGTGCACGATTTCTTCCGGGAGCAGGGCGATATCCCGCGAAATTCGAATTGCTTTCACGCAGGCATGGGGGTATCCGATCTCACGAATCCAGTTTTGTATTTCTCTTTCCAGTATCTCGGCTGATATCGGTTGGGGGACTTCGCTATCCATTTTCCAGATTCGCAGCTTTTTATTCGGATATACATAAATTGTAATACGTATCGATTAGACTCATGTAGAATTGTCTGGTTTTTGTCAGGGCAAATTGATTTATCAGGGTTTTTAATCATGAATGTAACTGTATTCGGATCAGGCTACGTCGGTCTGGTGAGCGGGGTCTGTCTGGCGGAAGCCGGAAACCACGTGGTATGTATGGATGTGGATCCGGTAAAGATAGACCGCCTTAATGCGGGTGACGTGCCCATATTCGAGCCGGGACTGGACGAATTACTGGAGAGAAACCGGCAACAGGGCAGGATCGAGTTTACTACCGATCTGGAAAAGTCCGTCAATCACGGACTGTTTCAGATGATCGCGGTCGGAACGCCGCCGGACGAGGATGGCTCGGCGGATCTGCAGTATGTACTTAATGTTGCCGATTCGATAGGTCGGCATATCAACGAATACAAGATCGTCATCGACAAGTCCACGGTACCGGTGGGGACGGCCGCCAAGGTCCGTGCGCGGATCAACGAGGCTTTGGCCGCGCGTAGTATGTCGGTCGAATTCGACGTCGTATCGAACCCGGAATTTCTCAAGGAAGGTGCCGCGATCGAGGATTTCATGAAGCCCGACCGTATTATTATCGGCACCGACAACCCCAGGACTACCGAGTTGCTGCGCATGCTGTATACCCCGTTCAACCGCAGTCACGATCGCCTCATCGCAATGGATATCCCGTCGGCGGAACTAACCAAGTATGCGGCGAACGCGATGCTGGCCACCAAGATCAGTTTCATGAACGAAATAGCAAATATCGCGGAAAGAGTCGGCGCCGATATCGAAAGCGTGCGACAGGGAATAGGCTCGGACCACCGGATCGGATTCCAGTTTATATATCCCGGTTGCGGTTATGGCGGGTCATGTTTCCCTAAAGACGTGCAGGCGTTGAGCCGGACTGCCAGGGATATCGGGCACGAGGCTAAAATACTGGATGCGGTCGAGGCTACCAACCGGGAACAAAAGGAAATACTTTTCGACAAGATCAGCAGGTTTTACTCGGGTGATCTCGATGGCAAGGTAGTTGCATTGTGGGGATTGTCTTTCAAGCCCCAGACGGACGATATGCGAGAGGCGCCCAGCCGGGTTCTGATCGAAATGTTGGTTCGGGCCGGGGCTCGCGTACGGGCGTACGACCCGGTAGCGATGGAAGAAGCCAAAAAGATCTATGCCGGAGTAAAACAGGTCGAGTTTTGTAAAACCGAGCTGGAATCGATCGAAGGCGCCGACGTGCTGGCTATCGTGACCGAGTGGAAAAATTTCTGGAGTCCGGATTTCGGTTTGCTGGCGGAACACCTGGCGGACAAGGCCATTTTCGATGGACGAAACCTGTACGAGCCGGCAGTGGTAAAACAGTTTGGCATGAAGTATTTTGCAATCGGCCGAGGCGAGAAATTTTCCTGAAGCGGCAGGTCGTGGATCGGGTGATTGTATATTTTACATTAAAATAATCATTTAAATCGTTGAATTTAATGATTTTAATTGATTTCGAAATACCTTTTCTGGATTGGACGTCACTTTTGAATACCGATAGTTTTCGACACACGGGCGCCGTGAATCGAGAAGCTGGCCCT
>Ga0209919_1000554_pt1 | contig 19074 bp, 16 predicted proteins | sample SalPon2A_C_D2_MG_FD_185721 | JGI IMG/M metagenome (GOLD analysis project Ga0209919, IMG submission 185721) | Soil microbial communities from South San Francisco under conditions of wetland restoration - Salt Pond MetaG R2A_C_D2_MG (SPAdes)... | ecosystem: Environmental > Terrestrial > Soil >... | reverse complement strand
TGGTCGGGATAGGTCCGGGTTCCGGAAAGTTCCAGACCGGTTGATTCCAGATCCTCAAAAAAACGATAAGGGCGTGCTATTCCCGTAGCAGCGAATATCGTGTCCGGCTTGATTTGTCCGGTTCGCATAGCATCGTGCAACCCGGCGGGCTCTGCCCTCCATTTCCATTCCTTGGTTTCTGTGAGCGGTTCACTGCTCTCTGGGCCGGTACGAACGATCAGGTTGGCCCGGGCCAGCGCGCTTACAGGTTCCCGTAGAGGCCCTGCAGGTATCTGGTGTCCGTTGCCCAATCCCTCGGATGGCACCAGAACGATGTCACAAACGCGGGCCAAATGCCGGTACTGAAAACCGTCATCGAGGATGATGATATCGCCATACCCTGTAGCCACTTTGCTGGCCTTAATACGGTCCCGAGCTGAGATTACGGTACAACCCGATTGTTGCGCCAGAAGCAATGCCTCATCACCTACCTGCGTCGGGTCAGCGTCGAGGAGAACCTGAATCGGCTCTGATGATGACTTTCCACTGTCTCCACGGCACAGAATCACAGGTGTATGCCCGGCTTCTCGTAACTGACCGGCCAGCCAGATGACAAACGGGGTTTTACCGCTACCCCCCGCCGTGATATTGCCGACGGAAATCAGGGGCAAAGCAGGATGGCTGCTTCGACTGGCGCGTCGCTCAAGCTGGCGGCGACTGATCTGCGCATAGATCGGTTCAAAGGCGCGTAGCCAGATGGGAGGGGTCGCCTGCTGCCACCAAATATTTTCGACCCACTGGCTCAGGCTTTTCATACGCCAGATTCCGCAGCTTCAGGCAGCCATGGCTGGATAGCCTCTAAAATGTGAGGTAGCACCTGAGCCCTGTCTGCCATGAACGATGACGCCCTGGCATGCAACTGCATGAGCTCATCGGGATGTATGATCAGGCGAGAAATCGCTTTGCACAGTTCATGGTCGTTATGAGCAAGAATGGCGGCATTGTTGCGCACCATATCATCCATGATGGTACGGAAATTCTGCATATGCGGCCCGGTCACAACACCGCGGCCACAGATGGATGCCTCCAGCGGGTTGTGGCCACCAATTTCGGCAAGGCTGCCCCCGATAATAACCATATCGGCAACGGCATAGAGGTCGGAGAGGACTCCCATGGCATCAACCAAAAGCAATTGCCGCGGGCTTTCGGATTCAAGCGTTGACCAGCGGCTCAAGTGATAACCGCGTTGCTGAATAAGGTCGGCAACAGCATCAAAGCGTTGCGGGTGCCGGGGAACCAGAACGGACAATAAATTGGGCTTAAGTGCCAGCCATTGTGGCAGCATGTCCAGGATGCGAGCTTCTTCACCTTCATGCGTGCTGGCAACGATCAGGATCGGCCTGCTTTGCGAAGCATCCAGCTTTTGCCGCAACGCTGCAGCATTCACGACGGGTGGGCTGATGGCATATTTCATGTTGCCTGCCACCTTGACTCTGTCGGCTTCGACGCCGATGGCAATCAGGCGCTCCGCGTCCAGATCACTTTGCGCCAAAAACAGTGATACCGGTTTAAGCCATCGTCGCCAGAGAAACGCTGTACGACGATAGCCGGGAAATGAACGGTCCGAAATCCGCGTATTGATGCCTATCACCGGTATGCCGTGCCTCTGGCAGTTTCTCAGCATGCCCGGCCAGAATTCCGTTTCAGTGAGTAAGAGCATGGCGGGATCAAGAGCTTTGATAAACCTGGACATGGTGCCGGGAAAATCCCATGGAAGATACGAGATGCTGGCGCCATCCAGCAATCGCTGGGCGTGGGCAAATCCCGTCGCAGTGACTAATGTCAGGTGTACGTGGTGCCCCTCACGCAGCAACTGCTTTATCAGCGGAACAACGGAAGCGACCTCGCCGACAGAACAGGCATGAACCCAGATGCAACCTGAATGCGCAGGTGGCAAATCGAGGCCAAACTGTTGACGCCATTTTACTGCCATTCTATTGCCCCACTTCCTGTCAGGTCCCCTGCGTAAGCTGGAAACATTAACCCTGCCGAGGTGATTCCGGATTGCATAGGCGTATTGGAACAGGAAACCTCAATTTTCTCCAGTTTTCCGGCTCGCCCCATCAGTGCTTGTTACTGCTTGCAAGTTGGGGGCGCTTGCGCTTGCATAAGGCGGCAACCTGATGATGCCGGATTCGGGGGCTCGCGCTATACTCGCGGGTCAACAAGGAGGAGTGGGCGTGAGTAATGATGAAAAAGTTATTAATGTTGCGTGGCTGGAAGAGCATGTTCTTAAGTGCAAGCTAAGCGATAATGAAAAGCAGCAATTGGCTGGCGTGGTTGACCGGGTTGAGTTCGCCAAAGGTGATACGATTGTCAAAGAGGGCGACAGTGGCGGTTTCCTGTATCTTCTGCGCAGAGGTTCAGCTGATGTGCTGAAAGAAACAGCTGGTCACCAGCAGCGCATTACGACAGCAACAGAAGGAGCGTTGTTTGGTGAGGTCACCTTCCTGACCGGTGAGCCGGCAAGTGCCTCAGTTGTCGCCAATAAAGATTGTGTTGTTTATAAGATGAGCAGAGCAGGCTATTCGAAGCTGATGCAAACCAGTCAGGAGCTGGTTTTTGCCCTGTTCACCTACATGCTGGTAAGCTCTGCCAGAATTGTTCGCAAAATGAATGAGGAACATGCAGGCATGCTGGATTACATGACGGGCAGCCATAAATAGATTGTAACCGTTTAATCAGTTGAAAAGCCGTCCGCGCATTGCGGGCGGCTTTTTTTATGTCAGCTTGCGGCACTGCCTTTAAACATGCGTGTACTGCAGGCCAGAGACGCAGATGAATGGGTCAGACTTTTCTATTTCAGGAGCGACGTCGTGATTGAAGCAATGATGCTGTTACTGAGCGCACTGGTGATCGTTTTTCTGGCAGCTCAGATGTTTACCAATGCCCTGGAATGGATCGGTGAAAAAATGGGCGTCTCGGAGGGCGTGACCGGTTCTGTTTTTGCCGCAGTCGGCACAGCCATGCCGGAGACAATTGTGCCCATGGTAGCCGTGCTTGGCGGTGGCGCAGCTGTGGAAATCAATCATGCCGTAGGTATGGGGGCCATTCTCGGCGCGCCGTTTATGCTTGGTACGCTAAGCCTTGGGATGATGGCCTATTTTGCAGGACGTTTGCGGGGCTGGACCGATGCCTTCAAGCCTGAGCTGACGGGCTTCAGACGGGATATTAATTTTTTTCTGGTTGGCTATTCGATGGCTGTGGCCGTGGCATTTCTTCCACCTGCATGGCAGATCGTCCGAGTACTTGCAGCTTTATTGTTGTTCATTATGTATTTTCTTTATCTGATGGCCACCATCCGTGCCAGTCAGAAACTGGTTACCGAAGGGCATGCCACGGAAGCCGAGCATGACCTTTACGGAGCAAAACTCTTTTCTGCCTCTACCCTGATTGCTTCCCTGCAGCTATTGCTGGCACTTATTGCTCTCGTCTGGGGTGCCCGTTTATTTGTCGCCGGGGCAGAGTCGATGAGCGAGTTGATCGGCATCGCCGCCCTTGTTGTTTCCCTGTTGATCGTCCCGGTTGCAACCGAGTTGCCGGAAAAGGTGAATTCCATCCTCTGGATTCGTCGTCGGCGGGACACGCTGGCCTTCGGCAACATTACCGGAGCCATGGTGTTTCAGGGTACTATCATTCCTGCAATCGGCATGTTGATCATGCCCTGGCATATAGACAGCTCGTATGCTGTCGCATCGGTTGCGCTCGCACTTTCCGGGGTAGCCTGGCTTTGGTTTTTGCTAAAGTCCGAACGTCTGACTCCGGTCTGGCTGATGGGTAATGCAGTATTGTATGGCTTGTTTATTGTCATGGTCGTTGTCGGCGGCGGGCGATAAAGGCCTGGAGCCAGCCGGAAGGGGAGATATCATGATTCTTACTCTGTTGAGTGTTGCCAGTATATTATATCTGGCGCTGCAGCTGGAGGATAAACTTAAGGTGCCTTCGCCGCTTGGTCTTATCGGGCTGGCCTTCGTGTTTGAGCATTTTATGTCCGGGACTCCCATGTTTACCTCCGATCCGGCCAGCTTTGCTTTGCTGGTCGTGTTTTTACTTCCGGTTCTGCTTATCTCCGATTCCCTTGAGCTCAAGGTCAGCGATCTGAAGGAACATGGCCTGAGCCTGTTTTATCTCGCGGTTGTTGCTGTGGCACTTTCCGTGATCGTGGCGATCTTTGCCGCTGATTTCATTTTCTCGGAATACCATTTGTCTGTGGCCGCAGTGATTGTGTTGTTTGCCATGGTGCTGGCCACCGACCCTGTTTCGGTGGTCAGTGTTTTTTCGAAGTTTACGCTGCCGCATCGGCTGAAAATTTTAGCGGAGGGCGAAAGCCTGTTTAACGATGCCACTGCACTTATCATATTTGTCTTTATTGGCTTGTATGCATTGGGTGGTGAGGAGATCACTGTCGGCTATGTTTCGCAAATAAGTATGATGGTCGTTCTGGGTTCGGCTGCCCTGGGAGTGGTTATCGGCTATCTCGGCCTGCTCGCCCTCAAAACGACAGAAAATCGCATGGCTGAAATGATGGTGATCCTGATAACCGGGTACGGCTCTTTTGAGGTGGCCGAGCACTTCTATACCCTGCTCAATATATTTGGTGCGCATTCGCATATGCATTTGTCCGGGATTCTCGCCTGTATTTTTGCAACCATCACCGTTCACCATGTCATGACCGAGGCCCTGGATGCTGATGAAAGGCAGCTGGGTGTGGATGAGCAGGCATTGAACAAGGAAGCCGCTGCCCAGCAGGCCTCAAACAGCATCATTCGTGCAGCCCTTGTGCGCATCAAGACGACGGTGGAAGAACGTGATCGCCACATTCGCACCAAGGAGGATATCCAGCTGCTGGCACTGGTGGCCAACACCATCCTTTTTATAGCCATGGCTGAAATCGTCAATTTGGACCTGCTATGGCAGTACAAGGGTGAAATATTCGGTATGTTTGTTGCCACGACCGTAATCAGGGCTTTGATGATGGGAAAGTTTGCCATCATTACGAATCAGACGACGAAAATGACCAACGTCAATTTCCGCTGGTGGGGTGTTTTGACCTTTGCCGGTATCAAGGGCGGACTGTCCATCGTCATGCTGATGATGATCCCTGCCTCATTCGAACATCTTGAAATGTTCAAGGCGGTGGTGATCGGTGTGATCATGCTGTCGACGTTTATCTACTCAGCCTGCCTGATTGCTCTGATCGGCAGATATCGTGTGGCTTTTGCCAATGATTTGGCGGCTGAAGGCGAACATCATTAAGCATTGAAAGATTCCTCCTGCGATCCGGTGGGTTCAACAAAACAAAAGGCCCTGCGAGAGCAGGGCCTTTTTAATAATTGTCTGATGCCGGGGAGGGAGGGAGGAGGGTGGCACCAGACAGGGCAGACAGTAGGCGCAGCGCGTGATGTGCTAGTTAACCCTTCATTAATAAATATTTACACGGGAGCTTCCTTGCCCAGCAGCCTCAGGCACAGGTGTTTGGCATCCAGGGCAATGCCGAGTGCTGCGGGTACGGAGAACAGGGTGATGATCGTTGAGAAAATCAGCCCCCAGGACAGGGCCAGAGCCATCGGAGCAACAAACGGATCAAAACCTCCCCATCCGTATGCTGTCGGCAGCAGGCCGACAACCGTCGTGATCGCGGTTAACAGTACGGCGCGCAGGCGCCGCTTGCCGCTTTCCAGAATGGCCTCGCGCCACGGGGCGCCATCTTCTAACTGGCGCTGGATAAACACCGCCATAACCAGGGAAGCATTGACCACCACGCCGGTCAGGGCGACAAAGCCCATCATGGCCATGAATGACAGGGGCTGGCCGTGCAGGAAGAAGCCGACAATGATACCGATGGCGCCGAACGGGATGGCCAGCATGACCAGGATCGGATAGCTGATGCGGTTAAACTGAATGGCCAGAATGACGAAGATGCCCGCCAGCGCAAACAGGAAACTGAAAACCAGCCCCTTTACAGACTCTTCGCTACGCTCTTGTTCTCCGCCCAGATGATATTTCAGGTGACCAGTATCGTCAGCCAACCATTGATCCTTTAGAGCCGACACCTTGTCATTAAGCTCCTTGGAGGTGATCAGTTTCTGATTGACCTCAGCCGACACATTGATGACACGGTTGCCATCCTTGTGACGTATGCTCGTTGCGCCGGGTAGTTCCTGAAGTTTGGCAATGCGTGACAGGGGTACCAGGCCACCGCTTTGGTTGGGTATCTCCAGATCCATCAGGGTTGCCGGGTCGTGACGGGCGGCTTCGGCGAAGCGGATCGTGACATCGACTTCTTCCTTGCCACGTTTCAGGGTCGAAACGCGCAAACCATCAAAGGCGGCTCGAATGTGGGTGGCTGCAGTAGCCAGATCAATGCCGGCATAGGCGGCCAGTTTTCGATCCATGACGACATGCAGTTCCGGGTCTCCTGGCTCCAGATCACTCTCAATTGCCTCGGCGCCCTTGATGTTTGCCAATATATCCATCAGGCGCCGTGCAGTGCGGGTCATGGCGGCCTCATCGGTTCCGGTAAGTTCCACCTGCAGCGCCCTTCCTACCGGTGGCCCGGCCCGCTCCATGGCAAAGCTGATATCCAGATCGGGAAATAACGGCGGTATTTCCTTCTTGATTATTTCCATAACGCTGGCGACCGACTCGCTGCGCTGAGTAAACGGAATGAGAATCACGCGCTCAAAGCCGAAGCGGTCACCGATTTGCTTGAGCGCCTCGCGCTGGTCGGCGCTGTTCTCACCGGCCACCATGGTGGTGGTTTCCAGAATGGATGGATCAATGCGCTTGCGCACCTCAATATCAAGTGCTTTCAGTTTGGCCTGCATTTGCTCCAGTGTTGTACCGATCGGCATGCTGACGCGAAGATAGAAAGTGGATTCGGCACCGGATGGAAAGAGCTGGAATTTCATGTGCGTGGCCAGCGCACCGGCGGCACCCAGCCCGACGATGGTCAGGATGATGGTCAGGTAGCGCAGCTTCAGTGCCCAAGCCAGAAACCACATATAGGCATTGGTAATGACTACAAATAGCCAGCGTTCCTTGGGGTGCTTGGCAGGGTTCGCGAAATCGCGGATATGGTTGGGCAGGATGAATATCGCTTCCCACCAGGAAAACAGCAGCAGCGTGACAACGACAACGGGAATCGAGAAAATGAATTTGCCGATAATGCCGTCCATGTGCATTAATGGCAGAAACGCGACAATAGTGGTCAGCACAGTCGCCGATACCGGCCCAAGCAGCTCATAGGTGCCGGTAATCACCGCCTCCTCGGGGGGCATGCCCTGTTCCATGTGGTAGGTTGCATTCTCACCGATAATGATGGCGTCATCGACCATGAGGCCGAGAACCATGATGAATCCGAACATGGTCAGAAGGTTCAACGTGACACCCGCCAGGTAGAGCGCCAGCAGGCCCGAAAAGAAAATGATCGGCAGGCCCCAGGCGGTGGTCAGCGCGACGGCCGGACGCAGAAACAGCATCAGCGTCAGTAATACAAGGGCAAGGCCGATGGCACCATTCTGGGTAAGAACCCCCAGTCGCAGCCGGGTGATCGTCGACATGTCATTATAAATACGAACATTGACGCCGGCGCCGTATTTATCCGGCACTGTTTTCAGGTATTCGCGCACACGGTCAACCAGCGTGATGATGTCCGCATCCCCCTTCTTGAGTACGATCATGTTCAGCGCCGGATCACCCTGAGCGCCGACATAACGGCTGGCTCGCTCCAGCGTCTGTGTGACCTCGGCAATATCGCCAAGCTTGAGCGCATCGCCATGTTCGTTGGAGCGCAGCACCAGATTGGCAGCATCTTCAGCCGAGCTGAATTCGCCGGTGATGCGGATAATTCGCTGTCCATCGGGTGCTTTCAGGTGGCCACCCGGGGCATTGATATTCCAGCCGCGGATGAGTGCGATAAGGTCATTGGTGGAAACCCTGTGCTGCCGCATTTTTTCCGGGTCAGGCACGATGCGTATCTCTTCCTTGCGATCACCCTGAACCAGTATTTTGGCTACGCCGGGAATATCCAGCACATCATCTTCGATATTGTTGCCCAGATGCTTCAGCGCAAGCGGATCGAAATCACCGAAAATCGAGAATGTCAGGATCGGGGCCTGCTCCGATTTCACCTCCGTGATGATGGGATCGGCCGGCAGATCAGCTGGCAGGTCGGCCCGGTTGATAGCCTGCTGGATGTCGGAAACGAGACGGGAGCGATCCTTGTAGTTTGGATCCACCTCAATGGTCATCTGCATGGAGCCGGGGAATGCTGTGGACCGAATGACATTGATGCCATCAACGCTCTTGAGCTCGCGCTCAATCGGTGTGACCAGCAACTGCTCGACTTCCCTGGGAGCGGTGCCCGGATAGCCTGCGCCTACGACGACGACATCAAAATTCACACTCGGAAAGGCTTCGCGCTGGATATGCAGGCCGGCATAGATGCCGCCAGCTAACAGCATCAGTGACATCAGGTTGACGAGAACGCCGCGGTGCACGAAAAAAGCGATCATCGCTCTCATGATGGATTGGCCTCGGCCGTGGATGCTTTGTCTGCCCCGCCGGGCCATTGACCCTCAGCCCAGGCCAATTTCCTTTCGGCCAGTTCCAGGTTCAGGCGCTGCAGTTCGGCCTGCAGTTCGGCATTGCTCAAGTCGCCTTCGAATTGCACCAGTTTTGCCGTATCGGAGCGGCCTTCCCGATACTTCCTTAATTCGGTCAGAAATTTTTGCTTTTCGATGCGTGCCTGCGCTTGCAGGGCTGTGAGGGTTGGCAGGCCTGTTTGAATGGCGGTGATGATGTTGGCCAGGTCATTGCGGGTGTTTTCAAGCAGTTGCGTCTGTTCGGCCAGGATGCGCTGGCGGGCCAATTCTGCTTTGCGTATGGCTGCATGCGCGGTGTTCCGGTGCAAGGCATCACTCACTTCAATCGACAGGGATGCAAAATGATCATTGATATTGGCACTTTTTCTTATTGCCGAGCTTGCATTTCCATCGAGGGAACGGGTTCCCAGCTGGGCCACGAGATCCAGTTGCATCTGATCCTGGTCCATGGCTGTTTTCAGCTGTGCCTCAGCCGCCTTGAGGCGCTCTTGTAGAGCCTTGAATTCAGGACGATATTGGCGACTGGTGCTTAGGGCATCTTCAAGATGCGGGGCAGCAACCAGTGCGCGATCTCCGACCTTTACTTCAATGGGACGCGAGGGTTCGCGCAGCATTAATCTGTTCAGCCGGGTTAGATCCGAAGCCCGGCTGGCTAAGGCTTGTTGCAATGATGCATGCCGGCCAGCGAGCAGGGCCTCGGCCTGCAGCCTGTCTGAGGCCTCTGTCAGGCCGAACTTCTCTCGGGCATGCTGGTAGGCCAAAAGCTGTTCGGCTCGCTTTACCGCCGCAGCTGCAATACGGATATTGATGTCATCTGAAGCTAAACGGTAATAAACATCCAATGCCTGCAGACTCAAATTATGGGCGGTGATTTTCTGCCCAAGTCGGGTGGATTGGTATCCCGCATCGGCAGCTATCAGAGCGTTGTGGTAATCCGGCCGGTCGGCGCCACGCAACAATGGGTAGCGATAGCTGATATCAAACTGATTACGATATTCAGGGTTGATCAGGGAAAAAGACGCTGCAAGCGGATTGGAAAAAGTCTGTTTTGTACTGTTAAAAGCGCCACTTGCCGACAGCGTGCCGCCCGAAGCCAGTGGTTTACTGATGCCTGCAGAGAGCTTTCCCCGTTGGGTTTTGCTCGCCTGAAAGGAGCTGGAGGCTGGCGTTTTGTCTTCAATGGCCGAGATGCCGGCGGTTACGACAGGGTCAAGCATCCCTTCGCTGCGCTGAATATCGGTCCTGGCAATGTCGCTGTCCACCTGACCGATGGCCAGGTCAGGGTGATCCGACAGAACCTGCTCCACCACCTGCTCCAGGCTCATGGGTTCAGCATGCGCCATCGCCGGTAAAAACAGCAGGAGAAACGCTGTAGCGAGTTTGCGAAGCGTCGCATTCAATTGAAGGGATGACAGCATCAGGCGAAGCTAGCTAACAGGTTTTCATCGTCAAAGATATAACGACAGAGTTAAGGCAGAAAGGACGCCGTTAACGATGTCTGCGGGATGAGGTCAGGCGCGTTCGATGAACTCGCCGGTCTCGGTGTTTACCTTGATCCTTGTTCCGGCTTCAAGGTACGGTGGAACCATGATTGATGCGCCGGTTTCAAGTTTGCCCGGTTTGTAGGAACCTGTTGCGGTCTGGCCCTTGATGGAGGCATCGCATTCGACAACTTCAAGCACAACGGTTTGGGGCAGTTGTACATTCAACGGACGATCCTCATGGAACTCGACGATGACGCCCATTTCAGGAAGAAGGTAAGGCAGAACATTTTCCAGCATGTCTGCGTCAAGCGTAATTTGATCATAAGTTTCCTGATCCATGAAATGATAGTCATCCCCGTCAGCGTAGAGGTATTGCATATTACGCTGGGACAGGGTGACCCGCTCGGCACGCTCGGTTGAATTAAAGCGCTTGTTCGTTTTGGTGCCTGTTTCAATGTTGCGCATTTCCACCTGCATGCAAGCCACACCCTTTCCGGGGGTCACGTGCTTGGTTTTCATGACACGCCACAATGCGCCCTCGACCTCAAGAATGTTTCCGACTCGAATAGTGGTGGCGTTGATCAGCATGATTTATCCTCTCCTGCATGGAATTCTGTATTGCCATATTTGTTGGCATGAGGGCGGGAACATAGCCATCTAGCTGCGAATGAGCAAGAATCCCGCCGGGATATGGAAGGGCCGGAACAGGGCCGGATATGCCAATACGACGACTCCGGAGCGTTCAAGATGGGAATAAGCATAACGCTGCAGGAAGCGATGGATGCCTTTGTCGGACAGCAGGAACAAGCCAAATCCAGTGACAAGGTTCAGGCCGACATGTGTCTGGAAACGCTGGGGCAATACCTGATTCACTATTCGGACCTGTTTCAGGATATGGATTTCGGTGATGAGCCTGATTTCGCAGAGTGGGAAGAAGGGCTTGAAGAGCACATGATGGCCCTGTTTGATGGCGATGTGGAGCCGTCGGGCGATCTGGGGACGCTGCCACTGAATGAGCTTGATTCCGAGCACGTGCGTGATTTTCTGGGCTGGTTTGTGCTCAGGGAAACGAGCGATGCGGAGTTGATTCAGGCCTATGCCGATATTCTGCGCGACTTTGTTGATTTTGTGCATGAAAGGGGCTGGTGGGAGCACGGAAAATATCAGGAATTTCTTGAGATACTTGCCGAGGTGGCTCCGGAGGCTGTGCGCGCTGCCCGCCTTTCGCGGGTTTTGTTTCATTTCGTCCGATCGGGGGGAGGCATGTCGCCGCGTGTGCGCGGCAAGCAGTTCTCGCGCTTTGTCGAAGGTCATGCGCGAGCCTTGCGCATCGAAAAAAATGCACTGTATCTGAATTTCGACAATCAGGGTGCGGAGATCGGGCCACTGGCCCTGCCATCGGCCATCATGGATATGGTGGCGCTGAATGATGTTTTTGATGTTGAGCTGGGCTTGCGCGGCGATGCATGGGTGTTGCTCGATATCGGCCCCATCTATCCGGCCTGTGTTTATGTGGAAGTAGAGGAGTATGAAGGCCTGGAGAAGCTTTCCTGACCGGACGTATCATCTATCCTCGGGATAAAGATTGAAGTGTCTTACTGTTTGAACGGCGCATCCATCATGCTGGTTTGGGGCAGAACGGGAGGAGGGCATGCTGATATTGCTGATGGCTATCGCCATGCTGCATGCAAATAAAAGTCCGATCAGACAAACCGAAGAAGAGGAAAGCGAGTCTATCGAGAAGGAATCGGTTGCCATTGCGATTGAATTCATCGCCAACGGCATGAAAAGCCTGTTTCCGGGGTTGGCCTGAAAGTCGGTTCATGTTCAGGAAAGGAGGGTTGGAGCCTGTGCTCTTTCCCATGAGGAGCTAATCAACGACTTTCCTGCGCAGCGACTTCACTTCCGCTCGCCGGCTTTTATGGTCCAGTCGGCGCTTCTTTGCGGCCAGGGTTTGCCTGGTCGGTTTGCGTTTTTTGCTAACGGTGTTGGCAGTCCGGATGAGATCCCGTAACCGTGCCAGCGCATCCTCACGATTTCTGTCCTGGCTGCGGTAACGCTGGGCCTTGATAATCACCATGCCCTCTGCGGTGATGCGTTGATCGTTGAACAGGAGCAGTCGTTCCTTATAGATATCAGGCAGGGAGGAGGCCCGGATATCAAAGCGCAGATGCACCGCCGTGGAGACCTTGTTTACATTCTGTCCGCCGGCCCCCTGGGCACGGATGAAGTGTATTTCGATTTCAGCATTTGCAAGGCTGATATGATTGGTGATTTTCAACATCATCGGAATCTAGACGTTAATCGCGGCTCTGGTGTACTTCGCATTCCTTGCCGGGCGCCACAAGGGTGACTCAGGCGCTCAACGTGCGAGTAATCCACTTGCCGATGGCAACGATCTCCTGCGGGCATACCGAATGCTGCATCGGATAACTGTGCCATTCGACGGCATAGCCCATGGCCTGAATTTTTCGGCATGATGTATCGCCGAGGCCATAGGGAACGACAGGATCATGAATGCCATGCGCCATAAATAAGGGCGTGCCCTTGCTCTCCGGGGTGCACTGCTGATTCTCTTCCGGTAGCAGCAAATAGGCCGAAAGCGCCATGATGCCACCAAGGGCCTTGCTCTGACGCAGGCCTGCATACAGTGCCATGGCGCCACCCTGTGAAAAGCCTGCGAGAATGATTCGGTCGGCCGGTACACCACGCATCTGCTCCTGGTCAATCAGCAACTGGATTGCTTTGGCTGATTGCAGGATGCCATCTCGATCATGCTCAATGCCCAGGTCGTTTTGCCGGATATCGTACCAGGCAGGCATAATATAGCCGCCATTCAGCGTGACCGGCATGGAAGGGGCATGCGGGAAAACAAAACGGACGACGAGCTCTTGCGGCAATCCGAGCTCAGGCACGATCGGTTCAAAATCATGACCGTCCGCACCCAGTCCATGCAGCCAGATAACGCTGGCTGTCGGGTTTTCTCCGGTTTCAATCAATACGTGGGGCAATGTGTGTCCGCTCATGCAGCGATGTTGCCGAATGAGAAGGAGAATGTCTGCACTCTCTTCATCCGGCCGCTTGCAGTTTTTTTTCTTTGTCCCGACAGGGCTTTGTGGTTCAATCCCCACATGGGCAAACATCTTCATATCCTCGGTGTCTGTGGTACGGCTATGGCCGCTATTGCCGCACTCGCCAAGGAGTCGGGCTGGCGGGTAACAGGATCCGATGCCGGCGTCTATCCGCCGATGTCGGATTATCTGGCCTCCATCGGTGTCGGGATCGCCCCCTTTGCTATCGCTAACCTTGATCCCGCCCCCGATCTATGTGTTATCGGCAATGCCATGAGCCGCGGAAATATCGAGGTCGAGGCTATCCTTGATCGTGGCCTGATCTATTGTTCCGGCCCTGAATTTGTAGGTCGTGACATCCTGCCGGGCCGCCATGCGGTGGTCGTCGCGGGAACGCATGGCAAAACCACATCGGCCAGCATGATGGCGCATGTGCTGGAAGTGGCCGGCAAGAGTCCGGGGTTTCTGATTGGCGGGGTGCCGGAGAATTTTTCTGGCGGTGCCAGGCTCGGACAAGGCAAGCCGTTTATCCTCGAAGGCGATGAATATGACACTGCCTTTTTTGACAAGCGTTCGAAGTTCCTGCATTACCATGCGAAAACCCTTATCCTGAATAATCTTGAATACGATCATGCCGATATCTTTCCGAATCTCGCTGCCATCAAGCTGCAGTTTCAGTATCTGTTACGCACTGTGCCGGCCACAGGGTGCATCGTCGCCAATGCCGATGATGCCAATATTATGGAAGTTTTAGAGCGCGGCTGCTGGACGCCAACGGTGAGTTTTGCCGAATATGGCGGTGTCTCTGCTGACTGGCGATGGCATGCCTTGTGCGAGGATGGATCCGGTTTCAGGCTGTATGAGGGTGATGAGCTGGCCATGGAAGTGAAATGGGGGGTGATAGGCAGGCATAATGTGGCCAATGCATGTGCAGTGGCAGCTGCGGCTGTTGGCATGGGGATGGCCAGATCCGATGTGCAGAAAGGTTTACAGGGGTTTGCCGGAGTTCGCCGGCGCATGAGCCTTGTTGGCGAAGGGCATGGCATAAAAATCTACGATGACTTTGCCCATCATCCGACGGCTATCAAGGGCGTTGTGGCGGCAGCAAAAGCAGCAATGGGAAAGCAAGGTCGGTTGTGGGTGGTGGTTGAGCCGCGCTCCAACACCATGCGCAGCAAGATTCATGAACACCAGTTGCCGCTTTGCTTTGATGCAGCGGACCGGGTGCTGTTTGTGCCGCCCGTATCCCGCAACATGAGTCCTGCAGATGTGCTGGATGCCAAAGCCGTGTGCCGGAATATCGGTGCCAAGGCGCAGGTGCTTGCTGATGTTGGCAGCATTATCGAAGTGGTTGCTGAGGAGGGACAGCGCAATGATAGGGTGCTTATTTTGTCCAATGGTGGATTTGATGGCATTCATGGGCGTTTGCTGAGGCGTTTGCAGGAGGCAGACTGACTTAGCCACTGATTTCGTTTTTGTATTCGCGCCAGAATCCGGCTAGCATGATGGCGCTTTTAATCGTTCCGGAGGGGGAGAGTATGCCAAGCACATTAAATAATATCGCCAAACAGGGCGCCAACGGCCCGGCAATGATGCCTGTGATTCAGGGCGTTGGGCGCGCCGCCACTGAGATTGCTGCTGTTTTGCGCGGGGCAGTGTTTCGTGGAGCGCTTGGCGAAGCTGGTGGGGCAAACGTTCAGGGCGAGCAGCAGCAGATGCTGGACGTGCTCTCCGATGAAATATTTCTGGAAGAAATGAGATCCACCGGTTTTGTCTGCGCGGTTGGTTCTGAGGAGCAGGAAGAGCTTCTGGTGATTGATGAATATGCCCATGCAGATTATCTGGTGCTGGTGGACCCGCTCGACGGCTCTTCGAACCTGGATGTGGATGGCCCCGTAGGTACTATTTTCTCAGTGGTTAAGCGAAAGACAGCGAATTCAGAACGCCCGCATGTGTCCGACACGCTGCAGTCTGGCCGCAATGTGATAGCCGCTGGTTATGTTCTGTACGGCCCTGCCACCATGTTGGTGTGCTCGGTCGGTGCGGGCGTAAACGGCTATACCTTTAACCCATCCGCAGCCCGTTTTGAGCTAAGCCATCCGGATATGCGAATCCCTGAAACGGGCGGGTATTATTCCGTAAATGAATCCAACAAGGATAAATGGCTCGATGGCATGGGCGACAATCTGGACCGTATGAAGGAAGAAACCGGACTCGGCATGCGCTATGTCGGTGCCATGGTGGCAGATATGCATCGCACCATACTCAAGGGTGGCGTGTTCCTGTATCCGGCCGATGACAAAAACAAGACCGGCAAGCTACGCCTGCTTTATGAAGCGATTCCGATGGGCTTCATCATGGATCAGGCTGGCGGCAAATCCATGAGCAAGGGCATTGCCGTGCTCGATATTGAGCCTGAAGCGCTGCATCAGCGCGTACCGGTTTATCTGGGATCAGCCACCAACGTCGATTCGCTTCTCGGCTGATGCCCACACCACGCCGCGACGATCAGGGCGCGGAGTTTACTGCGTTTTATCTGAGGGAGATCGGCGTACATACGCCGGGTTCCCTTTCTTCTTTTGAAGCACCACAGACTGAAGTCGCACATGCGGAGCAACCTGCCGCATCTATCCACCGAACGCCCGCGCCGGATGCCAGCCAGCCTGTTCAGCAGCGAACGCTGGCTGACGTCGCTGGCCAGGCTGCAACCTGCCGCTTGTGCAGCCTCGCTGATACGCGCACACAGGTGGTATTCGGCGCTGGCAATCCGCATGCCGATCTGGTGTTTATCGGCGAGGCGCCGGGGCAGGAAGAGGACAGGCTGGGCGAGCCCTTTGTAGGACGTGCGGGAAAGCTGCTTGATCGCATGCTGGCGGCTACCGGTCTGGCTCGGGAGTCGGTCTATATCATGAACACCATTAAATGCCGTCCGCCCAACAATCGCGATCCCAAGCCCGATGAAGTGCAGGCATGCAACATCTGGTTCGGAAGGCAGCTTGAATTGTTGCAGCCTAAAGTCCTGTGTTTGCTTGGGCGGGTTGCCGCCCATGCCATCCTCGAAACCGATGCGCCGCTCGGTTCTTTGCGAGGCCGTTGGCATAGTTATCAGGGGATTCCCGTATGGGTTACCTACCATCCCGCTTTCCTGTTGCGTTCTCCGGCGCAGAAGCACAAAAGCTGGCAGGATTTGTTGACGATTCAGGAACGTTTGCGCCATCTGCAAGGAAGTTAATCTGGTACTGACGGCGAGAGCGTAAACAAAACTGACACGTGGCCTGAAGGTAAATCTACTTGCTATAAGCCCACCATCCGTTATTTTGGTATGCATGACCATTCACGAAAAAGCAACGCGCGTTCATAAAAGCTACATTCGTGCTGGCGGCAGGTCTTTTGTCGGGGCTTTTTATGAGCGATTAATGGCAACCAGCGAGGATATCCGTAGCAGGTTTGAGCATATCGATATGGAGGCACAGGCCGACATTCTTGCGCACGCGATTGTGATGTCTTTTCTGTTTGTTGATACAAAACATCAAAGCGCAATAAAGTGACTTAACGATGTTCGTGAATCCCATGGCCGGGACAATTTAAATATTGCACCGGAACTCTATGACACCTGGCTTGAATGTTTGCTTGAAACGGTGAATGCCTGTGACCCTGAAGTGAATGATGAGCTTTTATCCCATTGGCGCGAAGTGATGTCAGTCGCGATCAATCATATCCGCGAAGGTTACTGACAAACTGATTCAAACGAATGTCTTTGTTCGGCCGCGCGCAGCTTATTTATTCGGCTTCGATCTGGGTCAGGCGAATGCGGCGAATCCAGTCGCCCTTGATGCTTAGTACTTCCACGCGTATATCACCGATAACCATGCATACACGACCATCCGGCAGATCGCCGAGCGTCTGGATGATAAGGCCACCGATTGTCGTTGCGCCCTCTTCAGGAAGATCAGAACCGCATTCCTGATTGATATCATGGATGCCCACTGTCGCAGCTGTAACCAGCGAGCCATCTGGCTGCGGCCACATTTCACTGGGCGCGGGCTCATCGGACTCGTCGTGAATTTCACCGACAATCTCCTCAATGATATCCTCAAAAGTAATCAATCCCTCAATATCGCCGAATTCATCAACCACGATAGCCATGTGCTGGCGATTATTCTGGAAGTCGAACATCTGTGATAAAGCATTCTTGGTGGCCGGAATATAAGCGGGTTCGCGCCAGATCAAGGCATCACATAGCCGCTCTGCCGAGTTTTTGCGTTTGATCAGATCGCGCAGATGGATGATGCCAATCAGGTGATCGGCCTTGTTCAGATAGACCGGATAGCGGGAATGGGGCAGATCGGTAACCATTTCCAGGCATTGCGCGACGCTTAGCGAGCCGTCGAGGATGCGCATATCCTTGCGTGGCGTCATCAGGGCTTTAACTGCAACCTTATGCAGCATCAGGCTGTTGCTTAGCATCTGTTCCCTGGCCTGATCCAGAACGCCCGATTCAGCACTGATATCGATCATGGTTGCAAGTTCATGATGGGTCAGGGGGGCGCTGTTGTTTTCAGGCACCCGCAGCAGGCGTTTAAGCCCTTTAATGACCAGCATCAGCGCTGTTACAATCGGCGTCAGGAGAACCTGGATCGTGTGCATCGGCCCGGCAATACGGCAAGCCACACTTTCAGCGTGCGCAACCGCAATGGTCTTGGGCAGAATTTCCGCCAGTACCAGTACAACGACGGTCATCGCAACGGTGGCATAAATAATGCCGGCATCGCCGTATTTGGCTACAAACAGGGCTGTGGCCAGTGCCGATGCAGCGATGTTGACGAAATTATTGCCCAGCAGGATGGTGGAAAGGATTCGTTCGGGGTTCTCCAGAAGTGTCTCGGCGGTTTTTGCGCCTTGATTTCCCTGCTCGCGGGCCATGCGTAATCTGGACCGGCTGGCGCGTGTTAATGCCGTTTCGGAGCCGGAAAAGAATGCCGAGAGAAGCAACAGGAAAAAAAGTAGGCCTATCGCCATAGGCATTGAAAAGCCAGCTATGTTCATTGTGAGCGAATGACTCCGTGTTGATTCAGTGTAGCAGGGATGTGATCAGTTTGACGCCAAAGTAGGCGAGCAACAGCAGGATGTAGGCAGCAAGCGTGACGCGGCTCGCAACCCGGGTCGGCCAGCTGGCTTTCTGCCGCTTGATCAGCAGCAAAACCAGAACGCCAAAGCTAAATAATGCCAGCAGAACCTTGTGGGTGAACAGCGCGAAGTGGGCGTATTCGACCCACTGCCAGACCAGGCCGGTCAGGATGCTGAGTGCGATAAGTGCTGTTGCAACCTTGACCTGGGCTATCATGTAGCGCTCGATGTCAAACAGGGATGGCAGCGCCTGGGTCATCAGTGACAGGCGTTTTTTCTTCAGTGCGCGGTCGAGAATAATATGCATGACTGCATGAATGGCAGCCAATGTCAGGACGGCATAGGCAACAAGGGAAATAAGCAGATGACTGGTTTCCAGGATGGATGACGTGTGAATCCAGTTGGGCGTATGTGCTTCGGGCAAAAAAGGAATAAGCAACAGAGGCAATGCTGTGCTTGGCAACAGGAAAAGCCCGAGCCCCTGTATGCCATGGCGCATGATGCCAAAGAGGTATATTCCCTGCACAATCAGGGTGGCTAGTGCGACACCGGTTGCCAGCGTGAAATTGATGCCATTGACCGTCACAGAGTCAATCAGATGCATAGCCCAGATCGTCAGCAGCATGGATGCAGCGACCAGTCCGACAGTCCGCGCAGCACCCTGACCGGATTCTCTGTCTTGCTGCTTTAGAACGCCGCTCCAGATCTGTGTTGCGGCGATAGCCGTCAGCAAACCTGCGGACAGGA
>Ga0209919_1000552_pt1 | contig 19085 bp, 18 predicted proteins | sample SalPon2A_C_D2_MG_FD_185721 | JGI IMG/M metagenome (GOLD analysis project Ga0209919, IMG submission 185721) | Soil microbial communities from South San Francisco under conditions of wetland restoration - Salt Pond MetaG R2A_C_D2_MG (SPAdes)... | ecosystem: Environmental > Terrestrial > Soil >... | reverse complement strand
TGGACGGTGAGCACGACCAGTTCGTGCCCGCGTACCGAGAACAGGGCAGTGTCGGCCGTGACGGCGGGCTGTACGTATTCGGCTGCGGAGACGGCGGCCATTGATTCACTCTAAGTGTCCTTAGCACACTAAATAATAGTGTTTATGGTACACAAAGTCAAATGTCGGGATTATCAGGAGCGCTGGCATCCTGCCGGCTTGCGTTTTCAAGCCCTCCCGGCGGGGTGACTTTTGTTTCGCCAAAAGTCATCAAAAGCATCGTGCCGAGCGTTCGCGGCCGCAAGGCTTTTCAAGCCTTGCGCCTGCCCTGCGATGCTCGCCCGCAACGGGCCGGGCGGCAACTCGGCCTGCGCGATATATCGCGCAGGCCTCAGACACTCCGCCCTCTTACCCGCTGCGGACTGCGCTTCTCGGCGCGCCCGACGGCACAAGAAAGTGTCGGGTAGGAGCGGCGGTCCCCGCCGCGATTCCTTAGCGTCGATGGGGCGGCTTGCCGCCATGACGGCGTCCGTCCGAACGGTGGCCGCCACGGCGCGGTCCGCCGCTGCGTCGTGGCGCGGGTGCCGGCTGGGTCACTTCCGCAAGGAGTTTGCCGTGGTCGAATTCGCGCGGGATTTCGTGGCCGATGAATTTTTCAATCTCGGGCAGCGAGAACGCGTAGGTCTCGCAGACGAAGGCGATCGCCTCGCCGCTGGCGCCGGCGCGGCCGGTACGGCCGATGCGGTGCACGTAATCCTCGGCATCCTGGGGCAGGTCGTAATTGAACACGTGGCTCACGGCAGGCACATGGAGTCCGCGCGAGGCCACGTCGGTGGTCACCAGGATGTTGATGTCGCCGTTTTCGAAGGCGGCCAGCGTTGACAGGCGTTTGTTCTGGGCCACATCGCCCGAGAGCACGCGCGCCGAGAAGCCGTTGGCCTGCAGCAGCCGTCCCAGGTACTCGGCGGTGCGCTTGGTGTTGACGAAGGCCATGGCCCGCTCCGGTTCGAGTGTGCGCATGAGTCCGACGAGCAGCGCCGGCTTCTCTTCCATGGAGGGGAAATAGAGTTGTTCGGTGACCGAGGCGGCCGTCACCTGCTCGGGGTCGATACGCACGAACTCGGGGGCGCGCATATGCTCGTGTGCCAGTTCCATCACCCGGTAGGACAGAGTGGCCGAATAGAGCATCGTGAGGCGTTCTTCCGGCGCGGGCAGGCGTCGGAGCAGGAAGCGGATGTCGCGGATGAAGCCGAGGTCGAACATGCGGTCGGCCTCGTCGAGGACCGCCACCTCGGCCATGCGCAGATCGTAAAGGTGCTGCCGGAAGAAATCGATCAGACGCCCGGGCGTACCGATCAGGACATCGACGCCGTCGGCGAGATGTTGTTTCTGGGCCTCGTAGCCGGCGCCGCCGTAAACCACGGCGGTGCGCAGTCCGGTGTGATGGCCGAGATTCACGGCATCGCGATGAATCTGGATCGCCAGTTCGCGGGTCGGCGCCACCACCAGCGCGCGCGGTTGGTTCGCGCGCCGCTCCGGAGGGGGGTCGCGGGTCAGCAGCCGGTTGAACAGCGCGAGCAGGAAGGCGGCCGTCTTGCCGGTGCCGGTTTGCGCCTGCCCGGCCACGTCCCGGCCGGCGAGCGCGGGGGGCAGGGTGCGTTGCTGGATCGGGGTCAGACGCTCGAATCCGGCGTCTTTTACGCCCTGGATCAGGGCTTCGTGCAGCTGCAATTCCTCGAAATATCGAGGATTTTTACTCTGGGTCAAAAGAAGGCCTCCTGGTGGGGCTTGAATTGTGCGTCGATTCGGGACAGAATACGCCATAAGGAACGCCGAACCCCAAAGGCAGTTCCCTGACGAATTAGTCCGAGCCGCTCTGGCCGCATCATTCTCAGCCTTTGTGCCGTACCCGACCCGGACCTTATTCCCGTACACAAACAAGGTATGTGTTCTGCCGTGCCGAGAGGCCGGATAATCAATTCAGATGGAGGTTCAGCGTGAGTGAGAATATCTCGCATACGAGTGATGCCGCCTTTGAGGCGGAAGTATTGCAGTCCGACAAGCCGGTCCTGGTGGATTACTGGGCCGAGTGGTGCGGTCCCTGCAAGATGATTGCCCCGGTGCTCGACGAAGTCGCCGGCGAGTTCAAGGAGCGTCTCAAGGTCGCCAAGATCAACATAGACGAAAACGCCCAGACACCGCGCAAGTACAACGTGCGCGGTATTCCCACCCTGATGCTGTTCAAGGGTGGTGACGTCGTCGCGCAGAAAACGGGCGCCCTGTCCAAATCCCAACTGGCAGCATTTCTGGAGGCCAACCTTTGAGCGGACACGCCTATCGCCGCCGCAATTCCCGCGGCGGGAATCGCAGCAACGGCAACAACGGTAACAATCGCCAGCGCGGCCCCAATTCCAATCCCGCCGAGGGCCTGCCGGAAGTCGACGAGGAAGAACTCGAGTACGAGGCCGAGATCGAGACCAACGGCCCCGTGCTGAACATGGCCGAGCTCAAGCGCCAGAGTCCGGCCGAATTGTCCAAAGTAGCCGAAGCTGTCGGCTTCGAGGGCGCGGCGCGCATGCGCAAGCAGGAGATGATCTTCGCTATCCTCAAGGCGCATGCCAAAAAGGGCGAGCAGATCTGCGGCGAAGGCGTGCTCGAGGTGCTGTCCGACGGTTACGGGTTCCTGCGCTCCGGCGACAGTTCCTTCCAGGCCGGGCCCGACGATATCTACGTGAGCCCGAGCCAGATCCGGCGGTTCAACTTGCGCGGTGGCGATTCGGTGGTCGGGCGCATTCGTCCGCCCAAGGACAACGAGCGCTACTTTGCGCTGCTCAAGGTCGACAGCATCAACAACGACAAGCCCGAAGCGGCGAAGACCAAGATCCTGTTCGAGAACATGACGCCGCTGTTCCCCAAGGAACGCTTTACGCTGGAGCTCGGAAACGGTTCCACCGAAGACATTACCGCGCGCATCATCGACCTGATGGCGCCGCTCGGCAAGGGGCAGCGCGGTCTTATTGTCTCGCCGCCGAAGGCGGGCAAGACCATGATGCTGCAGAACATCGCCCATTCGATCGCGCACAATCATCCGGATGCTTCGCTGATCGTGCTGCTGATCGACGAACGACCGGAAGAAGTGACCGAAATGGCACGTTCCGTGAAGGGCGAAGTGCTCTCTTCCACGTTCGACGAGCCGGCGACACGTCATGTGCAGGTCGCCGAGATGGTGATCGAAAAGGCCAAACGCCTGGTCGAGCACAAACGCGATGTGGTTATCCTGCTCGATTCCATCACTCGCCTGGCGCGTGCCTACAACACGGTGGCGCCGTCTTCCGGCAAGGTCCTGACCGGTGGTGTGGACGCGAATGCACTCCAGCGCCCGAAGCGCTTTTTCGGTGCCGCGCGCAACATCGAGGAGGGCGGTTCGCTCACCATCATCGCCACGGCGCTGGTGGAAACCGGGTCGCGCATGGACGACGTGATCTACGAGGAATTCAAGGGCACCGGTAATTCCGAAATCCACCTGGATCGTCGCATTGCCGAGAAGCGCGTGTTTCCCGCGATCAACATCAACCGCTCGGGCACGCGCCGCGAGGAACTGCTGGTCAGCGAGGAAGAGCTGCAGAAGATGTGGGTACTGCGCAAGCTCCTGCACCCGATGGACGAACTGGCCGCGAGCGAATTCCTCATCGACAAGCTCAAGGATACGAAGACCAACGCGGAGTTCTTCAACTCCATGAAACGCTGAGGCACGGGAGACAGGCGTGGGTTCGCTCCGGAGCATGCTCACGATAGCGGCTCTGGCGCTTGCCGTGCCGGTGTTTGCCTTCAGCCCGTCGACTCCCGCAAAGCCCCCGCCGTGCAGTGCGCCCGCCTACCATCAATTCGATTTCTGGGCAGGCAGTTGGACGGTGACCGACCCCGCCGGCAAACAGGTCGGGACCAATCACATCGACGTCATCCTGGGCGGCTGTGCGCTCCAGGAGCATTGGCAGGGTGCGGGCGGCGCCAGCGGCACCAGCCTCAATGCCTACGACGCCCGGCGTCATGTCTGGCACCAGACCTGGGTGGACGGCGGCGGCGGACTGCTGGTCATCGAGGGCGGGCTCGAGGCGGGTTCCATGGTCCTGTCCGGCACGTCGATCAGCCGTAGCGGCAAGCAGGTGCTGAATCGCATCACCTGGACGCCGCGGGATGCCGATCACGTGAGCCAGCTCTGGCAGGTATCGCTGGACAAGGGACAGCACTGGAAGACGGTTTTCGATGGCCTGTATACGCGGGTAGCCGCGCACGATTGAGGTGTGTCCCGTGATCGGGGCCGGTTAATCTCCGCTGTCCTCCAGCCGTTTCTTCATCAGGATCGAATCGTGGCGGCGGTAACCCCGTCGCTCGTAAAAGCCCGTGGCCCCCGATCGGCTGTCCAGAAAGACCTGCTGCATGCCGCGTGACCGGGCCAGTTGTTCGGCGTAATCGATCAGGGCTTTGCCGATGCCCTGGCCGCGGGCGTTGGAGGAAACCACCAGGTCGTCCACGTGCATATGCGTGCCGCGGGCAAAGGTCTGGACTTCGCGCAGGCCGAGTACCCCGACCAGGCCGTCGTCTTCGAAGGCGCCGATGAGTTCGTAGCCGTGGGCCTTGCGTTGCCGGGCCAGCGCCTTGTCGAAATCCTCGCGCGTGAGGTGGGTACGCAGTTCGATGAGCACGCGCCAGGCGGCTTCGAGCTCCGTGTTTTCCACCGTGCGTATGTCGAGCTTCATGAGTCTTCTCCCCGATCCAGGGCCCGGTAGCCGATGTCGCGGCGAAACTGCATGCCCGGGAAACACAGTTTGGCGACGCCGGCATAGGCGCGCTCGCGGGCATCCGCGATGTCTTTCCCGAGGGCGGTGACGCACAACACCCGTCCCCCGGCAGTCGCGATATCGCCGCCTTTCTCCGCGGTGCCGGCGTGAAAGATTTTCACTCCCTCGGGCAGTGGGGTATCCAGGCCGCGGATCGCATCGCCCCTGGCGTAGTTGCCGGGGTAGCCGCCGGCGGCGAGCACCACGCCCAGCGCCGGCTGTGGGTTCCAGGCCACGGAGCAGCGGTCCGGTTCGCCGGCCAGCGTTGCCTGCAGCAATTCGACCAGGTCGGAATCGAGCCGCATCAGCAACGGCTGGGTCTCGGGGTCGCCCAGGCGGCAATTGAATTCGAGTACCCGCGGGGCGCCGTCCGGACCGATCATGAGCCCGGCATAGAGGAATCCGGTATAGGCGGCGCCATCGGCGGCCAGGCCGGCCAGGGTGGGGCGGATGATCTCGCGCTCGATGCGCTCGGCCAACGCCGGGGTGATGACCGGCGCGGGCGAGTAGGCGCCCATGCCGCCGGTATTGGGCCCGGTATCGCCGTCGCCCGCCCGCTTGTGATCCTGCGAGGTGGCGAGCGGCATATGGCGTTCGCCCGCGGCGAGCACGATGTAGCTGGCTTCCTCGCCGGCGAGGAATTCCTCGATCACGATTTCACGCCCTGCCGCCCCGAAGGCGCCTTCGCTCAGCATGTTCTCGATGGCGCGGTCCGCGGCTTCCAGGGAGTCGGCGATGACCACCCCCTTGCCGGCGGCCAGCCCGTCTGCCTTGATGACAAGCGGCACGCCGTGTTCGCGCACGAAGGCCCTGGCCGGGGCCACCTCGGTAAAGGCGGCGTAGGCCGCCGTGGGAATGGCGTGGCGCTCGCAAAAGGCCTTGGTGTAGGCCTTGGAGCCTTCCAGCCGCGCCGCCGCGCGGTTGGGGCCGAAACAGGCGAGGCCGGCGGCTTCGAACGCGTCCACGATACCGGCCACCAGGGGCGCTTCCGGTCCCACGATGGTGAGGGCGATCGCTTCCCGCCGGGCGAAGTCGAGCAGTGCATCGAGATCGTCGGCCGCGATGGCTGCGTTCTCGCATTTGGCTTCGTGCGCCGTGCCGGCGTTGCCGGGGGCGACGAACACCCGCTCCACGCGGGCCGAGGCGGCGGCTTTCCACGCCAGCGCATGTTCGCGGCCGCCGCCGCCGATAACCAGGATATTCATTGAAGCCATTATTCGGGGGTCGAGGCGTTATTGTATGGGTAGCGTTGAATTCACGGGCTCACATGAAAAGGAATCTGCTTGACGGGCTGATATATCTGGCACTCGGGCTGTGCGTATTGGCGGGCGCGGCCGACCTGCTCTACCTGCATTTCCCGGATTGGGCGTTGCTGGCATTCACGGCGCTGGTGGGGGCGGCGGCCGGCGGGTTGGTCCCCGCTCGCTTGCGTGCCACCCAGGCCTGGATCGCGCTGGTGGCGCTGACCTGGGTCGCCTTCTTCTACGTCCTGGGGGCGGCGGCGTCGCTCGGGCACGTGGCCCGGCTCTTCCTGCCGTGGCCGCTGGCCGCCAGTGTGGGCGTGGCAGCCGGTCTCGCCGCCTGGCGCCTGCCCCGGCGGCTGCGCTGGTGGCGGCCCCTGCCGCTGGTGCTGGGGGCTGCCGCGGTGGTGGGCATTATGTTTATCAGTGGCGGTCCGGAGGGGGTGGGGGCTTCCCCGTCGTCGTCTTTCCATCCCTTCAGGGCGCCCGCCTACACGCTGCATCTGCTGGATGGGGGTACCGTGCACTCCTCGAGCCTGGAAGGCAAAACCGTCGTGCTGGCCTTCTGGGCGACCTGGTGCAAGCCTTGCCGCGAGGAATTGCCCCGGCTCCAGGCATTGTATCGAAAACACTATGCGAATCGCTCCGACGTCGTGTTCTACGTCGTCGATCTCGGCGATGCCGTCGACACGCCGGGCAAGGCGCGAGCCTGGCTGGAAAAGTATGGCATCGCGCTGTCCGCCGCATTCGATGCCGACGGCGCCTTGATGCGGAAATTGCACCTGGCCCCTGAGCTACCGGCTCGCGTGGTCATCGGCCCCGATGGAATCGTCGATTACCGGGCCATGGGCTACGGTAGCTACGACAGCGGTTTTTCCCGGTTGCGTGCGGCGATTGCCGGCAAGCCGAAAGCGGGCACCGCTGAAGAACCACCCGACGCTCAGTAAAACGTCAGGTGCAGCCGCAGCGCGATGGCCAGAGCGTTGGGGTAGATGCCGGCTGGGTGGAAAATGTACTGGACATCGGGCTGCAGCGCGACACAACCGCCGAACAGCGGCATCAGGGCGGTGGCTTCGATGCTGGTTTCGGCGGCGTGGTTGCGGATCCAGGCACGGGCGAAACCGAATCCGACGTCGCTCACCGTCGATGAGACGTCCCGGAAGCGGATGCCGCCCCCGAGATAGGCGGGAACGGGGTTGATCTTGCCCGGACTCACACCGGCTTGCAGGAAGGTCACGGTGTCGTGGTGGCCGGGCAAGGGCTGTTCCAGATTCGCGTAGGCGCCCCAGTCGCTCGTTGGCGGACCGTCGGCAGCCGGGGCACGGCGGTACCAGCCGCCAATGCCGATTTGCGGACCGTCCCCCGCGCTCGGTCGCCAATCGCGCTCGCCGATCAGCATGGCACCGCCCTTGAGAGCGCTCGAACGGTCCTCGGGATTGCCCTGGAAGAGACCGGCCCGCCATCCGTTCTGCACCGTGCCGAAGCGGGTCATCATCCCCCAGGCCGGATCGGGGTAGGTGGCGGTGGGTACATTCAGAGTCAGGGTCGGGGTGATCCCGAACGAAGCCTGGGTGAACAGGCTCGCGGTGCCGTTGGTATCGAAAAAGCTGTTCAGATCCATCAGCCCGGCGCGCACGAGCGAGTGCCCGAACGCCTGGGAATACCAGAACTGGCTCACCTGTCGCTGGTTGGGCGCGTCCAGGTTGGATAGGGTTTGGATATCGCCCACGTACCGGCTCGGGTGGGTGCTGGCAATCGCCTGTAGGCCCAGGGCGAATTGTCCGCCCCGCCAGGCGCCGAGCGCTCCGCTGTCGAGGCCGAGACCGAGCGAGAGCACGCTGTCGGTGGCATAACCGCGTCTGGCCCCGCCATCGAGATTGCCGTAGATGTCAGTGTCCCAATGAACGCTGAAGCTGAGGCCCTTGTGGGGCGGCGGCAGCGGGATCAGGCGTGACGAATCTGCGCTGCCCTGGCCCCGGGCAACGGGCGCTGCCAGGCACAGCGCAAGCACCAGCAGCGTGACAGGTGGCGCGTAACGCATCATGACCGGTCTTTCGTCCGCCTCCTCAGTAGCCGCCGAGCTTGCCGTTACCGGCCCAGGCGAACGACCAGCTTACGGTAAACGGCGTCCACCAGGCCGCGACACCGGTCTGCTTGCTGGTGTGGCGGAAAAAAGCGGCATAGGGCGGCGGCTCGATCTTCAGCGTCAGCGTGTACTTGCCCGGCCCGTCGAGCTTGACGTTGCGCCCGTAGTGGGGACCGTCGCTCGCGGTCATGACCATGAACGTGCCGAAGTCCTGCCACGTGCCGTGCATCTTGCGCAACTGGTAGGAGACGGTGAGATAGGGCATCCAGTCGCCGGGCTGGAAGCCCTGGGCGTTGTCCTTGTCGGCATGGATGTCGGCCTCTAGGTGCACGTCGGCATCTCCACCCATGCCCGGCATGGCCGGCGCCATGTGCACCGGCTGCAGGTAGCTGGCGGCGACGATCATGCCGTTCCTGACGATCGGCTTGCCGATCAACGTTTCGTTGGCCCGGGCCGCGGCCGGTAGCAGCAAGGTGGCGAAAGCGCAGCACAGCACGAGCTTTCGGATCATGACGGGTCTCCTTGTCGGAAAGTGATGGATGAAGGTCATTACACGCCGAACAGCGCGGGCCACCAGGCGAGTCCGGCGGCAATGCAGCCGATCAGGCCCGGTGCCAGAGCGAGTACCAGACGTGTGCCCGCGAGTCCCTGGCGTTGGAGCAAACGGCAGCCGATGATCAGGCTCCATACAAGTCCGGCCGTGAACAGGGCGAGTTCGACATAACGCGTGGGGGTCGCGCCAATGCCCCGTTGCAGCAGTGCAAACAGTTCGCTGCCGAGTCCGAGTACGAGCGAGACCATGGCGACAGGCAAATACTGGTAGGCAAGTTCCAGAAACCGCGAGCGGAAATTGCCGTCCGCGCCGAGACGTCCGGCGAACCAACTGCCGAGAGCAGTGCATACGGAAAGTGCGGCGGCGAAAACAATGGAGGTGGCGAGCATGAAGCCGGTAATCATGGAGAAGTCGAGCCAGGTGAAGACTTCGCGGCCTGCAGGATGCACCGACATCAGCCACGCCGGGCCGGGGCTCACGAAGCTCAGCCAGTTGTGGTTGATTGCCCACACGGCGAGCGCGTGACGAATCTGCTGGTAGAGCGGCAGCGTGAGCCACAGGAAACCGCCAATGGCGACGCCGGTGCCGAGAAACAGAAACCAGATGTCGGAGTTATGGGGGTGATGGTCGCGCACGTTCGCGGCTTCGCTGCCCGGCGCGCGCAGTTTGATCGCGAGTCCGCCGTTGGCGTTGGGTTGCACGCAGCGCAGACACTCGATGCAGTGGCGCGATTCCTGCTTGCGGTTGATGTCGATGAAGGTCGGGCACACGCCCTTGTCGGTGAGCGCTTCGCCGCCGATGCGGGGTTTCTTGGGTGCGAACTGTACGATGCCGAGGCGCGAGAACGAGCCGAGCGTGAGCCCGATCGGGCACAGGTGACGGCACCAGGTGCGCTTGTGATAGCCGGGGCCGTAAAGAAACCCGACAATCAACGCACAGGCGAGCGTGAGGCCGAAGACTTCGGCGATGCCTTCGGGAAACGTGCGCGCGTCCACCGTCTGCGCGAGAATGGTGATAACGATGAAGCTCACGACCGGTGCGCCTTCCCAGCGGACCCAGCGTGGCACGGCGCGCTTCAAGCCGATGCGGTTCGCCCATTCCGAGGAGGCGCCCATCGGACACAGTACGCCGCACCAGCTGCGGCCCGTAAAAATCACCGAGACGAACACCAGCGGGAACCACAGCCCCCAGATCAGGAAGTTCGCTGTCAGCGTGAAATCATGGAACAGGCGGGCGCCGTCGCCGGGTGCCGGCAGGGCGAGCGGCACGACGACCAGTACCAGGAAACCGGCGAACATGCCGGCGTGTATCCACGGCAGCCACCGACGGTGATCCGAGGCGAAGCGCTCGAGTTTTCGGGACAGCGGTCCCTGGGGCAGGGGGGGGTCGACGACCGCCTGCATGGCCTCAGTAGAATTCGTATTCGAGGCGCAGCACCAGGGTGGTATCGGCCGCGTCGTGGGTCGTGCCGAACAGGGCGACCGCGCCGTAGCGCAGGCTCTTGCCGGCGCCGAGCGAAAACTGCCCGGTCACGCCGGGGCCCAGCGAATTGCGTGGCCGTCCGTAGTGGCCGATCGTGCCCACCGGCTGGCCGTAGGCTTCGAACAGCGGCGAGAGTTCGCGCCGCCAGCGGTATTCGAGCCGGGCGCGGTATTCGAGCCCCACGCCGGAGCCGGCGTTGGTGCCGTACTCGTGGGAAGCCAGGAGATTGAGCAGTGCGGTAAAGCGGCCGAAGTCCTTGCCGAAACTCGGCCCGAACTTCACCACGTAGGGGTCGTGGCCGTAACGCGGGATCTCGATCTCGTTGATGAGCCCCACGTCCATCCAGTACTTGCCCTGCGGTGTGAGCTGGAAGCGATTTTCCCATTCGAACGCTTCGAGCTTGAGCGTTTCACCATATTCTTTCGCGGCCTCGGCATAGAGCTCGGTGGACCACCAGTCGGTGAAGCTGTGGCCGAACGCGACCTTCAGTGCCTGGATCTCCCCGCTTGCCGGGCGGGTGCCCCAGGCGTTGTAGGCGCGGGCCTCGATTTCGCTTTCGCCCTTCACGACCAGCGGGGAATACACCTGGTAGTCGGCCGCCCGGGCCGTGGCGGGCATCAGCGAGAAGCTGCCCGCGACGAGCAGCAGGGCGAGTGCCACGGCGCTGCCGGGATGGCTGCGGCGGCCGCGCAGCCGGACAAACCAACTGCCCTTGACGAACATGAAGGCGCCGATCACGGTGAAACCGGCCAGCCAGAACAGCAGCTGCATAAGGGAAGGGGTGGGCGTGTAGCCGGCCAGTGCGCCGAGGCTGCGCCCGGCGATGCCATTGCCGGAAATGACGGCCGAGCTGTCCCAGACATGGGGCACGAGCGCGGGCAGGTAGCCTGCCTGGATCAGGAATTGCGCGCCGCGCGCGATCATGCCGGCGGCGATGAACAGGATGATCCAGCCGCTCACCTGGAACAGGCGCTTCATGGGGATGCGCGAGAGGCCGGCGAAGAGCACGAAGCCGACTGCCACGCCGGTGGCGAGGCCGATCAGGCTGCCGCCGAGCAGGGATATGTCCTTCACGCCGCTGGCCGCGATGCCGTAGAGGAAGAGCGCGATCTCCGAGCCCTCGCGCATTACGGCCAGTGCCGTCACGCCGACCAGCATCACCAGCGTGGCGCTGCCGGCGAGGACCTCGCCGCCCATGGTCCTGAGCTTGTGCGTGAGCTCACGCCCGTGATGCGCCATGTAGATGTTGTGCCAGGCGAGCATGAGACCGGCCGCGAACAGCACGCCGGCCTCGAAGATTTCCTGCCCGTTGCCGTGTGCGAAGCGGGCGATGACGCCGATGCCGGCGGCGACCAGGGTGGCGCCGGCAATGCCGAGCACCACGCCCACGCTCACCCAGCGCCCGCGGTGGGGCAGGCCCTTGACCGCGGCGGCAACCACGCCGACGACCAGCGCGGCTTCCAGGATTTCCCGGAAGACGATGACGAAACTGCCGATCATTTCCCGGTCTCCGGTGCGGACGGCGGGACCACGATCAGGCCGGTGACGCCGGGATTGAAGTCGTCGAAGAACTTGTACTTGCCGGGCGTCAGCGGCCCGATCCAGATGCTCAGGGTGGTGCCTCCGGGGATGACCTTCTCGCGATTCAGGTCGAAGCTCTCGAACTCCGAGGGCAGACGTCGCGTGTTCCTGACTTCCAGCCGGATGCGGACGCCGGCGGGCACGGTCAGCGTGGCCGGGGCGAAGGCATGATCGTGGATGGCCAGCGTATAGCCGGGAGGCTGGGCCCCGAAAGCGGGCGCCAGGGCGAGAAGCAGGGCAAGGGCGGCAAGGCGGCGCATGATGCGGGGCTCAATGAAGTTAAAGCGAATAATAACGATTCGCATTTAGATTTGCAAGAGGTGCGAGCCATATGGACGCCAAAGGCTTTTGCAACCGGGGCCGTGGGGCGCCGCACCGGTCGTTTCTGCGGGACCGGGGATCCGATCTCGCCGTCCACCGGTTACCGGAGCAACTCGCTGGAGCGGATCACCGGCGGACAGATCGATCCCTCCGGCAACATCTGGTTGATGAATAACTGGAAGTTGACGGTAAACCCGTACGTCAACCCCGGGGCCAATTCGATAGTGATCGTCGTCGGTGCTGCGGGGCCGCTGAAAACCCCGTTGATCGGGCCACCGGTACCGTTTGACTGAGCAGCTTCACCCTGCGACGAGGTCTGCTTGAAGACCGATTACGGCGAGGCGGCTGCAAAAGCGCCTCGCCGTTTCATTTCGGTTCCCGTCTTCAGGTGCGTCCGAGTAGTCGCCGGTAGCGCGGATACCAGCGCGAGGTTTTCTTGAAAAAACCGAAACGGCCGGTATCGGGAAACACGATGCGGCGGCCCGCGCTATAGCGGTCGCGGGAGAGCGGTGTCCCTGCGTCGGTCGTGATCCCGTACAGGTAGCCCGCACGCTCCACAGCATCACGCTCTCGTTTCCCCCAGTAGCCATAGGGGTAGGCGAACGCCGTGACCGGCGCGCCGATCAGGTCTTCCAGCTCCGATTTGCTCGCGACCAGTTCGTGTTCCAGGTCCCCGGCGCTCATCCCGAGCAGGCTGCGGTGGGTCAATCCGTGCGAGCCGATCTCGATCCGCCCGCTGGCGTGGCACTCGCGGATCTCGGCATCGGACATCAGCGGCACCGGTGTCTCCCCGCAGCCACTGTCCCATTCATTGGTCTCCAGCGCCCGGTCGCCGAGGGCGAATATCACGGCGCGGGCATCGTGTTTTTCCAGCAGGGGCAGCAGGTATTGGTGGTTGTCGCGGTAGCCGTCGTCGAAGGTGAGAATGACCGGGCGCCCGGACAGCGGGGCGTCGCTCGTCAGGTCGCCGAAGGTGATCGGGACCATCCCGCGCCGCCGGAGTTGCGACAAATGACGGTCGAGCGTCTCGCAGGTGACATGGATATTGATTTTCGAATCCGCCGGCGCCTCGGGGACCACGCGGTGGTAGCAGAGGATCGGAAGATCGGGCAGGGTCATGATCGGTTTGGGCGCGAGCCGGAGTCGTTCATCCGGATGCGCGCGGGTTTTGAGTGTCGCCGGCGGGGCAGGGACTGTCCGTATCGCCGCATTCCAGTTGCAGTGCAATGTGACGGATGTCGAAACGCTCGTGCAGGCGCTTTTCGAGGCGGGCGAGCAGGGCGTCGTCAAGTGTGCCGTCGGGTTTGACCAGGTGCGCGGTCAGCGCCACCTCGGTGGTGCTCATGGCCCACACGTGCAGGTGATGGACTTCGGTGATCTCGGGCGATTCGAGCAATGCGGCACGGATCGCCCCGGGATCGATGCCCGGCGGTACGGCGTCGAGCGAGAGATCGAACGATTCACGCAGCAGGGTCCACGTGCTCCACAGGATCACGGCCACGATGATCAGGCCCATGAGCGGGTCCAGCCATTCCCAGCCGGTCAGCAGGATGCCGACGCCGGCCAGGATCACGCCGCCCGAGAGCGCGGCGTCGGAGAGCATGTGCAGGAAGGCGCCGCGCACGTTCAGGTCCTGTTTGCGTCCGCGCGCGAACAGCAATGCGGTGGCGGTATTGGCCACCACGGCGACGGCAGCGACGGCAATGACCAGGGACTCGTCGACAGCGCTGCTGGCAAACAGGCGCCGGGCGCATTCCCAGGCCAGCGCCACCGACATGATGATCAACAGCAGGGCATTGGCAAGCGCGGCCAGGATCGTCGCCCGGCGGAAGCCATAGGTGCGCTTGGAATTGGCGGGCCGCCTGGCGAGCCAGACGGCGCCGCCGGCGAGTACGAGGCTGAGGACGTCGGTCAGGTTGTGGCCGGCATCGGCAAGCAGGGCCGTGGAATTTCCGATCAGCGCCGCGGCCAGTTCGCCGGCCACGATCACCAGGTTCAGCGCGATGCCGGCGACAAAGCGCCCGCCCTTGCCGGGGGCGGCGTGAGCGTGATCGTGGCTCACCAGTCGAGCACCTTGCGGTTGCGGTAGAAGAGGCCCGTTTCGGGCGCGGGTTCGGCGGTTGCGAGCCACACGGCGGTGTCGGCGCCTGCTTCCGGGCTGCGCGGCGCACGCTCACCGCCAAGGCCCGTGCGGACCCATCCGGGACACAGGGCATAAATCTTGATGCCGCGCTCGGCGAGCTCATGGGCGAATACGCGCGTGGCGGCATTGAGCGCCGTCTTGGACAGGCGGTAGCCGAGCCGTCCGCCCTGCATGTCATGGAGCTGGCCCATGCCCGAAGAGACGTTCACGATGCGCCCCGTGTCGGTCATCAGTGGCGCCAGGGCCTGTATCAGGCGCACGGCGCCCAGCGTGTTGACATTGAAATGTTCGAGCAGCGTGGTCATGGATACATTCATCGGATCGGCCGAATGCCGGGCACCGGGTTCGCGTGATTCGAGCATGATGCCGGCGTTGTTGACCAGTACATCCACCCTGCCGTATTGCTCCCTGATCCAACCCGCAAGCGCCCGCGCATCCTCATCGCGTGACACATCGAGTTTGCGCAGCACGACGGGCAGCATATCGGATTCCAGCGTGCGCAGCGCTTCTGCGCCGCGAGCGGCATCGCGGGCACACAGAATGGTCTCGAAACCTTGTTCGGCAAGCGCCCGCGTAATTGCGAGGCCGATACCACGGTTGGCGCCGGTCACCACCGCGATACGTCGTGTACTCGCCGTCATGTTCATGGACTGTCGGACTCCGAATAATTGCCGGTCATCGGGCAGGCCTCAGATGCAACATGTTGATTTTACAGTGTGCGCCTGGTTTGTGGTTCGCAGAGGCTCGTTCACGAGCTGGAGGAGGCACCGGGGCCTGCCCTGCAACGCCTGTCACGGGAACGGCCGAAGAGGGATGATGTCCCTTATTCCGTCAAGCCTCGAAACGGGGTACAAGCGGAATGATACAGTGCCGATTCCATAGTACCTGTTTTTCCACCCCCCGCCCGGAGTCACCGTCATCGAAGCCTTGTCCACGGCATCCACGATCGTCACCGAGGAACCGGATGAGCCTTTTCTGCACCTCCGTTTGAACGGAGGCGAGGTGAGGCAGACCGGACGGGCCAGCGCGCTGCTCGGCGTAAAGTTGCCCGTCGGCGCCAGCGGTAATCCGGAAGGGTTGTACGCCGAATGGAATTGGCACGGTGGAACCCTCACCGTTCGCAACGATCGTTACGGCATTTATCCCCTGTACTGGTTCCAGCACGGCGGCGATTTCGGTCTGTCGCCTTCCATTCCTGCCTTGATTGCGCAGGGTGCTCCACGCGACTGGGATGACGACGCACTCGCCGTGCTGTTGCGCTACGAATCCTGCCTCGGCGAGGACACGCCGTTCCGCGCGATTCGAGCGTTGCCGCCGGGCGCGACGTTGGTCTGGCAGGCCGGTCGCGTCACGTTGACCAGTGTGCGGCCCTCCGTCCCGAAGCCCTTCGACGGCAACCGCGACGAGGCGATCGACCGCTTCATCGAACTGTTCCGCGCCGCCATCCGCCGCCGGCCGGCTCCGGATACCGGCTTTGCCGTACCGCTCAGCGCGGGCCGCGATTCCCGGCACATCCTGCTGGCGCTGCTGGAAGAGCGCAGGCGACCGACGCATTGCGTCAGTGCCCGCTATCACCCGCCACGTCCAGACAACGATGCGCGAATTGCTGCACGGCTCGCTGCAGTGGCCGGGATCGAACACGTCACGCTCGACCAGCCGCGCTCCCAGATGAAGGTGTTGAGGCGGCATTATCATCAGACCAACTACTGCACGACGATGCCTTCGTTCTTCCTGTGGGCGGTATCCGATTATCTGTACGGCAGGACGCAGACGATCTACGACGGGTTGGCCGGCGACGTGCTTTCCGCGGGGCACTGCCTGACGCCCGAACGGCTCGCGCTGCATGAAGCGGAATGTTTCGAGGAACTGGCGGCACTGCATCTCGGGCCACAATGGGATGGAATGCTGAGCGCGACGGTGGCGCCCGTATTCTGTCGCCGCTGGTCGCGTGATCGTGCGATCGCGCATGTAGCGCGCGGGTTGCAGCGTCACACCGGGGCTCCCAACCCGGTTGGTACGTTCGCACTGTTCAATCGCACACGCCGCAACACGGCGTTGCAACCGTGCCGGATATTCAATCGCTTCCCGCGTGTTTACTGCCCCTATCTGGATCACGCCGTATACGATTTCCTGGTGTCCCTGCCTGCAAGCATGCTGCTCGACCACGCGTTTCACACGGATGCGATCCGGCGCGCTTACCCGACTTACGCCGCACATCCCTTTACCGAGCACGATGAATCGCCGCTGCATGATCATACGCACTACCGGCGCTTTCTGCGTGAGGTGTCCGGCGAGGTGCTGGCACATCCGCGTTCGCGCCTGTTGCGGCACGGCACGATCTTGCCACGGCTCGCGCGTTGTGCGGTCGACCGTGGCTACCGCGGCAGCGTCGACTGGGTCGGTCAGCGCGTCGCGTTTCTGCTGGGTCTCGAAGGTCTCACGGATTCCGGTTGACACTATCGAGGACGAGCAGAGTACGGCTACGACGTCCGGGTGCCGCAGCGTAAACCTCTCCTTTAAAGCGACGGTTCAAAAGTAGGGCGTGCCGCCCGCAGGACTGGCGGTATTTTAATGTCCGAAAACGGCTAGTTTTGCCTGCCCGGCGGACGTATGATGCAGGCATGTGGAAAGACGACGCCACCTGCTACCAGGCCCTGCGTGCCCGCGATGCGCGCTTTGACGGGCAGTTTTTCGTGGGGGTCACCTCCACCGGCATCTATTGTCGTCCGATTTGCGGGGCGCGGCCCGTCAAGCGCGAGAACTGCCGGTTCTTTCCCAGTGCCGCGGCCGCCGAGGCAGAGGGCTTCCGGCCCTGTCTGCGTTGCCGCCCGGAACTGGCGCCGGGGCATGCGAGCGTGGACGCGGGCCGACGTCTGGCCCGCACAGCGGCGAACCTGATCGAGGACGGTGCGCTTGCCGAGGCGCGGCTCGACGGGTTGGCCGCGCGGCTGCGAACCAGCGACCGCCATCTGCGCCGGGTGTTCGCGGCCGAGTTCGGTGTATCGCCGGTGGCCTATGCGCAGACCCAGCGCCTGTTGCTGGCCAAGCGATTGCTGACCGATACCGCGCTGCCGGTCACCGAGATTGCGATGGCCGCCGGTTTCGGCAGCCTGCGCCGCTTCAACGCGTTGTTCAGGGCGCGTTACCGCATGCAGCCGCGCGATCTGCGCAAGACGCCGGAAGCGGCGGCGCGCACCGAACTCGTGTTCGAACTGGCCTATCGGCCGCCTTATGCCTGGGTGCCGCAACTGGAGTTTCTGCATTCGCATCGCAGCGACGGCGTCGAGGCGGTGACCGGAAAGCGCTATGTGCGTACCGTTGCGATCCGGCGCGAACGGGACACGCACCGTGGCTGGATCGCGGTGGCACGCCATGCGCGTCGAGACACCCTGCAGGTGACATTGTCGGCTTCCCTGGCACGTGTGGTGCCGGAGGTGCTTGGACGCGTGAAGCATGTGTTTGACCTGGCCTGCCGTCCGGACGAGATCGAACGTCATCTCGGATCGCTGGCCGCGGGTACTCCGGGTCTGCGCGTGCCCGGCGCCTTCGACGGTTTCGAGATGGCGGTGCGCGCCGTGATCGGGCAACAGATCACGGTGGCGGCGGCGCGCACGCTGACCGGCCGCCTGGCCGCCGCGTTCGGAGAACCGGTGGCTACGCCGTTCGGGGCGCTGACCCATGCCTTCCCGACGCCGGAATGCCTGGCAGCGGCCGGATCCGATGAATTGGGTCGCCTCGGCATCATTCGTGCCCGCCAACGCGCCATCCGCGCCCTGGCCGAAGCCTGTGCGTCGGGCGAACTGCTGCTCGCGCCGGGCGTCGATATCGAGCGCACGCTGGAGCATCTGCGTGGACTGCCCGGCATCGGTGACTGGACGGCGCATTACATTGCCTTGCGCGCGTTGGCCTGGCCCGATGCGTTCCCTCATACCGATCATGCCCTCATGAAGGTGCTTGGCGAAACCGCGCCGCGCCGCGTGCTCGAGCTGGCCGAGCCCTGGCGGCCGTGGCGCGCCTATGCCGCCATGCACCTGTGGCATGCCGCGACCGCCGCCAACGGCGACGCCAGGGCGCAGAAATGAAAATGAACGAGCTTCGCCCCAATCCTGTCATTCCGCACGCGAAGCGATCGGGAATCCAGGAAGGGTTCTCGCAAAGACGCAGAGCACGCCAAGTGAGAAATATTTTTCCCTTGAATCCCTTGGCGAGAGTTTCACAAGCCGGCGGGACGCCGGCGCTCCCAATCCTTGTCATCCTGCTAACGTTCGGCTTAATAAAGGAAGGAAAAGATCATGATGTACTACACCCGCTACGACAGTCCCGTCGATACCTTGCTCCTGGTCGCGGATGACAAGGCGCTCGCCGGCATCCACTTTTCCGGTGGACGCCGCGCACCGGTGATCGATGCCGGTTGGAAGGAACAGCCCGGGCGTCCGCTCCTGCGTAAAGCCATCCGGCAACTGGACGAGTATTTCGCCGGGCGGCGGAAAACATTCGATCTGCCGCTGGCGCCGGAGGGCACGCCGTTCCAGCTCGCCGTCTGGCGGGCGCTGCGCGATATCCCCTATGGCGAGACGCAATCGTATGGCGACATTGCGAGGCGGATCGGCAAGCCGAAGGCGGTGCGTGCCGTCGGGGCGGCCAACGGCGCCAACCCGATTTCCATCGTCGTGCCGTGCCACCGTGTCATCGGCGCCGACGGCTCGCTCACCGGCTACGGCGGCGGCCTGCCCCGCAAGCAAAAACTATTGGCCCTGGAGCAGGTTTCCGTCGGCCAGGAAGATCTGTTTCAGGGGACCCCTGCTCAGAGGTCCCCTAGCGCAGTGTGGCGTTGATCGCTTCCAGGGCGCTGCTTCCGGGA
>Ga0209919_1000551_pt1 | contig 19088 bp, 19 predicted proteins | sample SalPon2A_C_D2_MG_FD_185721 | JGI IMG/M metagenome (GOLD analysis project Ga0209919, IMG submission 185721) | Soil microbial communities from South San Francisco under conditions of wetland restoration - Salt Pond MetaG R2A_C_D2_MG (SPAdes)... | ecosystem: Environmental > Terrestrial > Soil >... | reverse complement strand
AGCGGCGATAGTCACTCGGCGACAGCGCGCCGGCCCAGCTGTCGAAGACTTGCACCGCCTGCGCGCCGGCCTCGACCTGTGCCGTGAGATAATCGCCGATCACCGTCACGAGCCGGCCCATGAAGCCGTTCCAGACTTCGGGCGCGCCGTACATCAGGCGCTTGGCTTCGATGAAGTTCTTCGACGACCCACCCTCGATCGCGTAGCAGGCCACGGTGAACGGCGCGCCGGCAAATCCGATGAGCGGTACGAGGTCGTCGAGCTCGTCGCGCACGAGCCGGACGGTCTCCAGCACCGACGCCAGCGCGTCGTGCACGTCCACCGGCGCGAGCCGCATCACGTCGCCTGCGGTGCGCACCGGGTTCCGGATCACGGGCCCTTCACCCTTGGCGAACTCGAGCTCGAGGCCCATCGGCACGAGCGGCAGCAGGATGTCGGCGAAGAGAATGGCCGCGTCGACGTCGAGGCGCCGGACGGGCTGCAACGTCACCTCCGCCGCGAGCTCCGGCTGAGCCACGATCTCGAGCAGCGTGTGGTGCTCGCGGATGGCGCGGTATTCGGGCAGATAGCGCCCGGCCTGGCGCATGAACCAGACGGGCGTGTGGGACACCGGCTCCCGCCGCGCGGCGGCGAGGAGCGGCGCTCCGGTGCGGGTCACGGTCACAACCACCTCATGAGCGCATCCATGTCCGGCTGATGGATCGCGGTGTGCAGCGGCGTATCACGCTCGGTATAGGGACGGGCGAGCGTGCTCCGGAGATCGGTGACGAGACTCGAGAACTTGAGGAGATCGTCGGTCTCGTAGACCACCACGAACTCCTGGTCCTGGAGGCCGGTCGAATAGAGGAGCAGCTGCGTGATCTCCGGATACTGCTTGCCGACCTTGATGTGCTCGCCCATCATGCGGCCGCGCTCCTCGCGCGGCATTTGGTACCACTCCGCGGTCTTCGTGAAGGGGTACATCACGAGATAGGGCGCACGCTCGGCGGTGTAGGGATCGATTTCCTGATTCGAGCGCGTCTTCGTGTATTGCGACGGCTTCGTGAAGCCCCAGAGTGTCGTGGTGAGCTCGACGAAGCGGCGGTACGGCTGGAGCGCCGCCGCGAAGGCGTTGAAGAATCGCGTGGGCGCGGTGACGTCTCCACCCTCGATCGCGGACCAGAGCAACAGGTCACTCCCGACCTCGATCCCGGACATCTGATAGAAATGGAGCGCATCCACGTCCGCGCGGAGGCGTTCCAACCACCCACAGAGCGCGCGGCGGCGCGCCTCCGGGGTTTCCTGCCAGTACGCGTCCGTGAAGCGCACGAGCCCGAAGTGATTGAAGGTCTGGGGAGTGGCTTCCGCCATCGTGTCGTCCTCGCCGTCCGCGCTCAGGCCGAGAGCCAGCGCGCGGCGTCCTTCGCATGATAGGTGATGATGAGATCGGCGCCGGCACGGCGGATCCCGGTCAGCACTTCGAGCGCACCGCGCCGCTCGTCGAGCCAGCCGGCCTGCGCGGCCGCTTTGATCATCGCGTACTCGCCGCTCACGTTGTACGCGGCGAGCGGGAGATCGGGAAACCGGTCGCGCGTCGCGCGGATGATGTCGAGATAGGCGAGCGCCGGCTTCACCATCAGAAAGTCCGCGCCTTCCTCGATGTCGAGTGCGCTCTCGGTGAGCGCTTCCCGCGCGTTGGCGGGATCCATCTGATGGCTCGCGCGATCTCCCGATTTGGGTGCCCCTTCGGCGGCGTCGCGGAACGGGCCGTAGAAGCCCGAGGCGTACTTGGCCGAGTACGACATGATCGGGAGATGCGTGTAGCCGGCGCCGTCGAGCGCCGTGCGGATGCCCGCGACCATCCCGTCGAGCATGGCCGAGGGTGCGACGATGTCCGCCCCCGCCTCCGCCTGGGAGACCGCGATCCGGCCGAGCAGATTCACGCTCTCGTCGTTCAGCACGTAGCCGTCGGGAAGACCGGGACGCGTGAGATCGTTGGTGGATCCGTTCAGCACGCCGCAATGGCCGTGATCGGTGTACTCGCAGAGACACACGTCGGTCACGATCACCATGTCGGGCACGGCCTTCCGAATCTCGCGCACCGCGCGCTGCACGATGCCGTCGGCGGCGTAGGCGTCGCTCCCCACCGGGTCCTTCTCCGCGGGGATACCGAAGACCAGAACCGCCGGAATGCCCAGCGACGCGGCGTCCGCCGCCTCCTCGCCGATGCGATCCACGGGCCACTGCGAGATACCGGGCATGGACGCGATCGGCTTGGGCGCGGACGCGGCCGCCGTCGCGAAGACGGGGTAGATCAGGTCCGAGGGTGCGAGCGTGGTTTCGCGCACCATGCCCCGAAGCTGGGGCGTGAGCCGCAGCCTGCGCAGACGGCGGATCATGACGTGGCCCTCCGCGCCTCGCGGGCGCCGGCGAAGTGCGCCTCGAGCGCCGCCACGAGCCCGGGAATGGTGTGCTCGGCGGGCTCCACGTGCACCGCGAAGCCGAGCGCGCGCGCCTCATCGGCGGTGACGGGGCCGATACAGGCCACTGTCACGCCGTCCAGGAGGCGGGAGGCGCGCGCGCCGAGCAGCGCGGCAAAGTTCCGGACGGTGGACGCGCTCGTGAACGTCACCGCGTCGAGCGCGTGCTCCTCGAGCTCCTCGAGGCCCGCGGCGTCGGGCGCCGCCGGTACGGTGTCGTAGACCGGGAGATCGTCCACCACCGCGCCGCGCTCGGCGAGGATCGCCCCGAGATCTTCGCGGGCGATCGCGGCGCGCGGCAACAGCACCCGGCGTCCGTCGACGTCGGGCAACTCCGCGCCGAGCACCGCGCCGCGGAAGGCCGACGGCACGAAGTCCACCGGCAGGCCGCGCGCGGCGAGCGCTTTGGCGGTGGCGGTGCCGACCGCCGCGATGCGAACGCCCGCGGGCAGCGTGACGCCCGACGCGTCGAGCCGATCGGCGAAGACCTCCACGCCGTTCGCACTCGTGAGTGCGATCCAGGCGTAATCGGCGAGCCGTCGAACGGCGGCGTCGAGCGGCCGCAGGTTCTCGACCGGCCGGATCTCGATGGTCGGGAACGGTACCGCGACGGCACCCCGCCCGACGAGCGCCGCCACCAGCGGATCGTCGTCGGTACGGGGACGCGTCACCAGGACGCGACGTCCGGTGAGCGCGTTCATGTGAGAAGGCTCCGCGCGCCTGCGTCGATCGCCTGTTGGGCGAGCCGCCGGGCGAGCGCGACGAGATCCTCGAGGGGCGCGTGCCCGTCGACACGCACCAACTCACGCCCGTCCTCCGAGGCGACGAGGCCGCGGAGCCGAAATTCCCCGTTCTGCGACGGCGAGGGCTCGGCGAGCGCCGCGATCGGCGCCGCGCACCCTCCGCCCAGTGCGTCCAAGAAGGCCCGTTCGGCGTCGGTCGCGACGTGGACGGCCAGATCGTCGAGCGACGCCAGCACGTTCCGCGTCGCCTCGTCGGCGGCGCGGCACTGGACCGCGAGCGCGCCCTGCCCGGGGGCCGGGAGCATCGTGTCGAACGGGAGATAGTCGGCGATCGCGTCCTCGAGCCCGAGTCGCAGGACGCCCGCGGCGGCGATCACGACGGCGTCGTAGGCGCCGAGCCGCACCTTCCGCACGCGCGTGTCCACGTTGCCGCGGAGCGGGAGCAGGGTGAGATCGGGACGCACGGCGCGCAGCTGCGCCGCGCGGCGCGTGCTCGACGTGCCGACCTGTGCACCGGGCGGCAGCGACGTGAGCGTCGTGCCCGGCGCCGCGATCAGCACGTCACGCGGATCCGTCCGGAAGAAGACGGCGGGGACCACGAGATCGTCCGCGATCTCGGTCGGCAGATCCTTGAGCGAGTGCACGGCGAAGTCGATCGTGCCGGCGCGGAGCGCCGCCTCGAGCGCCTCGGTGAACACGCCCTTGCCGCCGATCTCGGGGAGCGGGCGCACCTGATCCCGATCGCCCTCCGTGGAGACGAGCACTTCTTCCGTGGCCGCGCCGGTACGCTCACGCAGCGCCTCCGCCACGCGCGCGGTCTGCCACCGCGCGAGGGCCGAGGCCCGCGTGCCGCTCCGCAGCCGTTCGGCCGTCTTCATGCGGCGCTGCCGCCGGCCGCGCGCCGGGCACTCGTGCCGTCGAGGCCGAAGAGCTCGCGCGTGACGTGCGTGTACGTTTGCGCCTGCTCGGGATCACTCGCCTCCCGCAGGCGGCGCGTGGGCTCGTGCAGGAGCTTGGTGACGAGGGAGCGCGAGAACGCCTCGATCTGCTGCTTCAGCTCCGGTGCGAGATCGTCGCCGAGGCGTCGGAGCATCCGCTCGACTTCGCGTGCGCGGATCGCCTCGCCGCGCGCATGCATCTCCGCCAGGAGCGGTCGGAGCGCGGCACTGCGGCGCCACTCCTCGAAGTGCTGGACCTCTTGATCGATGATCAGCTCGACCGCCGGCACCTCACGGCGCCGCAGCTCGAGATTCCCGTCGAGCCGGGCCTGGAGCGCGTCGAGATCGTACACCTCGGTGTCGGGAAACTGGGCGACCTCGGGCTCGACGTCACGCGGGACCGCGATGTCGACGAAGATCCGGCGTCGCGCGCCCGCTTCGTGATCGCGTGCCCGCGCAATCAACTCGCGCGTGAGCACCGCATGGGGCGCACCGGTGGACGACAGCACGGCGTCGGCCCCCGCAATCGCGGCGGCGAGCTCGTGCCAGGCCAGCGCTTCGGCGCCCCACGCTTCGGCCACCTGCGCGGCGTGCTCCGCCGTGCGGCTGATCACCCGCAGGTGCCGCACGCCGTGCGCGCGGAGCGCCTCGCCCGCGAGGCGTCCCATCTTCCCCGTGCCGACGATCAGAACGGAGAGATCGGCGAGCGGGCCGGCGACGTCCGCGAGCAGGCGCACCGCCTCGGTGCTCACGCTCGCCGGATGATGGCAGATCCCGGTCTCGGCGCGCGCGCGGCGGCCGGCACGAATCGCGGTGTGAAATGCTTCTTCGATTAGAGGACCGACGGTGCCGATAGCCCGCGCGGCGTCAAACGCGTGGTGCACCTGTCCGAGGATCTCCGACTCGCCGAGCACCATCGAATCGAGTCCGGCCGCGACGCGGGAGAGATGCCGAAGCGCGTCGGTTCCCGCGTGCCCGTAGGCATGCGGCGCGAGCTCCTCGGGCGTGAACCCGCCGAGCTGGGCCAGCATCTCCACGAGACCGTGCGGGACGTCGCCGAACGGCTGCTCGACGTGCGCCGCCGCGGCATACAGCTCGGTGCGGTTGCAGGTGGAGAGCAGGACGAACTCCGCGAGGCCGGCGTGACGCCGCAGCGTGCGGCCGAGCGGGCTCTCGAGCAGATCGGTCTGTTGGGTATCCGTCAACGCCAGGCGCTCCCGAAATGAGAGCGGCGCGGTACGATGATTTATTCCGACCAAGGCAAGTGGCATGTCGCGCATTCCCTTGTGGTTCGCGCGAGTAACGTAGGACCGTGGGGATGGGGGAACCATCCGGCGTCGTGCGGGGATGCAACTGCGTAGAAGTACGGACCCCCTCGCGATCCCCGGCACGCGACGCGATCTGTGCACCGCGCCTGCATCGATCCGCTCCACCCGTAAGTGTCCGTGAGCTTGGCGGTTACGCGCCACCTGTCCGCGGACGCACACGTGGCTGCATCACGGCGTCACGCCACGACGCGCCAAGTGCCTGGCTAACCATCAGTTAAACGCTGTATGAGGGTTTCTTAAAGTTGATAAACAGCAGGTAAGCCGGCTTCAAAAAAGGGCCCGCGTGAGGGCCCTCTTTCGATGTCGGTCCATGCGGGCGCTACTCGAGCGGGATTTCCTGCTTGTGCTTGCCCAGCCACTGCTCGAACGACTGCAGCTCGGGATCGAGCTTGCGTGCGAGCTCGATGTCGCGCGCAGCGCAGTAGGCATCATTGAAGTCGCGCTTGACCTGGAACATGTTGCCCATCTCGTCGGCGCCGGGAAAGCCGAAGCCGCGGTAGACATCGGGATCGACGTCGTTGTAGCGGACCTCTTCACCGAGCGCCTTGGTGAGCGCCTCGGCCATCTGCCGGCCCGTGAGCATGCCGCCCGCGATTCCCACGGTCTTGCCGATGTATTCCTTCCCAGCCTTGAAGATGCCGTATGCCACGCGGCCGATGTCGTCCACCGCGATCCCCGGCAGGCGCTTGTCACCCATCGGCATCGTGAGCGCGAGCGTGCCGTCGGGACCGCGCTTCGGGCCGGTGCCGAAGTGGATCATGTTGTCCCAGTAGAACGACGTCACCAGATACGTGGTGGGTACGCCTCGCTTCGCGAACTCGGCGTTCGCCATGTCCTTGGCGTCGAAGTGGGGAACCTTGTACTTCTCCTGGAGCGTCGGCATCCGGGTGTCGCTCAGCGGAACCCATTTGCGTGTGTCCTCGAGCGTGGACCAGATCACATGCTTGACGCCCGCCGCCTTCGCCGCCTCGGCCAGGTTCGTCGCTTGGGCGATCTCCTTTTCGGCCGAGAAGTGCTCCCAGAAATTCGTCACACAGTACGCGCCGTAGGCGCCGGCGAACGCCCGTTTCAGGCTCTCGACGTCGTCGAGATCCGCCTGCACCACCTCCGCGCCCAGTTTCGCGAGCGCCTCGGCCTTCTCGGATTTCGGCTTCCGCGTGATCGCGCGGACGCGGAATGCGCTCTTTGCGTCCTCCAGCATGGCGCGCGCCAACCCGCCTCCCTGCGCCCCCGTCGCGCCAATGATGGCAATCGTCTTCTTGTCAGGCACGAGCACCTACCTCGATTGGGAAAATGAATGGGTACGTACTTGAGAAACGTGTCATCCCGCGAAGTGTTCCCACACGCAACCCGGATGACGACCCGGGGCTCGCGGAGCCGCCCCGACCTTGGCGCCCATGGGCGCCCGCTCACGCACGCTTCAGCGCGGATTCACGGCGGGCGGCGCTTGTTAGATGAGAGTGGAAGGGAGAGATCATGCACAAGGTGCAAGAATTCATGACACGCGACGTGGTCACGCTGAGCCCGGATCTGCCACTGCGCGAGGCCATCGGTATCTTCGACGAGCGACACATCAGCGGCGCCCCCGTCGTCGCCGCCGGGCGGGTCGTGGGCGTCTTCTCGGCCTCCGACGTGATGCAATTCGAATCCGCCACCCCCGGCGTACCCACCGCGCGCGGCGAGCCCGACGTCTTCGAGTCGCTCGCGGACTCCGAGGAGTGGGAGGAAGGCGCGGAGACGCCCGCCGCTTTCTTCACCGACTGGTGGAGCGATGCGGGCGCCGACGTCCTGGAGCGCATTCGTGACCTGGACCGGCCCGAATGGGATCTCCTCGGCGAGCACACGGTGAGCGAAGCGATGAGCCGCCGCATCCTCTCCGTGCGATCGGACCAGACCATCGCGGAGGCGGCGCGCTACATGCTCCGCGCCGGCGTGCACCGCCTCCTCGTCGTGGACGAGGGCGACCTCGTGGGCATCCTCACGTCGACCGACATCGTCCGCTCGGCCGCGCACGCGCGTCACTGATTCGCCGCGCTACGGCGTCTCGATCGTCTCCATCCGCTCGGCATCCCGTCCCGTGCCGAGCGCGAGGTGCTGAGCGACCGGCACCACGAGCAGGGACGTCGGCAGATCTTTGAGCAGCCCTTCCGTCATGCTTCCCAGCAGCGTCCGGTCGATCCATCCGCGGCCATGCGACCCCGCAACGACCAGATCGGCGCGCCAAGTGCTCACTTCCGCATCGAGCGTGCTCCGTGTCGTGCCATGCAAGACCACCCGTTCGGCCCCGGCATAGGTGACGAGCGGCCAGACGTTCGCGTCGAGCACCTCGGTCGTCCAGTCCTCCATCGCGGAGGCGGCGGACGAGATGGAGTTGTCGGCGACGAGCGGGACCGGCTCGACCACGTGCACGACGCGCAGGGCCGCATCGAAGAGCCGCGCAAAGCGCTCGGCCATCTGAATCGTAGGTCCCGCGGCCTCGGAAAGATCGACGGCCGTGAGAATGCGCTCGATCTTCGCGGTCGAAGACGTCGCGACGAGGAGCGGCGTCTCCAGCGTGCGCGCGGCGGCGATGATCGTGCTGCCGCCGAGCCAACGGGAGAGCACGTGGTGCCGTCGCGCGCCCAGAACGACGAGCCCCGCTTCGACCTCCGTCGCCACATCCGCGAGAACACGCGCCGGGCGGCCGACACGCAGAATGAGACGCGCGAGCGCCTCCTCGGGCATGTTCCCACGCAACGCGCGCTCGAGATCCTTGCGCGTGCTGTCCAGCACGACGCCTCGCAGGGCGGCCCCATCCACCGTGTCGGCGGGGCCCGATACCCCAAGGGGCCATGCGGTTGGTACCGCGTGGACCAGGTGACAGCTCGTGCCTACCCGTTCGGCGAGGCGCCACGCGGTGGCTCCGGCCCAGGCGCCCTCGACGGTTGCGTCCACACCGGCGATGATCGGCTTCCACTCCTCCATGTCGCGCTCCGGCTCGGGTTCAACTTCACTATGGCGGGAGCCTGCTGAAGGGAGCGTGAAAATCGTTGACGAGCTATCGAGCCCGGGAATTCACGGCCGGTTCACAGGGGATTCACCGCGCCCGGAGTGGATTACAGGTGGACGGCGGCGTTTGGAGGGTGCCATGGATGAGCGAGAGGTCGAGACCATCACGATTGCGCGGTACACGTACCACTACTTCGCGTCCCACGATCGCGACGACGTGGTCATGTATCTCTACGACGAGAAGGACAACCTGGTCGCGCGCGTGCTCTGCGCCTGCGGCGACGAGCCGCTCCCGCCATCCCGAGCGGTGGACGGCCACTATGCGTTGTATTTCCGGCGCAACCGCTTCCCGGAGCTGATCGACATGTTGCGAAACGAAGGCCCGATCAGCCTCGTCTGGTATGGACCCGACCGCGTGACGCTCTCCACCGAGTACGAAGCCGTCGGCGAGGGAGAGGTCGCAACCCGGCGCCGCTCACCGTGACGGCGCCAGCAGGTCTCTTTACGGCCAGGAGGATGCCATGACCCGCATCTCGAAATCCGCCGAAGCCGCCGCGTGGACGAAAGCCGAGATGGTGGACGGAATCGTGGCGGCGCTCGACCGCACCTTCCCAACTGGGGACACCCCCGGCGGTCTCGCCGCGCTGAGCACGTTCTTCCACGCGCTCGACGAGCCCACGCTCCGCGCAATCGCCTATCAGCACGGAGTGTTCGAGGAGCCGCCGCGCGACGAGGTGGAGGTGCGGGAGACGCGCGAACCCGCAGAGTAGACGCGTGCGCCCCGCGTCGAGGCGCCGCGATCACGTCACGATCCTTCGGCAATCGTCGGCGCCGACGCCAGCGCGGTCAGGACCGCCGCCTTGGCGTCCGTGAGTCCGAGCCACGCGAGCGCGTCGTCCAGATCGCGAAAGATCTCCACGTCGGCCACCGACTCGTCCTGCAGGATCTGGAACATGCGCGCCATATCGAATGCGACGTCCGATCCCACGACGAGCGCGCGCCGGGAGCCGGCCCCGAAGGGACTTTCCCGAACCTGGTAGCGCACGCCGGCGCTCGTCACGGCGAGACTGGTGACATCCCGAAAATCCGCGAGTTGGTCGAAGGTGGGTTGGAACCGCGGATCGCGCGTGAACGCGGTGAGATGGGTCAGGAGATCGTGGTCCGTGAAGACGCCCCATGCACGGGACAGGAGGAGGGACCGGGACTCGTCGAGGATGTAGGCGCTTGGCATCGGTAGGGTCAACGTGCAGCCAGGCGCGTCGGAGACGCAAGGTACCTTGTGCGACGGCCCCGATGCCTCTACTCTTCACACAGTCGGGGGCCGGGCTTTCGACCCGGTACCGCCCCCGCGCACACGGCGGTTTCGCAGGAATCCCTTCCAAATACGTGCGCAGCAACCAGTACCGCCCTCCGGCAGATCGCCGGGTGGCCGTGCTACATCGATAGGATACTCGTGTCATTCAGTAACCTGGACTTACACCCGGATCTCCTCCGTGGGATTCGGGACCTCGGATTCGTCCGTCCGACACCGATTCAGACCGAGGCGGTGCCGCCCGGGCTCGCCGGGAAAGACCTGATCGCGTGCGCGATGACGGGCAGCGGCAAGACGGCGGCGTTCCTGCTGCCGATCATGCACCACCTGCTCACGCATCCGCGCCGCGCGACGCGCGCGCTCGTGTTGACGCCCACGCGGGAGCTTGCCGCGCAGATTCTCGAGGACCTTCGCGCGCTCGGCAAACACACCCCCATCACCGCGGCCGCCGTCTTCGGCGGGGTGGGGATGGGTCCGCAGGAGACGGCGTTCCGCCGGAAGGTCGACGTCCTGATCGCGACGCCCGGCCGACTGCTCGACCACCTGCGGGCGGACTATGCGCGGCTCGACCAGATCGAGCACTTGGTGCTCGACGAGGCAGACCGCATGCTCGACATGGGCTTTCTGCCGGACGTGAAGCGCATCATCGGCCGCCTACCAGAGCGCCGCCAGACGCTGCTCTTCAGTGCGACGATGCCGGATCCGATCGTGGCCCTCACCCGTTCGCTGTTGCGCTCGCCCGTGCGGATTCAGCTCCAGCGGCGCGCTGCACCAGCCGAGGGGATCACGCAGGCCGTCTATCCGGTGCCCCAGGAGCTGAAGTCGGGACTCCTGACGGCCCTCCTCGCGCGCGGCGACCTCAACGAAGCACTGGTCTTCACGCGGACCAAACATCGTGCCGACCGACTCACCAAGACCCTGGTGCGGGCGGGCGTCAACGCGGAGCGCATTCACGGCAACCGCTCACAGGCGCAGCGTACCGCGGCCCTCGCGGGATTCAAGGCGGGGCGGTTCCGGGTGCTCGTGGCCACCGACATCGCGGCCCGCGGCATCGACGTCGAGGCGCTGGGACACGTGGTGAACTTCGACGTCCCGAAGGTGCCGGAGGACTACATCCATCGGGTGGGCCGTACCGCGCGGGCCGAGGCGACCGGCGAGGCGTTCACGTTCGTGGCGCCGGAGGAAGAGTCGGACCTGCGCGCGATCGAGCGGACGGTGGGTCAGCGGCTGCCACGGGTACGCGTGCCGGAGTTCGATTACAGCGCGCGCTCCACGACGACACTCGAGGTGCCGTTCGGTGAGCGTGTTGCCGCCATCAAAGCGCGGAAGGCCGAGGAGCGCGCGCGCGCCAAGGTCAACGCTGAGCGGCGGGCCGCTCGCGATGCGCGGCGGGCGTCGCGGTGAGGTAGCAGCGCAGGGACGCGGGCCTCACGCCCCCCGGACGAACGGGTAGACCTCGTCGGCGATCCAATGATGCGCAAGCACCACCGCGACCACCGTCGCCGCCACCCAGAGCACCCAGCGGTGGCGGAGCCAGCCGGTACGCCACGTCGAGCGCTGAACCAGGACGTCCACGAGATAGACCACACAGTAGGCAATGTTGGCGAGCACGGCGATGAGGAGCAGGTCGAGCAGCGTCGCCCCGGTCAACGCGGCAGCGAAGGCGGGCCACGTCAGGTTCACCCATGCGCCGGCGAGGACGAGCAGCGCGACGTTGTAGGCAATGCGCCGGAGCTCCCAATACCGCGCGGCCGTGCGCAGATACCGCCGATTGAGACCGGGACGGTCCCAGGTGCGTTGCTGAGGGGCGAAGGGCTGGCTGGGCACGCATGCACTCCACGGATGGCGGTACCGGTACAACTGTCGGCGACCGATACTTTACCATACAAAGCCCATGCAAGTTCCCGCGGAGATCCCCCTGGCGAGCGACGTGAGCCCGCTTCATGATTCAGAAGAGTCGCCGCGCGATCGCGCGGTGCCGAAATGAGGACGCCATGCTACGGGGAACGTCGGTCCTGCTCTCGGCCCTGCTCGTTGTGAGCACGGCGTGTGCACATCATCACACGGCGGAGGGTGCCACGCCCGCTCCGGCACCGGTGCGTGTCGAAGTCACCAACAACCACACCATGCAGCTCGACGTCTGGGCCGTCATTCCAAGCGCGTCACGCCGCCTGGGCACGATCGCCCCTGGGGCCGAAAAGACGTTCGTCGTGCCACCGGAGCTCGTGCAGAGTGGGCAGGTCCAGATCCAGGTGCAGGGTGTCGGCGGCGGAGATCCCCTCAGCACGTCCGACCTCACCCTTCTTCCGGGCGACGTGGTGCACGTGATGATCACCGCGCAGTACGACCTGACGTTCACCATCTCGGGCAGCTAGTTCGGGGCGGCCACCCCGCCGAACCGCAGCGTCACGGATTCCACCTCCACCCCGTAACGGCCCGGCGTGACCGCGACGCCGGCTTCCGGCCGCAGTGACAGCTGCAGCCGCTCCACATGGTCGAGGCGCGGGCGGTCATCCGGACCGCCGCGACCCGCCGCGGGACCAACCCAGTAGTTCCAGTCGCCGGGGAACCCCTCCGGGAGCAACACGCCCTTGCCGATCTGAAAGGTTCCGAGCGGAATGGTCCGCGCGGTCCACGTGCTGTCCACGGACACGGCTGCCGTCCAGCTGGTGCCGTCGTCCTCCATGAGGGTCACGTGCAGGAGCTGATGGGGACCGAGGCCGCGCAGGCGCATCTCGAGCGCCGTGGCGGAATCGATCGTGGCACCGCGGGCCGCAATGCGCGGTTTCACGAGTAGTGACGCCGTGTAGTCCGGAACGGGCTCGCCGTTCCGGTGGATGGGGAGTTCCATGTGAAAGGTCGGCCGGCCCGTGTAAGACGAGACGCCAAGGTGGAGGAGGCCGAGCCGCCCGGCATCGCCGATGCGCGTGAAGGCAAGCCGCGAGGCATCGCGCGCGGGGGCGAACAGCACGAGCGGGGTCCGCGCTCCCACGACGTCCGTCGTCCACGTCGCCTTGCCGTAGTAGTCCCACGCGTAGGGCAAGACGTGCAGTCCGCTCGGAAAGGTCGTGACCCTGCCATCCCGAAACGTCGCGATCACGAAGACGTGCGGCCCCTCGCGCATTGCTGCGGCGGGAATGGTGGCGGCGTACAGATAGCCGCCGGCGGGCCGCATCGGGAATGGACGATAGAATCCGCCCGCCGCGGGACGGAAGAAGAGCGTCGCGGAATCGGGCGGCGTCCAATCCACGACGCGCGCCAAGATCCGGGCATCGTGCCCCGCGAGATACGCCGGCTTGCCAAGCGACTGCACCGACGGCGGAGCGGAATCCGCGGGCGGCGCGTGATACTCTCCGAACCCCAGATGGCCGAGGTACGCCGGCAGGTCGTCCCGCGCCACCGGTCCCTTGGCGCTCAACACGTACACCCCCGGTGTCACGTCGAATCGACCGGCGCTCGCCTGTTCGCGTGCGGCATTCCCCGCCGTGATCGGCTGGACGGTGAAGTCGGACCCGAGGTCGGGCAGCGTCACGGTCATCGGCCAGGAGCGGGAGATCGCGCGGGTCACGATCTTGTCCGGATTCGGCGGCTCGAAGGGATCGCGCACCGGCACGGCGTCGGGATAGACCTCGAGTCGCCACACCCCCGAGCGCACCTTGTCGAGGAAGTAGATGCCCTGCCCCGCGTAGTTCACCACAGGCGACGTGCCGTAGCCCGCCACGCGGGTGAGCGCCGTCGGTGCGGGCGGCACGGTATTCGTGGAGTCCGCGTACAGGAACGCGTCCGGCGCCGCCAGCACGGCGAGATCGCTGTCGTACGAGACGTGGAAATCGCCGAAGTGCGTATCGGCGGGGTATGGCCCATACGAGTGCATCCGCGGCAGGCGGTGCATGGCTGCCGAGGCGATGACGGCGCTCATCGCCTTCCTCGGCGTGTAGATGAGATTCAGGTAGTGCGTCTGCCACCCGAGGTTTCGCGAGGCCGTCCCGAGCATGTCGTAGGCGAACATCGAGGCGAACTGCGTGCCGACCGACCGGAAGGTCCGCGCCATCGCCGGGTACATGTATCCCGTGCGCGTGTCCGGCGCCTCGAACTCGTAGACGATGCGGGGTAGCCCCGCGAGCTCGGGATTCGTCATCGGCGGATAGGCGTCCACCGTCCGAAGGAAGTTGCCGAAGAGCTCGTGGCCCGAATTGAGGCTGGTCGGATACCAGCCGAACGTCACGCCTTGCGCCTTCGACTCACGTATGGCTTTCGCGATCCGAAAATCCTGGCTCACGTTGTAGAAGACGAACTTCTTGCACCCGGTGCTCCGCACGGCATCCGTGAGCGCGTTGATATAGCGGATCGAGCCCTTCAGATCCTCGGGGTGGTGCCACGGCTCGTTCACCAACTCGATGAAGAGAATGGCCGGCTCGTTCTTGAGCGCGACGCCGGTGTACGGATTCACGTGATTCAGGATCTGATGCAGATAGTTCACCTGCGCGGCGATCGCCGCCGGGTCGGTGCCCATCTTCGCCTTCCCGAACACCCGCCCGAAGCCCCTGGGCTCGCTGTCCTGCATGTTGTCCGGCCAATTCGAGCTGTAGAGCTGGATCGGGCTAAAGAGCATGTAGATCCCGCGCGCGCGCGCCTTGGCGATCAGGTAGTCGAGCAGATCGACTTGATCGTTCGCGATCAGATTGCCGGCGCTGTCGGACGCCTCCCAATCGCCCCAGAACGTGAGGCGAATCCCGTCGAAGCCGAGCCGCGCGAATGCCGCCATGTCCTCGTCGATCATCTTCTTTCGATCGAGATGGAGATACCCCGCGGCACGATAGTCCGAGGCGGTGGGCAGGACGTAGTTCGCCCCGAAGAGCGTCACCTCACGATGATCGTCCCGCCACCGGATCACTCCATGGCTGTCCAGGTACACGGCGCGGTCGGCGGGTGCGGGAGGGGCGGAGGTCGCGCGTTGGGCGTGGGCCACGGGCACCGCCGCGGTGAACCATATGGCCAGCAGCGCGCTCGGCGGGAACGTTAGTCGTTTCATGGCTCAAACAATGGCAGAGGCGGAGACCTCAGGACAAGGTCCCCGCCTCTGGATGCCCAGCCGTGGGCGATCGTTACGCTACGACCGCGACGTGCTCCACGTTCACCGACACGTCGGCGCCGTGAACGAGCGTGTTGTGGGCGGGGCAGCTCTTCGCGACCCGCTCGAGCAGCATCGCGTACTGGGGCGGAAGCGGCTCCGGCAGGACGACGCGGACGTCGAAGCGCCCGATCCTCCCCTGCGCGGCGAGGGTGTGCACCTCGACGCGCATCCCTTCGTAGGGCAGCCCGCGCGCATGACAGAACTGCTGGACGTAGAGCGCCACGCACGTGCCGAGCGAGGCGCCGAGGAGCTCGAGCGGCATCGGTGCCGAGTCTTCCCCGCCGCCGCCGGCAGGTTGATCGACCATCACCCGATGCCCGCGAATCTGTGCCGCGAACTTGACGCCGCCCTCGTGCGTGACCACCATCGGCGGCCTGGTTCCATGACTGCTCATACGTTCTCCGGCTTGAAGGGGCACTTGGCCCGCGTGATGGTTAGTGTCGGCTGCTTTGCCGCAGCGCGTCGTTCAGGATCCTACGGAACTGCACGGCCGGGAGCGCGCCCTCGATGCGATAACCGTTCACGAAGAACGTGGGCGTGGCGCGCACACCCATGCGGTCGGCCAGCTCGTTGGAGGCGCGGATCCGGCCATCCGGCTCGTGGCCCGCGTAGCACGTCGCAAAGCGCGTGGTATCGAGACCCGCGGCCTGAGCATAGAAGCGGAATAGGCCCGTGGGATCGCCGTTCCGCGACCACTCACCCTGCCGGCGGAAGAGCTGATCGTGCATGCGGTCGAATGCCGTCGTCCCCTGATCCGCGGCGCACTCCGCCGCCCGAGCGGCTTGATCGCCGTTCGGGAACATGCCCAGCACGAACGGCACGTACTTCCACCGCACCTTCCCGCTCTTCACGAACTCGTCGGCGAGCGTCGGATAGGTGGCGAGCGCGAATTGCGCGCAGTAGCGGCAGCCGAAGTCCGCGAACTCGATCACCGTGACCGGCGCGTGCTTGGCGCCCCGATCGTACCCCGGGGCCCCCGGCTGCAACGCGCTCTCGAACGCGCTCGCGACCTGTGCCGCCGGTGGCTCCGGCGGCTCGGCGCCCTGGAGCTCGATCGGCTGCACGTTCTCCTGCGAGTGGAAGGACAGCAGGATGGCGGCCGCGAGCGCCACCGGCGCCACGATGCGGGGAATCGCGTTCACGTTCATTGTCCGAACCACCTCGCCATCACCGCGAAGCGCCCGAGAAAGAGCAGCGCGCCGGCGACGACCATGACCGCGCCGGCGATCCGCTCGATCGGGACCAGCCAGCGGCGCAAGAACCGCGTGCGCGAGATGAACCAGTTGAATCCGACGGCCGCAACGAAGAACGGGATGCCGAGCCCGAGCGCGTACACCGCGAGGAGGGCCGCCCCGTGCAGCACGGTGCCGCTCATCCCGGCGTAGAGCAGAATGGTCGCGAGCACGGGCCCCACGCATGGCGTCCACCCCGCCCCGAAGGCGACGCCCGCGATCACGGACCCGACCATCCCGGCCGGCTTGGTGGCGAGCTGGACGCGCCGTTCCCGCATGAGGAGCGGCAGCTTGATGATGCCGAGCATGTAGAGGCCGAAGAGCACGATCACGGCGCCGCCGATCTGCTGGATCAGCGGGAGCGAACGCCGGATGACCGCGCCGAGCGCCGTCGCCGAGGCGCCGAGCGCGATGAAGAGGAGTGAGAAGCCGAGGATGAAGAGCGCGGAGTGAATTGCCGCCTCGCGCCGCGCGGACGCCCGTTCGGCGGACTGGAAGTCGTCGAGCGTCATCCCCGTCACGAAGCTCACGTACCCGGGCACGACCGGCAGGACGCACGGCGAGAGAAACGAGGCGAGCCCCGCCCCGAAGGCGAGCGCGAAGGACACCTGGGCGCTGTCCATGTCAGCCGTGCTCCGCGAGCAGACGATCCACCGCCGCCCGCAGGGTGGGACCCGCGAAGATCCCGCGGATCGTGTAGCGCACACGGCCCTTCCGGTCGATCAGGAACGAGGTCGGGAAGGTGTTGATCCCGCCGAACGCCGCCACCGCGTTCGGTGTCGCCATCGCGATGGGATAGCTGATGTCGTGATCGTGGGCGAAGGCCGCCACCTGCGCGGGCGGGCGCTCGTCCATCGAGACGCCCACCACGGTGAACCCCTGCGCCTGCTTGGCCTGATAGACCTTCTCGAAGCCGGGCATCTCCGCGCGGCACGGCGGGCACCACGTCGCCCAGAAGTTGACGAGCACGACCTGGCCCTTGAGCGCATGGAGCGGAATGGCGTTGCCGTCGAGCATCGTGAATGTGACCGCCGGCGCGTCCGTTTCGGACGAGCCCCAGCCGAAGGCGGCGCGCACCTGCGGGGCAATGCGCCACACGAACAGCCCCGCAACGAGCACCCAGAGGGCGACTTCGACGACGCGAAAGACCGTGGAGCCGGTGCGGGTCGCCCCACCCTGCCGTGCCATCTGTCGCTTGCTCCGTCGCTTGCTCACGGCGTAGACCCTTTAAAGTGATATATGTATATAAAGCTATGTATCGGACCCGTCAAGCCCGGCTCCGGCACACCCGGCTACCGTGCCGCCGGGATGACCTTCGGGCCTACACCCGGCCGAACGACGATGGTCGTATGGGTCCCCGTGAGCCCGTCGGCGCGCGCCGTGACCTCCAGGACGCCCGGCTCGTCCGCGCGCACGATCGCGAGCCCACGGCCGTTGAACACATGGCGGTGCGGATCCTGATAGCGCTCGAGGTCCGCGAGGTCGGCGTTGTCGAGCGCGACGAGCGTGCCGCCCCGCACCGATACGTGCACGACGTCGGCGGCGGTCGGCACCACGGTGCCCGCCGAGTCCACCACCTGGAAGCGGACGAGCGCGACGTCACCCGGCGCATCGGTGATGGTGTCCCGCGTCGGGACCAAGCGCAGTGCCACGGCCGGCCCGGCGGTACGCACCTCCGCATGACAGGCGACGGCGCCGTCCCGTGTCTTGCCGACCGCGGTCAGCGTACCGGGATGGTAGGGAACGTCCCACTCGAGATGCAGATCGTCCGTGGTCGTGAACACCGGGGGCTTGGCGTACGTGTTCCATCCACCCGATGTCCCCTGCGCCGGGAACTCGAGGCGTTTCACGCCGAGCGATTTCCCGTTCAGGAAGAGCTCGACGCTGTTGCAGTTGGTGTAGGCGATCACCGGAATCACCTGCCCTTCCCGCCCCGGCCAGTTCCAGTGCGGGAAGAGATGGAGCATCGGCTTGGTGGTCCAGAGGCTCTGGTAGAGGTAGAACGAATCCTTCGGCCGTCCCGTGATGTCGATGGCGCCGGCCCCCGCTCCTTTCCTCGGCCAGAAGGTCTCGCCCAGGTAGTCGATGCCCGTCCACATGAAATCGCCGGCGAAGTAATCGTGCGTGGATTCCCACTTCCACAGCCGCTCGGCCCGGATCATCCCCGTCGTGTAGTTTGGCCCCGGCACGTAGAACCGCCGCTCCGCCGTCGAATCATCACCGAGCGAGTAACGTCCGCCGAACGCATCGCGCGCACCCGCGCTCTCGGTCCCGACCATCTTCCAGTCGGGATGAGCGTGCCGATCCTCTTCCGCGAAGAGCTCGCGCCGCTCATGCCAGCGATCCACGTAGTTATAGCCCACGACGTCTTCCGCATTCAGAAACGCCACCGTGGCGCGGTGGCCGTCCGCGGCGATCTGGTCGTTTCCGGTGGTGACGGGACGCGTCGGATCTTCCGCGCGGAAGATCCCGACCAGGCGCCGCAGCACGTCCACGCCATCCGGCGTGCTCTGTTCGCCGATCTCGTTCCCCGCGCTCCAGATGACGATGGACGGGTGGTTGCGATCGCGGTGGATGAAGTCCGTGAGGTCGCGCTTCGACCAATCGGCGAAGTACAGGTGATAGCCGTAGGGCACCTTGCCGATCGTCCATTCGTCGAACGCCTCGGCCATCACGAGGAAGCCCATGCGATCACACAGATCGAGAAACTCCGGCGAGCGCGGATTGTGCGAGGTGCGGATCGCGTTCGCCCCCATCGCCTTGAGCGTCTCGAGCCGCGCCTGCCAGATGCGCTCGGGGACCGCCGCCCCTACGGCGCCGGCAGCATGATGCAGGTTGACGCCACGCAGCTCGACCGGCGTCCCATTGAGGAGGAATCCGCGGTCCTTGTCCCACCGAATGGTGCGGATGCCGAATGGCGTGGTCACCTCGTCCACCGCACGATTCCCGTCTCG
>Ga0209919_1000549_pt1 | contig 19124 bp, 16 predicted proteins | sample SalPon2A_C_D2_MG_FD_185721 | JGI IMG/M metagenome (GOLD analysis project Ga0209919, IMG submission 185721) | Soil microbial communities from South San Francisco under conditions of wetland restoration - Salt Pond MetaG R2A_C_D2_MG (SPAdes)... | ecosystem: Environmental > Terrestrial > Soil >... | reverse complement strand
GGGCCGCCCAGGTGAGCGTCCGGCGCGGCACCGCGGCCGCCGGCCGCGCGCGGCGCAGGCGGGTGTGGCTGCTCGGCAGGATCCTGCTCTACCTGGCGGTGCTGGCGGTGGTGGTGTGGGTGCTGGCGCCGTTCGCCTGGCTGGTGATCTCCAGCGTGTCCACGCGCGCGGCGCTCACCTCCAGGCCGTTGCAGTGGCTGCCCGATCACCTCGACCTGTCCAACTACCTCGACATCTTCGTCGGCGGCGGGAGCAGCACCAGCGTCCACCGCAGCGTGCGGGCGGGGGCGCTCAACAGCGTCGTCGTGGCGGGGCTGGCCACGCTGGTGGCGCTGTTCGCGGGCTCCCTCTCGGCGTACGCCGTGAGCCGCCTGCGCTTCCGCTTGAAGGGTCCCTTCCTGGTCACCATGCTGGCCACGCAGCTGCTGCCCACCGTGGTCATCATCATCCCGATGTACATGGTGTTCCGCAGCATCGGCCTGCTCGACACCGTGTTCGCGCTGATGCTCGCCGACATCGCCATCATCCTGCCGCTCATCACCTGGATCCTGAAGGGGTACTTCGACGGCATCCCCTCGAGCCTCGAGGACGCCGCGCGCGTCGACGGCTGCACCCGCGCCGGCGCGCTCTTCCGGGTGGTGATGCCGCTGTCGAGCTCCGGGCTCGCCGCCAGCGGCCTGTTCGCCTTCATCATCGCCTGGAACGAGTTCTTCACCGCGTTCATCCTGAGCTCCACGTTGCGCTCGAAGACGCTGAGCGTGATCGTAGCCGAGTTCTCCAGCAAGGTCGGCGTGGACTACGTCGCGATGGCGACCGCCGGGGTCCTCGCCTCGCTGCCGCCGGTGCTCCTGGCGCTGTTCTTCCAGCGCTACATCATCCAGGGCCTCACGGCGGGGGCCGTGAAGGGATAGGCGGCGAACGACAGGCGGGAAAGGACAGGCGCGCAGCGACAGGCGCCTCCCCGGCACGCTCGCGACGCTCGCGCGCGCGGCCGCGCGGAAAGGAGGACGGCACACAGGGCCACACGCACGCAAGCCACCCTCGGGTGGGCAACCGAACGTAACCCTTACGCACGTACCCTTAGGAGGGTCTAGCCATGCCAAGGATGCTTCGGCGGGTCGCCGTCGCGCTCACGGCAGCACTGCTGCTCGTCGGGACCGTGACGGCCCAGAAGATCACCGTGATCATGCCGCGCCACGAGATGGACCTCATCGGGCTGTGGGAGGCACAGACGCGGCAGTTCGAACAGGCGAGCGGCATCCAGGTCGAGTTCATCCAGATGTCCTGGGACGAGGTCGCCAACAAGGTCCTTACCGACCTCGCCGCCGGCGGCGGGACCTATGACGTGATCGAGTTCGACAACGGCTGGGTCGCCAAGTTCGAGTCGGCCGACTGGGTCGAGCCGCTCAACCAGTACGCCGACCAGGCCTACCTCGACTCGCTGGTGCCGGGCCTGCTGGGGACCTTCACCAAGAACGGCCAGGTCCTGGGCATCCCCTGGAACAACGACACGCGCTTCTTCTTCTACAACAAGGCCATGCTCGACCAGGCCGGCATCGCCACCCCACCCCAGACCTGGGACGAGGTCCTGGCCGACAGCCAGACGCTGCAGTCCCAGGGCATCGTGGCGTTCCCGGTCACCGAGTACTGGAACCAGGAGTGGGCGCTGGCCAACTCCTTCGCCTTCTACCTCTACAGCTTCGGTACCGACTACTTCAGCAGCGACGGCACCATCACCATCGACAAGCCGCAGGCGGTGAAGGCGCTCACCTTCATGGTGAACATGCTGAAGGGCGAGAAGATCGCCAACCCCTCGAGCGTGACGCTGTCCCAGGAGGCCGCCGCGGACCTGCTCTACTCCGGCGACGCGGCGTTCTTCTTCCAGGGCCCGCCGGTGACCCAGAACTACGCCAACGACCCGGCGCGCTCGAAGGTGGTGGGGCAGGTCCAGGCCGCCGAGTGGCTTCCCGCCGAGTCGGGCGCCAGCCAGGCCACGTTGACGCTGCCGGAAGCGTTCGCCATCCCCAAGTCGTCGAAGAACAAGGAGGCGGCCTGGCAGTACATCCGCTACATGATCTCCCCCGAGCGCGACCGCGAGCGCGCCGACAAGCTCGGGAGCCTGCCGCTGTTCAGCGCGCTCTACACCGATCCCGCCCTGCTCGAGAAGTACCCGTACTGGGAACAGTTCGGCGCCCAGTCGGCCAAGGCGCGGCCGCTGCCGCAGGTCGAGTGGTACGACGAGCTCGTCCAGACCAGCATCGTGGCCGTGCAGCGGGCGCTGCTCGGCATGCAGACGTCGCAGCAGGCGGCCGACAGCATCGCCGCGTTCATGAACGGCAAGACGGTCGGCGACGTGGCGTTGCACGACTGACGCGCGGCCGGTGGGGCGGCGGAGGCGGCGCCGCCGCCCCACCCCACCGCGCCGACGGCGTCCCGGACGCCGAAGACCGCAACCGGCCAGGGGCAACCCGTCCGGGCCGTTACCACGGTGCGGCTCGGCCGGACGATCCGTCCTACCGTTTCGGGGCTGCGCCCGCCCGCCCGCCGGAACGGCCGTTTCGGCGTCTACCGGGTCGCCCACGACACTTGTCTTTCTCGCCGCCATCGCGTAAGATGCAAGCGTTCCGAAAACTCTGTGAAGATTTTTCGTAACACGGGCACACGCCCGGAACTCTGTGGGCCTCTCGTGGAGAGGCAGTTGGGTAAAGGTAGGAACATGGCAAGTGGAAGAGTCAAGTGGTTCAGCGCTGAAAAGGGCTACGGTTTCATCGAGCAGGGCGACGGCGGTCCCGACGTGTTCGTCCACTTCTCGGCCATCCAGGGGGAAGGCTTCCGCAACCTCAACGAGGGTGACGAAGTCGACTTCGATGTCGAGCAGGGGAAGAAGGGGCTGCAGGCCGCCAACGTCGTCGTGACCAGTGCGGCGCCGGCTGGGGCTGGGGGTCGCGCTCAGCGCTACTGACAGCGAAACCAGAACACGTTGCGGCGTCCGGCTCTTCAGCCGGGCGCCGCTCGTTGTCGGCCCTCGGCGCGAAGGCTGCCCGCCGGGCGGCACGCGCGGGCGCCGGCACCCGGGCCGTGCGGGCACCCGCCGCCCCTCGCTGCCTGAGAGGGACCCGCCCGGCCCACGGAGAAGCGACCGGGCGGCCTGACAATGGCCGCCCGGTCGCGCGCTCGTCAGTGCGAGGACGCTACTGCGAGGTGGTGACGGTGTCCAGCAGCCAGTTGCCGGCCGGGTCGATGACCATGCCGGACACGTTGGGCTTGGTGAAGGCGATGAGCTGCCCGAAGTTCTGCCACAACGGGATGAAGGGAACGTCCTGGGCGCTCAGCTTCTGCACCTGCTGGTAGTCGGCCGCGCGCGTGCTCTGATCGGTCGACGCGCGTGCCTTGGTGATGAGGTCCTTGTACTGGGAGAAGTCAGGCGCCTTGTCCCAGAAGGTGCCCAGGCTGTGGGTGGAGTCGGTGAGCCAGGGCGCCAGGAAGTTGTCGGGGTCGATGAAGTCCGGGTACCAGCCGAGCGTGAAGAAGCCCAGCGCGCCCTGCGACATGCGGGTGTCGTACGTGCCCCAGTCCAGCGCGGACAGCTTGACCTGCATCATGCCGGTCTGCTCGAGGCTGGTCTTGAGCACCGCCGCCACGTCGGGCTCGGTGGAGCCGTAGTGGCCGGTCGGGTACCACAACGTGATGTCCAGGGGGTTGGAGCTGCTGTAGCCCGCCTGCTGCAGGAGCTGCTTGGCCTTCTCGACGTCACGCTTCGGGAACACGTCGATGCTGCTCCACATGCCCGGAGGCACCATCGAGTACAGCGGCTTGTTGATGCCGGAGAAGACGTCGCTGACGATCGCCTGGCGGTCCACCGCGTAGGAGATGGCTTGCCGCACGGTGGCGTTGTCGAACGGCTTCTGGGTGACGTTGAACAGCAGGTAGCGGATGCTCAGCGAGCCGGAGGGCTTGACCTCCTTGAAGCTCTGATCCTTCTCCAGGCTGATGACGTCCTGGGGGTTGAAGCTGCGGTAGCCGATGTCGATGGCGCCGGACTGCAGCGCCGAGCGCAGCGCCGAGGCGTCGGAGTACATGTTGTAGATGACGCGCGGTTCCTTGGGCTGCGGGCCCCAGTAGCCGCTGTACGCCTCCAGGACCACGCGCTGGTTGGGCACGTACGACACGAGCTTGTACGGCCCGGTGCCGGCGTACTTGCCCTTGGCGAAGCTGTCGGCCGGCGTGCTCTTCGGCGACATGATCTCGACCGGGCTGATGGGCGGCGCCATGCGCGCCAGGAAGGTAGCGTCGGGCTGGTTGAGCGTGAACACCACGGTGCTGTCGTCCGGGGTCGCGATGCTCTTGATGTCCCCCTTGATGAGCCCCACCGCCCCCTTGGGACCGTCGAGCTTGAGCGCGCGGTCGAACGACCACTTCACCGCCTGCGCGTTCATGGGCGAGCCGTCGGTGAAGGTGACGCCCTGCCGCAGGTGGAACGTGTAGGTCAGGCCGTCGCTGGAGATGTCCCAGGAGGTCGCCAGCGAGGGCTCGATCTGCGTGCCCCCGGGCTGCAGCTTCACCAGCCCCTCGGACGTCTGGGCGAGGACGTTCCAGGTGAAGAAGTCATAGGAGTTCGCCGGCGAGAGTTCCGTCACCGAATCGGTGGTACCGATCGTGAGGACGTTGTTCTGCGCCAGGGCGAGGCCGCTCGCGGCCAGCGCGGCTAGTAGCAACCATCGAAAGCGCATTGCGTGTTCCCCCTTTCAGGGCGTACGTTGGGACCTTCGTTGTGACAGGCACACGCATTGTAATCCCGGAACGGCCGGGGGGTGGCCGATGGCAGGCCCCTGGACGGACTCCGAGCCGGATCCCCGCCGCCGGCAGGGGCTCAGCTCTGGGGCCCGACCGCCTCGCCGATGCCCTCACCCAACAGGTTGAAGCCCAGCGAGGTGATGACGATGGCGATACCGGGGAAGGTGATCAGCCACCAGTAGCCCGACTGCAGGAACGCCTGCCCGTTCTGGATGTCGAAGCCCCAGTCCGGTGTGGGCGGCGGCAGGCCGAAGCCGAGGAAGGCCAGGCCCGCCTCGGTCAGGATGGCGTCGGCGATGTTGAACGACACGATCGCCATCAGGGCGTTGAGGGTGTTGGGCGCGATGTGCACCCTGAGCATGCGCGGGGCACGCGCGCCCAGCGCCTGGGCGGCCTCGACGTAGGCCTCCTCGCGGACCCTCAGCGTCTGGCCCCGGGCCACCCGGAAGTAGGTGGGGATGTACACGATGGCGATGGCGGCGACCATGTTGAGCACGCCGGGGCCCAGCATCGCCACGATGGTGATCGCCAGGATCAATGCCGGGAAGGAGTAGAGCGCGTCCATGACGAGCGACAGCGTACGGTCCAGGCGGCCGCTGGCGTACCCGGAGATCCACCCCAGGCTGGCGCCGATGAGCAGCGACAGCACCGTGGAGGAGAACGCCACCTCCAGGGGGATGCGCCCGCCGTAGATCACGCGCGACAGCACGTCGCGGCGCAGCTGGTCGGTGCCGAACCAGTGCACCCCGCCCGGCGGCACCAGCCTGTCGGCACCCGGCAGCGTCGGGCTGAAGGGGGCGAACAGCGGTGCGGCCAGGGTGATCACGACCACCAGGCCGACGAGCACGATGCCCGCCACCAGCACCCGCCTGCGGCCCAGCCAGGCCCTCAGCGGCGCCACCACCACGCGGCTGCCCTGCGGCGCGTCGACCATCAGCTGAACCGCACCCGGGGGTCGATCAGGGCGTAGAAGATGTCGACGACGAGGTTCACGCTGGCGATGAGCACGGCGATGACCACCACCGTGCCCTGGATGGCGTTGAAGTCGCGCGCCTTGATGCTCTGCAGCAGGAAGCTACCGATGCCGGGCCAGCTGAAGACGGCCTCGGTGAGCACCGCGCCGCCCATGAGGATGGCGAACTGGATGCCCACCACCGTGATGATGGGGATGAGGGCGTTGCGCAGGGCGTGCTTGAGGACCATCACGCGGTGCGGCAGGCCCTTGGCGCGGGCCGTGCGCACGTAGTCGAGATCCAGCACCTCGATGAGGGCGGCGCGCGTCACCCGGCCCACCAGGCCCGACAGCGCCAACCCGAGCGTGAAGGCGGGGAGCAGCAGGTGCAGCGCCGCCTCCCCGAACAGGGCGAAGTTGCCCCGGAGGAGGGTGTCGAGGAGCACGAAGCCGGTGATGGGCTGGAAGAACGCGGCGTCCACGGGGTTGAGCTGCAGGCCCGTCGGGAACCACTTGAGGAAGACCCCGAACAGCATCTGCAGCATCAGGCCGCTCCAGAAGATGGGGATGGCGTAGGTGCCGATGTGCGCGAAGCGCAGCACCTGGTCGGTGATGCCGCCCTGGCGCAAGGCGGCCCACACGCCGGTCGACACGCCGATGAGCGCGGCGATGAACAGGCCGGAGAAGGAGAGCTCCAGCGTCGCCGGCAGATGCAGGCCGATCTGCGACGTCACCGACATGCCCGTTGCGAACGACTCGCCCAGGTTGCCGTGCGCCACGCCCCACAGGTACTTGGCGTACTGCACGTAGATGGGCTGGTCGAAGCCGAGGCGGTGCTCGTACTCGTGGATCAGCGCCAGCGGCACGTTGCGACCGCCCAGGATGACCAGGACCGGGTTCCCCGGCATGACGTGCAGCACCAGGAAGACCACGGTCAGCAGGATGAGCACCATGGGGATCGTCAACAGCACGCGGGTTACGGCGTAGCGAAGAAGTCCCATTCAAAACCCTGTGCATGATATGGCGGCCCGTCGGGCCGGTCAACTCGCGACCGGCGGGCCGAACGCGCTCCGGCCGTGGCTATTCCCCGTCGCCCGAGGACCGGCTCGAGCTCACGCGCAGATACTGCCAGCCCGCCGTAGCGACGACGAACACGACCAGGAAGAGCAGGCTGCCCGCGACCACCGCGACCGTCGCGGGCTCGGAGTCGGCGGCCGCGACGATGATGGCGCCGACCGCGGTGCCCACCACCGCCACCGGCAGCACGCCGAGCACGGCGCTGCGAAGGGTGCCGTGGGCGAGCACCCCGGCGCGGGCCCGCTGCAGCGCCAGCACCACGTTGGCGGCCGCGAACAGGCTGGCCACGTCGAGGTATCCCCGGAACGGCACCCGCACCACGAAGCGGTCGATCAGCAGCAGCGCCAGCAGTCCCACGTAGAAGGTGCCGATGGCGCCCGAGAAGCGCATCGGGCCCGCGCCGCGCGCCGTCCGGCGGCCGCGGCCGCTCACGAGAGCGCCCGTCCTTCCGCGAGCGGCGCACGGCGCCGGGTCATCCGGCAGTACAGGGGGGAGCCGCGTCCCGGCAGCGAGGCCATGAGGGCATCCTTGAGCGGGCGGCTCGGCTATGCCCAGGGTCTAATGTCCTGTAGCGCTCGCGCGCCGCAGACCCCCGTTCCTCACGCCCCGTCGTCGGGGTCGCCCGTGCCGGATGCCTCCTTGCCGGCCGCTCCCTTGCCGGACGCTTCGGCCGCATTGGCGCCCTTCGCGCCCTTGCCGCGCTGCGCGCCCGCGAACTTGCCGATCAGGTCGGGCACCTTCTCGAACATCTCGCTGAGGCCGCCCCTCTTGCTGGGCGCCGCCAGGATGGACAGCTCGCTGCCGTGCACGACGATGAAGGCAGCGGGCTCCACCTTGATGCCGCCGCCACCGCCGCCGCCCGAGCCCTTGCCGCTGCCGGTGCCGTCGGCCCCGCCCTCGCCCTCGCCGCTGCCGCCGCCGAACCCCACCGACACCTTGGAGATGGGGATGACGGTGTGCTCGCCGAGCTGGATCGCCTCGCCGATCACCGTCTCGGTCTTGGCCACTGTGGCGATCTCGTCGATCAACGTACGCATGAGGTCCTGAACGCTCATGGTCGCTCCTTTCCTCCGCCTTCGCGGCGGCTGGTTCCACCATCCTGCCCGTCGGCCGGCACGCGGCCCGTGCGCCGTGCCGTCCGCCGGGTCCGCTCCCGCGATTCCGTGCCCGCACGCTGCTGCCGCCCGGCGGGCCCGCCCCGCGCCCGCCGGGCGACGCGCCACAGCCGCACCGCCAGCACGGCTGCGTGCACGGGCCTCAGCCGTATCGAGGCATCGAGCGCGAAGCGCGGGGACTCCGACGCGAAGTCCGGCTCGAGCACCACCCCGCGCCTCACCCCTGGCGGGGCGACCCCGCGCACGGCGTAGGCGGCGCCGGCGAGCCAGCCCGTGAGGGCCGGATCAGGCGTGGCCAGCACCGCCCGCAGCGACAGGCGGCGGACGCGCAGCCGCCGCAGGAAGGCCCGCAGCGCCGAGAACACCCGCGAGCGCTCCAGCCACAGCTTGCGGAGCGAGGGGCGCCCTCCCGCACGCCGCCGGCGGGCACGTTTCCGACGCGTTCCCGGCCGCCCGGACCAGCGCCCCACGCGCAGGGAGAACAGCCTCAGCTCGGTGCTGCGCGTGCGCGCGTCGAAAGCGACCCGCACCCCGGGAGCGGCCAGCGACACGGCACGCCGCTCCCCGCCCCAGGCCGCGTCCACCACCACCGGCACCAGCAACAGCAACGCCAGCACCAGCACCAGCAGAACCAGCAGGGCGGCCACCGCGAGCGCCAACCAGGTGACAACGGCCACGGACGACCCCCTAGGCGTCATCGCGGGCGCCAGGGAGGCGCCCGCCACACCAGCATGCGGACGGGAACGCGGCGGCAGGTCCGTCGAACTCCGACCGCGCGTGTCCGCAAGCGACCGTACCAGAGGGTTGCGCCGCTGCGCTTGCTCGTGGTCCAGTACCCGCCCTGAGCGGGCGTTGCTCGCCTACCAGGACCGGGGCGGCACCGCCGCTGTGAAGTTATCGCCCGCGCGCCGGACGGCGGTCGCCTAGCTTGACAACTGCCACATGCGTAGCGGGGTCTCTGGCAACCGGGTGAGGGACCCCTTCCGGTTCTGTCGGGCCGGCAGTCCGAACGTCCTGGCTGCCGGGGGCCGCGCCCAGGTGAGCGGGCATGCGAGTGGGCACAACCGAAGATGCTGCCGTGCCGGGGGGCGGCAAGCGCGCCGAGGGACCGGCGCGGCTGCTGCCTCTGTGGCTGGCCTGTATCGTCCTGGTGCCGCTGGCGGCGATGCTCGCCGTGATGTGGGCGGCGCGCGCGCAACCGCCGGCGAGCCTGCTGCACCTGGCTTCGGTGACGGCGCTGGTCGCGGGCCTGGCGCTCGCGCTGAGCGCGCTCGAGATCGCACGCTTCACCGTCCGGCCCGATCCCACCTTGCTGATCGTGGCGGCCGCGCTCGGCGCTGCCGGGCTGACCTGGGCCGAGTCGCTGCTGCTGCTGCCGGCGCCGGGCGGCGGCGCCTGGCAGGGCGGCACGCTGTGGTCGAGCTGGGCCGCGCAGCTGACGCTGCCGGCCGCGGTTCTGGCGGGCTGCGCGCTGCTTCCCGAGGGCGGGGCGCGCCCCGGTCGGGCGGCGGTACGCTTCGTCGCCGCCTGCGCGCTCCTGACCGGGTTGGCGCTCAGCCTGGCGTGGTGGGCGCCCGGCTCGCCGTTGACGGCGCCCGGACGCACCATGCGGCACCCGCTGGCCCTGTGGCCGGCGATGCTCGGGGCGCTGGCGCTGCTCGCCTGGTTGCGGCGCTCCGATGCCGCCGGGAGCCCGCTGGGCCAGGGCATGGGCATCGCGCTGTACGTCGGCATCGTGGTGGAGATGCTGCTCGGCCCGTTCGTCACCGGAGCGGCGGGCACCTTCCACCTGGCCGAGACGGTGGGCGAGCTGGGCGCGGTGCTGGCGGTCGGCTGCGGCGTCATCGCGAACATCGCCGCGCAGACGCGGCTCGCGGCCCGGCAACTGGAGCAGCTCGGCGAAGAGGTCGGGCAGCGTGAGCGCGCCGAACGGGCGCTGGCGCTGGAGGCGGCCAGGCTCCAACGCTCCAACGAGAGCCTCGGCCAGTTCGCCTACGTGGCCTCGCACGATCTGCAGGAGCCGCTGCGGATGATCTCGAGCTACCTGCAGCTCATCGACAGGCGGTACCGCGACGCCCTCGACGACGACGGCCGCGAGTTCATCGCCTTCGCCGTGGACGGGGCGGTGCGCATGAAGCGCCTCATCAACGATCTGCTGGTGTTCTCGCGGGTGGGCACCAAGGGGCGCGAGCCCGCACCCACGCCGGCGGGAGACGTCTTCGCGGCCACCCTCAAGGACCTCGAGGTCGCCGTCGCCGAGGCGGGCGCCGAGGTCACCTCCGACCCGCTTCCGACCGTGTGGGTCGACGGGCGGCAGCTCGGGCAGCTCCTCCAGAACCTCATCGGCAACGCCATCAAGTTCCGCCGCCCGGACGTCGCCCCGCAGGTCCACGTGTCGGCCGAGCGCGACGCGGAGGGCTGGCGCTTCTCGGTGCACGACAACGGCATCGGCATCGAGCCGCGCTTCGCCGAGCGCGTGTTCGGCATCTTCCAGCGGCTGCACGGCGGCTCGACGTACGCCGGTAGCGGCATCGGCCTGGCCGTGGCCAGGAAGATCGTTGAACGCCACGGCGGCCGCATCTGGGTGGACACGACCGCGTCGGAGGGCACCCGGGTGGTGTGGACCCTGCCGTACCGGGAGGCGGCGGACGCGCCCGACGAGCGCGACGACTCCGACGCCGATCCCGCGCTCAGGGCGCACGTGCGCTCGCTCATCGAACGGGCGGGGGAGGTGCTGTGATGGCGAGCCTGGGCGCTGCCTTCGCGGTCGCCGTCGCCGCCGTGCAGACCGCGCTGTTCGCCGTCGTGGGCGCCACCTTCCTGGCCCGCGACGCCAGGCATGACGCGCCGCGCACGGCCCGGGACGCCATGGCCACGTGGTGGTTCGCGCTGGCGCTTAGCACCGCCGCGGGCGGCCTGCTCGGGCTGATGGCCCTGCTCACGTCGTCGCCGGTCGAGCTGGCCGCGGACGTGACGTTGCTCGAGCTCGGGGGCCTGTGCGCGGGCCTCGCCGGCCTGCTCTACTACATGACCTACCTGGCGACCGGTTGGACGCGCATGTTGTGGCCCATCACGCTGGCCTACGCCGCCGTGTTCGTCTGGCTGTCCCAGCGCGTGGCCGCCTGGAACCCGGTCGGCGTGGAGGGCCCGAGCTGGAGCCTGCATGTCGTCTACGCGCATCCGCCTGGAGCCGCGGCGACCACGCTCCTGCTGGTGCTGCTGATCGCGCCGCAGTTCCTGGTGGCGGCCGCCCTGGGCATGGTGGCGCTGCGGTTGCCGAGGGGGCCGTCGCGTCAACGCGCGACCGTCCTCGCCGTCGGCATCCTGGTGTGGTTCGGGTTGGGCCTGGTCGGGCAGGCGGCGGGCACGGCGTCCGGGGCCGCCTGGTCCGTCGTGCAGGCGCTGCTGGGCATGGGGGTGGCGGTGGCGGTGCTGTGGGTCTACCGCGCCTCGGAGCGGGGCCTGCACGGCGCACGGGCCACGGCGACGGCTGCGCGATCGCCCTCGAGAGGAGAGGCCGAGCGATGAACACCAAGGAAGTCGACATCCTCCTGGTGGAGGACAGCCCGGGGGACGTACGCCTCACGCGTGAGGCGTTGGCCGAAGGCAAGCTCAAGAACCGCCTGCACGTCGCCGAAGACGGTGAGCAGGCGCTGGCCTTCCTGCGGCGCGACGGCGGCTACGCGGAGGCTCCAAGGCCGGACCTGATCCTTCTGGACCTCAACCTGCCGCGGGTGGACGGTCGCGAGGTCCTGGCGCAGATCAAGGCGGACCACGACCTCAAGCGCATCCCGGTGGTGGTGCTGACCACCTCGTCGGCCGACGAGGACGTGCTGCGCGTGTACGACCTGGCCGCCAACTGCTACATCACCAAGCCGGTCGATCTGGACCAGTTCATGCGGGTCGTGCGCAGCATCGAGGAGTTCTGGTTGACGGTGGTGCGGCTACCGAGGAGTGAGTGATGCCCGGCGGCCGGGTCGGCCCGGACGCCCCGGGATGGCGCGTCTTGCTGGTGGAGGACAACCCGGGCGACGCGCGCCTGTACCGGGAGATGCTGCGGCCGCCGCACCCGCCGGTGCCGGATCTGCTGCACGTCGGCGACCTGGCGGCCGCTCGCCGCATGCTGTCCCAGAGCGTCTTCGACGTGGTGCTCCTCGACCTCGGCCTGCCGGACAGCCAGGGCGTCGCGACCCTGGAGGGCTTGCTCCCGGTCGCCGGCGGCTCGCCCGTGGTGGTGCTGACGGGCCTCGACGATCAGGAGATGGGCGCGGAGGCGATGCGGCGGGGAGCCCAGGACTACCTCGTGAAGGGCACAGTGGAGCCCGACCTGCTGGTGCGAACGCTGCGCTACGCCATCGAACGGCACGAGGCGCTGACGCGAGCCACCGAGGCGAGCGCGCGGGCCGCGGCGGCGGAGGCCCACCTCCGCGCCACCGAGGAGAGCCGCGAACGCCTCGAACGCGAGGTGGAGGAGCGGCGCCGGACCCAGGCGAAGCTCGAACGGAGCCTCCGGCAACTGCAGTCGCTGCGCGCCATCGATCTGGCCATCACCACCGGTAACGACCGCGCGGCCTCCATGGCGGTGGTTCTCGCAGAGGCCGGCGAGACCCTCTCGATCGACGCTGCCCTGGCCCTCAGCTTCGAGGCGGGCACCCGCACGCTCAGCCTGCTGGCGGAGCACGGCCTGACGCGCGCGCCCGCTGCCGGCACGCGCATGCCGGTAGCCGGAGCCGCGGCGCTGGCGGCCGTCGAGGGTCGCGCCGTGGTGACGACGGGGGCTCCCGAGGTGGAGGCGGCGCTGGCCGAGCGGGCGGCGATGATCGCGCCGCTCGCGTTCGGCACCTACGTCGCCTTGCCGATGGTGGCCAAGGGCGCGGTCCATGGCGTGCTGGAGCTGTTCGCGGCCGGCGCGGTCACGCCCGCGGCCGAGTGGCTCGCCTTCGCGGAGGCGCTCGCCACGCAGGCCGCCATCGCGCTGGACAACGACGAGCTGTACCGCGACCTGCAGCGCCGCAACGAGGAGCTCACGAGCGCCTACGACCACACCATCGCGGGCTGGGCCCGGGCCCTCGGCCTGAAGGACGAGGAGACCGCCGGCCACAGCCAGCGTGTCACCGCGCTCACCGTGCAGCTGGCGCGCCGCCTGGACCTCGCCGCCGGCGACATCGTGCACCTGCGCCGCGGCGCCCTCCTCCACGACATCGGCAAGATGGGCGTGCCCGACCGTATCCTGCTGAAGCCCGGCAAGCTGTCGGAGGACGAGTTCGACGTCATCAAGCGCCACCCCATCTACGCCCACGACATGTTGAAGGACATCGCCTACCTGGGTCCCGCCATCGACATCCCGTACGCCCACCACGAGAAGTGGGACGGCGGCGGCTACCCGCGCGGGCTCGCCGGCGAGCGCATCCCCCTGGCGGCGCGCATCTTCGCCGTCGTGGACGTGTTCGACGCGCTCACGAGCGCGCGCCCCTACCGCGCCGCCTGGAGCCGCGACGACGCCCTCGCCCACATCCGGGCGCAGGCGGGCGCGCACTTCGATCCCGCGGTGACGCGCGCCTTCCTCGCCATGATCGCGGACGAGCCGGCGGGCCCGGTCGGCGGCGCGTAGGTCGTCGGCCGGGCAGGGCTACCGGCGACCTGCCGCGGGCGAGCGGCCGGTCGCCCGGCGTCGCCCCGGGCGCGTTGGATGACGACGCTTGACTTTTGCCACGAAGTAAATTTATTATCCGACTAATCTTGCATCGGCCGTGAACGGCCGCGGCGCCAGGCGCCCGGTCGCATCAGCCCTGCCCTCGCCACCCCACGGAAGGAGCGTGCGCGATGCGGTCTCCCATGGCTTCGCCCCGGAGCGCGACCAGCGACGACAGCTGCGCGGCGCCGTCCTCACGCCCGCCGCAGCCGCGCCCCCTGCCGCCGGCGCCGTCGCCCGCAGGTGGGCCCGCATGAGCCGGAGGCGCGCCAGGCGCACCACCCCCTTCCGCACCGCCAGCACCGGGTTCAGCCGGGACGTCAACCGCGCCGCCATCCTGCGCCTCATCGGCGGCGCCGGCCCCATCGCCCGCAAGGACATCGTTGCGGAGCTGGGACTGAGCTCGGCGACGGTCACCGGCATCACGCGGGAGCTGCTGGCCCAGGGCCTCATCCGCGTCGCCGAGCGGGCACCGTCACGGGGCGGCCGCCCCGCGCTGCTGCTCGAGCTGGTCGGCGAGGCCGCCACCGCGCTCGGCGTCAAGATCGCGGTCGATCACCTGGTGGGGGTGCGGGTGGACCTGGAGGCGAGCGAGCTGGAGCGCTACGAGGCGCCGTTCGACGCCGCCGCCGAGGGCTCGGTCGAGCGCCTCGCGGAGATCCTCGACGGCTGGCTCGGCGGCTCGGACGGGCACCCGCCCCTCCTCGGCATCGGCATCGGGGTGCCCGGCGTGTTCGACGCCGCCACCGGCGAGCTCGACTCGCCGCTGCTCGGCTGGCGCGGGGTGCGGCTCGCCGAGCGGCTGGAGGCGGGCGTTCGCGCGCCGGTCTTCGTCGACAACGACGTCAACACCCTCGCGGTGTGGGAGCGGCTCTACGGGCGCGGCCGCGGCCACCAGCACTTCATCGCCGTGACCATCGGCCGCGGCGTCGGTCTCGGCATCGTGGCGGGGGGCGACATCTATCGCGGCTTCCGGGGCGGAGCCGGCGAGTTCGGCCACGTCTCCATGACCGCCGACGGGCCCGAGGAGGGACCGCTGTGCACCTGCGGCAAGCGCGGCTGCCTGGAGGCGCTGGTGGGCGATCCGGCGCTGGTGGCACAGGCTCGAGCCGCCGGCCTGCTCGCCGCCGGCGACGGCCCGGCCGAGCTGCTGGCCCGCGCCGAAGCCGGCGACGAGCGCACCCGCGCCATCTACGCGCGTGCCGGCGCCACGCTCGGACGTGCGGTCTCCGGGCTCGTCAACGTGCTCGCGCCGGAGCTGGTGCTGCTGAGCGGCGAGGGGACGCAGGCGTGGCCCTGGCTCGAACCCACCTTCGAACGGGAGCTTCGAGCGCACCTGTTTCCCGCGGCGGCGTCGGTCGGCATCGAGGTCGACCCCTGGGACGACGGTAAATGGGCCGTCGGCGCCGCCAGCCTCGTCCTCCGCGCCACCCTGACGGGGCCGCTCGAGGGCGCGGACAGCGACCTGGCCGGGGCGCGCCTGGTGGCGCCCGACCCCGGTCCCACGGGGGTGGTCGACTGAGGCACGCCGCAGGACACGACCCCACGCCGGGCCGCGCCCCGCCCGCCCGCACCACAGGACGCGCTCGAATCAGGCAAGGAGGCAATGACAGGATGCGCAGGAACCGAACGATCCTCATGACGCTGGCGGCGCTCGCGCTCGCCGCCTTCACGGCGGCGGCCGCCGCCCAGGGAAGCAAGACGACCGTCACCTTCTGGGACGCCTACAGCTCCGACGGCCCGGAGGTCAAGCAGCTCGAGACGGTGATCATCCCGGCCTTCGAGAAGGCCCACCCGGACATCACCGTCAAGGACGTGACGATCCCCTACGACAACCTGCACCAGAAGCTGATCACGGCCGTGGCCGGCGCGCAGCTGCCCGACCTGGTGCGCTCCGACATCATCTGGGTGCCCGAGCTCGCGAACCTCGGCGTGCTGGCCCCGCTCGACCAGGCCATGCCCGACTTCAAGACCTTCTCGAGCGACGTGTTCTCCGGCCCGCTGGCCACGAACTTCTGGAAAGGGCACTACTACGGGCTGCCGCTCGACACCAACACCCGCATCTGGGTGTACGACCCGGCGACGCTCAAGGCGCTCGGCCTGAGCGGCCCGCCGCAGACCTTCGCGCAGCTCCGGTCCATGTCCGCCACGGCCAAGGAGCAGGGCGTCGACCTCTACGCCGAGTCCGGCACGGGCGGCTGGAACATCCTGCCGTGGATCTGGTCCAACGGCGGTCGGCTCACCAACGACAGCTACACCAAGGCCACGGGCTACCTCAACGGGCCCAAGAGCGTGGCGGCGGTCCAGATGCTGGTCGACCTGTACAAGGCCGGCGAGATGCCCAACATCATCGTCAACGCCAACGGCGGCCTCGGCACCTACGACGGCATCAACCAGCACAAGTACGCGAGCATGCTGGACGGCCCCTGGGCGTTCGCCATCTTCAGCTCGTCCTACCCGAGCGCCACGCTGGCCGGCAGCCCGGTCCCGGCGGGGCCCGGCGGCAGCGTCAGCGTCGTCGGCGGCGAGGACATCGTGCTGACCCAGCAGTCCAGGCACAAGGAGGCGGCGCTGACGTTCCTGCGCTACATGCTCGGTACCTTCGCGCAACGGCAGATGGCCGAGGCCGGTCAGATGCCCGTGCTCAAGAGCTCCGAGGGCTGGCTGCCGACCATCCACCCGTACTACGCCACCTACCTCGAGCAGATCGCCACGGCGCGCCCACGCACTCCCACGCCCAAGTGGCCCCAGATCGACCAGGTGCTCACCAACGACATCGCCAAGGCCTTCCAGGGCAGCGAGACGGTGCAGCAGGCACTGGACGATGCTGCGCACCAGATCGACGGCCTCCTCCAGTAGCGGTTCGTCGGGGGCTCGCGTCGCGAGCCCCCGACGTCCCCTCTCCAGCCGCCGCCGGCGCGAGGTGCGCGACGCCTACCTGTTCCTGGCGCCCGGCTTCCTGCTGTTCGCGCTCACGATCCTCTATCCCATCGTGCGCGCCTTCCAGATCAGCCTCTTCCACTGGGCCATCGTGCCGGGCGCCGCCAGCGCCTTCGTCGGCCTGGCGAACTACGCCCACGCGCTGCACGATCCGGTCTTCTGGCGCGCGCTCGGCAACACCGGCTTCTACATGGCGATCACCGTGCCGACACAGATGGCGCTCGGCCTCGCGGCCGCGGTGCTGCTCGACGCCCGCATGCCGGCACGCGGCCTGTACCGCACGCTCTACTACCTGCCGGTCGTGACCAGCTGGGTGGTGGTATCGCTGGTGTTCCGCTATCTCTTCATCACCGACGGGGGCCTGGTGAACTGGGTCCTGCACGACAACCTGCATCTGATCTCGTACGACGTCAACTGGCTGGGCGCGCGCTGGACGGCCATGATCGTGCTGGGGATCCTCGGCACCTGGAAGGGCATCGGCTGGTCGATGGTGATCTTCCTCGCCGCGCTCCAGGGCGTGCCGCGGGTGCTGCACGAGGCCGCCGCCGTCGATGGCGCCAGGGCGTGGGCCCGCTTCCGCGCCGTCTCGCTGCCGGCCATCCGGCCGGTGGTCGCCTTCGTCACGGTGATCCTCGTGATCGGCGGCTTCAACGTGTTCATCTCGGTGTTCCTGGTCACGAACGGCGGGCCGTTCGACCAGACGCAGGTGCTGCTGACCTACATGTACCGGGAAGCCTTCTCGTTCCTCGACTTCGGCTACGGCTCCGCCATCTCGTTCATCTTGACGCTGATCGTCTTCGCGCTCGCCCTGGTGCAACTCCGGCTGTTCCGGCGACCGGCAGGGTCCGCCTGATGGTCGTCGGCAACCATCGCCGGCGTCGCGCCTTGCTCGGCGTCCGCATGCTGCTCCTGACCGCCGGCGTGGTGGTGATGCTGGTGCCGTTCGTCTACATGCTGGCGACGTCGTTCAAGCCGAACACCATGGTGCTCGAGATCCCGCTCCAGTTCTTCCCGCGCCACCCCACGGCCGCCAACTACGTGCAGGCCTGGACCTCGAACCAGTTCGGCCGCTTCTTCCTCAACTCGCTGATCGTAGCGGTCGCCACCACCACCGCCGCCGTGCTGCTCTCCGCGATGATGGCGTTCGCCTTCGCCCGCTTCCGCTTCCCGGGGCGCGGGCTGCTCTTCGGCCTGGTGCTGATCGCCCTGATGGTGCCGACGATGATGATGCTGATCCCCCAGTTCCTGCTGGCCAGGCACCTGCTGCTGCTCAACTCGCTGTGGGGGCTGATCGTCTTCTACACCGGCGGCAACCTCGCACTGAACACGTTCCTGTTGAGGAGCTTCTTCCAGGACATCCCGGTCGAGCTGGAGGAGGCGATGGTGGTGGACGGCGCCAGCTCGTGGACCCGCTTCTGGCGGCTGATCCTGCCGCTGTCCAGGCCCGGCCTCGCCACCGCCGGCATCTTCACCTTCCTGGCGAGCTGGGACGAGTTCACCTGGGCCCTCACCATCATCAACGACCCCGGCAAGTACACCCTGCCCATCGCCATCGCCCTGTTCCAGGGCCAGCATGCGACGAGCTGGGGCCTGGTGTTCGCCGCCTCGGCCATCGCCATCGCGCCGGTTCTGATCCTCTTCGCCATCTTCCAGCGGCAGTTCGTCGCCGGCATCGCCAGTGGAGCCGTGAAAGCATGAGCACCGTCCATCCAGTCCCTCTCGCCCGGCGCAGTCTCGCCGTGCTGCTGGAGGGCCAGTCACGAAGCGGCGCCTTCGTCGCCAGCCCCGCCTTCCCGGTCTACGGCTACGCCTGGCTGCGCGACGGCGCCTTCTGCGCGCACGCGCTCGACGTGGCGGGCGAGACGGGCGCGGCGCGGGCGTTCCACGGCTGGGTGGCCCGGACCGTCCAGGCTCACCGCGCCCTCTTCGAGGACGCCATCGCCCGCGTGGACGCCGGCGGGCCGGCGGCCGGAGGAGCGGAGCGCGTGCCGCCGCGCATGCCGCCGGCGCGCTACACGCTGCAGGGCACGCTCGAGCGGGGCGAAGGGGCGGCGGCCGCCTCCGGCGACGACGGCGGCGCCTCCCCGGACGAGCCCTGGCCCAACTTCCAGATCGACGGCTACGGCATGTGGTTGTGGGCGCTCGCCGAGCACCTGCACGGCGCGCCGCTGCCCGACGCGCTGCGGCCCGCGGTGTCGCTGGTCGCGCGCTACCTCGAGCGGGCATGGCCGCTGCGCTGCTTCGACTGCTGGGAGGAGTGGGGCGGCGGCGAGCACGCCTCCACCCTGGGGGCGGCGGCGGCCGGGCTGGACGCGGCCGCGGGCCTGCTCGGCGACGGCCGCTGGCAGCGGGCGGCGGACGGCGCGCGGGCGCGGCTGCTGGAGCGCTTCGCAGCCGGCGGGCGGCTGCGCCGCGGCGCCGAGGACGACCGCGTCGACGGCAGCATGCTGTGGCTGGGCGTCCCCTTCGGGGCGCTCGCGCCGCGAGACCCGCGCATGCGCGCCACGGTGGAGGCCATCCGCACGGACCTGGCAGGCCCGGGAGGGGGCCTCTA
>Ga0209919_1000547_pt1 | contig 19140 bp, 17 predicted proteins | sample SalPon2A_C_D2_MG_FD_185721 | JGI IMG/M metagenome (GOLD analysis project Ga0209919, IMG submission 185721) | Soil microbial communities from South San Francisco under conditions of wetland restoration - Salt Pond MetaG R2A_C_D2_MG (SPAdes)... | ecosystem: Environmental > Terrestrial > Soil >... | reverse complement strand
GCTGTCCTGCAGGAAGAAAGCGAGCTCTTCAACCAGCTGCCGGTAGGAACGTACATCCGGGCATATCCAGACTGCCAGCCTGCAGTTGCTCTGATTCGAACGGGCCATCTCGGCAAGTTGCCAGGCCAGACCGGCATGTTCAGCGCGATTGCCGGGCATATGGGAGGGAGGGCTGCTGTTCATGGACGCGAATGCTGCCGTAATCCGTGTATGGCTTCCATGTGTTGAACACAAATAAATTATCTTATCCGGGAGGGATATCCGAAGTTATAGAGTGTCGGGGGAGAATGATATTCTCTGGAATTCGTGTTGTGGCTATCAAACAACATGTAATATGTTAGCTTAAGTGCCGAATTTAATAGCCATTGTTTCACAGGAACTCTGCATATAACCTAACATGGCTAGCTGATTCGATACGGGAGATACATGCATCTTTTTTTGCAGGTGACGGGAATTGATCGATGGATTTGAATTCGTTATTTGGTAAAACTGCCGGGCACGGCGGTTCGCGCCGCATGCTCAAATCATCCCACACGATTTCATCACGGTTGCAGTTGTTACTGGATATTATCGTTGTCGAAGCGCTGCTTTTTCTGCTTGTCTGGTTAAAGGGCGATACACCCGTTGAGATTTATTACTACCCGGCTGCCATTGCGCCGGTCCTGATGTGGCTGATCTATTCCAACTCCGGCATCCACCAGCGTTCCGGCCGACCTGTCGACCGCGCATTAAATCTGCTTTGGGCATGGAGCAAGGTGATGGGTGTAATGATCGCCTGGACCTTTATCACCAAGGGCGCAGAGGTGTATTCCCGCCAGGTGATTCTCACATGGTATGCTGTCGGCGCCATGGTCCAGATAGCCGTTCATGCCGGCACCATCCGTTTGATGAAGACCTATTCTGTCAGGCACATGGAAACGATTCCGTCCCTGATCGTCGGCAACAACGAACTCGCCGCTTATCTTGTGGAGCGCATCAACATGAATCCGTGGACAGCGCACAAAATTATCGGGGTTGTCTGTGACCCTGCCGATGGCGAAGCGTTGCTTGTCAAAGGGGTGCCGAGGCTCGGTGGTAAACACGAACTGCGGCAACTGGTTCAAGAGCATATGATTCGGCGTGTTTATTTCGCCCTGAAGATGGAGACAAGCCATGAGCTGCGCCAGTTGCAGCTTGAGCTAATCGATCTGAACGTCGATATTGTCTGGGCTCCTGATATTTTCAGTCTGCACATGCTCAGCCCGAGCGTCAGAGAGATTTCTGGCGTGCCCCTCTATTACCTCTCCGATACGCCTATCAGGGAAGGCGCTTTGGTGGCGAAGCTGCTGATGGATAAATTGCTTTCCATCATCGCATTGATTTTACTGTCTCCCATCATGCTCGTGGCTGCGCTTGCCGTGAAACTAAGTTCGCCCGGGCCGATTTTATACCGGCAGGAGCGCCATGGGCTGGATGGCAAGATTATTTCTGTCCTGAAGTTCCGCAGCATGAAGGTGCATGAAGAGAAAGAGGGTGAAGTGACGCAGGCGAAGAAAGGTGACCTGAGACTGACGAAGGTAGGGGCCTTCCTGCGCAGAACCAGCATCGATGAGCTGCCGCAGCTGTTCAACGTGTTGCAGGGGGATATGTCACTGGTCGGGCCGCGCCCGCACGCCAAGGAGCATAACGCTTTCTTTTCCGACAAGATTTCAGCCTATATGTCCCGTCATCGTATCCCTCCCGGCATCACCGGGCTCGCGCAGGTCAATGGCTGCCGAGGCGAAACGGAGACTCTGGAAAAGATGGAAAGGCGCGTGGCCTATGATCTCGAATATATCAATAACTGGTCGATTTGGCTGGATATCAGCATTCTTTTTAAAACCGTTTTGACGCTGTTTTCAAAAAATGCTTACTGACGGACTTGTTGTAATGCAATCGATGACAGATTTGATCGTTGCCTTGCATAAGGCTCCGGCTCCATGAAATCGAAGGCAGAAGATATTGGGTATTCATCTGTAGTTGTCATTGTTGGGTGGTCTGTTGTGGCCGCGGTTCTGTTGTGGCTCGGCCTGTTCATTTTTACGGGCGAGCGGTTCTCCGCAGTTCGCTGGATAAGTTATCTTGTTCCGTGGCTATCGGGCCTCCTGCTGATGCTGACTGTCGTGCCGGTTGTGCTCAGGAAACGAGCACTGGCTGTCTGTATGCTTGTTCTGGGCATGTTGATGGCCTACCCGTATCTACATCAATTCATTCCTTCGCAGGTTGGTGTATCTTCGAAACACTTGCCGTATAAGGTGATGACCTACAGCAAAATGGGGCGAAATCATGATATCGGCGCAGTTGCCCGGGTGGTCTCGAGAGAAAAACCTGACATCCTGTTTATGCAGGAGATTAGCAAGACAGAATCTCAAAAACTTGTTCAGCTTCTTTCTGCTATCTACGCCAGCCCACTTTTCGTTGATGATCATTATGGGCTGATTCTCAGTCGCTTTAGAGTGGTTTCCCGACTTAAGAGGGTGGAAGGTTCTCATGCCGCGGATATTTTATTGCCGGAAGGGAAGATTCGAGTGTGGAATGTGCACCTGCAGAAGTCCATCTCAAGTAGGGATTTACAGTATAAGTCTGTCAATCAATTGGCTGAACAGATTGGCCAGGAGAGTGGCCCGGTACTGGTGGCCGGGGATTTTAACGCCACGGTTCTTAATTCCCCTTACGTGAAGATAAGAAGCCTGCTGGATAATGCCTTTGAAAAGGTCGGATTCGGATTCGGGTTCACCTTTCCGTCTCCGGCCCGGCGCATGGGAGCGTTGACTCCGTTTATGCGTATCGATCATATATTTTACAGCAAAGATTTCACGGCTCATCAGGCATATGTTGTGCATGATGCCGGCGGCTCGGATCATTATCCCGTTGTGGCGCTGCTTTCCCTGACGAGGGAGGGTGAATGATCCGGATATCTTTCTTTTCAGCTTTGCTTGCCTTCGTGCTTCAGTCGCACGCGCAGGCAGGAGAATCGATTTCATTTACTGCGACTGCAACGGACCTGTCGGTTGCAGAGCGGACGATTCCCTATACAGCATCAACTCTCCGGATTGCCGACCGCTCTGGCAAGACAGCGGAATATCCGCTGAAATATCACTCCTTGTTTCATACTGATGACATGATTCCTTCGGGTCCCAACTCAGGCCAATATTTTGGCGGCCTGGTTGGCGCTGATGGCAACGCTCTTATGGATGATCGTGGCCAGGCGATTCTTTCCGATGTGCCGGATGGCAATGCGATTGTACCGGATGGGCAAGGAAGCCTTCGTATGTTGACCCATTTCGAATATGCATCGATGGATTCTGCAGGCCGCAATATCTATCGCCAATATCCGATGTTTGTCGGTGTCAGCAAGCTTGAGCAGAATCGCCAGAACGGTCGCCTGAACCTGCGCGCTTTCGCCAAACGCAACTATCGTGTGGTCGATGGTATCTGGACACCGTGCGTTCTGACGGTCAGCGCCTGGGGCAGCCAGCTGAGTGCGGAGGAAAACGAGCCGGATGCGCGCCTCTGGGCCATGGGTATGCCGGGAAAGAAGGAAGGTTTGGCAGCCATTCCATTTATGAAGAACTACCTTAACGAATATCCCGTCCAGGCTTCAACTCCCTACCATTATGGTCATATGCTTGAGTCCCTGAGTGGGGGCGCTGGCACTGAATCCATTGTCCGCCATTACAGTATGGGGCGATTCTCGCATGAAAAGATTGAGATTATGCCGGACGGCAGAACCTCCTATATGACCGATGACAAGCCTTTTGCCGCCTTTTTCATGGCGGTTGCCGATACCAAAGGTGATCTTTCGGCCAATACGCTTTATGCCGCCCGTTGGGAGCAGACATCGGATGCCGGGGCCGGGGCAGCACAGCTGCGATGGATCCGGCTTGGACATGCGACGGACAGCGAAATAAAGCGAATGATTGATCATGGCATTTCATTTCTGGATATCTTCGATACAGCCCCGGTTCCTGCTATCGGTTTTATTACCGTGCGCACCGGCGGGGGGCATGCACGTGAATACCTGCGTTTGAAGCCCGGCATGGAGAAGGCGGCAGCATTTCTGGAATCCAGACGATATGCAGCTTATCTCGGTGCCACGACCCAATTCTCTGCATCCGAGGGTATAGCCTTCAACAGGGCAGATAAGAAGCTGTATCTGGCCATGTCGAAGGTCGCTGGAGATATGGTTACTGATTTTGGCGATATCCGGCTTGCCGAGGTGAAATCGGGAGCTGTGTATGAGTTGCTACTGCAAGCCAATAAAGCGGAAGACCAGTATGGCGATCAAATCAACAGCGAGTGGGTAGCGGATTCCATGCAAAGTCTGGCCGCATTGACGGGCTCCGACCGTTTGAGTGCAGACGAGTACGGAAATACGGCCGATGTCCAAGCCATCGCCAATCCGGACAATCTCAGCTTTTCCGCTGCCAGTCGATACCTGTTTATTGGCGAGGATAGCGTCATGCATGTGAATAATTTCCTCTGGGCTTACCAGATCGATACCGGTCAGCTGGTGCGACTTCTTTCGGTGCCGGCAGGCGCGGAGATCGGAGGCCTGACGGTGATCGATAATCTCAATGGTTTTATGTACATTCTCTGCAATTTTCAGCATCCAGGCGCAAAGGGTGCGGCAAGGCCCAGGCTGGAAGCGGCCATGGAGCGGGAGAGCCCCGAGTATGCAGAAGGTCGCTACCGGCATGCAGCTGTCGGGTATCTGGCCATTGAACATGCCGGTCCGGGAGCCTTGCCGTGGATGCGGTAGCGATGATAGGTAAAAGAAAACTTGGAAATTTTCGTTGTGCCGGGAGATCGATTTGGGATGGGGTTGGGCATACTCCAATTAAATACATGTTCTTAATAACGACTAAAGAATATACATTATGGCAGTGACCAAAGCGCGAAATACAAAAATTGCGATTGCGGGGACCGGTTACGTCGGCCTGTCGAATGCCGTGTTGCTTGCACAGCATAATGAGGTGGTGGCGCTGGATGTCGTTGCAGAAAAGGTGGCGATGCTCAATCGCCGGGAGTCGACGATTGTCGATTCCGAGATTGAGGATTACCTGCAAAACAAACCGCTGAATCTGAAGGCCACACTGGACAAGCAGGAGGCCTATGCCGGTGCAGATTATATCGTCATTGCCACGCCGACCGACTACGATCCGGAAACCCATTTTTTCAATACCAGCTCGATCGAGTCTGTGATCGCAGATGTTCTGGCTATCAATCCTGATGCGGTGATGGTGATCAAGTCCACTGTTCCAGTGGGATACACCGAAAAGGTCAAAGAAGAGTTTGGTATAGATAATATCATTTTCTCACCCGAGTTTCTGCGCGAAGGTCGCGCCTTGCATGATAATCTTTACCCATCCCGTATCATTATCGGGGAACGCTCCGACCGTGCCGAGGCATTTGCGAAACTGCTCCAGCAAGGGGCTCTCAAACAGGATATCCAGATTCTGTTTACCGATTCATCCGAGGCAGAAGCCATCAAATTGTTTGCCAACACCTATCTTGCCATGCGGGTGGCATACTTTAATGAACTGGACACTTATGCGCTTACCCACGATTTGGATACGCGCCAGATAATCGAAGGTGTCTGTCTGGATCCGCGCATCGGCGGGCACTATAACAATCCTTCCTTCGGTTATGGCGGCTATTGCCTGCCCAAGGATACCAGGCAGTTGCTGGCCAACTATCAGGATGTTCCGCAGAACCTGATGCGTGCCATTGTCGAGTCCAATACCACACGCAAGGATTTTATTGCTGAAAGTATTATCAGGAAAAACCCCATGGTTGTTGGTATCTATCGCCTGATCATGAAGTCCGGTTCGGATAATTTCCGGGCGTCCAGCATTCAGGGGATTATGAAGCGCATCAAAGCTAAGGGTATTGAAGTCATTGTTTATGAGCCGGTGCTGAATGAAGCTGTGTTTTTCAACTCGCGCGTGGTCAATGATCTGAGCGCATTTAAAGCAGAGGCTGATGTGATTGTTGCCAACCGAATGGCTGATGATATCAGAGATGTTAAGGGTAAGGTCTATACGCGCGATTTGTTTGGAAGCGATTGACTATAAATATGAATGACAACAATTCATATGGCCAAGTTGTAAGATCCTCATCCATCATGGGTGGAGCAGCTGGTATTAATATGCTGATTCAGATGGTGCGTGTTAAGTTTGCCGCCATTCTGATCGGAACAGCCGGAGTTGGGTTGCTAGCCAATTTTACAGTCCTTCAGAATCTGATCGGTACGGTTGCGGGGCTTGGAATACAGTCCAGTGCTATACGGGATATTGCTGCTGCTGCAGGAAGAAACGAGGGCCAGGCAATTGGGCGGGCGGTATTGACGCTCAGGAGAATTTGCTGGGCAACCGGGTTGGTTGGCGCAGGCTTGATCATATTGCTTAGTTCGCACCTGAGCCAATGGACATTCGGCAGCAACGACTACACATTTGAGATATGCTTGCTTGGGCTTGTCATCCTGCTGGCCAATATATCCGGTGGTCAGATGGCCATGATCCAGGGAATGCTACGGATTGGCGATCTTGCACGTGTGAATGTTATAGGCTCCGCATTTGGAACGATCATATCCATTGGTTTCTATGTCTGGATGGGACTTGCAGGGATTGTGCCGGCCTTGCTGGGAGCCGCTTTTGTTCAACTTTCCGTCTCCTGGTTTTTTGCAAGGAAAGTTAACGTGCCTGATGTTTCCATGACATGGGGCGAGAGTTTTAGAGAGGCCGGAGGTATGGTCCGACTCGGACTTGCGTTCATGTGGTGTACTTTAATGGCAAGCCTGATTGCCTACCTCACGAATGCGTTAATCACGCACCAGATCAGTCTTGAGGCTGTGGGGATATTTAGCGCCGCTTTCGTTTTATCTCGAATACTTGTAAATTTTGTATTGAATGCGATGGGAGCTGACTTTTTTCCTCGTCTGACCGGAATTGCCTCTGATAAGGAGGCGATGAATCGCATGGTCAACGAACAGACAGAGATTGGTTTGTTGATCGCTGTGCCCGGGTTGCTGGCAACCATGTGCCTTGCTCCGTGGGTCATCCACATTTTTTATACCAGCGAATTCTTGCCCGCCGTCGATTTGCTTCAATGGTTTGTATTGGGATGTCTATGCCGAGTGGTGTCGGCGCCGCTCGGGTTTGTACAGCTGGCACTAGGAAAGGGGTTGTGGCATGCCACAACGGAGACCATTATCAATGGGTTTCATTTGGTGTTGATAGTGTCTGGACTGAAGTTGATCGGAATTGAGGGGGTGGCAATTGCCTATTTTATTGCCTATGTATTCTATAGCTTGGTAATGCTTGGTGTTGCTCGCCATCTGACTGGCTTCCGTTGGTCTACAGCAAGTCGTCAACTTCTATTAATTCTGTTGCCGACTGTCGCGGTTATTTTTATTTTGGTTCGGATGTTGCCTATATGGCCGGCTACGATTCTTGGCGTCATCGTCACGACCGCTGCCACAGTGCTGTGTCTGAGAGGTTTGGTGCTTCGGGTGGGTCATGAGCATCGTTTGACTCGAGAGCTTTGCCGGATTCCGGGAATGCGGACGATGTGCGGACTGCGAAATACAGCCAGTTAATAATTTGGGAGGGTAGAATGTCGAATGTATGCTTTATGCTTGTTGGAAATAATCAAAAAACATTGGTTTGTTGAGCATGATTCTCGCGTATATATGACAGCATTTAGCCGAGGGTGAACTCGTGAATCGACATATTCTTAAAATAGCCTTTTTACTGCCAAACTCAGGTGTTGGGGGTGGAGTAAGAGCAATTGTTTGCTTTGGAAACGAACTGTTGAAAATGGGGCATGAGGTTAGAATATTTTATCGAGATGACACTGAAGCAATCAGGAAGCTTTATAATCGAATAAGATATGGACGCAGGAAGAATTGGTTGGATGACTTCAATGGGGAATCTTATGCATATAATCACTTGGTGGCACATTCATTTGCTCAAGACGAATTGATTCTGTCCATGTGCGCGCGGACAACTTTTGATGCCTGTTCTCTTCCTGAAAACGTTGGAATCAAGGTTCTGCACTGTCATGGCGCTGAAATTGAGAACTGGGATTATATGGTTAAGTCGTGGAAGTTGAAAATCCCCAAGATTGTTGTTTCCACGCATCTTATTGATCAAATAAAGCAAGAAACAGGAGAAGAAGTAATGGGCGTTGCTCCAGATGGGGTAGATACCAGTGAATATTTCTCCTGTATTCCATATGATAAGCGCAACGCTATTGGCGGGGTGGTCAGATGGTCGCCATCAAAGTCTCCAGAGACCACAGTTGAAATTTTTCGGAAGTTGCACGAATCAATCCCTGATGCGAATCTTGTTTCATATGGGGCAGACAAGAAGGCCAATTTAGATTTTGTTTCTTTCACACGAAACCCTTCAGTTTCAAAGGCGCGTGAAATTTACTCAAGTTGTAGAATATGGTTTTTAGCGAGCAAACACGAAGGATTTGGCCTTCCTGTCCTCGAAGCGATGGCCTGCGGATGCGTTGTGGTCAGCACCAATTGCGGAGGGCCATCCGATATCATAAAAGACGGGGTGAACGGATTTATTGTTGACGTTGGGGATGCTGATGCAATGGTGGCTAAAATAAAGGGACTTTGGGCAGACGCTGAACTTCTACAGCAAATGTCCATTAATGCCATTGAAACCGCCAAACGGTTTACCTGGCAGGCAGGGGCAGAAAAGCTCGAAGGGTATCTTCAGGAGATATACACAAATGCTACTCCAAAAAAGTTTTAATTTTCTCAAGGCAGTAGCAAACCAGATGCGCTGGAAGTGGCGCTTCAATGGATTTGGTTGGAGGTCCCGTTTGCAAGGATGTGATATGTTAACGAATCCTAGGATGATCAGAATCGGTGAGCGGGTTCTGATCCGAAAAGGAGCTCGTCTTGAGGTGGTTGCTGGCAATGGAGGAGAAGATCACCCCCCCAAAATAACCATTGGAGATGGAACATCCATTCAATTTTATTTTCATTGCGGCGCAGCTGAATCCATCAGAATTGGAAAGGATGTTCTGATCGCAGGCAATGTTTATATAACCGACCATGACCATGTTTTTGATGACCCGATATTACCGGCCAGAAGATGTCCAAGAATAGAAAGCAGTTCTGTGGTGATTGAAGATGGGGCATGGCTGGGGGAAGGGTGCATGGTGCTAAAAGGTGTAACAGTAGGTGCTCGTGCTGTAATCGCCGCAAATTCGGTCGTAACAAAGGACGTTCCGGCAGGGGCTATTGTTGCTGGCGTTCCAGCAAGGATTATTCGCCAGTTAAATATCGAGGATATCCACTGCGAATTACAAGAGAGCAATGACGACAACAATGGCTGATTTTTATGCTTGGGGGGAATAATGCATTTATCCATTGCTGATACTGATGTCATCAGCCCCCTAGGTGTGACTTTATTGTTGTCCTGCTGCATCGCATTGTTGGCCGTTGATCGAAAATATGCCTTGTGGCCGATTCTTGTGATGGTATTTTTTGTTTCACAGGCCCAGCGGATAACGATTTTTACTATGGACTTTACCCAGATGCGAATTCTGGTGCTTGTTGGGTTGGCTAGATGTTTGATCAGTGGGGAGCTAACTTCTCTCAAAAGGCATACACTTGACTACCTAGTAATTGGTTATGCATTAATTATGGCGCTAGCCCATCTAGCCCGCGCTGGACAGGAAGCGATTGTCTATGAGTTGGGTCAACTGGTTAATTTAATAGTGCCCTATTTTGTATTCAGATGCCTTGTGCAAAATTATGAAGATTTAATGAACGCCATAAAGGTTTTGTCGATTATGAGTGTGCTGGTAGCTCCTTTTTTTGTGTACGAGCATTTTACCGGGCACAATATTTTCTCGGTTTTTGGTGGCGTTCCCGCCATATCAGAAATGAGACAGGGGCGGATACGTAGCCAAGGGGCATTTTCGCATTCAATAATTGCGGGCACTTATTTTGCCGTAATCATGCCTCTGATTGTTGCTCAAATATGGAATAATAATAAGGCGCTGGCAGTAGCTGGGTCTATCTCCGGCCTTTTGATCATTGTTGTCTCTGCATCAAGCACCCCCGTATTTACCCTCTTTTCTGCTTTCTTGGCCGCAATGTTTTTTTATTTCCGGGAACAAATGCAAGGGGTCAGGTGGGCAGTCTTTTTCACACTTTTACTTCTACACATTGTTATGAAAGCTCCTGTATGGCATTTGATATCTCGCGTGAGCGCATCAGGAGGATCAACCAGTTGGTACCGCTACATGCTTATTGATGTAACTATAAATCATTTCAGCAGTTGGTGGCTCATGGGCAGTTCGGCATACTTTGGTTGGTATGCATACGGGCTTTTCGATTTAACTAATCAGTACGTGCTAAGCGCAACTTCCGGTGGGTTGGCGGCATTAATTCTATTTATTTCCATCATTACTGTGGCTTTTGGCGAAGTGGGTCGCAGTTGGCGAAAAGCAGAAGATGATAGAGGCAAGGTGATGATGAGCTGGGCTTTGGGTTGCTCACTGTTTGCGATTTGTATGAGTTTTATTGGGGTGGCTCTATGGGGGCAGATGGTCATGCTATGGCCAATGGTATTGGCAATGATCGCCACTAGCGATGAAGCACTTGAGGGTGCTCGGAGTTCGGTTGAGCAGGCTCAGCTTCCCATTAATGCCTCGGCTAAGGGCTCTGAAATTTAACGTTAGAAGTCGAGGCGAAGAAGCAATTTTTTATTTTGATGTATTCTATTAGTATCTATATCCATAACTGCACGCTTAATACTAGAATAGTGGGCACTGATGGTGATTCGTTCCATTATTAGGTTGGTTCTTTTGAGGGAAGTCTGGAATTGAAAAATGAGATTATGTTGCTTGTGAAAGCAAAGGGTGGAATGGGTAACCGTATGCTTTGCGCTGCTACTGGCATTGCCTATGGCCTGATTTCTGGCAGGCGCGTGATCGTCGACTGGACAGATAATGCTTACTCTAATCATGGAGAAAATGTTTTTTTGTCCTATTTCCAAACACCTTTGGTCGAGGTTGGCGGAACCCTTCCGAGCGAAGGAAGTGTTTTTCCAAAGGTTTGGCAGGGCCATCTTGACTGGTCAGTCAGTCGCATGATGCATGCTTATGATCCGGACAAACACAGTAGTTTTCGCATTCATCGCAAATACTCCGCAAATCTAAAGCGCCTGGATTATCCGGAAGATATTGTTGTTTTATGGTCCTATACGCATCGGATTCAGGATTTAAAATCATCTCTAAGCAGGCAATCGGGCAATGAATGGGGCGGGGGAGTGGATGATATTCTTCGGCATTTACTGATCGAGTATATGGTAATAAGGCCGGAAATTAAGGCGCGTATCGATGCATTTAGAAACAAGAGCTTCTCTGACAATGTGATAGGGGTACATGTGCGACATAGCGATAGACCAGCAAATGTTGATCGTTACCTGGATATGGTAAGGAGGTTGCGGAAAAACAATGACGATGCCGCCATTTTTGTGGCTACCGATAATCAATCGGTTCTATCGCGTTTTCAATCCAGTTTTCCAAAGGTGATTTCAACCGACAAGTGGTATCCGGATAGCGGGGTGCCCATGCACCAAAACAGTTCCTGCCCTGATGCATTCGAGAATGGTGTAGAGGCCCTTGTCGATATGTATCTGCTCTCATACTGTCAATGGCTGGTATATCCTAAAGGTTCAACATTTTCATATATCTCATCAATTCTTTCTTCAGCCCCTAAAGAAAATATCATCGATATGGATAGATATAACATCCGTGTTCGTATCGCCCGAATGCTTCGGGAGATGCTTCACTGATGGTTGATCTGAGTGTCATTATTGTTAGTTATAATACTCGGGAATTGACGCTTGAGTGTCTTCGCTCGCTGTATGCAGAAACGAAAGAAATTGAATTTGAAGTGATTGTTGTGGATAACAACTCATCCGACAAATCGGCCGAGGCAATTCTTGAAAATTTCCCCCAGGCACATCTACTGGCGCTGGATAAAAACCTGGGCTTCGCCGGGGGCAACAATCTGGGGGCAAAAGAGGCGTCGGGCAGGCGCATTCTGCTTCTCAATCCGGATACCGTGGTTCTTGATCGAGCTATCGATCATTTATTTGCCTTTGCCGAGGAATATCCTGATTGCTGTATATGGGGAGGCCGCACCGTTTTTGAAGATGGAACCCTGAATATCGGCTCCTGCTGGGGTAAGCCAAACCCATGGAGTGTATTTTGCCGAGCGACCGGGATCTCCCGATTGTTTCACAATGCAAGTTGGTGTGATTCTGAGGTGATGGCTGGCTGGAGACGCGACAGCATAAAGCATGTTGATATCGTTTCTGGATGTTTTTTCATGATTAATCGTGATATGTGGGAGAATCTGGGCGGATTCGATGAGGCATTCTTCATGTATGGAGAGGAGGTCGATTTATGTCTTCGATCCTACGCTCTTGGAGCCGGCCCTATGATAACACCTCTGGCAACGATCATTCATTATGGGGGCAGGTCTGACACTGTCCGTGAGGATCAAACTGTTCGTCAGTTTCAAGCCAAAGCCAGGCTTTATCAAAAACACTGGGGGCCGATATCTTCCTGGTTTATGATCAATATGTTGTCCGTCTGGAGTTTCCGAAGACTGTTTGTCGGCTATCTGCTATATGTAATCCATTTTGGAAAATATCCAGAGCTCTCTGTGTGGCGAAGTATTTGGAAAAGAAGACAGGAATGGCGACTCTGATATTACCAAGCATTTAGAATTATGAAGAAAACGGTTCACCCTGGAGTTAAAATGTTACGAGAAAATATGCTAGTTAGAGTTTTGCGGCGCTTCGGAGCTTTGGTTTGGAGGGTGCGCCGAAAATTGGATAAAGAACTCATTCATCTTCTGTTACCTTTAATATCACCGCCATCAAAAACAGATTTAGAATTGGTAAGGCTTGGTACAGACTATGGTGGATGGCATGTGCCAAAGTCACTAATGAAACCGGATTTGATTTGTTATTGTGTCGGGGTGGGAGCAGATGCATCTTTTGATTTTTGTCTTGTTTCAGAGTTCGGGGCCAGAGTTTTCTCCTTTGACCCCACGCCTCGGGCCATCGAATATATGAAGTCTTCCGAATACAACCGTGAAAAGTTGCAGTTTTTCCCCGTGGGAGTGTGGGATGAGGATACCGAACTTCGATTTTATTCCCCCGCGAACAAGGATCAGACCTCTCACTCAGCATATGATTTACATGGCACAAACGACTATTTCACCGCACAATGTAAGAAACTCTCGACTATCATGTCTGAACTTGGGCATAGCCAAATAGATTTGTTAAAACTTGATATTGAGGGAGCGTGGAAAAATGTTATTCAAAATCTTGTTGAAGAAAAAATAAAAATTTCAATTCTATGTGTAGAGCTTGATTCCCCGGTTACGCTGTTCAGGGTGTTGAAAGTGATTCGTTCCCTAAAGGATCTGGAGTTTCAATTCATACATGTTGAAAAAGACAACTACCTGTTCATCCACAATTCTGCAATCAACTAATTAATATGGCACACATTAAAAAGGTCATTGCTGTAGCTTCGGGGGGAGGGCATTTCATCCAGTTGCTTCGACTCCGTCCTGCATTTGAAGGGCACCAGACCTGTTTTGTTACCACGATCAATGGATATCAGGATGCCTTGGGTGGCGCGCCCTGCTTTGTTGTCAGGGATGCTTCCCGCTGGGATAAAGTCGGTTTGGTTATCATGCTTCTGCAACTTATCATGGTGTTTATCCGGGTGCGCCCTGATGTTGTGATCACTACAGGAGCTGCTCCGGGGGTCTTTGCAGTCCGTCTGGGTAAACTGTTTCGAGCCAGGACACTTTGGCTCGATAGTATTGCCAATGCGGAAGAGATATCCTTGTCTGGAGAGCTGGCAGGTCCGTATGCCGACCTGTGGCTGACCCAGTGGCCGGAGCTTGCAAGGGAAAACGGGCCCTTTTTCAAAGGGCGGGTACTATGATTTTTGTGACTGTCGGAACCCAGTTAGCCTTTGATCGCCTGATTCAGGCTGTCGATGCATGGGCTGCCACAAGCGATGAGGAGGTGGTGGCCCAGATCGGGCCAACCGAGTCGAAGCCCGTTCACATGAAATGGCAGCAGTTTCTATCTCCGGACGAATTTGGTGCATACATGAAGCAGGCAAGAGTGATCGTCGCGCATGCTGGAATGGGTTCCATCCTGACGGCTTTGCAGCTTCAGAAGCCCATTGTCATTTTCCCCAGGCAAGCTGCGCTGAACGAGCACAGGAATGCCCACCAGGTTGCTACAGCTGGACGGTTCAAGGAATTACAGGGCATACATGTGGCGATGAATGAAACGGACCTCTCGGGCGTCTTGCAGAATCTTAGCACGCTTTCTGCGGGCAATGGTGTCGGGCCTGACGCATCCGCTGAATTGATCTCGACGATAAGGGATTTTGTCGAGGGCAAGTCAACTTGATCTCCATCGTTATTCCTGCCCATAACGAGGCCCGGGTCATTCAGGCTACCTTGTCCGGCCTGTTGCCGGGTATTGAGTCGGGTGAATTCGAAGTTACCGTGATTTGCAATGCCTGCATTGATCGCACCGCTGATGTGGTTCGCGGGATTAGTGATCGCATCGATTGTCTTGAGGTGGAGAAACCATCCAAAACCAATGCCCTCAATATCGGAGACTCCAGGGTACATGCATTCCCGCGCATCTACATGGATGCGGATATTCGCCTCTCCCACACGGATGTGCTGGCGCTGGCAGGCGCATTGAGGGAGGGAAAGCGGCTTGCTGCTTCACCCCGCATGCAGATGGATTTGTCACGCTCCTCGTGGGTTGTCAGGGCATACTACGACATCTGGGCACAGTTGCCGTACTGCCGTGAAGGCCTGATCGGTGTCGGCGTCTATGCACTGTCCGAAGCGGGGAGAGCCAGGTTCGGAGATTTTCCTGAAGTTATTGCTGACGACGGCTATGTTCGACTCCAGTTTGCTCCACAAGAAAGGGGAGCAGTTGAAGGGGTGTTCTCGATTGTGACAGCGCCTTCTCATCTTGCCGGGCTGATCAAAATAAAGACGAGAAGCAGGCTGGGTGAATATCAGTTGAAGGCGCGATTTCCCGAATTGTACCAAAACGACAACAAGGATTACGCCGGGGCCATGACCGGGTTGCTCTTTGAATGGCGCTCCTTACCCAAAGTTCTGGTGTATATACTGGTCAATATGGTTGCAAGATTGCGCGCCGGGATTCAGTTGAAACGAGCAGGAAAGGTTGAATGGGAGCGTGACGAAACCAGCCGCAGGTAAGGGGCAGGCAGTTTGGCGGCTACACTTTACTTACTACTATAGGTGACGCTGCTTTAATGGCTGATTTATGGTGGTTTTTTTAGTATTTTAGTTGTGTCATACGGGCTGGTGCATAGTATAGCCCCAAATGTTTACAGGTTATTCAAAAATAATTTTCCCATTTGTTGCTGCAGTCATGTGCCTGTCGGCGACGAATGCACTGGCGGCTGATAGCAAACTGCTGGCTGATCGTCTGGGTGCTGGGCAGCTGGATACCGGCTTTTATGTGGCTGGATTGAAGGTCGTTCCTATTGTTGAGATGACCCTGAAGCATGATTCAAACATCACGCGAGCAGAGCGAAATCCAATCAGCTCGTATATCGGCATCTTTAAACCCGTTCTGGATATTACAGGTGGAAACGAGATCAATTTCCTGAATTTTAACTACACCTTTGAACGGGGTGTCTATACAAGTAGCAGGAACGACTCCTATACCGATAACTTCGTCAAACTGACCAAGCATAACGAGCCCTCCTCCCGGGCCATGTTCGAAGTGACGGCCACCTACAGCAAAAGCCATGATGCGCGCGGAACCACCTATACCGGGATCGTTACCGGTTTCGATACGCCGGACAAATGGCATGAGACGGCTGCCAAGGCAAAATTTTCATATGGCTCTAAAAAGGCTACCGGACGCATCGTTCTTGATGGCGGGTATGCCGTCAAACGCTATGATAACCACCGGACACTGACGGTAGCACGCGACATGAATACCAGTGATGTCGGCGCAATTTTCTATTACGGCGCTGCAGAAAGATTGTCGGCGCTGGTTGAAGGGCGGCTTGAAACCTTTAATTACACATTGCCCGGCTCACAACTGGACAGCAATCAAATCACGCTCTACACCGGCCTGGCATGGGAAGCGACGGGGAAAACCACGGGCACGGTTAAAGTAGGCTGGCAGGGCAAGAAAATGAAGCTCAATAGTGTGCCCTCGGGATCATATCTGAGCTGGGACGTGAGCATTAAATGGGAGCCGCTTACCTACTCGACCTGGATGCTCAAGTCCGGATTCAGATCCATCGAATCGGATGGTACAGGAAGCTTTACCAAGGTTATGGATGTTAACCTTGACTGGAATCACCAATGGAGCAAGCGCCTGAGTCAGACCGTCAAGGCAAGCATCAGACGGGATACCTTTGTTGGCAGCTTGCGGAGGGATAACTACAGGGCGGCTGGCATCAGCTTCAACTATGACATGGCTTCCTGGCTGGGCGTTGGCGCAGGGTACAGTTATTCCAGACGCGATTCCAATGCAACAAATGCGGGCTATACTCAAAGCATCATTACCCTCGCCCTGATCGGGGCAATGTGAGCGCCGCCCGGGGCAAAAAATTGCAATGACCTGCTGGGGAGGCTGCGATATGGTTTCCTGTGTATGCATGAAATCGCCGACTTAAAGGATATGGAGACTGAATGGCATTTTTCAGATTAACCCTTGCCTCAATGATCATGATGATGCTTCTGCCTGTGCAGTATGTATTTTCTGCAGAGCAGTCCTATCATCTGGCGGCAGGGGATTTGATTCGGGTGCACGTGTTCGGCGAGGATGATCTGAACATGGAAGTGCGTCTCGATGCAACCGGCGTGATCAATTATCCGTTCTTGGGCAAAGTGCGGGTGACAGGCCTTACGGTTGACGAGTTTCAAAACAAATTGATCCATGGCCTCAAGAATGGCTATCTGGTTTCGCCACAGGTGAACGTTTCGATTGTCGAGCACAGGCCTTTTTTCATTGATGGCGAAGTGAAGAATCCGGGTGGTTATCCCTATGTTCCCGGACTAACCGTCCGCAAGGCTATTGCGTTAGCCGGCGGCTATACCGATTATGCTGCAAAAGATGTCTTCCATGTGGTGCGTGAAAAGTCGCCGATCAAAAAGGTCATTTCTGTGGGGGCGGATGCCCCGGTCGGTCCGGGCGATTCAGTTAGTGTTGATAAAAGTGTCTTTTTTATCGATGGCGAAGTGAAAAAGCCTTCCAGTTATCCCTTCCGGCGCGGTATGACGCTGCGCGAGGCGATTTCGCTCGCCGGTGGATTAACTGAAAGGGCATCCGAGAAAAAGATTGTCATTGTTTCAAAAGACGGGAAAGAGCGTTCTATCGCGAAAGATGGCATGAATACGAGAATCGATTCCGGTGACTCGATTCTCGTCAAACAGAGCTTTTTTTAATTCGTATCGATGCCGGGGAGAATTATTTGAACCAGTCTATACAGGATAACAGATTGAATCTCATGTATTACACCCAGTTGGTGAAGAACAGGATCTGGCATATCCTGACCCTGGGCGTGGTGGTCTCGATTCTGGCTGTTATTGTGGTCGAGTCCATGACGCCGGTTTATAAATCCTCCACTGTGTTACTGCTAGAGCCGGAGCAGGCCCAAACCATTTCTTTGGCAGACCTATTCTATGTCGATACGCGGGGTTCAGCGTATGTGAACACCCAGATTGAAATTATAAGTTCCCGCAGACTTCTGGAAAAACTGGTGGATGAGTTGCAGATGCAGCAGCCGCCCACAGTTGAAGATGCATCCTGGATCAGGTCCCTGTTTAAGCTTCAAAAGGCTGAGAAGGTATCCGATGAGGAAGCTAAAGAGGCTCTGATCGATTCGATCCGGGAAAACCTCAAGATAACTGAAATACCTCAGTCCCAGCTGATCGAATTGTCTGTTGAGTCGAATACGCCAAAAATGGCTGCAGCGATCGCCAATACGCTTTCTCGTATTTATATTCAGGACACGTTGGATTCGCGCATGGAAATGGCTAGGCAGGCATCCTCCTGGATGCGTGAGCGGGCAAACTCGTTGAAAGAGAAACTCACTATTGCCGAAAACAATTTGCAGGCATTTATTGAAGCCGAAGGTCTAGTCAATATGGGTGAGGGCGTTACTTCACTGACGTCGCAACAGCTGACCGAGCAGTCAAACCGGGCCATTACCGCCAGGGCCAAGGTGGTCGAATTGAGCCAGCGCTACGGGCCCAAGCATCCAATATTGATTGCTGCAAAAAAGGAACTGGCTGAGGCTGAACGTGCCATGCAATCCGGAAAATCGACCATTCGCTCTCTGGGCCGCACCGATGTGAAGCTCAAGGAATTGCAGCATGAGGTGGATTCAACCCGCGAGCTATACAACACATACGTAAGTCGCGTTAAGGAGACGGAGGAATCGAGTACGCTGAGGACTGCGACGGCACGTATGATTGATGAGGCCGTGGAACCCCGTTATCCCATCAAGCCGAAGAAGAAGATGATTGTGATTGCGGTGTTTTTCCTGACGCTGGCGGCAGGGGTATTGCTTGTTTTCCTGCAGGAGATGCTCGATTCAACGATACGTACGGTTGAGCAGGTCGGATCCAAGCTCGGATTACCGCTGCTGGGAATGTTGCCGCTGGTGAAATTCAAGAAAAAGGTGGTTTCCCGGGAGGAGGCATTAAGGGAGGAACTCGGGGGTGGTAATGAACAATTCAATGAATCAATCAGGACCATCCGCACAGGCATCATGCTGTCCGCTATCGATAAACCGCACAAGGTCATCGTGGTTACCTCTTCAGTACCGGGTGAAGGAAAATCCACGGTTGCCACGAATCTTGCCGTTGCAATGGGCAAGATGAAGATGGAAAAGGTGCTGTTAATCGATGCGGATATGCGCAGGCCGACGATACGGAAGCATATAGGCAAACAACTAAAGCCGATGGGTCTCTCTGAGCTTGTAGCCGGCACGGCCGAATTCAAGGAAGCGATTACCAGAGACAGTGAA
>Ga0209919_1000546_pt1 | contig 19147 bp, 16 predicted proteins | sample SalPon2A_C_D2_MG_FD_185721 | JGI IMG/M metagenome (GOLD analysis project Ga0209919, IMG submission 185721) | Soil microbial communities from South San Francisco under conditions of wetland restoration - Salt Pond MetaG R2A_C_D2_MG (SPAdes)... | ecosystem: Environmental > Terrestrial > Soil >... | reverse complement strand
AGGAAAATCTATGGGAGTTTTTTGTACACTTCTTTTCTGTGACCAATCTTTACAATCAAAATGACCAATCTATCGTCATGAATTTCATAGACTATACGGTAATCGCCAGACCGAACTTTATGAAAAGGGTTGTTTCCTTTCATCTTTGTTGTATTTGGTTCTGGCAAGTTGCTGCCAAGTTCTTCAATTTTTTTCTTAATTCTTACCAAGTCCCGTTTGGGAAATCTCTGCAAGCTTTTCAGCACAGCAGGCCGAAATTCTATAGAGTACTGCATAGGTTAGAGCCCCAATTGCTTCCAAACATTTTTAGCAGAAATATTATCACCAGGTTCGGCAAGAGCTTTCTTAGCATCCTCAATATCAATATGGTCTTCAATCAGTTGAAGCAATTTAAGCTCATCAATCGAAACCAAAGCGGCAACCTCTTGCCCTCTCCGAGTCAAGACAATAGGTTCTTTTCCGTAAGCAACCTTGTTAACAATATCAGCAAAATTTTTTCTAGCATCGGCGGTAGAAATTGTAGTGGTCATATTGTGCCTCCTTTTGTACTTTATGTACAAAACATACAACATGTACCGATTAATGTCAATTTTTGCAACCATATCCAAAGAGTATAATCGCTGCGGATGAGCAGAGGACGGTGCAGAGGTGCAGAGGACGGGTAGAGGACGGGGTCGGACCGAGACAACAAGTTGATTTCATGAGAAAAAGACACCAAAAGCAGGGCGTATTTCGCCTTAGCGGCCCCATTTTAAGGGTCAAATACGGCTTTTAAGAAAAATGGTCCCCCCAACACATCTGCGGGCAAGCCGCAGATGTTCACGTTCGCTGCACAAGAACAGCTTGATGAGTGTAACCTTTAAGGTTACAATATATACATGATCAAATCCTTCAAACACAATGGGCTGGAAAACTTTTTCCACACAGGAACAAAAAAAGGATTAAAGCCTGAACATGCTGGTAAGCTTGAAAGGATTCTTGACCGACTCAATGCGGCAAATGATTTGAAAGATATGAATTATCCAGTATCAAACCTGCACCCACTGAGTGGGGATCGCAAAGATCAATATTCAGTAAGAGTTTCTGGAAATTGGCGTATCATATTCGAGTTCGAAAATGGTGACGCATACATCGTCGATTACGACGACTATCATTAGGAGGTACTTCATGGCTACGATGAAAAGACAGCCAACTCACCCCGGCATTATTTTAATAGAGGATTATTTAAAGCCATTATCTATAACTATTCAGGATATGGCTTCAACCCTTGGTGTATCAAGGAAGACATTGTCAAAAATTATTAACTGCCGTGGGGCAGTCACGCCTGACATGGCTTTACGGCTTTCAAGGGCTTTTGACACTTCCCCGGAGCTATGGCTAAATCTTCAAAAAAATTATGATTTATGGCATGCAGCACATGATTCAAAGTCTTGGAAAAGCGTGAAACCAATTTTCCGTTCAACTACCTCTAGCCATGCTTGAATTAGTACGTTTTTTTTCACGGTATGGGATGGATGGATGGGTGAATGGGACGGGGTTGGACCGAATTAACTTGTCGATTTTATTGAATTAAAGCTGAAATTTGAGCTGTTTTTGAGACTTAGAAGGGGTTTTTCTGCGTAAAGATCGGCGTAGAATTGCCGAAGATCTTGAGGATGTGTTTTATCTCTTTCCCAGTCTGTTGGATTGAAAACACCAGGTAGGAGGTACTTTGAGTGGCGGCGAACAGGAGATGCTGGCCATTTCCAGGGCACTGATGGTTAAGCCAAAGCTCCTTCTGCTCGAGGAACCATCTCTTCTTGGTTTAGCTCCAATTGTCATCAAACAGATATTCGATATTATTTAAAAAATTAATCGTGAGCACAAGTCAAAGCACAAGAACTTTCCAAAATTATGTTGGCTCATGTTTTCCTCTGATCATCTCCCTCAATTTCAAATTCACATCTAACTAAATTTGTGATAGCCTTTTTGTTGGTGGCTTTTAATGAATAAAAAAGTTGAACGGATCAAAAAACCGTTACTCATTCCTCTATGTATTGTCTTGTTGCTCCTTCTAGGTTCTGCCATGATTGGAATGTACAAAGTCCAACGGCAAAATCTGACTGAAAGCATGGTAGTTGAACTTGAAGGTGTAGATAAACTATTCAACAGTATGTTACGTGAGGATGCTGTTTTAATAAACAGCATCATTGATTTTTATTCACAAAAGACATTATTGCAAAAAGCATTTCTTGCAGGAGACAGAGAAATGCTCCTGCAAGAATCCACCCCTCTTTTTCAAAAAATCAAATCCAAATATAACATTACCCATTTTTATTTTTACATGCCCGATAGAATCAACTTCCTGCGGGTCCACAACCCTCCCCGCTATGGTGATTACATTGCACGTATTACCATGAATCGGGCGGTTCATGGTGAGAAAAATGTTTATGGTATTGAACTTGGACCTTATGGCACTTTTACCTTGAGGGTAGTTCAGCCTTGGCATGTTAATGGAGAACTCATTGGCTACCTTGAACTTGGTAAAGAAATAGAGCATATCACACCCAAGTTAAAAAATATTTTTAGTATTGATCTTTTATTTACAATCAACAAGTCTATTCTCAATCGGGAAAAGTGGGAGGAAGGACTGAAGATGATGAAGCGCTCCGGCAATTGGGAGGCTTATAAACAAAATGTTGTTATCGATAAAACTCTAAAGTCTATACCTAAAGAAATTAATGACATAGTCAACAGAACCCCCGCATTACAAGAAATACAAATTATAACCCTTCCCCAGAAGAATCAAAAACTTATTAGCGGGCAACTCAGGCTTAAAGACGCTTCAGGAAAAATAGTCGGTGATATAATCCTCCTAAAGGATGTTACATCAGAGATAAATGCTTCAAAGTTATATTTACAGCTTCTGTCCGTGCTTGGCCTAATCCTTGGCATAGTATTATTTGGTTTTTTTTATAAACTCATTGACCGTCTTGAAAATGATTTAATAACCGAACGAAAGACCACAGAAAAGCAATATGCAGAACTTGAGAGGTTAACGTCTACCCTAAAAACGACTAATCGGAAGGTAGTAGATATTAATAACCGTCTGAATACAGCGTACAATGAAGTGTCGACCCTGATCGGCAAGGTGATAGCGGAAGAGGACTTTGGTATTCGGTATCAAAACCTAAATCTGGTTGCTTGTTACGAAATCAAGAATTGTAATAAAACGGAGTGCCAATGCTATGGGACTCCAGCTCAACGTTGCTGGCAAGTTGCCGGGACATACTGCGGTGGTGAGATCCAGGGGCAATTTGCTCAAAAATATGCCAACTGTTATGAGTGTGAGGTGTTCAAGAAAGCATCATTATCCGACCCTGTACTTATGATAGGTGAAGAATTTAATAATATGATGCATCTTCTTGAGGTAAAGAACGTTGAATTGAAGAAAGCGAACAATGAATTGAAAAATACCCAGTCGCAGATGTTGCAGCGTGAAAAAATGGCATCCATTGGTCAACTGGCAGCCGGTGTTGCGCACGAGATTAACAACCCCATGGGATTTATTACCAGTAATCTTGGCACCCTTCAGAAATATGTTGATAAATTTATTGAGTACATTGATATCCAGACAGAAGTTCTGGCCTCCCTGCAAGCTGAGGATCAAGTGCAGGAGGCAAAGAAAAAACTAAAACTTGATTTTATCTTTGAAGATACGAATGATCTTTTACAGGAATCTCTTGCGGGCGTCAAACGGGTCACTGAGATTGTTCAGAACCTTAAGAGTTTTTCCCATGTGGATGAGGAGAAAATTCTGCAAACTGATATTAATGAATGTATTGAAAATACGTTGAAGATCCTCTCGAACGAATTGAAATACAAGGCCACGGTCCACAAAGACTACGGGAATATTCCCCCAACTTTTTGTAATGCCCAGGGACTCAATCAGGTATTCATGAATATTTTAGTAAATGCCGGGCATGCTATTGAGACGAAAGGCGATATCACAATCCAGACATCAGAGGAAGATGGGAAAATCAAGGTAGTCATAACTGACACAGGCAGCGGTATCCCAGAGGATACGCTGGAGCATATCTTTGAGCCGTTTTTCACAACCAAGGAAATCGGCAAGGGTACCGGTCTTGGTCTTTCCATCTGCTATGACATAGTAAAAAAACATGAGGGAATGATAACGGTTGACAGCAAAGTCGGCAAAGGAACAACATTCATCATATCGATGCCGGTTAAATAATTTTATTCTGGACAAAAGAATAAATGCCGGTATTCTATGAGCACAATATGGACATCAGACACAAAGCCTTGAAAGGGCGAACCGGATAGATAGTGATTTATATCAAGAAGAAAAGTCTGAAAGTATTACTCGTTCTAGCCTTGGCTACGGCTATCATTGTGCCGCTGGCCAATATCTATGTGATATCCCCCACCTTTACAGCGGCAGTACTCAAGCAGGTTGAAAAAAATTCGGTGCAGTTGGCCAATCATTTGTCGGAGATGATTCTTCGCGGTCAAAGCAAGACCCTATTGGTGCCTCAATTGGTCCAACAGTGGGCTCGGGGAGAAGAGTATAGTTCTTTTCTGAAAGATTTCAATCTAATGCAATTACGTATTTTTTCACCAGCCGGAGAAATTATTTTTTCATCGAAAGCCGATGAAATCGGTACAATTAATACAAAATCTTACATTAAGGAGATCGTTGCAAAAGGCAGAACTTATAAAAAGATAGTTGCAAAAGAAAGCCCTTCGGCAGAAGGGGTTTTGCTGAGACAAGATGTTGTCGAAACCTATGTACCTATCATCAGGAATGGGTCTTTTCTTGGGGCTGTGGAAGTTTACCAGGACATTACTGAAACCTTGGAAGATATTCACAGAATTTTTTTGCTGGCAGCGGGGCTGCCAATTGCAGTTATGATTCTCTTCATGTTGGGGTTCTGTGTCGGCCTTTTCAGGGTTGACCGTTTTATTCAACTTCAGTCAGAGACAGAAAATATACTTAAGGAACAACATGACGCCCTTGAACAGGAAAAAAAGGAACAATTAGCAATTTTCAATAAGGTGGAACAGGCGAAACAAGAGTGGGAACGTACTATGGACTGCGTTGCGGACATGGTCATGCTCACCGATAAGGAGTATAAAATCACTCGCTGCAATAAAGCTGTTATTGAATTTACAGGTCTGAGTTACGCTGAGGTTCATAGTAAACGTTTGGGTGATATCTTTCCGGATTGGGGTTGGGATAAGGGCCAGGAAAATAATTATGCAAAAGGCAATGAGTATTATCATGAGCCAACGGCCAACTGGTTTTATTTTCACGTATACCGGATCAATGACGGTGCTGGGCGGGAGATCGCTTTTGTGGTCAGCGTTCATAATCTGACTGACAACAAAAATGTATCACTTGAGCTTGAAGAAAGAAATAATGAGATCGAAAAGAACCGTGAAAAATTGCGGGGTGCGTTGGACAGCATTTCAAACCTTCTCTTGAAGGTTGCGGATAAGAAAACATTTGATGTTTCTTTTGAAAATCAAACAATAAAGCAGTGTTATCTTGTTAAAGAATGTGAACAGGAGGATTGCCCATGTTATGGCAGGGAGCCTATGCGCTGCTGGCAGGAACTGGGGACATTCTGTGCCAACAAACAGACGGGTTCTGGCTTGGGGGAAAGAGAGTGCCTCAACTGCCCGCATTATCAGGCAACCATGGAGGACCCGATTTTTCAGATCGGGGAGCAGTTTAACAATATGATGCATATTCTCGCTGAAAAAAACAAAGAGGTTGAGCAGGCCTACACTGATTTAAAAATGGCGCACTCACAGCTGCTCCAACAGGAAAAAATGGCATCCATAGGGCAGTTGGCTGCAGGAGTGGCCCATGAAATTAATAATCCCATGGGTTTTATCGGCAGCAATATTTCTACTTTGGCCAAGTATATTGGCAAAATTTCGGAGTTTATTGCTGAGCAGGAGACTGCTCTGGAAAAATTTGTAACCAATGCAGAGGCCCTGGCTCAGGTTGCTGAGTCTCGAAAACGCCTGAAGATTGATCTTGTTCTTGATGATATGAAAGATCTCATCAGTGAATCCCTTGAGGGCTGTGACAGGGTCAAAAATATCGTTATGGACCTTAAGGGATTTTCCCGGGTGGACCAGGCAGAGTGCCAGAAGGTTGACATTAATGAGTGTATCGAAAGTACGCTGAATATTGTCTGGAATGAGTTAAAGTATAAGACAACTTTAGAAAAAGAGTATGGCCGGCTCGATTTGCTCAGTTGTTACCCACAGCAGCTAAATCAGGTGTTCGTCAATCTTTTGGTAAACGCTGCCCAGGCGATTGAAAAGCAGGGGGTCATTACCATAAAGACCTGGCAGGACGATACGTCTGTCTCTGTCTCCATTACGGACACCGGCAGCGGTATGCCGAAAGAGGTAAGTAACAAAATATTCGAGCCTTTTTATACAACCAAGGAGGTTGGAAAGGGAACAGGGCTGGGACTCAGTATTGTCTATGATATTATCACCAAAAACCACCAGGGTGATATACTAGTAGAGAGTACTGTCGGGGAAGGAACATGCTTTACCATAAAAATACCAAGATAAATTGACGGATTTTTTGCTATACTATAGCAATGTATTCAGAATGGCTGAAATAACTCCAGCAAACGGTGAAAGATCAAAATGCTTGAAAAAGATATCATAGAAAAAGTTGGTGATCTACCGACCCTGCCAACTGTAGCGGCAAAAATTAATAATGAGTTGCAGAAGGAGTCGTTGACCGCCAAAACACTTGGAGTGATTATCGGTGACGACACCGCTCTGACCGCAAGAATCCTGCGGCTTGCCAACTCTGCATTTTACGGTCAGGCCCAGCAGGTAAACAATATTGACAAGGCTGTCATGATCTTGGGATTTGACGCTATAAAAAGCCTTGCCATGAGTATTTCCATTTACTCCCTTTTCAAAAAGAACAAGGACACGGGTATTGATGTTGAAGGATTGTGGTGGCACAGTTTAGGGTGCGCCGTTGCCGCCAAGGCTCTGGTTGAGAAGAGCAATAAGGGACTGGGGGACCAGGCTTTTTTATATGGAGTTGTGCATGATATCGGCAAGATTGTCTTCATAAGCGTACTCTTTAAAGAGTACGAGCAAGTTTTACAGTATGCCAGAGAGAAAGGGACGACCGTAAATGAAGCGGAGGTCCAGATTATAGGTTTCACCCACCAGAAAATAGGGGCATTGCTGCTTAAGCATTGGAAATTCCCGGAGGACATAATTACCGCTGTTAAAATGCATCATAATCTTGATGCTGATTTTCAGAAAATTCCCCCCCAGACAGCGAATCTTATTCGGGCTGTCGCAGTGGGAAACCAGATGGCTAAAGCCCTGGCTTTAGGGAAAAGTACGGATGAAAAACGGCAGCCAATCCCTGATATCGTCTGGAAATTTTTAAATATTAAACGCGACAATATAAAAGTGTTCAGATCGTTGATCAAAGAAGATTACGCTAAATTGATCGAAGCCTGGAAAATGTGAAGTATGATGGATGCCACGAAAATTCTCTTTGTTGACGATGAAAAGAATGTACTGCGTTCGCTGCAACGACTGTTAATGGATGACGATTATGAAATTCTTACCGCTGAATGTGGCGAGGACGGTTTGGCTGTGCTGGATAAACACCCGGATGTACCACTTGTCGTGTCAGATTATCGAATGCCTGGAATGGACGGTGTCGGGTTTCTCAAGAAGGTATGTGAGAAATTTCCCGATACCATCCGGATCGTTCTGTCCGGTTATGCTGATACCGCCTCTGTGGTGTCTGCCATCAATGAAGGACAAATCTATAAATTTATCCCGAAGCCATGGAACGACGATGACTTGAAGAGCACCTTGGAAAAGGCGCTTGAGTTCTACTTCCTCCATAGGAAGAATGAGGAGTTGGCTGAACGGTTATTGGAGTCGAATGAAGAGCTAAAGACTCTCAACAGTGGTTTGGAAGCCCTGGTAAAAGAGAGGACGGCAAGTCTTGCTTTTCAGAACAGGACGCTGGTTTTTTCCCAGAATATACTCCATTCTCTGCCTGTTGGCGTGCTCGGTCTTGATGATCAGGGCCTTATTGTCCAGAGCAATCAGATGGCCGATCGGATTTTATTGACTACTAATGAGTCGGTTACCGGCATGGACAGCAAAAATGTTCTGCCTGAGACATTAATGGAGTTGGTGCCCAAGGCAACATCTGACTCGGTTGTAAAAGATCAGGTCACCATTAATGAGGACCAATACATGGCGCGCTTGACGCTAATGAGTTCCCAAGCTACTCAATTTGGAATTATCATAGTTCTGGTGCCGGTGGTCTAACCTAAATATTTATAGTTGTGCTGACCTTCTGCCGGCATAGCATCCTTCGTGGAGTTGTAAACAGTGTTTCCTCATCGAAAAATGGTCATTATGGCAGTTGATGATGATCCAAATAATCTTAAAGCCTTGACCCGGATTTTTCACGACTATGATGAATATACCCTTCATTGTTGTGAGTCTGGTGCTGAGTGCCTCGCTAAAATCGAGCAGTTGCATCCGGATCTTCTTCTGCTTGACATAAAAATGCCCGGGATGAGTGGTTATGAAGTATGTCACGAGATTAAAACCAGCCCGAAGACCAGCGGGATAATGGTCCTGTTGCTTTCCGGACAGACAGGCGTGGCTGACCGGCTGCAGGGCTATGAAATGAGGGCGGATGACTATATTACCAAGCCTTTTGATGAGCAGGAACTGTTTGCTAAAGTAAAAGTATTATTGCGGCTGAAGTGCGCCCAGGACCAACTGGCTGAAATGAACTCCGAGCTGTCCTCTCTTGTTGATGCAAAAACCAGAGAAATTGTCAGAAAGGAGCGACAGGCCCTGGTCGGCCAGATGGTGATGGGCATTGTCCATAATTTGCGAGGTCCTCTTACCGGCGCTAAGGGTATGGCTGAACTGGCAAGTTTTCATTTGAACAAGATCCTGGAAGGACTCAGTGATGCAGATGAGCATTATGCCGCCCTGCAAACAGTACAAAATAATCTTGAGCATAGTATAGCAGCAAACGAAGCCCTGGCTGATATGATTACTCACATGCTGCGAAAAGGCAGGTTTGATGCCCAGAAGGTAGTCCGGAAAGTTGACCTGAACGACCTGATTGAAGATGAAATTGAGTTTTTGAATGCGGATCTGTACTTCAAACATGAGATAGAAAAGAAAATTGATCTGGACAAAACACTTCCGAATATTGATGGTGTGCCTGCCGATTTCTCGCAACTCTGTTACAATCTGATCAAAAATGCAATTGATGCCATGCGTGGGAGCACTACGCGGATTCTGTCAGTTTCAACATCCTGTGATGAGACTAACATATATATTCGGGTTCAGGACAGCGGGCACGGGCTTTCTCCTGGACATGAGAAAGACATCTTTGAACCTTTTTTTACGACCAAGCCTTCATCGGCAGAGGCAACAGAGGGAGAAGCTGTTGGTACAGGACTTGGTCTGTATACCTGCCTTGAATTGGTGAAGCTTTATAATGGCGCGATCAAGGCAGAATCTCCGGAAAGCATGGGCTGCATCTTTACGGTTACAATTCCACACCCCCTCGCCACACAAGAGTAGAACCGCTCCCCCTCCATTCTTCTGTCTCCATCCAGGGCATCTCATGCGGCATATTCGGGGCATCAAGGTGTTTACCTGAAAGAAACGTGATTTGCTTCGAGGAATATCAGTCGTTTTCAGTGCTGTAGTATATCCATGAATATTAATGATTCACTTATCTGGTAAAAATTTGCTAGACTAAACTTTGAGGGCCAACGAGTCGTTGGTATTCATATATCGCAATTTCTGCTGGGTAAAGGAGGTTGAGCGTGGGGATACGATCTCAAATTCTCTGTGTTGATGATGAAAAAGGCGTATTGTCATCTTTTAAGAGGTTCTTTGGGGATGACAACTATGAAATATTTACTGCTGAATCAGGTCAAGACGGTTTAGAGATTCTAGAAAAACAAGACTCGATTCAGTTGGTTATTTCAGATTACCGCATGCCTGGCATGGATGGTATAGAGTTCCTGCAGCGGGTATGGGCCAGGTGGCCGAAGACGGTTCGCATACTGATATCAGGTGATGCTGATGCCGAACAAGCGCTGAGTGCAATTAACGAGGGCCAGATTTATAAGTTCTTTGCCAAACCCTGGAATGATGATGAATTTCGAGAAACTGTCGCTAACGCTTTAAACGCTTTTCATTTGCGGGAAAGAAATGAAGCGCTTGCCGACGAGCTTATTGAACAACGGAGTAACAAAAATGGCTGATCATACAATTCTATTTGTTGATGATGAGGACAGTATTTTAAAGACGATTAAGCGGCTGTTTCTGGATGATGATTACCGGATCATTACTGCAAATGGCGGTCAGGCCGCTCTGGACCTGATAGATGGTGGTGAAAGGCCATCTGTCATTGTTTCAGACCAGCGAATGCCGCAAATGGGAGGGGCTGAGTTTCTTGCCAAGGCAAAGGAGAAATTACCGCAATCCATTCGTATGGTGTTGACTGGTTACGCCGATGTGAACGCCGCCGTTGATGCCATTAACCTGGGCGGTATTTATCGCTATATCTTAAAACCCTGGAATGATGACGATCTGAAGCTGAGTGTTAAAGAGGCCGTGGAACGCTTTGATCTCGTGGCTCAGAACAAACGTTTGACCGAGGAGTTAAAAGAAAAAAATGACCAATTGAGTGACTGGAACAAGAGCCTGGAAGAAAAAGTCGCGGAAAGGACCCAGGAATTACAAGAAGCTTTAGGAAAAAATCAGCAATTGAATGCTTCACTGAAAGTAAAAATAATGGAGTTGGAGGGGCGCGATCGAATCCAGCAACACCTGTTAACGATTCATCCTTTGGAGGATACGCTCCAATTAATTTTGGAGGTTGTTGGAGAGATTGTTAAATTTGACGCCGCCGCCATTTTTTTGGCCAATGAAGACGGGAAGGACATCAGGCTTGGAGCAACACTCAGTGATATGCGCGAAATTAAAAGTCTGTTTGAAGATACTGGACAGGGTTCGACTTTTTCAGGGTATAAAAAAGCACTTTTGCAATCAATGTCATCCAGGAAAATAGCGGTGTTGGAAAGAGAGGATGTCTGGATAAACGAAAATGTCCAGGAAAAGGTACAGATAGGCCTGCTGCCGATCAGTAAAGGCGGGAATGCCTTGGGAGCAGTTGTGATTGCCAGAGTGTCCAATAAGCCCATCAGTGAGGCATACCTGCGGGTTGTTAATAGTTTCAGTATGCAGGCGGCTGTGGCGATTAGCGACTCACTGTTAAATCAGGATCTACCTTCTTTGGAAGGTATGCTGGATGATGTTTTGAAAGAACTTCCGGGGCAGTAATGACTGAAATTTTTTCTGAAAGAATAGAGTATTATATACCTATTAGCATTTCGCTGAGGATAAGGAATCTCCATTGAAAAAGTCTTCATCTAAGAAAAAAACAGCTGATGCTCTTGATGATGTTTTCCTTGAAGCGCTCAAGGACGAGATCCCGATGGAGTTGTCTGCCGAAGAAGTGTTATCGGAAGAAGAGCTTGAGGGCGTTATAGAACCTCCAGTATCTGAAGGTGAGAAGGCTGTCCAGAAAGATGTCTCACCAGAAGAGTCTCCTGCAAAAGCTGGCCCGGATCTTGGGGATGGGCTCCATGTGGTTGTCTCTGAAGATGGAATGAGGGCCTCTCTCGTGGTCAAGAATTGTCCGCCGTTTGAAGTTGCAGCCATTAAAGAGGAATTACAGAAGCATGGTGTGGTTTATGGTCTTAAAGAAAAAGCGATTGCCAATGCTGTAACTGCACTGAAAACAGGTGCCGGCTGGAAAGGGGAATTGCTTGTAGCTGCAGGCTCTCAGCCAGGTTTGCATCAATTGATGGATTATCATTTTTTGGAACGGGGAAAAGACCCTTCCGGGAAAAAACATATATGGATGGCTGGCGGCGTTCCACTGTTTTTTGGAGACGTTAGCGAGGTTTTTTCTGCCCAGAGCCTTGAAGTGATAAAAAAGTCCGGTGTGTGTGCCAAGGCAGTTGACCCATATGAGGTTATCGCCACCTTGAAAGGAGATGTCAAAAGCATACAGGGGTACGATGTCTACGGAAAACCTGTTGGTGATTTGTTAACAGCACCTGAAGCAGGAGAAAACGTAGAGTTTGACGACGAAGAAGGAACCTATACGTCTCAGTCCTTTGGATATCTGGTGCTGACTGAAAAAACGCTTTCTGTGGTGTCGCCCGTCTGGGTGCCTCAGGACCAGATGGCTATGTACTTTGTCAATTTAAACCAGGCAGGCAAGATTTGTTTTCCGTATCCGGAAAATATTCAGAAGATGCTGGTTGATCGTGAGGTACATTCTACAGCTGCACTGATTGAAAGCATTGAACAGTTATCTGCTGCTTTTGCTGCTGGTAGGGAATTGCCTCGCACCATAAAAATTGCCCAGGGCATTCCGCCAATTCCCGGCAAAGATGCGACCTTTGAATTTTTTCATGATACCGAAGTCAAAGCCGGAACCATACGAGAAAAAGATGATTCAATTGACCTGAAGGAAAGAAATCTGGTTACCAGTGTTGACAAGGATACGCTGTTGGGTGAAAAGACCCTTCCAACGAAAGGCGTGCCGGGTAAAACTATTTACGGAACAGATGTTGAAGCCCCGGATGGTAAGGATAGGGTTATCTCAATCAATGAGGGGGTATATGAAAAGCCAAAGGATGAAGGGGCTGTTTGCTATTTTGCAAAGGTTGATGGAAATCTAAGTTATAAAAAAGACAATATTTCAATAAAAGAATCTTTTGGTATAGAGGGCGACGTAGATTACTCAACCGGCAACATTGTTGTAAAAACCGGGCTTACCATTGGTGGTTCGGTTTCCCCTGACTTTTCAGTTAAGTCCGGCGGAAATACCATCATTGGCGGTTCTGTTGAACTTGGGGCCGAGGTTTTTGTTGATGGTGATCTTTCCATCAAAGGTGGTGTCATCGGCGAATCTACCAAAGTGATTGTTATTGGAAACCTTGAGGTTGGGTTTATCCAGGACTCTGAGATTGTTGTTAAAGGTGATTTAGTTGTTAATAACTATATCTTCAATGGGACGGTCCGGGCCAGTGGTGAGATCAGGGTCAGGAAAGAAAGTGGTTCATTGGGGGGGAAAATTATTGGTGGATATGTTTGCGCAACCACGGGTATTGACGTGCCAACGGTCGGCTCCTCGACGGTTAGGAATACAATTGTCTCATTGCAGGTAGACCCTGTAATTATAGGGAAAAAACAAAAAATGGCTAAAGATATTGACTATTGTGATCAAAACATATCTAAAATGCTGCGAACACTACAGGTGAAGAGGTTTGATCCGGTAGCAATTAAGTCAATGCTTGATAAAGCACCTCCGGAAAAAAAACAAATGATGGTTAAAATTTTAAAAACGCTACAAAAATTTATTAAACATCGTGCTGAAACTATTGAGAAGAAAGAGCAGGTGAAAGCGTATATAGAACAGTGTTTAAAAAAAGCAACGATACGAGTTGCTTCTGAGTTTTATGAAGGAAATACAGTGGAAATTGGTAAATTCAAATATGTGGCCCAGGATGATATGAAATCATCAGTTTTTCAATTACAAAATGATATGATTACTTATTAATCTTTGAGGATTTGGCTGGAGTTGGCTTTCAGCCTGTAGCCATTTATAACTAAATATTTTGTCCAATTGTTTAGACACCTTTTCAAGATGGCCTAAACAATTCATTGTAAGTGATATTGATGAAGTTTCCAGCTCCACATAAAATGTCAGTTCTGATCATTGACGATAAAGAAGACATGCGCCGCACAATACGCGCAATGCTGAAAAATAATCGGTTAGGCAAGTATTTTTTCGAAGCGAGCAACGGTCAGGATGGTTGGGAGTTTCTCGACAGATGCAAAGAGCCCCTTCATTTTATAATTTCTGGGTTAATTATGCCCAGAATGACAGGGACGGAGCTTTTAGCCAGAGTGCGTGCCAGTAAAAAATATCGTATCACGCCTTTCCTGATGGTAAGTGCTGAAGCAAATAGGGCAACAGTTGCAATGGCTGGTGAAAACGAAGTCGATGCCTATCTTACTATTCCTTTTGCAGAAGGCGCTTTTGAAAAAAAAGTAAAGGACTTGGTTGAAAAGGCCAGTAACCCGAGTCCTTGGATTAAACACTTGAATAGTGCACGTAAATTTGAAGAAAATGGCAACTTGAAAGCTGCTATCAAAGAGGCAGGTGAGGCGGTGGAACTTTCAAGCCGACGTGCCTGTAAACCTCTTCGTGAACTTGGTCGGCTCTATTTGCAAGAGGAGAAACTCCAGGAAGGTTTGGAATGTTTCCAAGAAGCCACGGCAATGAATGATCTTGATGTCTCATCCTTCCATTATATGGGGAAAACGTATTGTCAGCTGGGAATGATGGAAGAGGCCATGACAGCTTTTTCTAAGGCCATGGAGATCAATCCACGCAACAATGACCGGGCTGTCACTTTTGCCACAGTTCTCTTAAAAGAAAATCGTCGTGAAGAGGCGGAAAAGGTTCTTGCTCAGACTGTGCAAAATTGCCAGGATGATTTGGACTTTACCGAAGATATTATTGATTTATGCATAGAGAATGGTCTCGATGATTTGGCAGCCAAAACCTGTAAAATGGTAATGGAAAAGGACCCGGACCGGGCCTATCTTGGAGCGAAACAGGGCGTGTCGCTCTTCAAGAGTGGTAATGTCGCTGAAGCGGGCCGCGTTCTAAAGAAATCAGCTGAAAAGTTTACTGGCGGTGCCGAGTTAATGCTTTCTCAGGCAAAATCCTATCTTGACACCGGAGAGACTGATAAAGCCAAAGAAGTTGCTCTTATGTTGCTAAAACTGGAACCTGACAACGAGGGTGCAAAAAGAATTTTAGATAAATGCGCATGACGCGGAACTTTTGACATATTTGCTGTATCTGTGCCGGTTAGTTTGTCTGTGAGAGCGGTAAATGAAGCTGAGGAAGGCACGAATTTAATTTGACGAGGATGAACAATGGATGTTGTTAGTAGAAAATACATGAGTCAATTCCCTCAATCTGTCAGTAAAATTAAGCTGGTCATCCTGTTAACCCTTCTTGAAGAAGGTGTTGGTTTTCCGAGAGGATGGGTGGAAAGCTCGAAGCTTATGTACTTGACCAATCAAAAAAACTTCGATCAACATGTTGATGCACTTCGTGAAGAATATGGCTGTGATATCGAAACAAAATTCATTGGGGGGCAGAAAAGTTTTCGATTGCGATCGGTCGACAGACTTGAGGTGAAACCAAAAACAACCCTGGAGCAAGCTCAAAAGGATGCACTGCTTCATTATTCAAATAACTCCTGTCAGATTTGTGGCGCAAAATTAGTTCCCGGTCAGAGGGATCTTCAAACTGATCAAAAAATTCCTGAGGAAAGAGGCGGCAATAAAGGGTTAGATAACTGGCAGGTAATCTGCAATGATTGTCTGGTAAACAAACGACGGTCCTGCAATCAATGTGAGGACAACTGTAGCGAATGCTCCTGGGCTTTCCCTGATCGCGTTGATGGGTTGACCATTATAAGAATCCCGGTAGAACTTTCTGAAAAATTGAAAAATGCAGGGGTAGTGCGCCAGAGCGATATTGAAAACCTTGTAATACGTTTACTTGAAAGTACTTTTGCTGTGAAGGACACGGAAAGTGAACCTCCCTCCCAAGGCCAGGAAAAACCGTAAAGTATACTCGGCCTCAGGCACCCAAATTGAACAACTTTCTTCATATCGCTTTGCGTGTGTCGTCTTTTGGGCTCTGTTAATCTGTGGGATACTGATACTTAAGAATCTTGGATTCTTGATGTGTTAATGGCCATGACGGTAATTTTTATGATGTCAGGCTGTTTTTTTTGGTAATATTTTATTCTTTTCAAGTTTTTTATAGCCTGGATTCAACTCGTAAGTGCAACATCAGGGTTTAATCCAAAAAATACTTGATTATGATTTTTAAAACCAAGACATTTCGTCGAACGGTTGTTTAAGCCATGAGTGAATTTGAGAAAAAATCACCAATGTTACCTAAGACAGAGACCTTGAAAAAAGTCACAATGATTTGGAAAAGGCTCATGAAGAACTTAAAAAGACCTATACCCAACTCGTACACCCAAAAAAGTTAGCTCCTGTAGGTCAACTTGCCGCAGGGGTTGCCCATGAGATTAATAATCCCATGGGGTCCATCTCCAGCAACTTAAATACACTAAAAAAAGTATCTGGAAAAACTTGTTACGTTTATAAATGCCAGGTACCAGGTAGAGATTACGAACGTCCAACCTTTAAACGAGGAGATTACTGCTCTGCGCAAGAAGCTGAAAGTTGATTATTTTTGAATGATATAGATGGGCTTATTGATGAATCAATGGAAGGTGCGGAGCGTGTGAAAGAAATTGTTCTCTGTCTCGGGAACAGCACTCAAAGAGATGAAGAGAAAGCCAAGTCTATAGTTATCAAATCACCCTATGGGGAATTGACGGATGAACTCTGAGTATTTACAATTTTAGGCTAATCTGCGGTATAGATGGTGTTGTATCGTATGGGATAGGCGTCGGCTTGGCCGGGCAGGGGCAGCAGAAGCTGGTCATGTACAGTAAGCCACTGATAGTCAGGGCGTAACCGCTGTATTTTACCATCTTCCGGCGGTTTTGAATAAATTGAGTTTCTATAGACGACGTGCAGGAGGGCGACACCATAGTCATCGCACATGTCAATCATATAGCGATCGACGAGGGAATCGAACTTCAGGCTGTATTCATCGGCAAGTTGAATTATATCCGCCAGGGGAACGCGTATAATGACATATTTGCTTACACCACGTTCACTTATCCTTGTCAGGGTCCGGGCCTCTGCGCTTGCCACATAGACAGTGGAAATAAAGTTCATCTTTTTCAGGAATTGGGCTGCGACAACCGCTGCAGTCCGGCGTCCTCCGACCGAATGATGAAAGCCATAATTTTCAAAGAGCTTATGGTGCAAATGCTCTGCGTATTTTTCCCCCCGCTCGTATAATTCTTTAGCAATATATCGCAAGGCTAATGCCATTTCTTCGGTGGCTTCATCGATAGGCCAGTCAACGCGAACGTGAAAATGCGTCATCATATAGCGATTTTCTTTTTTTATCGATGGATCGTTCTGGATTAGCAAGGCATAGTCAACAGGCCTGATGTCATTAATGAGATCAACGAAGCAGGGGTTGTTAAAATAGCGCAGATTGTTTGTATACTTCTTACTCAAAGAGATATAGGGAAGCTTCTCAATGGACTCTTTGGTGACTTTATTGGAGTCAAAAAAGCGAAGATGTTTTTTGTAGGTGTTTGGGATAGAACCTTCACAGAATATGATGAAAAAATGGTTTTGCAGCGAGTATTCCTGCTCAGCGACACGGGCACGGGGCTTAAGCTCCCGCTTTTGGACAAAAGGATACGCAACCCCTGCGTTATAGAAATTCTGGTACGAATCGATTAGGGCGATTTTTACTAGATTATTATCAAGTTGGTCACGCAACACTTCGTAAAGAGAGCGGCGCAACCGGAGGCGTGTGCCGAGATGGTATCTATATGGCCATGAAAGCATTGATTTCTAGTGTTGTCTCAAGGTTTACATATTTTACAGGGTGTAAACCCTGCACTTGTCGCTTCTGAGTGTGAGTTGAAAAGAGCTGTGCAGCTGATAGAGTTAAAGCTTTTGCACGTCGTTTTGTGAAAAACATTGCTCTTGGTGTTGCCATATACAGTTGTTGCCGCTGTCGAGCACTTGGCGTTATTAACGTTGGCAGTTTTGCTAAAATAATGAAACGTATCTTTTGGGTAGTCAGAAAACCGTTTAAACGTTTCTTTGGCCAGGTTCAATAGATCATATTTTTTGAGTTTTTTAAGTTCAGGCAGCCGAAACGAAAGCTCTCTGTCCTGTCCAGTGACAAAAGCAGGCTTGGGGGCAGGGTCAAAGATACCTCTGAGATAATTTTCTATGGCGTCTCTGGGAACGCCGAAAATGATTTTTTTTAAGGTTTCAACATCAATTTCGGTGAGTTTGTTGTCGCACTTGCATAGGGCATTACCCTGGCCGTCGTAGTTGTATGCGATGATGGTGATGGTGCAGCATTCAGCAAAATATTCATCGAAAAGAATATTCAGATGATCCAGATTTTTGGTAAAAGTGACTTGTTCCATAGCGGTCCCAACCTTTAGTTTGAAGCTATCGGCAGCATTAAATGAGTTTGGGTGACGTTAAGGTCTATACGCTGTTGAAGCTAAACCTGGCTACAAGCTGTTACATATCCGGTTTGTGGTCCGGGCAGCCTGGACAGATTATCGCTTCACTGCCGATTGATCAGACCTGCATCGGATGCAGTAGCGGTACGACCTCTAAACGACACGATAACGTAGGTAACCTCCTGCAGTCATTAGACAATGACACGTTAAGTCCTGTCAATGTCTATTTATTTTTTTTTCAGAAAAAAGATAGATAAACGATTTCTAACGCCAGTTGAAATTGAAGTTGCAAACAATAAGATGTACAGGGATGAACTGTTTGTTAGGCAGACACTGTGCTTGTTGTGGATACTGGCAGGGTAAGGGTGAAAGTGCTTCCATTACCCTCAGCGCTATTGACGCTGATCTTTCCGCCAATGGCTTTTGCAAGGTTCTGGGCAAGAGTTAAGCCGAGACCCATCCCTCTGTAAGATCTGGAACTGGAACTGTCAGCCTGCTGGAATGGTTCAAAAATCATCTGCAGTTTGGATTTGGCAATGCCAATTCCTGTATCTGTAACCTCAAACCTGAAGCCAGGTTGGGCATTATCTTTAACTTTCTTTGCGGAAACCGTTATCTGTCCAGATTTGGTAAATTTAATCGCGTTTTCAATGAGATAGGCAATAATCTGCATTAAAAACTTACCGTCGCAGGTTAAATATTCAGGGACATTCCCGTCAAGGCGGTATTCTAACTGCAGGTTTTTCAGAGCTGCCGCTGGTTGCTGGGTTTGGGTTATATCGACAATAAGTTGTTTGAGGGGAAATTTCTGCATTTGTGGAGCAAGTGTG
>Ga0209919_1000545_pt1 | contig 19156 bp, 18 predicted proteins | sample SalPon2A_C_D2_MG_FD_185721 | JGI IMG/M metagenome (GOLD analysis project Ga0209919, IMG submission 185721) | Soil microbial communities from South San Francisco under conditions of wetland restoration - Salt Pond MetaG R2A_C_D2_MG (SPAdes)... | ecosystem: Environmental > Terrestrial > Soil >... | reverse complement strand
GATGACGTCCACCACGATCCCGACGCCTCCGAACCTCGACGCCGTCAAGGGCGCGACCTTCACCGGAACACTGGAGCCAACCGGCGTATTACGTGACATCGCCGGGCCCGATTGGCCGCCGCTCGTCACGCAGCTCGCCGCCGGCTTTCGCACCTTCTATCCGCGGATCCCCGCGGCCGGCGCCGTGGCAGATACCGAATGGTCCGATAGCACCTCGATGCCGCTCAACGCCAACGGGGTCACGGGAACGGTGACGTCGTCCAACGCGCATCGCGCGACCGGATGGGCGCAGTACGCCGGACAACGCGCGCTCGCCATCGAGACCGTCGCGCACTACACGCTGAAGGGCACGGGCAGCCCGGGTGGACAAGATCTCTCCCTGGAGGGCTCCGGGATCCGGCGCAGCACCCAGTATCTCTCGGCATCGGGAGTCTATCTCGGGGCGATCGGCACGGATTCGCTGTCGTATACGCTCGCGTTGATGCAGTCCGGCATGAGCATTCCCGGGACGCAGGAGTCGGCGGACACTCTCACGATGATCCCGTAAGTGCGGGGCCTCCGCCGCATCATCCCACTCGCGAGCGCGATGCTCACCGTCGCCACGGTCGCGCACGCGCAGTTCTACCGCCCGCCGCGCTCGGCCGACTATCTCTTCGCCGCCACCGTGGAGGATGCCCGCTCCCTGTGGGTGAACCCCGCGGGGCTGGGCGTACTGAACGAAGCGTCGATCATGGGCGAGCTCGCCCTCGACCGGCTGAACGGGACGAACCTGAGCGTCTCCCAGTACACGTTCGGGTTCAACTCGCACGGCTTCGCGCTCGCGCTCCGGCACGACTATTACTCGGGCTCGAACGGCGTCACCGCGTTCCGCGTGGGCGCGGGCCGCGGCGTGGGGAACCTCGCCCTCGGCGCCGCGTTCACCGTCTATCGGCAGGGCCCGGATCAGCGGGAGCTCACGATCGGCACGCGCGTGCTCCTGGCCACGGGGCTGCAGCTGGGTGCCGTGATCGATCACATCTTCGCCCCCCGCGTGCGCGGGCAGCGATTGAATCCCGAGGGCGTGCTCGGTCTCGGATGGACCCCGCCCATCAGTGGACGGCTCGACCTCACCGCAGAGGTGCATGCGGCGGAGCGCGATTCGGCGTCGGGCTACGACGTGCGCTACCGGACAGGCCTACACTACCGCACCCCTGGACGGTTTCCCGTCGGAGTGATCGCCGCACTCGATCTCACCAACCACCTGAACGTCTCGCGCGTGGTCTTCGGGTTGAGCTTGGGAGGGTTGAATCGGGGAATCGCGGTGGGATCGGCGCAGAAGGTTGCCGGTCAGACCGAGCTCACGACCCTGAGTGTGACGGGCATCGCAACCGCGCTCCAACCCCGCGGCCGCTTCGGCTACTAGTCCGCTCCGGCGGCGTCAGTCCACGAGCCGGAGCGGCATCACCAAGCACAGGTACGACGCGGGATCGTCCCACCCCGCGGGCTCCACGGTGGCTGCGCGCTCGGGCGCCTTCATCGTCAGGCGCACCTCGTCGGTGGGCATGAACTTCAGGATTTCCAGCAGATAGGTGGCGTTGAAGCCGATCTCCACGGGATCGCCGTCGTACTGGACGGCCATCTCGTCCTGCGCCTCGCCCAGGTCGGGCGTATTCACCGTGAACTTCACGGTGCCGCTGGTGAATGCGAGGCGGACACGATGGGTCTGGTCGCTCGCCACCACGCCGACGCGCCGGAGCGCCGACGCGAACGCCTGCTTGTCGAGTGTCGCGTTCTTGTCGTTCTCCCGCGGAATCACCTGCTCGTAGTTCGGATACGGCCCCTCGATGAGCCGGGTGAAGACGACCGTCTGGCCGGAGCGGAAGCCCAGGTGGTTGTCGCTCTTGGCGATCTCGAGCTCGTCACCGCTGCCGAAGAGACGCCGGATCTGCTCGAGCGCCTTCGGCGGGACGATGAGGTCCGCCGACGTCGGTGCCCCGCTGATCCCCACGTCCATCTTGGCCAGGCGGTGGCCGTTGGTGGCGACCATCCGCATCCGGTCCTTCCGGAGCTCCCACAGCACGCCGTTCAGGATCGGGCGGCTCTCCTCGGTGCTCGCGGCGAAGGCCACGTGCCCGATCAGCTTCTGGAGATCGGCTGAGCTCACCTTCCAGGGCTTCTCGAAGCTCACGGGCGGGAAGTTCGGGAACTCGTCGCGCGGGATGCCGAGCAGCTTGAAGCGCGAACGGCCGCACTCGAGGTTCACCCGCTGCTCGCCGGCCCCGGTCACCCGGATGGCGGCACTCGGCAGCTCGCGCACGATCTCGACGAGCTTCTTGGCCGGAAGGGTCACAGCCCCCTCGGTGTCGACCTCCGCGGGCACCACGGTGCTTACCGCGATGTCCAGATCGGTGCCGGAGAGGCGAATGCCGCCTTTCACGGCCTCGACGAGGATATTCGACAGGACCGGCAGCGTGGTCTTCGTCGGTACGCTCGCGGCGACGGCGAAGAGGCCCTCATGCAGCTTCTCACGTGTGATCGTGAACTTCATGCCGATCCCTACGCAGGTGGATAAATAAAATACTGCGGTACTAGTATATAACTCCAGACGTCGTAGTAGGGTGTCTGGAAACCTTGAAGCCTGCCGTAATCGCTTGCGACGCCTGCGCCAACAGCGTTGCGAGCGTGTTGGAACGCGTGGACCGAATGTGAACCGCCGTGGAGAGCGCGCCGCTTTTCCGCTGTCCCCACATTCGCCAACATAGCGATGTGGGGATGATCTGGATTACCGCGCGGCCAACTCCCGGCGCGCCAACTCGACGCGTTCCTTGAACTGCCGGTCCGATTCCATGTCGCGCTCGACCTTGCCAAGACTATGGATCACGGTCGAGTGATCGCGCCCGCCGAACGCCTGGCCGATCTCGACGAGCTGCATGCCGAGAAGATCGCGCGCGAGGAACATCGCCACCTGGCGGGGGACGGTGAGCGTCTTCGTGCGCGCCTTGGAGCGGAGCCCCTCGGGGGTCACCCCCCAGCGCCGTGCGACCACCTCCTGGACGCGATCCACACTCGGGACCGCGCGGCCCTGGTCCGGCGCGCTCTCACCCTGCTTGATCTTGTCGGAGAGTGCGTCGCGCGCGAGGTCGATCGAGATCTCGCGGTGCTTGAGCGAGGCATAGAGCAGGAGCTTGATGATGCAGCCCTCGAGCTCGCGGACGGAGCTCCGGACGTGCTCGGCGATGAAGCGCAGCACGTCGTCGGGGATCGTCAGCTCGAGGTGGTCCTGTTCCGCCTTTTTCCGCAAGATCGCAATGCGGTGCTCGAGGTCCGGCTGGCCAATGTCGGCCACCATGCCCCATTCGAACCGGCTCACGAGACGGGACTCGAGCCCCGGGATCTCCTTGGGCGGGCGGTCGGAGGTGAGCACGATCTGCTTGCCGGCTTCATGGAGCGCGTTGAACGTGTGGAAGAATTCTTCCTGCGTCATTTCCTTGCCTTCGAGGAAATGCACGTCATCGACCAGAAACATGTCGATCTCGCTCCGGTACTGCCGCCGGAATTCGGGCATCGTCCGGCCGTGGATGCCCTCGATCACTTCGTTGATGAACTGTTCGGCACCCATGTAGGCGACGCGCGTCGCGGGCTCCCGCTCGAGGACGGCGTGCGCGATGGCCTGCATGAGGTGTGTCTTCCCGAGTCCCGTGGCGCCGTAGATGAACAGCGGATTGTACGTCTTGGCAGGGGCTTCGGCGACGGCGTGGGCTGCGGCGGCCGCGAGCTCGTTGGATTTCCCGATGACGAACGTGCTGAACAGGTAGCGCTCGTTGAGCGGGGTGGCGCGGTGCGCGTTCTGCGGCGCGGCGTCCTGACCCTGCGGCGTGACGAAGAAATCCATCTGCGGACGGCTGGCGCGCTCTTCCTGCACCTGGAAGACGACCTCGAGCGCCCGCCCGAACGTCGTCTCCGCGAGGCGGGAGAGGAGAGCCGCGTGTTTCGACGCATTCCACTCGACCGCGAACTGATCGGGCGCCGCCACGATGAGACGACCCTCGTCGAGCGCGACCGGTTGGGCGGGCTCGAGCCAGGTGCGCACCGTTGCGTCGGGAAGCTCATGCCTCGCCTCGGCAATGAGGCGCGTCCAGGCTTCTTTAGCTGACAGGTCCATCCGCGATTGAACTAGAGGTGGGTGGTCCGACAAGGGCGCCACAGGTTACCGCCCGGATGTGGAAAAGTCAACCTTGACCGTCGCGGCCTTGCCCGGGTAGTTTTCTCGGCTCAACCGAGGGATCAGACGATGCAACCGACATACCGGCCGCGCAACAAGCGGCGCATCAAGAAGCACGGATTTCGCGCGCGCATGAAGACGCGTTGGGGGCGTGCCGTGCTCAGCCGGCGCCGCAAGAAGGGCCGGAAACGGCTGGCCGTTTCGCTGCCCACCAAGCACGGAGGTGCCTGACGTCCGAGGGGCTCCCTCGGACTTGGCGCCTCACCCGCGGCACGGAACTCAAGGCGGTGCTCGAGCACGGCCGTCGCCGCCGCACTCCCCGATTCGACATTGCGTGGCGTCCGAACGAGTTAGCGCATCCGCGGCTCGGCGTCGTCGTGCCGCGCTATCGCCAGACGGCGGTCGCGCGCAACCGCTTGCGGCGCCGCGTTCGCGAGATCGCGCGCCGTCAACTGCTGCGGGAGCTGCCACCACTGGATTTCGTGATTCGGCCCCGGCCCATGGCCTACTCCGCTTCCCCCGCCGTGCTGGCGGAGGATCTCGTCCAATGGCGCGAGTCGTTGCAGCAGTAGCCGCGCTGCCGCGCTACGTGGTGGTCGGCTTGATCCGCGCGTATCAGGTGGCGGCGTCACCGTTTCCCTCGCCGTGCCGCTATCAGCCGACGTGCTCGACCTATGCACTCGAAGCGGTGCGCCGCTACGGCGCGTTCAAGGGTGGGTGGCTCGGCGTGAAGCGTATCGCGCGGTGTCACCCCTTCCATGCCGGCGGGTTCGACCCCGTCCCGTGAGGATCGGCTGATGGATCGGAAGATGGTCTTGGCGTTGGTGCTGCTGCTGATCGTGGCGCTCGCGCCCACGCTGCTCTTTCCGCCCAAGCATCCAACGGGGACGGCGGCCGATTCTCTCGCCGCCGCCCAGCCGGGGACGACCGCCGTCGCGGGCTCGAGCGGCGCCGTGGCCGGCTCGACACAAGCGCCCGCCGCCGCCCCCACACCGGGTTCCACGCAGGCCGCGCCGCCGCGGATCGCTGCGGCGTCCCCGCAGCCCACCGCGCCCGCCGCCGCGCCGGACACGGCCCCGGAACACCTCGTCACGGTCCAGTCCGGGCTCTATCGGTATCGCTTCTCCACCCGCGGCGCCCACCTCGTGGGCGCGAATCTGCTCAAGTACCGCTCATTCGCCCCCGGTGACAGCGGCGCCGCGCAGATCGTCCCCAAGGACGGCGAGTGGCTCGACTATACGGTGATCGCCGGCCAGGATACGCTCGACCTCTCCACGTGGTCCTTCACGCCGAGTGCCGATTCGCTCGCGGTGGGCCCGACGGGCGCCGAGCTCCGCTGGACCGCCGAGCGCGATGGCCACACGGTCACGCTCACGTACCGCTTCATCCCCGATCGCTATCTGTTCGACGTGCAGGGCGCGATCACTGACGTCGGACCCAACGGCGGCCTCGTCTACGTGGCCATCGGCCCCCGGCTTCGCGCCATCGACGCCGACACGACCCGCGACATCCGGTCCTACGGCGTCGTGACCAAGGCGCAGAAGACCGAGAATCTCGCCTTCCACTCGATGGACCCCGGCGAGCAGAAAGAGCTCGAGGGGCCGTTCGACTGGGTGGCGGTGAAGTCGAAGTACTTCGCGGGCGCTATTCTGACGCTGGGCGAGCAGCAGCCCCACTTCGGCGGCGCCCTCGCCGTCGGCGCACAGCGCGACTCGGGGCAGAAGTATCAGAGCGAGGTCCACGTCAAGGCGTCGCTGCCGGCTCCGGGCGGAAAGTTCAGCTTCTCCGTGTTCATGGGGCCGCAGGAATACCGCGTCCTCTCGCGGATCGGGCATGGATTCGATGACCTCAACCCCTATGGCTGGATCTTCCGCCCCATCATCCAGCCCGTGGCGCAGTTCGTGGTCGAGATCCTCCTGTGGATGCACGAGCATCTCGCGATCGGCTACGGCTGGGTGCTCATCGTCTTCGGCCTCGCGGTGCGCATCATCCTGTGGCCGCTCAACCAGAAGGCGATGCGCTCATCGATGGCGATGCAGGCCATCCAGCCGGAGATGAAAGCGATCCAGGAGCGCTACAAGAACGACCCCAAGAAGCTGCAAGAAGAGATGATGAAGCTCTATAAGGAGCACGGCGCCAATCCGCTCGGGGGATGCCTCCCGATGCTGATTCCGATGCCGATTCTCTTCGCGCTCTTCTTCGTCTTCGAGAGCACCATCGAGTTCCGTGGCGTGCCGTTTCTCTGGCTCCCGGATCTCTCGCGCGCCGATCCGTACTACATCATCCCGGTACTGATGGGGCTCTCGATGTTCGCCGTCTCCAAGATCGGGCAGATGGGCGTGCCGCCGAATCCGCAGGCGAAGATGATGACGTACGTGATGCCGCCGGTCTTCACGTTCATGTTCTTGCGTTTCTCGGCGGGGCTCAACCTCTACTACGCCGTGAGCAACATCGCGAGCGTCCCGCAACAGTGGATGATCGCGCAGGAGCGACTGCGGCGGACGGCGCGCCGCAAAGCGGCGGAAGCGTCGAGCGGAGGCGGCAGCGGTGGAGGCGGCTCCGGAAAACGCAAAGGCTAGCGCGAACGGGCGGTGCTGACGCACCGCCCGTTTCGTTTCTACCTTATGCTCATGCTCTCCGACGTCATCGCGGCGCTCGCGACACCACCGGGGCGATCGGCGCTCGCGCTGCTTCGCGTCTCCGGCCGTGGCTGTTTTGACGTGGTGCGCCGCGTGATCCCCGAGTTCGTTGCGGAGCCCGCGCGCGTGGCCCGGCTCGCGCGTGCGGTGAACACCGGCGGCGAGCCGATCGACGACGTGCTCTACACGGCGTTTCAGGCACCGGCTTCCTATACCGGCGAGGACGTCGTCGAAATCTCCACCCACGGTGGGCTCCTCAATCCCGCCGAGGTACTCGCGGCGCTATTCGTGGCTGGTGCGCGGGAGGCTGCTCCCGGGGAATTCACGCGGCGCGCCATGCAGCACGGCAAGATGGATCTCCTGCAGGCCGAGGCTACCGCCGATCTGATCGACGCCACCGCTCCCGCCCAGCGACGGCAGGCGCTCGCCCAGCTCGATCGCGGTCTCACGGCACGAATCGGTGCGCTCAGGGACGCGGTGCTGGGGCTCGAGGCGCTCGTGAGCTACGACATCGATTTTCCCGAGGAAGACAGCGGACCGGTGCCACCGGAACGGATCGCCGGCGCCAGCGCGGACGTGCGGGACTCGCTCGCGCGTCTGCTTGCGACGGCGGGTGAAGGTGAACGCCTGCGCGAGGGCGCACTGGCCGTCATCGCGGGCGTTCCCAATGCGGGAAAGTCGGCGCTCTTCAACGCGCTGCTCGGCGCGGAGCGCGCCATCGTCACGGAGATCCCGGGCACGACGCGCGACGCCATCGAGGCGCCAGCCGTGCTGGGCGGGTTTCCCTTTCGACTTGTCGACACGGCGGGACTGCGCGAGAGCACCGATCGCGTCGAACGGCTCGGCATCGAGGTGAGCCGGCGATACCTCGGGGCCGCCGACGCGGTGATCTTCTGCGCCGAAGCGGGGCGGGCTCTGACGGACGAGGAGCGCGCGTTCCTGGGCGAGGCGCGGGTTCCCGTCGTCGTCGTGCGCACGAAGTGTGATCTCACCCCAGGCGACGCCTCGGGGGATCGGGAGATTGCGACGTCGGCGGAATCAGGGGTGGGTATCGCGGAGCTCCGCGACGAGCTCGCGCGGATCGCCTTCGCCACGCTGAGCCACGGAGATCCCGCGCCCGTTCTCACCCGGGAGCGGCACCGTGCCGCGCTCGGTCGCGCCCTCGAGGAGATGGATCAGTTCGCCGCGGCGCGCGATGCAGGCATCGAGGGTGCCGTGGCGGCGACGCATCTGCGCGCCGCGGTGCTCGCGCTCGAAGACGTGATCGGGCTCATCACCACCGACGATGTGCTCGATCGGTTGTTCTCCTCCTTCTGTGTTGGGAAGTAGGCGGCGGCACACCCGGCCTTCGAGCGGTAACGTTGGCGGAATGTCACCCACGCCAAGGGTCCCCATGCGTAGATCCCCGTGCATCACACCGCTCGCCGCGCTCGTCGCCCTGATGCTTGTCATCCCCGATCCACTCGGGGCCCAGCAGCCGAACGGACTGGCCGCCGCTCACAACTACCGTGACGCGCACGCCGCCGAGATCGTGCGCGGATACGCCGAGCTGCTCGGGATCCCGAACGTCGCCGGCGACTCCGCCGGGATCGCCCGGAACGCCGCGTACATCCGGGACCATCTCCGCGCCCTCGGTGTCGCGGCGGAGCTGCTGACGCTTCCCGGCGCATCACCCGTCGTGCTCGGGCGCCTCGCGGTACCGGGCGCAACCCGCACCGTCGCGCTCTATGCGCACTACGACGGCCAGCCCGCGGATTCGAGTGCCTGGACGAACGGCCCGTGGACGCCGACGCTGTATACGCGAGCGATCGATGCGGGCGGCGTGCGACGCGCACTACCCGCGACCGGCGACGCCGTGGACCCGGAGTGGCGCCTCTATGCCCGTTCCGCCGGTGACGACAAGGCGCCGATCACGGGCCTGCTCACGGTGCTGGCCGCCTTCCGCGCGGCGCACGTCACGCCCACGACGAACGTCGTGTTCTTCTTCGAGGGCGAAGAAGAAGCGGGCTCGCCGCACCTCGCGCAGTACTTCGAGGCCTACGGGGATCGACTCCAGGGGATCGACTACTGGATCTTCCTCGACGGGCCGATGCACCCGAGCGGGCGGCCGACGCTCGATTTCGGGGTGCGCGGAGTCACCGGGCTCGCGATCACCGTCTACGGCGCGGTCCGGCCGCTTCACAGCGGACACTACGGCAATTGGGCGCCCGTACCGGGCGACATGCTCGCGCATCTCCTCGCCAGCATGAAGAACGACAGCGGCCGCGTGCTGATCGACGGCTTCTACGACTCGGATGCGCCGCTCGGCGCGGCCGAACGCGCGGCACTGGCCAAGCTCCCCGATTTCGACGCATCGCTGGAGCGCGAGCTGGGACTCGCACGAACCGAGGGTGCGCCGGCGACGCTGGCGGAACGGCTCACGCTGCCTTCCCTCACGGTTCGCGGACTGAAGAGCGGGAACGTGGGTCCCCTCGCACGAAACGTCATCCCGCCCACCGCCGAGGCGGTGCTGGGGATCCGACTCGTCCAGGGAAACGACCCCGTGCACATGCAGGCGTTGGTCGAAGCCCACATCGTCCGCCAAGGGTATCACCTCGTTCGCGACGATCCCGACATGGCGACGCGGCTCCGGTACCCGCGGATCGCAAAAGTGGTTCGCTTCGGTGGATATCCGGCGGCGCGAACGTCGATGGACGAGCCGTTCGTGCCAGGGTTGGTGTCGGCAATCCGCCAGGCGTCCGGCGTGGAGCCGCTGATCTTCCCGACGCTCGGGGGATCCCTGCCGCTCTACCTCTTCACCGATCGGCTGCACGAACCCGCGGTGATCGTGCCGGTCGCCAATTACGACGACAATCAGCATGGGGCCGACGAGAATCTCCGGGTCGGGAATCTCTGGTATGCGGTGGATCTGTTCGCGGCGCTGTTGACGATGCCGGACGGGGCGGGTCGCTGATGGGTTCGAGAACGCCCCGCACGTGAAGCGTGCGGGGCGTGGGGCATGCTGCCGGAAACCCCTTGTTTCCGACTAGCGTGACATCGCGAACATCTGGGATGCGACGGACGTCCCGCTCATGAACGTCGCGCAACCGATCGCGATCAAGGCAACGAGCGACAGGGTCAGCGGTGCAGATCCGCTCAAGGCGAGAATGCCGAGCACGATCGCACCCGCGCCGACGAGTGAATCGGCGCCGCTCGCTACGTAGACGAAGTCTTCACCGTGTTTGCTCGCCGCGGTCTGCTCGAAGCGTGCCGTCGCGGCGCTCGCGATCAGCAGGGCGCCACCCATGACGATGGGTGCGATGCTGACGAGCTCCAACTGACTCACTCCGAGCAAGGCCAAGATGCCGAGCGTGATCCCGGCGAGACCTCCAAGGGCGGTCGTTCCCAACCCGCCGCCGATCTCGAGATGGCGCGCTGCCGCCCGGCCGAGCACCTGACGGTACCTGGTGGCGAGGGCGGTGCTGCCCACGAGAATGCCGAATCCGGCGGCGATGACCGCGATCGAGTCCAGCGCGCCGGGGACCAAACCGATCAGTCCCAAGATCGCGAGGACGATCGCGCCGGCGCCCGCGATGGTTTCACCGACCGATCCCTTCTCCACGTCCCGCACGGGACTCATGGCTTCGTTACCGAACCGCGCGTCGCGTTCGTCGACCGCGTGTTCAGAGATTCTCGAATTTCGGATGCTTGTCGGTCCGGCCATGGGGCCAGCCTCCTTTCCTGAAACGAGGACGAAGTTCGGCGGCGCTGCCACCGAGCTTCGAGGCAACCTCGGAGATGTCGCACCATCACCCGTGGTTGTCTAAGTACTGTAATAACAGAGAATTACCAATTAGTTCCATGTTTGTCGGGATTCGGCGTCCTGCGGCCGGTCTTGCGCCGCCGGCGGTCTGCGGTGAATCTCGTCCGACCACGCATGAGCAACCGGCGATAGGGAGGCAACGATGACGGCGGAGCGCGCGGATCGAGGCACGATCGCGGGCATCGGGCAGATCGCGATCACGGCGCATGATGTCCCGCGCGCGGTGCGGTTCTACCGCGACGTGCTCGGCCTCGCACTGCTTTTCGAGATGTCGAAGATGGCGTTCTTCGACGCCGGCGGCGTGCGGCTCATGCTCTCGCTGCCGGAAGAAGCTCGCTTCGATCACCCCGCGTCGATCATCTACTATCGCGTGAACGATCTCGATGCGGCGCATGCGCGACTGATCGCTGCCGGCGCGTCATTCGAGCGTTCGCCCCACCTGGTCGCCAAGATGCCCGATCACGAGCTGTGGATGGCGTTCTGTGAGGATTCCGAGGGAAACACGCTCGCGTTGATGGAAGAGCGGCGGTAACTTCGCGGAGTTTTCTTCCCGTCAGCCGATCCCACAGGGAGTCCCATGCACCTGACGTCGCTCGACTGGCTCGTCGTCCTCGTCTCGATCGCGCTCTCTTTCCTGCCGGCGATCCTGCTCGCCAAACGGGCGGGCACGAGCACCGCGGAGTTCTTCACGTCCGGCCGCGCGGCGCCGTGGTGGCTGGTGGGCGTCTCGATGGTGGCGACCACCTTCAGCACCGATACACCGAACCTCGTGACCAACATGGTTCGGGAGAGCGGGGTCGCCGACAACTGGCTCTGGTGGGCATTCCTGCTCACCGGGATGATGACCGTCTTCTTCTACGCTCGTCTCTGGCGGCGCTCGAAGGTGCTCACCGATCTCGAGTTCTACGAGATCCGCTACTCGGGAAAGCCCGCCTCCTTCGTGCGCGGATTTCGCGCGGTCTACCTCGGTCTCTTTTTCAACTGCGTCATCATGGCCTCGGTGAACCTCGCCGCGGTGAAGATCGCGAACGTCGTGCTCGGTTGGCCGATGGCGAAGACGCTCATCATCTGCTCCGTGCTCAACGTCGCGTTCGCCGCGACCTCCGGGCTCTGGGGCGTGCTCGTCACCGATTTTTTCCAGTTCGGGATCGCGATGACGGGCGCATTCGCGGTGGCGTACTTCTCGCTCAAGCAGCCCGCGGTGGGCGGCTTGAGCGGGCTCGTGCACCGCATCGATCCCAAGACCCTGAATCTCCTGCCCGACTTCGGTGACTGGCGGCTCGCTCTCACCGTCTTCTTGATTCCCATCACGATTCAATGGTGGTCGGTCTGGTACCCCGGTGCCGAGCCGGGGGGGGGCAGCTATATCGCGCAACGCATGTTGGCGTCCAAATCGGAGAAGGATGCGATGGCGGGGACGTTGTTCTTCAACGTCGCACACTACGCGCTGCGCCCCTGGCCGTGGATCATCGTGGCCCTCGCCTCGATGCTCGTCTTCCCGCACCTGTCGGACATCGCGCACACGTTCCCGTACGTGGATCCCAAGCTGATCGGGCACGACATGGCGTACCCGGCGATGCTCAAGTTTCTGCCGGCGGGCTTCCTCGGGCTCATGATCGCGGGTATGCTCGCCGCGTACGTCTCGACGCTGTCCACACACCTGAATTGGGGCACGTCGTATCTGGTGCACGATTTCTACCGGCGTTTCCTCCGCAAGAGCCGGGACGAGAAGCACTACGTGCTGATGGGGCGGATCATCACCGCGGTGCTCATGGTCCTCGCGGCGCTCCTCACGACGGTGCTCAACACCGCGAAAGAGGCATTCGATCTGATGCTCTCCGTCGGAGCCGGGACGGGTCTCATCTACCTGCTCCGCTGGTTCTGGTGGCGCGTCAACGCGTGGAGCGAAGTTGCCGCGATGGTGAGCTCGTTCCTCGTCGCGGTGGCGTTCTTCGTCGGCGGAAAGCTGGGGCACCCCGTGGACACATCGCTCTCGCTCGTCGTGACCGTCGCGGCGACCACGGTGGTGTGGGTGGTGGTGACCTTCGTGACCGCGCCCACGGAGCGCGCGCGGTTGGTGGCCTTCTACCAACTGGTGCGCCCCGCGGGGCCGGGGTGGCGCTCGGTCCGCGCGGAGGCTGGTCTCCCGCCCTCTCCCGATTCACTTCCGCTCGCGATGTTGGGATGGGTGCTCGGCGTCATGTTCGTGTACTCCGCGCTCTTCGGCGCGGGGAGCTATCTCTATGGCCGGACGGCACAGGGCACGGTCTGGCTCGTGCTCTTCCTGATCAGCGGCTTCGGACTCGTGCGTCTCCTGCCCCGCTTCTGGGCGCGTGGACCGGCGAGCGCCGATGGAGAGGATTCGGCGTGAAGGCGGTCATACTTGCCCGCGGGCTCGGCACGCGGATGCGGCGGCCCGCCGAAGGCGCGGAACTCAACGAACGACAGCGCGAAGCGGCGGCCACGGGGGTCAAAGGGATGATGCCCATTGGGGCGGATCGCCCGTTCCTCGACTATGTGATGAATGCGCTTGCCGACGGTGGAGTGGACCAGGTCGGTCTCGTCATCGGGCCCGAGCACAGCATCGTGCGCGATTACTATGCGTCGCTGCCGACGACGCGCATCACCATCGGATTCGCCGTGCAGGAGGAGCCGCGCGGCACGGCCGACGCGGTGCTGTCCGCCGCCGAATGGGTCGGTGACGATCGCTTCCTCATGCTCAATTCGGACAACTACTATCCGGTCGAAGCCGTCAGAGGGCTCGTCCAGCTCCCCGGCTCGGGGATCGCCGCGTTCCGGCGGGACGCGCTCATTGCGCTCGGGGGCATTCCACGCGAGCGGGTGGGGCGCTTTCCCGTCGTGCGGTGGGATGCCGAGCACCACCTCACCGCGCTCGAGGATCCGGGTGAGGTGGATGATCCCGATCCCGCAATCTCGATGAATCTCTGGTGTTTCACCGCGCGGATCTTCGAGGCGTGCCGCAAGATCAAACGCTCGCCGAACGGGGAGTTCGAAATCCAAGTTGCCGTCCGCTACGCGCGCGACGTTCTGGAGGAGCCCTTCCGGGTTCTCGACTTCTCGCTGCCGGTGCTCGACATCACGAGCCGGGCGGATGTTGCGGCGGTCGGCCGGCGCTTGAGCGAGGTGGAGGTACGGCTGTAACGGGGGAGCGACTCGTCGCGCGCACGGACGCGCTACGCGCGGCCTTCGTGCCGGGGCGCCTCGAGGTGCTCGGCAAGCACACCGACTATGCCGGCGGCCGCAGTCTCCTCGCCGTGATCGAGCGCGGCATCGCGGTCGCGGTGACGCCCCGGGAGGATGCGGTCGTCCGGGTCCGCGACGTCGGTGAGATGCCGGGTGAGGTCGAGTTCCCCTTCTCCCCCGATCTCACTCCTGCGATAGGCGAATGGTCGAACTACCCGATGACGGTCGCGCGCCGCATCGCGCGCAACTTCCCGGGTCCGCTCACCGGCGCCGAGATCGCCTTTGCGAGCGATCTGCCGAGCGCCGCCGGCCTCTCGAGCTCGAGCGCCCTGGTCGTCGCGATCTTCTGGGCACTCTCGGCCGTGAACGCGTTCCGCGAGCGGGCCGAGTATCGCGCGGCCATCATGAGCCCCGAAGATCTGGCGGGGTACCTCGGCGCGATCGAGAACGGGAGTGCATTCAAGTCGCTCGCCGGCGATCAGGGTGTCGGAACGGCGGGCGGGAGCGAGGACCACACCGCCATCCTCTGCGCGCGGCCCGATCAGTTGGTGGCATATTCGTTTGCACCGATCCGTTTCGAGCGCGTCGTTCCGGTGCCGGATGGCCACGTTTTCGCGATCGCGGTGAGCGGCGTCCGGGCACCCAAGACCGGGGCCGCGCGCGAGCGTTACAACCGTGCGTCGGCGCTGGCCGATGCGCTGCTGCGGGTCTGGCGTGCGGCGACCCATCGCGAGGACGTCTCACTCGGGGCGGCGCTCGCCTCCGATCGCGGCGCCGCCGACACGTTGCGTGACGCGATTCGGCGGGGCGAGGTGCCAGAGGGGGTGGCCCGCGAGGAGCTGCTTCGGCGGCTCGACCATTTCGAATTGGAGAGCGTGCGATTGATCCCGAGCGCACTCGAGGCGCTCGCCGCGGGAGATCTCCAGGCGTTCGGAGAGATCGTGGATCGCTCGCAGCGTGGGGCGGAGGAGTTGCTCGGCAACCAGGTCCCGGAGACGGTCGATCTCCAGCGCCGCGCGCGAAGGCTCGGCGCCGTCGCGGCTTCGGCGTTCGGCGCGGGATTCGGGGGAAGCGTTTGGGCGCTCGTCGAGCGGGAGCGAGCGCGAGGCTTCGCCGAAGAATGGGTCGCAGGGCTGGGGCGGGCGAGCGCGTTCGTCACACGGGCGGGAGCTGGGCTTCAGGTCACGTAGTCGAGCGCCCTATTCAGCGCGGCTCCCCTTCCGCCGACGTCTCGTCTTCTCGCGCGTCCCGCACGTCGCCATATCGCACCAGCGCCTGAGCCCGTTCCTGCTGCGGTCGACATAAACCCATCCGCAATCCTTGCCGTCACACATCCGGATCCTGGTGGCCTCCTCGCTCGCGAGGAGGTCCGCCGCTTGGCGGATCACAGGCCAGAGAAACCAGCCGAGGTCGCCTTCCCGGCCGTCCCAGGTCCATTCGGCCATCTCGCCACCGGGAGGCGCATCGAGCCGCAGATGGGTGAGCGCCTCGGCGAGTGCCGAGTTGAGCTCCTGCCACGCCGCCGGTTCATGCGCGCCGGCCGCGACGCTCCCGAAGACTCGGGAGAGGACCCACCGCAGCCGGCGTGCGCTCCCGAGCGCCCGCTCGGCGCGCCGCGGGTGCGCGCCGCCTTGGCGCCGCAGTCGTGTCCCTTCGCGTGCCGAGATCACTCCGGCGCCCTCCGCCCAACGGGTGAGACTCGCGAAGTCGGGAAGCCGGTCCTCCTCCAGCCCGCGACGCGTCCAGTCCACGGTATTCACCAGATCGAGGCCCGGATCGCCGCCCACGTACTTGAAGGTCGTGTCGATCGACCAGGTCTGGGTTGGTGGGATCTTTGCCATGTCTGAAATATAGCACCGGTATTCAAGTCTTGACTGGTGCGGCTCCGTTCACTATCGTTGCACCGGTAATAATAATAATACCGGTGCAAGGGGGTTGGCATGATCGTACGGACCTGGAGGGGATTCACCAAGAGCGACGATGCGGAGACCTATCTCGAGTACTTGAGCCGGACGGGCGTTGCGGGTTTCCGGGCAACACCGGGGAATCGGGGCGCCGCGATCTACCGGCGGATCGTGGACGGGCGGGCCGAATTCGTCGTCGTGTCGTTCTGGGACTCCGAAGACGTGATCCACGGGTTTGCGGGCGAAGATATCGGCCGCGCGGTGTTCTATCCCGAGGACGAGCGGTTTCTGGTCGAGCGCGACATGCACGTGGATCATTATGAGGTCGTGCTCGAGGAGGGTGCGGCGCGCGCATGAGCGCCGGCCCGCCGCGCGCCCGTATCGTCGCGGCGTTCGCGGCCATCTACGTTTTCTGGAGCGGGTCGTTCCTCGCGATTCGCTGGGCGGTGGCGGACGTCCCGCCGTTGTTGCTCATCGGTCTCCGATGTCTGTGCGGCGCCGGCGTGCTGTTCGCCTGGCTCGGCTGGCGTGGAGCGCTCGAGCGGACGACACGGCGTACGTGGCTCACGGCGGCGATCGCGGGAACCGCGCTCTTCGTCGGATGCCACGCGGTGCTGGCATGGGCCGAGCAGCGTGTCCCATCCGGAGAGGCGGCGCTCTATATGACGACTATCCCGCTCTGGCTCGTCGTCCTCAATGCCGCGCATGAGCGGCGTTCGCCCGCGCTCCGCGTGGTCGGGGGAGTCGGGCTCGGTATCCTCGGGATCGTGGTGCTCACCGGCGGACGGGTGCACGGCGGCGCCTTCGTCAGCCGAGTGGCGCTCATCGGGGCGGGGTTCGCGTGGGCCGCGGGGTCGCTGGTCGGCCGGCATGGGGCGCGACCGGAGTCGACCGTGCAGTCCACGGCGATGCAGCTCCTGGCGGGCGGGATCGCCGTGCTCATTGGGAGCGCGTTGCGTGGCGAACCGACCGCCTGGTCACCCGCCATGCTGACGCCACGGAGCATTCTCGCGCTCGGCTATCTCATCGTCTGCGGCACCGTGCTCGCCTTCGGCGCCTATACCTGGCTGCTGCGCGTCAGTACGCCAGCCGCCGTCGGCAGCTACGCCTACGTGAACCCCGTGGGCGCCCTTCTGCTCGGATGGGTGGTGGGTGACGGACGCCCAACGCTTCGCACGTTGCTCGCGGCGCCGCTCGTGGTCGCCGCGGTGGTGATGAGCCGATCGCCGAGAGGTCCCTCCGCCAAAAACGTGACGTCACGCCGGAAAATGGTGCCGCGCCGCGAACGGGCACCCGCCATAGTGTCGCACCGAGCGCGGTGATGCCCGCGGCTGAGGCCTGCCAACCGTCCCTCTCCCCCGGAGCCACGCCGCGACACAGTTGACCCTAGGCGGTGGTTTTGGAGGAGAAGATGCAGCGAGTCATACTCTGGCGCCTCGCGGCAGCGGCCCTGGGCGTCACCCTCGCCGGCTGCGCCACCGAGCGTGTCTCTGCACCGGCCGATCACACGAGCGGGACGCTCGTGGCAAGCGCGGCCGGTGTGCAGGTTCCCGAGGCGGTGATGCGTGCACGGCTCGACCGAATCACCCGGCTCCTGGCCCGGGCACTCAAGGACTCGGCGCGACGCATGGCGGTTTTCAACGCGCTGCACGCGTCGCCCTATCCGGAGCACAAGCTCCACTTCCGAACATTCCTGGATGGGGCTGGCAGAGGTGCCCTCGCCAAGATGGCGGCACTCGAGGGTCGCGGCGCCACGGCTCATGACCTGATGACCGCCGTGGACAGCATCGAGGATCTCGAGTTCTACATGCCCGTGGAGCAGCATTTCACGGAGTGGACGGGCGATGCGCAGCTCATCGTCGCGAGCGCCCTGCACGATCACGAGATCCCCCACGCGTACGACCTCGACGGTCACGCGGTGCAGTTGGGCTCCGCCAATGTCGCACCCACCACGCCAACCCTGGCGGTGGTGCCCGTCGAAACCGATTTCAGCCTGCGCCCGAGCTTTCAGCAATGCCTGCCAGAGGTCTGCGGCTACGACGGCGGCGGAGGCGGTGGTGGGGGCAGATTCCTCCCGCCACCCCCCGCCCCGGGGGTGCGGATGACGTTCGCCGACATTCCGGGGAGCTACGAAGGCTTCCTGATGGGCAATCCGGAATTCGAGGTTCACGCCATCGGCCGCACGTCCGACAACGACGTGGCCATGCGGGATCTGCAGTGCGCGGGGGAGCATGCCCAGACCGCCGACGCCCAACCCGGCGTGAAGTCCGCGGACTACGTCTATGACCAGAACGGTGAGCGGTGGACCGGCAACGTTCTCCTGTTCAGCAAGACACAGGCGCAGAACGCTCAGGTGCTGGATACGAGCGTCGTCTACTGGGTGTGGGAGGACGACAACACCGCCTGCAAGATCGTCAAAGACTCCGTGGAGGTACAGGCGCTGATCCGGGGCACCAAAGCGCTATTGGAGAACGGGAAGAACGCCATCGAGATGTTGCTCAATCCCACGTCGCTCGTGCCGAAGAGTCTCGTGCGCGCCATGGCCGGGGTCTTCGCCGCCTTCCAGAACGACGACGTCGTCGGATTCCTCGTCGCCGCCTCGGAGGTTGACGCCACGTGGTCCGACGCCAACTATGCCATCGTACTGAAGAATCCCGCCACGGGAAAGCTCGAAGTCCGGGGAAGGGTGAAGCTCGTTGCGCAAGACTGAGGTGTGGGCGGCCGCGTGCGCGTCGGCGCGCGCGGCCGCGGCGGCGCTCATCGTGTTGCTGCTGCCGGCCGGGCGGTGCGTGCAGGCGCAGAGTCAGGGGCCAGCCATGGTCGCCCCCATGGGAGCAGCAGGGGTGGCCGTGATCGAGTTCGAGGTGTTGGGCGAGCACGCGTATCGCGGCTCGTTTCTCCGCGCGGGGGCCCAGATCGGCTGGCTCGCCGACGTGGCCGTGCTTGGTGAGTACTGGCCCGACCTGGGTGGATATCGCGGGTACACCCTCGCCCTCGAAGGAACGGTCTATCCCATCGGCAAGCGGCGTGTCGCCCCGTACGTCACCGTGGATCTCGGGTACTTCCGGGCTGATCCCAAGATCGCCGGCCTCCTGTCTCCCATTCGAGGCGTCTTGCGCGCGCTCACCCTCGGCGTCCGCGGCCGCGTCGCGCGTGGCGTCGGCGTCGGCGTGGAAGCCAGCGCCCGCGTAGACGCCAACCACTTCGACGACGGCGTTCGCGCCTACGCGTTCTTCGCGCCTGCCGTGCGGGCACCCGCCGCCGGGCACCCTCCCAGCCACGTGTGGGTGCAAGTGGGCGGGATGTCGGTCATCGCCGGGCCGTGGCACCTGGTGGAGCCGGTCTATCAGGTCGGGTTCGAGACGCCGTTCGACTCCGCACGGGCACTCGGCATCGATCTCGCGCT
>Ga0209919_1000543_pt1 | contig 19194 bp, 17 predicted proteins | sample SalPon2A_C_D2_MG_FD_185721 | JGI IMG/M metagenome (GOLD analysis project Ga0209919, IMG submission 185721) | Soil microbial communities from South San Francisco under conditions of wetland restoration - Salt Pond MetaG R2A_C_D2_MG (SPAdes)... | ecosystem: Environmental > Terrestrial > Soil >... | reverse complement strand
GCCGTAGCACCTGCTGCCGTAGCACCTGCTGCCGTAGCACCTGCTGCCGTAGCACCTGCTGCCGTAGTCCCTGCAACCCCGGACTCAGCACTTCTTACATGTATCGATATAGCCAAGGCAATCGCGTCCGGCAAACCCGTCTCTGATATACTTGGCTTGTTGATTGACCCCTCATGCGGCATGACCCTGCAAGAGGCGGTTGATGCCGTTATTGCAGCCGGTGGCGATAAACAAGCCACGCAGGATGCGGCCCTGCTCCTCAACCCTGCTGCGGGACCTGGCACCCCGGCTGGCCCCAAAACAAGCATCAGCAACACCATCGGTGGTGGTGGTGGTGCAAGCCCTTTTTAGCCAACTGACCTAGTCTGAAAAAGCCCGGATTATTCCGGGCTTTTTTTTAAGCCTTCTTTTATGATGCTTCCATGCATCAGGGAAAAGCCATCACGCATCCGTATTTAACCGTTCTGTTTCTGGCCTTAATCTTCTGGCTACCCCTGCCATTGGGCAGCAATCGCGCCTGGGCATGGTCGATGGTGGAAATATGGGCATTCCTGATCGCCATCAGCGCCCTGATTCTGGCCTGCAGGAACAAACTCTCCATCCCTGACTCCGTCTCGGCAGCCAGGCCTGTACTGATTCTTCTCATGGGGTTTCTTGTATGGACCGGCATTCAAATCATCCCGATTCCGGTCAATTTCTTGCAACTTATTTCCCCTCACGCTGCAAATTTGGTCTCTGCATCCGGTGGCAATGGCTATGCGAGTATTGCTATTGACCCGGACCTGGCCGCCAAGTCATTGCTCAAAGGCCTGTCGTATATAACAATAATGGCGCTCATGCTTATCCTGATTGATAGCCATAAGAAAATCAGGTGGCTTGCCTATACTGTTCTTGTGGCTGGCCTGTTCCAAGCTGCATACGGTTCATGGATGATATTGTCCGGAACGGAGCACACTTTCTTTATTGAAAAAGAGGCGTACCGCGGTTCAGCTACCGGTACATTTATCAACAGAAACCATCTTGCCGGCTATCTTGAAATGGTACTGGCCATGGGCATAGGCCTGCTGATATCCAACCTGAGCAATGAACGCTCCAGAGACTGGCGCCATCGTTTACGGCGATTCTCTGAAACACTCCTAAGCCCCAAGGCATTGATCAGGGTGACCTTAATTGTCATTTGTATCGGGCTGATCCTGACCAAATCCCGCATGGGCAATGCGGCATTTTTTGGCAGCCTGATTATTTCGGGCATTCTGTTTCTAGTGATTGCACGACATGCCACCCGCTCCACAACCATCTTCCTGATTAGCCTTGTGGTGCTCGATATTATGCTGGTTGGCTCCTGGGTAGGCGTTGATAAAGTTGTCCAGCGAATGGAAAAAACAAGCGTAGCTCTTGAGCACCGGGATGAAGTTGCGCGGGACACCCTCACTATGATTAAAGAGCAGCCGCTAACTGGAATCGGCAGCGGCAATTATTTCTCCGTATTCCCCAATTATCAGCAACTTGATATATGGGACAATTATTATCACGCCCATAATGACTATCTTGAATTCCTGAGCGAATCAGGCCTCATTGGGATACTGCTTCTGGCCGCAGCTGTATTGTACTGTCTGATGATGGCTTTTCAGGCCATGCGACGAAGACGCTCAGCCCTGATGCAGGGCATGGCTTTCGCCAGTTTCATGGGCATTGTATCGATCCTGATTCATTCCAGCGTTGACTCCAATCTGCAAGTCCCCGCCAATGCAATCATGTTCATTCTGCTGATGGGGCTGTCGATCATCGTTACTACGACAGATCATATTCACGAGTAAAAAAGACTACTTACAGACCTTCTTCTGGTCGGATGAAGGAAGAGTTTTACAGAAATATGCCCTCATCTTGTAATAATCCATAATTGAGACAATCTCTCTCTTCCTTAAACTCCCAAGTCCCCCGTGAAGGTTCAACAAAACCTTCTTACGCATCGACACCGACAATGCTCGCCAGTTTGCGATACCTGCCTCGGCAACGATCTGTTGCACCATCGGGACAGCCGGGCCGAGTTCCATCGCCCTGTTCAGGGAAAAGAAAAACTCATCATCTATACTGCCCAGCCGATGTTTAATTAAACTCAAGTTTGCCCAAGCCAGCGCCCAGGAAGGGCGAAGGCGAACCGCATCACGGACATAAGACAACGAAATTTCGAGCAACGGTTTGACCTGACTATCATGCTCAACCATCTTTATCGCAGTAAATTCATACAAACGGCCCATGTCGTTGAGGTATTCAGCATGGTCGGGATCAAGTTTAATCGACCAGTACATCGCCTCATGTACCCACTTCCACATTCTCACATCAGGGGTTTGGTTTGATTTTTGCCAACTGCTAAAATGCCACATCGCAAATGTATGCCCGGCCGATGCAAGTCCCCATTTCGCGGCACAAACGAGGGCAATGACTAGCATCAGGATGGTAAGTCCTGCCAATGCTCGAGAGCCCTTGTCCAAAGGTGCTGCAATAACTGGCTCAGCGATCAAATCTACTTCCTGCAATTGCGTATGCATTTTCCTCCACCAGGGTATAAGCGGCCGAATCGCCGATCAACTTGCTGGCAGCGCGAATCCCCCGCATCAATTCCGGCGGTCTGGATTTCAAATGATGAGCATCGCTAGCCAGTACATCGACCCACCCCTGCTCGAGAAAATATTGTGCACATGACCTGGAAAGGCTGCCAAAGTCTCCTGCAACAGAGCTGGCCGTTAGCTGCAACATGCAGCCCATGGATACAAATGGAGCCATCTTGTCGGGGTCGGTATGAATTTCCTTATTTCGTTCCGGATGCGCGATGAGTGGCCTGATGTTCTGCTTAAACAACCAGCCGACCAGCTGATCGCTTCCAGGAAGAATATGGCTGTGAGGGAACTCCAGCAGCATGACCTTGTATCCCTCTGATTCACCTAGGAATGGGATCAGCTGCATCGGAACCATCTGCATCAGTTCCGGACAGATACGAACCTCTGCCCCTGACACAACCTTCAACGCTATGTCATGTTCTGCCAGCTGATCTTGAAATAATTCGACTGCATCCGTAATAGTGTCTGCGGTGTTTTCATAAACACCCGGTTGGATATGCGGCGTCACCACTGCATACCTTATCCCCTGTTCTAAGGCATGCCTGGCCATCGCAAGGGATTCATGCATTGATTCCGGGCCATCATCCATGCCCGGTAAAAGGTGGCAATGCAGATCAAGCAAGATAATGCGCAGCCTGGAGAAATGATCGGAATAAACTGCAGGCGTAGAAGTACACTAAAACAAATCTCACCCAGCTATCCTCCTAGCTCTTTGCCTTTTTATCCTCTTTGGCGTAACCATAATGACTATAGTAACCACTGTACCCATACCCGGAGGTCTTGCTCACATCGACCTTGTTGAGCACAACACCAATAATCGAGGCGTTGATCTCACGCAATCTCTTCAGGCACCCCTTGATCAGATACTCTGAAGTCGAGTCCGCTCTAACAACATAAACCATTCCCGACGCGTGCCGGGAAAGTAGCAGGGCATCGCTGACAGCATGGATAGGTGTTGAATCAATGATGACGCGATCATAGTGCTTCTTAAGAGCTTCGATAACTGTGGCAAAACGTTTTGATGAAAGCAGTTCCTGCGGGTTGGGAGGAATCGCCCCGGCATGCATCACATCAATATTAAACTCAGTATCTCGGGTGATCGCTTCCTTGAATTCAGCCGTACCGGCAACCAGCTCTGAGAGCCCCATTTCCTTTAATTGTTTGCCTATATGCTTCCTGATGGTTGGCCTGCGCATATCCGCATCAATCAACAGCACCTTTTCCATCTTGCCCATGGCAACGGCAAGATTTGTCGCAACAGTGGATTTCCCTTCACCCGGCACTGAAGAGGTCACAACAATGACTTTGTGTGGTGTATCGATAGCAGACAGCATGATGCCTGTGCGAATGGTCCTGATCGATTCGTTGAACTGCTGGTTGTCCCCCCCGAGTTCTTCTCGTAATGCCTCTTCGCGGGTTGTTTCATTTTTCTTGAATTTCACCAGCGGTAACAAGCCAAGCAGCGGCAATCCGAGCTTGGAGCCGACCTGTTCAACCGTACGTATCGTTGAATCGAGCATCTCCTGCAAAAAGACAAGCAGGATGCCCGCTGCCAGCGTCAGGAAAAACACTGCAATTACAATCATCTTCTTCTTGGGCTTAATGGGATAACGGGGCTCCACGGCTTCATCAATCATGCGCGCCGTCGCAGTCCTGAGTGTGCTTGATTCCTCTGTTTCCTTAACGCGGCTTACGTATGTGTTGTAAAGCTCGCGGGTTGAATCCACCTCATGCTGCAGCTCCTTGAGTTTCACGTCGGTACGCCCTAAAGAACGGATGGTGGATTTTCCAGACTGCATAGCGCGTTCAGCCTCGGCCAACTCTCTTTTTGCCGCGATCAATATGGGATGTTTGGGCCCATAACGCTGACTCAGTTCGACCACTTTGGCCTTGGCAGTAATGGCACGGTTTGATTGTTCGGTCAATTGCTGTGAAGTCAGTGATGTAACACCCTCACCCATATTAACCAGGCCTTCAGCCTCAATGAACGCCTGCAAATCATTTTCCGCAATCGTGAGTTTCTCTTTCAACGCGTTTGCACGTTCGCGCATCCAGGAGGATGCCTGTCTGGCCATCTCCATACGCGAATCAAGGGTATCCTGGATATAAATACGGGCCAGCGTATTAGCAATCGTTGCAGCCATTTTCGGCGTATTCGACTCAACAGACAACTCGATCAGTTGGGACTGGGGTATTTCAGTAATCTTGAGGCTATCTCGAATGGAATCGATCAGAACCTCTTTAGCTTCCTCATCCGATATCTTCTCGTCCTTTTGAAGTTTAAACAAGGACCTGACCCAGGATGCATCTTCAACCGTGGGCGGCTGCTGAATCCGCAACTCATCCACAAGCGAACCCAGAAGTCTGCGGGAGCTGATAATTTCAATCTGGGTATTCACATACGCCGAACCCCTAGTATCAACATAAAATAAATCCGCCAATGAAATGGTTTGAGCCTGTTCAGGCTCAAGCAGCAACACAGCGGATGATTTATAAACCGGCGTCATCGATTCGACCACAATGATGGCAAGTATCGCCACCACCACACCCAGCGTCAGAATATGCCAAATCTTATTCCTCACCAGTTGCGAGTAATACATAAGATTCAACTTGCTATCTTGCGTGGACTGATTCAAATCATTCTCCCCTGAGCCAACACGACTAGAAAAAGCTTTGCTTGACGAGTATCGAATCACCCGACTCGATTTTCGTGTTCATGCCGTCTTTCTCAATAGAGCGCTGTATTCCATCTTTTGAAACAATGACAATTTTTTTCTCGGATGCCCTTTCGGTCAGTCCACCTGCCAGTGATATCGCCTCACGCAGCGTCATGTCCCTCCTGAATGGGTAACTGGATGGCTTTTTTACTTCGCCATCAATAAAAAAGACACTTTTATCAACGGTAACTGAATCGCCCGGACCGACAGGCGAATCTGCTCCCACGGAAATAACCTTTTTGATTGGCGACTTCTCACGCACCACATTGAATGCATCTTTTGCCGCATAATCGGTATAGCCGCCAGCCAGTGAAATAGCCTTGCGGATAGTTAACCCGGGCACATACGGATACCCGCCTGGATTTTTAACCTCGCCATCTATAAAGAAAGGCCTGTGCTCAACAATCGAAACGTTTACCTGTGGCGAGACTAGATATCCATCCTTGAGACCACGGATCAACCTGTTCTGAAACTCATCAACCGTGAGGCCTGCCACGCGCACTTTTCCCAGAAAAGGGTAATTGATAACGCCGGTTGCATCGAGCCGCACTTCCATATTCAGATCATCCTCACCAAACACATGGATGCGAATCAAATCCCCCGCCGCCAAACGATAGGGCTGTTCGGCAGCAGATACATGCTGCACAGGAAGAAGTAGCATCATGATCATCAAGGCCAGGCTGAATCTGAAAAATACCATTCGGTCTCCATCCCTTTCAGTTTAGCAATTCCAAGCAAGTACAGGGTAACCATAGCGCCACCTGCCATGCAGGTCATTGCAATTTTTCGCCCCAGGTGGCGTTCACAGTGCCCCAATCAACGCCAATGTAATGATGTTCTGAGTATAGCCTGCATCTACTGCATTGGAGTCACGCCTAGAGTAACTATACCCTGCGCCAATACCCAGCCATGGCGCCATGTCGTAGTTGAAGCTGATGCCTGCCGCCCTGTATTTATCCCTTCTCAAACTGCCCACAAAGGTGTCTCGCCTGATGCTTGCTTTGACTTTCTGACTCAAGCGCTTACTCCATTGGTGCGCCCAGTCCAGATTAACATCCATGACCTTGGTAAAGCTGCCTGTGCCATCTGATTCGATTGATCGGAACCCGGACTTGAGTTCCCATGTCGAATAGGTCAGCGGCTCCCATTTAATACTCACGTCCCAGCTCAGATATGAGCCCGAAGGAACGCTATCAAGCTTCATTTTCTTGCCCTGCCAGCCTACTTTAACCGTGCCCGTGGTTTTTCCTGTCGCTTCCCATGCCAAGCCGGTGTAGAGCGTGATTTGATTGCTGTCCAGTTGTGAGCCGGGCAATGTGTAGTTAAAGGTTTCAAGTCGCCCTTCAATCAGCGCCGACAATCTTTCTGCAGCGCCGTAATAGAAAATTGCGCCGATTTCTCCGGTATTCATGTCGCGTGCCACCGTCAACGTCCGGTGGTTGTCATAGCGTTTGACGGCATATCCGCCATCAAGAACGATGCGTCCGGTAGCCCTTTTAGAGCCATAGGAGAATTTTGCCTTGGCAGCTGTCTCATGCCATTTGTCCGGCGTATCGAAACCGGTAACGATGCCGGTATAGGTGGTTCCACGCGCATCATGGCTTTTGCTGTAGGTAGCCGACGCCTCGAACATGGCCCGGGATGAGGGCTCGTTATGCTTGGTAAGTTTGACGAAGTTATCGGTATAGGAATCGTTCCGGCTGCTTGTATAAACACCCCGTTCAAAAGCATAGTTAAAATTGAGGAAATTGATCTCGTTTCCACCTGTAATATCCAGAACGGGTTTAAAGATGCCGATATACGAACTGATTGGGTTTCGCTCTGCGCGCGTGATATTTGAATCATGCTTCAAGGTCGTCTCAACGATCGGAATAACCTTCAGGCCAGCCACATAAAAGCCGGTATTGAGCTGGCCGCCACCCAGACGATCAGCCAGCAGCTTGCTGTCAGCCGCCAGTGCATTCGTCGCTGACAGACACAGGGCCGCGGCAACGATTAAGCATTTTATTTTTAAATACCCCGTAAACATTTGGGGCTATACTATGCATCAACCTTCCTGACACAACAAAAATACTAAAAAAAACAACATATTTCAGCAGTTAACCTTCATTTCCTTCCAGTATCGCATAAACTAAAAAACACAAATAAAATCCGTCAGTTATCTCTTGGGAGTGTTTGTAATCCATGATGTCGATAATTTCTGTCAATGATACCCCTTAATAGCATTACCAGAAATTTTGAGTTTGTTACAAGATAACGCCTCCACATACGGCGAGGCTCCTGAATCACCCTGTACAGCCATTCAAATCCAATTTTCTGCATCCACAAGGGAGCGCGTTTCACATGTCCTGCAACAACATCGAAGGTACCTCCGACCCCCATCACGAACTTGACGCCCAGATCTGCACGCCATTTGTTAATAAAATTCTCTTTTTTGGGTGAGGTAATAGCGACGAACAGCATCTCGGCACCTGATGAAGAAATATCCCGCACGACCTCAGTCTCATCGTCCCAGAAATAACCATGATGATACCCGGCTATCTTCAGGTCTGGATAATCATGCCTCACCCGATTTACGGTTTCCTCAATGATTGTTTCCTTGGCCCCCAGCAAATATACCGACCTTCGACTCTGCTCCGCCATGGCAAGCAGTTGGTAAAAAAGATCCACCCCTGCGACCCTTTCTGGAATTGCTTCTCCAAGCAGCCAGCCTCCTGCAACGACACCCGCCCCGTCGATATTGACGATATCACATGAAGCCACTGATTCCGCAAGAACAGTATCCGACTGCATGTTGACCAGCTTCGCAACATTCACCACAACATGCTGGGTAAACTCCCCCCTAGCTAGGCGCTCCCGGATCGTTTCTACAGTCTTCTCCATCGACCAGGCGTGCATCGACACGCCGAACAATCGAATCACATTTTCATTGATCATCTGCTCCCCGTTAATCCTTTCCCCTGCTGGTTTCATCCCTCTCCCAGTGGCTGTAGCCTTTCGATATGCTGTGCAGGCGTGCCCTTAACCTGGTCAACAGATTAACAGCTAAATAAACCACTACCTTGGGCCACAATTTGATTTCACCAAGCAACTCTCCGGCTGCCAGACCGTATTCCTTTGACTCATTTTCCAGCAACTCAGGGTAAAGTGCTTCAAATTCATACCCTCCAAGCCGACTCCTGGTCTTGATCTTGATCAGTCCGCCTAAGCTCGTCGGAGCCGTGATCACGGAAACAGCATTCTTCACCCCTACCCTCTCATCGCCTGTAAACAATGCCCGAATAAAACGATCGTCCGCAATGATGTCCGGAAAATCCGAAAAGCATTCCCTGCCTTTCTCCGACAGACCATAAACACCGGCACCGATCATTCCCTCCCTGCAGTAAGGTAGATTGCACCAGATATCATAATAGCTTCGCACAGCCCATGATGAACGTGACAAATCCATCTGCATCTTCGGAGCAGCCGCCATGGCCCCTTTCTTTTGCAGGACGGATACCACTTTGGCCAGGTCGTTAATATCAAACCTGATGTCCGCATCAAGATAAAAACGCGGAAAATATGAAGCGCGACTGTCTCCGAGATTCAACGCATGTGTTTTTGAAGCAACATCGGTTTCAATGCATATCACCGACTCAAAGGAACGGACAATTTCTGCAGTGTTGTCAGTACATCCATTGCATACAACAAGAATTTCCAGCCCCACCGACTTGTTGGGCCGCATAAGCAGTTTCAGACAGCGTGAGATTACTCCCGCTTCGTTATGGGCAGGAATAACAACAGACACCATCTGCTTCATTATTCTTAACCCCCTTCTTCTGCAATCAGGCGCTTCAATGAACAAAAACGCCGCGCGTATCCACCAACTGCTTCCCATTCAGATCTTCCAGACGCATTTCCTTGAAAGACTTATGATCCACCAGGATGACAACCACATCGGACGACTCGAGCGCGTCCTTCATACTGGCGAAGCGGACATTTTCCTTCTGCAGGCTATCCGGAAGCTGATGAATATTGGGTTCAACCACCGTGATGTGAAAGCCTTCTTCGGCCAGTTGCCTGACAATCCCGAGCGCAGGACTTTCGCGCAAATCATCAATATCCGCCTTGAAGGCAATGCCAAGACAAGCAATTCTGGCTTGAGAACGATCTCCATCAGGGCCAACAGCCAAATCACATGCAACCCTGATCTTTTCGATGACCCATTTCGGCTTGCCATCGTTCACCAGCCGGGCGGTATGAATCAGTTTCGCTTGCTCCGGGGCGGAATCGACAATGAACCAGGGATCAACCGCGATACAATGCCCGCCGACGCCGGGGCCCGGTTGCAGGATATTGACCCGCGGGTGTCGATTAGCAAGAGCGATAAGCTCCCACACATTAATGCCAAGCTTGTCACAGATTAGCGACAGTTCATTGGCAAACGCGATATTGACATCCCGGAATGAGTTTTCAGTCAGTTTGGCCATTTCGGCAGTTCTGGCATCCGTCGTGATACACGCACCTTTTACAAAGACTTTATACAACTCAACCGATCGCTCAGCACACCTCTTGCTCATGCCACCTATGACCCTGTCATTCTCTATCAACTCACGGATGATGTGTCCCGGCAGCACCCGCTCCGGGCAATGTGCCACATTGATATCGGCATGCTCGCCTGCCTGTTGAGGAAAAGTCAGATCGGGCCTGGCCTCAGCCATCCAGCTGGCAATCAGCTCTGTAGTCCCTACCGGTGAAGTCGACTCCAGGACCACCAGATCACCCTTTTTCAGCACCGGTGCAATCGCTTTGGCTGATACCTCGATATAGGAAAGATCTGGCTCATGATGACCCTTGAAAGGGGTCGGCACCGCGATGAGAAATGCATCGGCAGGTTCGGGAGTCATCGTCGCCCGCAGATAGCCTGCAGATACAGCCGAACTGACAGCAATATCCAGTTCAGGCTCGACAATGTGAATATGTCCATGATTGATGGTATCGACCACATGGCTGCTTACATCCACACCAATCACACGCACCTTGCGTGACGCAAACACCGCTGCTGTTGGCAACCCGATATAACCCAGCCCGATCACTGAAATCGTTTTAAAAGACATGTCCCACTCCAATCATTCTGTAGTCATCCGGGATAAAATCGCATCGACAATGCGGGCGCTTGCCCTGCCATCGCCATAGGGATTATGTGCAACACTCATCTTCCTGTACTCATCGGCATCATGAAGTAACCATAAAGCCTCTCTGACAATCATATCGCAATCGGTGCCAACCAGCTTCACCGTGCCCGCTTCGACCGCTTCCGGACGCTCCGTGGTATCACGCATCACCAAAACCGGCTTACCCAGCGATGGTGCTTCTTCCTGAATGCCGCCGGAATCTGTCAATACAATATGACAATGCATCATCAGATATACGAATGGCAAGTAGTCGAGAGGGTCTATCAGGTGCACATTGTCCAGCCCTTTCAGCAGGCGACTAACCGGTTCGGAAACATTCGGATTTAGATGGACAGGATAGACGATATCCACATCCGGATGCTGCGCGGCAATGATTTTGATGGCAGCGCAGATGCGCTCGAACCCCCCGCCAAAACTCTCCCTCCGGTGCCCTGTCACCAAGATAAAGCGCCGCGATTTGGACAAGAAAGGGAATGACCCTTGCAATTGTTCCTTAAGACCGGCATCCGACTCAATCTTCGCCGTCACACTCAGAAGCGCATCAATCACTGTATTTCCGGTCAATACAATCTTTGCTTCATCAACGCCTTCTCCCAGAAGATTCTGTTTCGATGTTGGCGTGGGTGCAAAATGCATCTGTGCCAAGACACCAGTCAGCTTACGGTTGGCTTCCTCCGGCCACGGTGAAAAAAGATCACCCGTCCTAAGGCCTGCTTCGACATGGCCTACCGGAATCTGCTGGTAGAATGACGCCAAACTGGTTGCAAATGTCGTCGTCGTATCGCCGTGCACCAGCACCAGATCGGGCTGAAATTCGGCCAGCACTTTCTCTATGCCGGTGAGCACCGAGGTGGTCACCCCGGTCAAACTCTGGCCGTGCCTCATAATATTGAGATCGTAATCCGGCTTAATTTCGAACAACTCCAGCACCTGGTCCAGCATCTCCCTGTGCTGCGCCGTCACACACACCCTGGCATCAATTCGATGATCGGCCGCTGCCAATGCCCTGACAACCGGAGCCATTTTGATAGCCTCGGGGCGTGTACCAAACACTGTCAGAACTTTCATTATTCTCCCCAGAAATCAAACACTTGATCTTCTTATTGCGATTAGGGATTTTGGAAAAAAGATAAATCGTTCAGTTCTATGGCTTGCATCTTTGAACAACTCTCTAAACATTGATTTATTTAGCAACTGGGCGCTATCAATTGCCCTTACTGCCAAATCCACTGAATCACGTTTACTCCAGCTTCCTATATTCATTTTCATAATTAAATAAACACGCATCGGCCGGGGAAGCCAATGAAAAAATGGAACCATGCAATGGGGTTCGATAGGAAACCAGAAATTTGGCGTTTGCACAAAATACGCTGGAGCAATTCTTGAGACTTCTTGAGCGAATCTGGTCATCTTCTCCCAATCTCCAACATGTTCTACTACCGAATTTGAGTGCGCTATGTGAAAGGATTTATCGCCAAAAGACAAATCACAACAATCCCCTTCAACATATTTAAATCGCCCTTCGTCTACCGGCTGATTACTTCCCGGAAGATTTACAAGAGTAATAGAAACATTGTATTTAGTTAAAATATCACCAGCTATAATATTCCAATACGTTCGAGTTCCCCCCATATCAATAATTTTCACGCAACCATGTTGTTCGTAAGTTTCAGCCAGCAATAACAAGAAGGGTTCAATTCTTTTTGCCCTGAATTTTGACCCTATTGAATCCGGGTCCTCATAATTAGAAATCTTTCTTGCTACCCTTTCCCAAGACATCATTTTTCCCGTTTTCTCCAATATAAAATCGATTGCTTCATTAGCTTTGAAATATTTTTTTAGGCCAACCATTCTTTTCGTCGACGCCAAATTTCCAGCCAATCGCTTGCTTCATCGTTATATTTATTATTTATAAACCCTAACACCTTTAATATTAAAACCCTGTTGAACGGATAGAGGATATAAATCAGCATACCAATTCGAAACTTCCATCCGGGCCAGTACTTTTTCATTAACAGCCGCTTGGCCTTGAGTAATCGAACCATCTTGTCGGCTCGGATTCTCTCAGAGGCGCCACCGTAATGGATGATAGTTGCGTCGGGCGTTACCATTGGTTTTGCACCATATAACGCGGATGCCCGCAAGCAAAGATCGGCCTCTTCGCCATACATGAAAAAATCGGGAGAAAAGCCCCCCAGTTTTTCCCACAGCTCGCGCTTCAGCATAAAAAAGCAGCCAGAGACAATATCTACCTGCCGAATGGTGGATCTGTCCCATCCACCATAAGAGCCACTATTAAATATAGAACTGTTTGGAAACAAGGCGGACAACAAAAAGCTTCGGCAGAAAATCTCCCATAAGCGCGTCTCCCTCCAGCATGACGATGGATTTAAAGTTTTATCACCAAATAGAGTACGCCCACCCCAAATGCCGGCATTGGGATTGTCTTTCGCAAAGTTGAAGAGTTTATGGATCGCTCTATTCAACACGACTGTGTCAGGGTTAAGCAGCAAAATATACTCACCGACAGCGACCTTTACAGCCAGATTATTACCGCCAGCAAACCCAAGGTTTTCTTTATTGGCAATCAAATGTACCTGTGGATATTCGGTGGCAATGGCTTTAGCAGAATTATCTGAAGAATTATTATCCAGAACGATCACTTCTAAATTTAATTCATCTGATTCTTTAAAAATAGATTTAAGACATGCCAACGTCATATCTTTCGTGTTATAACTAATTACAACAACTGAAAGATCAGTCATTCTTACTCCGGAATAACAACTCATCCAGATTATTTGACATTATGACATCCGCATTTTTTTTAATTTTTTCTATAGGCCAGTCCCACCAAGCAAGCTGATTCAACAGGTTGATAGTATCATCATCAAACCTGAACTTTATTACCCGAGCCGGATTTCCGACCACTATTGAATAGGCAGGAATGTCTTTTGCAACAACTGCCTTTGCCCCAATTACTGCCCCGTTGCCAATAGTCACGCCAGATAAGATAGTCGCCCCATACCCGATCCAGACATCATTACCGATGCTTACTTCCCCCTTAGATATCCGGTGGGCATCTCCAATATTATCCAGTCCGTCAATAAAATCAGGGAAAGAATATGTACTAAACCAATCGTATCTATGCTCACCACCAAGCAGAATCTTCACATCCTTTGCAATTGAACAAAATTTCCCAATCGAGAGCGCCCCCCGCTCATCGCCCCACTCCAATACTTCAGGCAGTCCGAACGTATAGTGACCAATCTGATATTGAGAAAAGTATCGATTCTTAACCAATAGGCGAGGAGCCATGATCATATATAACTTCTTGATAAGATTATTTAAAAGAATCATTTTATCATCTCTGTTCTTTCAATATTTAATAGGGCCGCCCCCATACCCAGCATCAAATAAAAGAACACATGAATTGAAGAAAAGAAATCCACTGTAAGGCCAATCAAGGAAAGCGAAATCATGGATACCACCCAGCCTCTGCACACCATCTTATAGTCATCCGCCACATCTGAATCCATCAGCTTGATCATCTTACGAATGATTAATATCGTGCACAATCCAATCAATATAACCGCTGGAATGCCATATTGCATAGCTTCTTTCAACCAAAAATTGTCGATAGAATCGGTAACCATCCAGACCGCCCTATGCCAATCGTGTTTTCCAATTCCAAAAACTGGATTGCGACTCACTTCTGCAGTTCCATAGTCCCAAATAAGCATTCGGTAATAGGATGTAGCAGGACTTAAAGTTATTCTACTAAGAACTACCATGACAGGGGAAGAAGAAGACCAAAACAGAAGAAACACATATATACTTGCTGCCCCTGCAATAGCAAATTTCCAGCGCTGCCTGAACCAACCCGCAATTCGGTTCCACAAAATGCCAATGAACTGAAATATAGCTAAAAGAATTGGGGCTGAGGATAGCGTAGTTAGTGAGACAACAACTAGGACCCCCATCCTTAGAAGCTTCTTAACCTTGCCTTCTTTCCATAACCCATACCATGCCAAGCCAATCAAACTTGAGGAGAACACACCCAACAGGATTGGGTGACTGAATGGTCCCGCAGCTCTCAGAAACCCTAGGCGTGCATCATATCCCATGGGGTATCGGACACCTGTCACTGAAGCAAAAAAATCGTGAATAAAATGGTGGCTAGATAAAGTTTCAACCGCTACAAATGGAAGGATAATCAGAACAATAATAACCAAAAGTTTAATGGTAGCTATCACTTCTTTTGGGGATATTAAATACGTTCGGGCAATGAAGTATGAAAAGATAATTTCTAGGGCTAGTACCCCCCCGCTTTCTATACCCTTTGAGATGCCGTGATTCACGGTAAGCGCTAAAAAAACCCAGAATGCAAATCCGAGTAACAGATAATCATAACTGAAAAGCCTTGAGGATTGAACCATCCTAATGATCACCGGAACGAACATCGCAAGTAGAACCACTCGAGGCATGGTAATCAACAAGCCCGAAATCTGGAATGACAATTCCATGGGAAGCGCCAATGAAATCACAAGCAGGGCAACCGGCAAGGGCACCCTTCTCTTCAGGCTTGTTTCTTCAAACGATGATGTCATGTGGGCTTAATGCCTTTTAGAATCCATTGAGGGGTTACCAGACCGGCAAACAATCCGATTGATCCTTTAAAGACCAATTTATCTCGACGCTTGTGAATCAATGGATCACTAGATAATTCTTCAAGCCCTGCTTCGGCTAGCATCTTCATTCCGGTTGATCTGGTAAAAAATCGAAGATGCGTCGAATCCAGAATTCCAGCGTTTGTATAGGTCCAGTCATCTCCAAAAACCAAGCGCAAACTTACGGCGTAATACCGAACATTAGGTAAGGAGCAAATAAACATCCCCCCGGGCTTAAGCAGCTTCAACAACCTCTCTAGTTGTCGCCAAGGGTCTTTCAAATGCTCCAGAACATCCCCACAGATGATGTAATCAAAAGATGCTTCAATCAGGGGATGTTTTCCAAATTCAAGTGACTCCACATCTCCGCATATGACATGATCAATCTTTTTTGCAGCTTTTTGGGCAGCATCGGGATTGATCTCAACCCCAACTGTTTCGCTAGCTCGTCCTGAAGTTTTCAACTCGTAACATGTTGAACCTTCAGCGCAACCAACCTCAAGAACCCTGTTGTCTCTGGAAGTAATATTTACAATCAGTTCCCTTCGAACATGCCCATAATATTCTTCATTGCCCAATTAAATTCCCCTCAATAGCAATCTATTTTTTGTTATAAACACTTAACAATCTACCACGGTCGCTTTCATCCATACCCCTATTCCAAGCGAAATAGATTATTAATGGCATAGCAATAAGCAAAAGCATAATTTTAACAAAAAAAACATCGATTAACGTTACAGCCCCCAACAGGGCAAGACCCAACACTAGTTGAATCAATATATTTCTAGATATTCCCCAAATTTCAGAGACAACGAATGAGCCAAGACATACAAATACAGTCGTATCAACAAGCACTCTAATCATCCACACAAAAGCTGCCCCCTCAATTCCAGCCTGCTGCAAGGCAAACCATAGTCCACATAAATATAGAGGCAGCTCAATAAGATACAATTTTGCAGGCAAATCCGGTCTTCCTGCACTCTGGATCAAAACATACGGCACACGGCCTACACAGTTGATAAACACGCCGATCGAAAGCCATTGAAGCGCCTGGGTGCTATTGAGAGCAAATTCTTCGCCAAGCCAGAAGTTCATGCCTTCAAAGGCAAACGTATTGATAACCAGAAAAATCGGGAGCATAGCAAAAAATATGAGATTCAATGCTCTTGAATAATATTGTGTTGCCCGGCCTTTATCCGAGCTCAGCATGGTCGAAAAAGCTGGGAAAAGAACACCAATTAAGCCCATCGGGATCATCAAGAGCTTGGTAACCATTTCATAAGGGGCAACATAATATGCAACAGCTGTCATCGTCAGCATTGAACCAATAAGGAAACGATCGAGATACACCATCAATGGCCCGATCACATTGCTCACCGTCATCCACCCGCCGAAACTCAGCAGGGGCTTGATAGCAGCCTTATCAATAGCGACCTTCGCCCTGAGTTCAGGCACCGTTTTAACGCAGTAATGGTAATAGGCATAGGCACCAACAATGCGGCCGCCGAGCAGAGCAAGAACAATGGCATCCAGCGAGGCTGAAAATGGCAATACCGCCAGCGGCCCTAAAAAAGTCCACAACCCAAGCGGAATGCGAATGATGTTGATAATGGCAAATTTCTGGTACGCCTCCAGAACGCCTCGAAAGCCTGTTGTCGCAATAACAAATGGAATGGACACAGCCAGAATATAAAAAGTATTCAGAGACTCCGGCTGGAGCGCATCGCCAATGTTCAGCCATGAATAAACCATCTGCTCTGCCAGCAAGGCAACGACAACCGCGCCGATCAAGCCTGCGAAACCCATCATCGCCATGGCTGTCCAGATCAGGGAAGGAATGGAGCTGTGATCATCACCCCCAAGTTTTTCTGCCACAAGTTTGGTAAGCGCACGTCCGAGACCAAAATCAAAAATGCTGAAATATCCGATCACCATCCAGGCAATCGTCAGTACACCAAACCGCTCGGTTCCAAGACCATGGACAAGAAATGGCATTGCAAACAGGCCAACAACGAGTGGCAAGACAAGCCCGAGCGTATTCCAGAGGGTATTCTTGGCCAGCAACGATCCTCGAATAGTTTCTTCCCTATTAGCCTTTCCACTATTACTCATTTTCTTTCTACCATCGGTTTTTGAATGGCTCCTGCGCGTTTACTCGCTACCTTCGCGTACGCAGAAGCATCGCGGAAACTTTGAGCATGAGGAAAAGTCAATGCATCCACGGCATGGCTCCCGGACCTGCATGTTCAATGGCCAGGTATCCGACAGCAGCATGCTGATAACGACCTGCCGCATACTCATGACTCACCCGTTCCATGGCTGATTCCAGATTGAGCCTTGCCGCACCCTTTGCCCCTGGGTGCTGGTAGTTGCAGAGGATATACATAAAGCCATTGAGGTTATCCATCACCCTCAGGCCTCCGATCTCCGCGCCTGCCGGCACCGAAAGAAGCCGTATCAGCTCCCCTGAATCAATCTGGTAAGCCCAGAGGAAATTATTCACATGCATACCGCTATCCTCGCCGATAATCAGATAACGGCTGGCAGCAGAGAAGCTGAGATTGTCAGGATTGGCAACGGCTTGGACATCGGCCGTATTTCCGTACTCGTCTGCAGTCAAACGGTCGGAGCCGGTCAGTGCAGCCAGACTTTGCATGGAATCCGCTACCCACTCGCTTTCGATACGATTGCCGTGCTGGTCTTCAGGGTGCTCATCTGAGAGATACATTTCATAGACTGCCCCCGATTTCACCTCGGCAAGCCGGATGTGGCCAATATCGCTGGCCATGCCTGCTGCAACCTTTGACATGGCAAGATAAAGCTTTTTGTCAGCCTTGTTGAAAGCAAGCCCCTCGGATTTGGAAAACTCGGTTGTGGCGCCCAGATAGGCTGCATATCGTCTAGACTCAAGGAATGCTGCTGCCTGCTCCATGCCGGGCTTCAAGCGAAGGTACTCACGTGCATGCCCCTCGCCGGTGCGCACGGTAATAAAACCGATAGCAGGAACCGGGGCCGTATCGAAGATATCCAGAAATGAAATGCCTTTATCGATCAAGTGCCTTATTTCGTTGTCTGTCGCATGACCAAGCCGGATCCACCGCAGGTCTGCCGCCCCGGCCCCGGCATCCGATGTCTGCTCCCAACGGGCGGCATAAAGCGTATTGGCCGAAAGATCACCTTGGGTATCGGCGAGCGCCATGAAAAAGGCGGCAAAAGGTTTGTCATCGGTCATATAGGAGGTTCTGCCATCCGGCATAACCTCAATTTTCTCATGCGAAAATCGCCCCAGACTGTAGTGGCGGACAATGGATTCAGTGCCACTGGCCCCACTCCGGGACTCAAGCATGTGACCATAGTGGTAGGGGGTTGAAACCTGCACGGGATACTCCCGGATATAGTTTCGCATGTACGGGAGGGCTGCGAGCCCTTCCTTCTTTCCCGGCATACCCATGGCCCAGAGGCGCGCATCCGGTTCATTTTCCTCTGCACTCAGCTGGCTGCCCCAGGCGCTGACCGTCAGAACGCACGGCGTCCAGATACCATCCACCTCGCGATAGTTACGTTTGTCGAAACTACGCAGGTTCAGGCGACCGTTTTCAGGATCCTGCTCAAGCCTGCTGATGCCGACAAACATCGGATAATGGCGATAAATGCTGCGGCCTGCCGAATCCATCGATGCATATTCGAAATGGGTCAACATATGAAGGCCGCCCTGCCCATCTGATACAATCGCATTGCCATCCGGCACATCGGAAAGAATTGCCTGGCCACGATCATCCACAAGGGCTTTGCCATCGGCACCGATCAGGCCGCCAAAATATTGCCCGGCCGGGGAGCCAGACGGAATCAATCCATCCGTATAAAACAGGGGCTGATATTTCAGGGGGTATTCCCTCGACTTGCCAGCGTGATCCGTTATCCGGATGCGTGATGTTGTATAGGGAATCGTCCGCTCTACAACCGACAGGTCCGTTGCAGTCGCAGTAAATGAAATCGATTCTCCTGCCTGCGCTTGCGT
>Ga0209919_1000542_pt1 | contig 19229 bp, 17 predicted proteins | sample SalPon2A_C_D2_MG_FD_185721 | JGI IMG/M metagenome (GOLD analysis project Ga0209919, IMG submission 185721) | Soil microbial communities from South San Francisco under conditions of wetland restoration - Salt Pond MetaG R2A_C_D2_MG (SPAdes)... | ecosystem: Environmental > Terrestrial > Soil >... | reverse complement strand
ATTCATATCGTTTCGTGAGACCATAATTATACTTAACCGAAGTATCATTTATAGTATAGATATAGCCTTTACCTCTGGCCTGATCAAGTCCATCAAGGGCTTCCTTAAAGTATGGTTTTAGAGCTAGAGCATGTTCAAATGCATCAATTGCAAGATGAGATTTTCCAAGCCACAATGAAAAATAACCAAACCTAGACCATAGCCTCTGATCATTTGGGTATTTCTCTGTATATTTTTTTAGGATCGGCCAGCCTTTAGCTATCTGGCTATTCTTCGCAAGTATTTCAGAATAGCGTATTATTTCATCAGCAGATGCTTCTTCCATACCAAGATATTGATCATACCAGTCCTCAGCCAGATCCCAATCTCCAAGTCTCTTATAATCTTTACCAATTTCTAGATAATTAATAGCAATTCTAGGATTAATTGCAATTTCTCTTTTATGTCCTTCAATATTATTATATAAAAGTGACTCCCAGGCAGCTGTTGCTCTTCTTAGGTTTGAATTATATTCTGAGTTGTCGGGCTCAAGCTTCAAAGCAGATTTATAATCATAAACTGCATTTTCATAATCTTTTCTTTTTTCATAGCAAATTCCCCTTAGATTAAAGCCAATAGCTTCCTGAGGACGTGCAGTTATAAACCGGTTTAAAAGGTCAATAGCTTCACCATATCTACCATACTGCATCTGCTGAAGACTCTGAGTTTTTAATGCATCAACGTTTGACTGTGCTTTTATTACAGTTACTAATGATATTGTTAGAAAAAGAGCTATTGAAAAGATTAATCTATTTTTCATAGTTCTTATTTTATTGAATTTCTAGTTTGTTTTTAGCCTGAGGTTCTTCGGATAATATTTGTTCAAAAATATCATCAGCATTTTTAACTGTTTCATCAACTTTTATTGTGCATACAGACATATATTTTACAACTTCAAGAAGATATTCCTTATTATGTCTTGGAAGATTTGATTTTATTCTGGCAATTAAACTTGCAATTCCTTTCCTATCTTCTTTAATTAACAACACAATAACTTTATTATTAAGGGTACAAATTTTATCTTTTTTATCAGTTGAAAGTCGTATAGCATTCTGTAGCTGTATTATAGTTAGAAGGCCTTTTTTTTCAGCTAGCGTGTCAAGGTGAAATGACAATATTGTAAAAACCTGCCCTGTACTATTAAACATTGCAATTTGATTATTCAAAATCAATTTAAAATCATTTAGGCTGTAATAGCTGTTGAACGCAGTTGTATCTATTGGAATATCCATATCTGCAAGCGATTTATAGTTGGAAGGAATATTTTCAGACTGCTCCATTTTATTTTCTGCTGCTTTAGTCCTAAGTATGGTATTAGTGGCTACAAAATCAACTGTAATTCCTTTATAAGGTTCTATCTGGTAATTAGATGTAAACGGACCTTCAGTGTGACCTATATTAGGATTAATGGTAATCTCCCCTGTTTTACTCATGCCACTGGAATCTTCATATTTTTTTAGATATATCATTCCTGTAGATAAAGACGCAATTGAATCTACAATGGACTGAGTTGTTGGGGTAGCTGGATCACCTAAAAGGAACAAACTTGTTATTCCTGCTTCCTCTATTTCTTCACAGGTCTTTGAAAATGACTGCTGAAGAAGTCCCAGATCAAGAAAACCGACAAATGGTGTTAATTCATCAAAGACAATTTTATTAGGCTGATATTGTTTAACAACAGTAATGATATCGTTCATGTATTCAACTAAAAAATCATCCGGATTACTTACTTCATATAAATCTGATGGAGGTGCAACCCTTACAACTATAATTTGATTCTGGTTCATATAATTCTGGAGATCAAAATCTATTGATGCAGCTTGTATCATTAAATCTTTTGGCCTCATGCTTGTAAAGTAAAGGCAAATTTCTTTCTGTCTTGCACATTCCATAGTATATTGCAAGCTGAGTAATGTTTTTCCCGATTTGTGCGCGCCTAACAACAAATAAGTACCACCCCTGTAAAAACCGCCCCAAGCGCTATCAACAAGAGGAATCCCAGATTGCAAAAGTTGTATTTTTTTGTCCATAACTCAATCTTAATTTTCTTTTGGTGTAGCGAATTTTATGCCGAAGTTAATTCTTAAGGAAATGATGAAAAATGGAATAATTTGAGCAGTTTTTGGATTAAACAGAGACAAGGAGCGTTTTATATGTCTTATTTTGCAACAAATCTTTGGCAAGGTTTCCTTCATATCTATTTAGAAACAAAGCATTTCCAATAGATATTATAAAAGAAAACATCAAAAAATCCTTCAACTACTTAGTCGCCTTCCTGTTTGAATAAAAACCAAATACAAAAATTGCAGTAGCATTACAGCCAATAGTTGGTTCGTTGGTTATGTAATCATTCATATCGTCATAATATTTTATATCAGGTGTATTAAAATAATTATACTGATAATTAGTTCTTTTTATATCATAATCTTTTAATACATTTTCTGGTGCTGGCCCTGCAGTCAAAGCGCCGGGTAGATATCCATTATTAAAATAAGCTATCTGGGAATGAAGATGTTTTGGAAAGACGGAACCAATGTTATAAATAAAGGAAATTCCCCAGGGATTTCTTCCAAGGACGTAATCTCTTTCATAAACTGCGAGAGAATCAAAATCATTTTTGCGGGTTAATCTTTTATGTAGAATTTCCTGCAATGCAACACCCAGGAAAGAATTTGTTGTCCCCCACGTAAAAGCCATTCCTTCCTTAAAAACTGACTTATTCTTATATGCATTAAATGCCAATAAATTATTTAGGATATATTTACCAAAGCGTGGAATATATTTAGCGATATTATAATCAGCCAAAGAATTTATATTACCCCAGCTCCACCAATAATCTGAGCCTGCACTATCTCCATATATTATTGCATCATCAAGATAACTTTTATTGCGGGTAGTTTTATAAAGCTCAATAGCTCCAAGTGCTAATTTGCCCAGGAATCTGGAATCCTGATAAAATCCGGATTGGCTACTGTCAATGTCGGGTACCTTATTCCGAATTGAATATAAATTTTCAGCAGCATCAAGACATTTTTGGGAAAAATGATCTGCCTTAAATTCCTTTTTCCAAATTCTAGAAGCAAGTGACATAGCAGCAGAAAATATTCCAATTTGGTTTTTTCCAATTCCAATATAACCCGGTCTGTCATATCTGAGAGTATCATTTTCCGGAAGCCTCCAACCAACTTCGTGATCGCGAAGGTCCTGTACCTGGGTTACTAATTTGTATTTGGCATAATTAGCACGGAGCATCCAATCTAATCCAATTTTCGCTTCTTCAAGAATATCCGGGACACCATTATTGTTATCATCAAAACCAAATTTTTTATTATCAAACTCGTACGCAAACATCATCATATACGTGGTATAAGCAGTAGTGGAAAGAAATTTGATATAATCACCAGCATCATGCCATCCACCTGTCAGGTCAACCATCCCGCTTATAGTTGAATCACCTATTACCCTTGATATATCAGACAAGTGGCATGGTGCGTGCAGGATAGGGTTTGTAGGGCCGCATCTTTGCGCTTTGTAGAATAGCATCAATGAATCTACAACAATGTTGTAAATATCATTCCCTATTTTAAATGGAGTTGATCTCCTTCCCCCCGACTCAACAACGTAACTTCCTTCTTCCTTAACTTTTGAAAAATCAAATGAATAGCAGTATTTAAATTTATCGTATTCATAAACAGAATCAATAAATTTCCCCTGGTAAATCTCCCTGCCACTCTTTATGTCCCTGATAACAAAATAAATATTTTCTATTGGGACTTCTGAAAAAGCCACCCCGGTTTTAAGATCGCCGGGCAAAAAGCCAAGCTGGTTAACTCTTATAAATACAGGATCATATTTTGTAGCTTCGCAATTAAAAGTAGTGGAGGCTAGTAATATAATAACAAGTAATTGTACTAAGGAAATCATTTAGTATTTACTTTAATTTAGAACTATAATGTCTATTATACAAAAAGAATAAATTAAAAAATATTTTTTCTGACAATGTTCGGGTAAGGTTTAGTTTCGGGAAGAAATAATTTGGGCTACTTTATTCATAAAGTCTTCTTTATTTATCGGCTTAGGTAAATAATCATCCGCTCCTTGAGATAAAAATTTCCCCTTATCAGTCTTCATAGCATAGGCAGTTACCACTAGTACAGGGAGTTTTTTATCCTGGAAATTATTTCTAATCTCATCAAGAATTATGCTGCCGTTTATTTTACCCGGTAAATTTATATCAAGGATCAACAGATCGTATTCATTTTCATTTAAACATTTTAATCCACTGTCTCCAGTACTGCAAATATCTATTTCATATAATTCTCTTAAATAGACTTTATAAATAAGTTGTGTGTCTATATTATCTTCTATTAAAAGGATTCTTTTTTTTGTTTCAACGGATACTGCATCATTCATAGAAGCACACACAAAATTATTGTTTCAAAAAAGAGAGCTTTAAAAGCTATAATTTACTCAGGATTTTTTAGGAAAATTTGTTCCCATAATTTCATCCCAAAGAGGCGAACTTACACCATATCCTTTTTCCGGATTTTCAAAATGATGCCTGATATGGTGTCTCTTAATAGCAAGCCAGAATTTACTGTGCATATTAAAATGATGGACAGCGTAATGGCTCATATCATATACCAGGTAACCCGCAATAAACCCTACAAAGAACGGAGCAACAATGATATTTCCAAATATTGATTCAAAAAGGAAATAAAATAATAATGCTAACGGAATGCTTACCGAAGGTGGCATTACAAGTCTTTTGGAATCACTGGGATAGTCATGATGGACACCGTGAAATATAAAATGAATTTTTTTACCAAATTTTGATTTCGCGTGAAAATGGAAAATAAAGCGATGTAGAGTATATTCAGTTATAGTCCAAACAAATAGCCCCACAAATATCAGAGAAAAAATAGTATCTGCACCAAGAACATATTCAGCGATTGCTTTATAAAGAAAATATACAATTACAGGTATATAAATAAATAACGGTACTGTAAAATGCACCTTGGATAAAGATTCCAGAAAATCATTTTCAAACATTCTAACTGTTTCATCTTTGTTAGATACAAAATTCTTGGCCATACGTCTCAATCTCCCACTTTATCTTTAATTTGGGGGTAAATTTAACAATAATAGGTTAAATGCAAAAGTCTGATTTAACAAATATTAACTCAATTAAAAGTACACAAATATAACTAGATTATTGCTATTCCAGGTAACTCTTGTTAAAAATTCTTATAATTTCGGCATTATTTAGCTTCTTCTAATAATTCTATAATAACTTTTTCTTTTATAAGAAGAAATGCTATTAACCGATTATCAAAAGCAATTGCAGGAACCGGCCGGACAAATAACATTCCACCATTTCGCTTTATATAATCAATCCCTTTAATAATATCTTCAACCTCATAACAAAAATGTTGTAATGAATTCCCCTTCTCCAGCCATTGAGCAGATGGAGAATTTTCGTCCAAAGGCTGTATTAATTTATAAACCAATCCATCAATTTTCTGATCCTCAACAAATAATAAATGAACTCTTTGCTTCGGGTCATAAATAACTTCCGTAATTTTTCCCATTTTCAATACGTTCACATAGAATTCCGCACTCTTTTCAATATCCTCTACGACAAGTCCTACATGATTAAATTTCATTTCCATTTTATTAATCCAATATATTTTGACTGCTGGTTTAATTTAATCAAATTGTATCTATTTACTATAATAATTTTTGATATAAATTTTATACTAAAAACAATATTGGAATAATCTAAGAATGGAATTCTTTCAGTAATATGAAGCCAATTAATATTTTCAGATTTGTTTGCTTTTTATCTATAGGCAAATAATCAATTATGCTGGGAATGTTTGATTCTTTCTATTTTATCCGATAAAAAGTATATTACAAGGAAACGTTTAGCGTAAATTAACATTCTAATCTATTAACAGCTATTATTTAGATAGCATAATAATTGCAATAATTGGAGTCCCGCCTATGGACGAATTCAAAAGATTAATTGCAGAAGCCCTTGAAGTAAACGAAAGCGAAATTTCAATGGATGCAACACTGGATAGTTTCCCAACATTTGATTCACTGGCGATGGTAATTATTTTGGCAAAAATAGATGAAGATTTTGGTAAGCAACTAAAAGCTGAGGAAATTAGGGAAGCCAAAACTGTAAATGATCTATATCAATTATTGGAGAAAGCATAATGAAGGTCAAACTTTCCGGACTTTCTATTTCAGCTATTGCATCAACTATACCTAAAAACTCGGTAGATTTTTCTGATCTCATCGAAAAATTTGGGGAAACAGAAATTAAAAGGATTACAGTCAGCACGGGAATATCTAAAATAAGAGTTGCTGAAAAAGGTGTTTGTGCATCAGATTTATGTGAAGCAGCAGCTAGATTTCTTTTTGAAAAGCTGGAAGTTGATCCGCAATCATTTGACGGTATTGTCCTGGTTTCACAAACATTTGATCATATTATTCCGTCAACATCTGCTATACTTCAGAATAAACTTGGACTTCCGAAAACAGCAGTTGCATTTGATATCCGTTACGGATGCTCGGCTTATATTTATGCTATTTACCAGGCTTCAGTACTTATTGCTTCAGGCAGTTGTAATAAGGTTTTAGTTCTGGTAGGTGATGTTATCTCGCCTACCGTAAACAAATACGATAAATCATTAAAAATGGTAATGGGTGATGCCGGTAGTGCTACAATTGTTGAAAAAGGGAATGATACTCTGTCATTCAATATTATGACTGATGGTGCAGGATACGACAGATTAATAATCCCGGCCGGAGGATCAAGATATCCGCTCGATGAAAATTCAGGCAAAGAAACAGAAAGAGAAAATGGGAACATTCGTTCAGACGAAAATCTTTATATGGATGGTATGGAAATTATGAACTTTTGTTTAAGAGAAGTTCCTAAAATTGTAGATGAAGTTCTGGAGCTATCAGAATGGAAGAAAGAGGATGTTGGAATTTTTGCAATGCACCAGGCAAACAAATTCATAGTTGATTATATAAGAAAAAAAATGAAAGTACCTACGGAAACTGTGCCCGTTGTTGTAGGTGAAATTGGTAATACCGGACCGGGTACAATCCCTCACCTTTTTTCCGCGCAGCACAAAAGATTAATCTCGGAAAAAAGACTTGCAAAAACGGTAATGTGTGGATTTGGCGTTGGATTTTCCTGGGGCGCTATTACGGCGGATCTTTCTGATACGAAATTTTTCGACCCGGTTGAAGTATGAGTATAAAATTTGGATTTAATAATAAACGATTTGTAGTAACCGGTGCGTCATCAGGTATTGGGAATAAAATTGCAAATGAACTTGCTAAGGCCGGTGCAAATGTTTTTGCAATCGCAAGAAGAGAAAATAAGTTAAAAGAGCTTCAGAAAAAATATCCAGATAACATAGAAATTGCTGCAATTGATGTAACTAATTTTGATGATTTAAAAACTTCACTTGAAAATTATTCTAAACTCGGAGAAATTGATGGTAGCCTCCATGCAGCCGGCATTAATAAATTCACCCCGCTTCGTGTATTTGACTGGAAAGTTGCTGAGCAAATAATTAGAACCAGTTTATATGCTGGAATTGAGCTTGTACGTATCTTAGCCCAAAGAAATGTTACTGCCGATAAAAGCTCTCATATTCTTATATCATCAGTAGCAGCAAATGAAGGACCGATGGGTTTTACTGCTTATTCCGCTGCTAAAAGCGGCCTTTTAGGTGCAATAAGACCGATGGCAATGGAGCTGGCTTCAAAAAATATTCGGGTAAACGCAATAAGTCCTGGATGGATTACAACAGAGATGACTAAGGGAATTGAAAATTATTACCCGGTTGGGATTGATGAAATTATTGCATCTCATCCTCTGGGCATCGGTTCACTTGAGGATGTTTCAAATCTTGCCTTATTTTTATTAAGCGATGAATCAAAATGGATTACAGGAGCAAATATTGTGATCGACGGTGGCTATTCTGTAAAATAAAACTAGAGAGATAAATGAATCCACAAATTGTAGACCTGATAATCCAGATATCAAACGATCTGAACGAACAGTTAAAAAATAAGATAGAAGTTGGAAAAAGAGAAAGTGCTAATTTGTTCGGAGAAAATGGTGTTCTTGATTCACTTGCACTGGTAAATCTTGTTGTACAGGTAGAAAGCGCTGTGGAAGAGAAATTTGGTAAATCGATAATACTAGTTGATGGTGAAAATGGGAACGAGAAGCAGACTAATTTTGCCACTGTTGGCTCTCTTGCTGAATATATTACTAACTTGATTGAATCCTGATTTAATCCCTTTTCTTAAATTAAGGGACAGGAAATATATGCATCCAATATTTTTTAAGCCCAGGTTACGCGATAAATTTACAGACGATCTCGAGAAAATTTTCTTTTTTAACGGGAATCAGAAACGACACTTAGAGCAGATTAACCTTGCTGTAGCAAAATATGGTGATATTAAGCTTTATAATGACAAAGGCTTTGTAAAGTTTAATTTTACAGACCTTACAAGCTTTAAAACAATATTCAGCCTTGATGATGAAAATTCTGAGAAAGCAAATTTACTTGGAGTTTTAATTTATAGACAAGCTCCAATTGATAACATTGAATTGATACACATAGCGGTAGATGAGGCCTGCTCTTTCGGAGGAGAATTTTCAAATGAAGAAGTCTCTTTTAGGATGATTGAAAAAATCCGGCGCGATGCATCGAAGAATAAATTGATTAAAACATTCACACTTCCCTATAAAAAGGCTAAGCTTTCAATAAATCAGAAATTAACAAAGAGTCCGGTTTAATTAATTATTACTTTATTTTTCTTATTAATTATGGATAAAGATAAAATTAAGTTACTCCTTATTTCAACATTTAATATCCAGAACTTTGCAAATTATATCAATAATGATGAAAGCACTCCGGCAATTAGTTCAAAAGTTACTACTTTTGGGCAGGTTATACCCACTTTACTAGATAATAAGATAAAGAAAGATGATTTCGATGGAGCAGTAGTTTGGACGCAACCTGAATTTCTTATCGAATCATTCAATAAACAATTGAACAATGAGAAAATTTTAATTGATGATGTTCTAAACGAGGTTAATGCTTTTGCTGATGCTGTAATTAAGTTTTCAAAAAAAATAAATTACCTCTTTATTCCAACGTGGTCGCTCCCCCCCTATTATCGCGGATACGGGCTGCTTGATTTCAGGAACAACTTAGGAATATCAAATACTCTCTCTAGAATGAATTTAAGATTAGCTGACAAGCTTGAACAATCGAATAATATTTATCTTCTGGATTCAAACAGACTTTTAATTAACGCCGGGAGTGGTGCACAAAACCCGAAACTCTGGTATATGGGTAAAATTCCTTTTAGCAATGACGCTTTTAAGATTGTTAAGGATGAAATTAAATCAGCCATTGATTCAATCAGGGGAAACACTAAAAAATTAATAATCCTGGATCTTGATGACACTCTTTGGGGAGGAATAGTTGGAGATGTTGGATGGGAGAATCTTCAATTAGGTGGTCACGACCATATTGGCGAAGCATTTTCTGATTTTCAAAAAGCGTTGAAATCCTTGACCAAGAAAGGAGTTTTACTAGCAATAGTTAGCAAAAATGAAGAATCAACCGCATTAAATGCGATTAAGAATAATCCCGAGATGGTTTTAAAATCAGATGATTTTGTATCCTACAGAATAAACTGGGATGATAAGGCAAAAAATATAACAGAAATATTACACGAATTAAATCTGGGTGCGCAGTCGGCAGTATTCCTAGACGATAACCCCGTGGAAAGATCAAGAGTGAAGGAAGCATTGCCGGAAATATTTGTTCCGGATCTGCCTGTTAATAAACTTCTTTATAAAAGTTTCCTTCTAAATCTTAAATGCTTTGACACTGCATCTGTTACTAATGAAGATATAAACAGGACAAAATTATATCTTGTAGAAAAACAAAGAGAAAATTTAAAGTCAGATTTTAGTTCAGTCGAAGATTGGCTGAAGTCTCTTAATACGAAAGTAAAAATTGATGAGGTTAATAAAGGGAACTTACAAAGGACGATTCAACTGATTAATAAAACAAATCAGATGAATTTATCTACCAGAAGAATGAACGAAACAGAGCTGCTCAAATGGCTGGATGATGATAACAGAAAGATGTGGGTATTTAATGTATCTGATAAATTTAGTGATTCAGGTCTTACAGGAATCATAAGCCTGGAAATAAAAGACAAGACAGGACAAATAGTTGATTTTATTTTAAGTTGCAGGGTTATGGGAAGAAACATTGAAGAGCTTATGCTTTACAAAATTAGTGAGTACGCAAAAAAATCCGGTGTAGTAGAATTAAAAGCTAAATTTATAGAAACAGCCAGAAACAAACCTTGTTTTGATTTTTGGAAAAGCCGCTCGAAATTTGAATATATTGAAAAAGAAAATATTTTTTTCTTCGATTTGAGAAAAAGTTACAACAAGCCTGAACATATTACTATTATTTAGTAAATCGAGTAATAATTTTAGATTTTTAGACCAACTAAAACAGGATTACAATGGACGATATCGTAAAACAATTAAAATTCAGATTTGCCACCCCGGATGATGTAAATTTTGTAATTGATTGCATAATTGAAGCTGAAAAAAGTGGTACACAAACTATAAATACCTGTAAAATTTTCAATCTTAGTGAACAGGAATGGCGGGATATTTTAAAGAAAATATTACTGGACGACATACCGGATTACGATTTTTGGCTTTCGAATTACTTAATTGCAGAACTTGATGGGAGACCTGTTTGTGCACAGGGAGCTTGGTTTGAAGGCAAAACAGGTACAGCCAGCAGCGTCATAAAAACTTCGATGATGATGGAATATATGCCCAAAGAAAAATTTACTCTTGATTTAAAAACAGCAAAGTTTGTAAAAGCACTCAGTATAAAAAGAGAAAGTGGGAAGGTACAACTGGAACATGCTTACACAGTTCCGGATTTAAGACGGCGCGGAATTCATACTCAAACTGTTTTGGAAATTATGCAAAGAACCTACGACCAGAATCCTTCGGCCACAATGATTCAAACGATATTTTTTAAGGGAAATTGTAATACATATAATGAGTGCATTAAACTGGGCTTTGAACCTGTGTTAGAAAAAGGCGTAGATGACCAGGAGATTTTGAATATTTTCGCCCATAAGAAACGAATAATGATGAATATGAGTCTAGAAACATTTCAGGAGAATTATAATCACTACAGGCTGAATCTTTAATTATAACAGGCTTACTTGGAAAAAATGCGGAGAACTTTTTGAATGCTCGATAGAATACTGAATTCATTTAATAATTTTCCCGATAGAAATGCGTTTTTTATTAAAGACAAATATTTTAAATATTCTGAACTTGCCAAGCTGGTTTCGAATGTTAAAAATGAGCTTGATGAATCTCAAAAAACTTGTAACAGGCTTATCGGCATAACCACTTTTGATGATATTCATACTTATGCTTCTATCCTTGGAATTTTATTTTCAGGAAATGGTTTTGTGCCAATAAACCCTGAATACCCTATAGACAGGAATAAAGCAATATTAGAAAAATCAGAAGTAAAAATTATTTTATCCAGCAATATAAATAATAACGTAAAAAATTTATCAAATATTGCTGATGTTACAGTTATAAGTACTTCTGAATTAAAAGATAGTAATATTCCCTTAACCCTTCCCGATGTTCCAGATTCAGAAAATGCTTACCTGCTGTTTACATCTGGCAGTACAGGCGTTCCTAAAGGTGTCCCGATAAGCAGAGCTAATTTAAAATCATTTGTAGATGCATTTTATTCACTGGGCTATAATTTAACACCCGATGATCGTTGCCTCCAGATGTTTGACCTGACCTTCGATCTCTCTGTAAACTCCTATATTACACCACTTTGCGAGGGCGCTTGTGTATATACCGTGCCCCCAGGAGGAATTAAGTATTCGTATGTTTATAGTTTGCTCGAGGAACAGGAATTAACCTTTGCGCTTATGGTCCCTTCAGTCATTACTTATCTCAGGCCATATTTCAAGGAGATTAAACTTGAAAAATTGCGCTGGTCAATGTTTTGTGGTGAAGCTCTTTACCATGATATAATTTCAGAATGGGCTGAATGCATTCCGAATGCTAAGATACAAAATGTTTACGGACCGACAGAAGCAACAATTTATTGCCTAACATATGACTGGGATTTACAAAACCATAAAAATTTTAATGGCATTGTTTGCATCGGTAAACCGATGAAAAACATGGATGCGATTATAGTTGATGGGAATTACAACAAAGTAAAACAAGGTGAAAAAGGAGAGCTTTGTCTCTCCGGTGGACAATTAACTCCCGGGTATTGGAAAAATCCTGAGAAAAATAAGGAAACATTTTTTACCAAAACAATAAATGGACAAGGCATAAAATTTTACAGGACAGGAGACCTAGCATTCATCAATGAAGATGGCGATTTTATGTTTTGCGGAAGGATTGATCACCAGGTTAAGGTACAGGGTTTTAGAGTTGAATTGAGTGAAATTGAACATTACGCCAGAGAATTCCTAAAGGGCGAAAATGTTGCTGCTGTTGCAGCTCAAAACGTTTCAGGTACTACACAGATACACTTATTTTTAGAAAATTTCCCGGGTGAAGTAACTGAAATTGAAAATTACCTTAAGTCTAAATTGCCGAGGTACATGGTTCCTTCAACGTTTACTAATCTTCCTTCTTTCCCACTCAACGTAAACGGGAAAATTGACCGTAGAGCACTTCTAATTACAATATCAAAACCGGAAAACATTCTTGAAAGAATAAGGTACTCCCATAAAAAATTCCCACTAAATAATTCATTTTTTATCGTCGGAGAATATTTTACTTATCAGGAATTTGCGGAACGAGTTTCTACAATTAGATATTATCTAGAAAATAATTGTGAACCTGGTGAAAAACTTATTGGTGTACTTGCACATAATTTATCTGATATTGATACATACAGCTCTCTCTTCGCGGTATTATATGCTGGTTTTGGATATGTACCAATAAATCCTGCTAATCCTATCTCAAGGAATAAAAAAATAATTAACAGCACAGGTATCAAGACTGTTCTTACGAGTAAGATTGATGATGATATTACAAAATTTTCATCACTGGATAATTTAGAATTGACCGATACGAGAAAACTCTCAAAAGCTAAGATAAACCTTACACCCCCAACAATCAGTGATAACGAAATTGCTTATCTACTGTTCACATCGGGGACAACAGGTGAACCCAAGGGAATACCAATTACACGTGGGAATCTGAATTCATTTATAGATTCTTTTATGAACTTTAACCTAAAGCTTGATGAAAATGACAGATTCCTACAAATGTTTGAGCTTACATTTGATTTCTCCGTATTTTGTTACGTAGCACCTTTGTGTCTTGGTGCTTGCGTTTATACAATACCTATTAGTGGAGTTCGTTATACAAATGTTTATATCTCTCTGGAAGAGAACGAAATTACCTTTGCGTCCCTGGTCCCATCTGTTTTAGCATATTTGAGACCCTATTTTGATGAAATAAAGCTTGAAAAACTTAAATATTCACTATTCTGTGGGGAAGCACTTTATTCCGATATAGCAAAAGAATGGTCGGATTGTATGCTGAACGGTAAAATAATAAACACATATGGGCCTACAGAAACGACAGTTTTTTGTACGTATGTAATTTTTAATAAAGATTTTTCCAATGCAAAAAGTTTCAATGGGAATGTTTCACTCGGTGTTCCTATGAAGAATGTTGATGCAATTATTGTTGATGAAAATCTTAAACTATTAGCAAATGGTGAAAAAGGTGAGCTTTGCCTGTCCGGTAATCAGCTTACGCCCGGTTATTGGAAGGATCCTGAAAGAAATCAACAGACTTTTTTTAAGGTCAAGTACAAAGGAGAAAATAAGACATTTTACAAATCAGGAGACGTGGCATTTTTTGATGATGATAATGATCTTATGTTCTGCGGTAGAAATGACAGCCAGATTAAGATTCAAGGATTCAGAATTGAACTGGGAGAAATTGAATTTTATGTAAGAGAGTTTACTAAATTAAGTAATGTCGCTGCAGTTGCTTTTCAGAATAAAACAGGTACAATGCAAATACATCTATTCCTTGAAAATTATAAGTACGAAATTAGTAAGCTTATGAAATACCTTAAAAATAAGATCCCAAACTATATGCTCCCCTCCTCTGTATCAAACATTCAAAAATTCCCTCTAAATACAAATGGAAAAGTCAACAGAAAAGAACTTGTGAAATCACTTGAAACCAGAGCAAGATAAATGGAAATTAGACGCGCCGATTTAAAAGATATTAAATTTGTACTGAAAGCTATTATAGAATCCGAAAAAAGTGGGACAGAACGATTAAGTTATATCAAAATATTTTCTATCCCGGAAGCTGAAGTAAAAGAAATTATCCGTAATGTATTAAAAGAAAATATTCCCGGCCAACAATATTGCCTTTCAAACTTTCTTATAGCAGAAATTGAAGGTGAATATGCAGGAGCCTGCTGTTCCTGGGTTGAAGGAGAGACTGGTCTTTCAAGTTCTCTTATCAGGGCAAATCTGCTTCTTGATTTTATAGACCACAAATATTTTATAAAAGCAAAATCTCTGCTAAAAATTGCCACTGAAATTGGCTTCCCGCGAAAAACAGGAGCTATACAAATTGAAAATGTTTTTGTAGAAAACAAATTCAGAAGAAAAGGAATCAGCGGGTATTTAATTGAAAAACATATCCACATTCAAAAAGGCAAAGCCTTAATTCCCACAGTGCAAATCATACTTTCAAAAATCAACGAAAATGCCTTAAAAGCTTACATTAAATCAGGTTTCCACATAACTGCAGAGCGAACTTCTGATAAAAAAGAAATATTGGATATACTTCCATCGAACACGAATGTATTGATGGAAAAAAAAATAAAGTAATTCCAAAATTACTCTATGTTAATAGTTGAAATAAAGAAATGGCTGAAGTGGTGCTGACTTTACCTGAATAACAAGCCAGATAACAAGAGCCAATAGAATTGCTTGTCCATAAACAGGGAGATTTGCAATTTTTTCCTGAATTTTCGGTTCCCATAATCTTGGCAGAAAATGTAAAATATATCCTAATAAAATTAAGCTTACAACTTCAGGGTAACCTTTTACAAATTGAAGAAATACTCCTTCCTTGAAAAAACTGAATATTTGGCTAATCATATCTGTTGCTTTCTTCAGATTTTCAGCTCTGAAAAGAATACCAGTAAATGCTAACAAATGAAATGTAAAAAGAACTTTCAGGATTCTATGAAATTTTGTGTCTTTTATTCTAATTTTTTTAAAAAATAAATCTCGGGCCTTTTGCGTAAATATTGAAAAGACGATATATGTACTGTGCAGGAGTCCAAAAACCACGAAAGTCCAGCTTGCACCATGCCAGAGTCCGACAACAAAAAATGTAATAAAAACTGCTAGCGCTGTACCATAAATTCTATAATTCCTGAACTTCATTTGCAGGGGTTTAAATAAATAATCAAGCAACCATGTTGAAAGCGAAATGTGCCACCTTCTCCAATAATCAGCTACACTGGAGGCTTTAAACGGCTGATTGAAGTTTTCCATTAGATTAAAACCAAGCAGCAGCCCTATTCCCAAAGCCATATCTGTATAACCTGAGAAATCACAATAAATTTGTAACGAATAGCCGTAAACTGCCAGTAAATTTTCCACACCAGTAAACCTGAGAGGGCTACCATAAACACGATCTACGAAGTTCAGACCAATATAATCAGCGATAACCACCTTTTTAAATAGACCAGAAATAATCAAAAATAATGCTTTACCTATATCTGCTTTTGTAACAATTATTTCTTCATCAAGCTGAGGCAGGAAATTTGAAGCACGATCAATTGGTCCCTGTAAAATATTAGGGAAGAAGAACATATACAAAGAAAAATCCCTCAGGCTTTTCACAGGTTCATACATTCCCATATATATTTCAATTACATAACTAAGTGCCTTAAAAGTGTAAAATGAAATACCAATAGGGAGGAAAATATCGAGGGGACGAATATTCCCTCTGCTTAAATCATTAATTATTTGAATAAAGAAATTAGTGTATTTGAAATACACCAAAAGGCCCAGATTTATTATCAGCGACAAGACAAAAAGTAATTTTCTTTTCCCATCTGATTTTATTTCGTGAATTAATTTTCCGGAATAAAAATTTAATAGTGCCATTATTACAAGCAATAGAAAGAAATATCCAGCTGCTTTGTAATAAAAGAACAGTGAAAAAAAAATAAGTGTGAAAATCTTTAATTTTTTATTTTTTGCCAGGTAATTATAAATGAACAACAAACCTGCAAACAAAAATAAAAAAAGGCTGGAGCCAAAAAGGAGCGGATCGTGCGGCGTATATTTAAATAGATCAAATAGTTTATTAAAATCTAAACTTGAAAACATTAATCCCTGGACTCCGTATTAATAAATATTTGATTTACTAGAGACATGAATTTCTTTTTAACTAAATAATTTTGAATAAGCCCATCTACCTAGAAAATTACTTTGCTATAATTTAGAATCTATAAGTTGCTGAAGCTCGCCGATGTTTTTAATTTTCAAAATTTCAATTCCTTTAAATTTGAGATTATATTCTTTCTCAACTTCAAGTATAACATTAATATGATTTAATGAATCCCACCCAGGTATCTGGTCCGCAGTAGTTTCATCTTTCATATCGAAATCGTCTAATTCGAGAACGTCTAATATTACTTTTTTTAGTTTATCCGAAATCATAGAATCTCCTGTTTATCTGAATGTTCTGTAAGAAGTAAGAATTGCATCTGCAATCATTTTTCCAATTTTGCTGGCCCCCTGTGCAGTAACGTGAGTATAATCTCTAAGAGCAAGTGGTGGATTTGCATATACCCATTGTTCCATAGAATTCATACCGCCCATTGCTTCAAAAGTATTCCAGAATGCTATTCCTGTTTTTTCTGCAATGTGTTCCTGAGATTTAATTAATAACGGAATTCCCGGATCCGTCACAAATCTTGATCCTCTTTTAATGCTTTTATCTCCTGCACCGAGTAGTAAAAAACTAGTTTGGGGAAACATGCTTTTCAGATGGTTGATGTTTTTAATCATTTCATTCTCATACCAGTTATAATTTTTTGCGATTGGTGAAGCTACATTCCCCCCGAAAGCTAAAATTATAAGTTTATAATTGCAAAGTCTGTCAAAATCTTTTAATGTGTTTTCGGTTAAATCACGGAAAGAGATTCCGCTGTTTCCTCTCCACGGATAATTATCTACATAAACTCCATTCCCATCCTCCAGACTTACTCCAAAAAACTCAGCTTGGTTAGCCATCGTTGTACTCAGCATAAAAGATTTAGAATTTTCGGGCCCTGTAAGAGTCAGTACTTTTACGTCGCTACCCGAAGATAAAGTAGCTGTTTGTTCTGCTTCAGTGTTAAAAGAATATTTAATGCTTGAGCTTTTAGCATTTGTATAAAATATACGTACAGTACTAAATGTTCTTGCATCAGGATAAGCCGAAGTTGTTTTATATTTTACCCAAGCGGGACCATTTGGAACAGAGACAAATCCATTCATTCCTAAAGGCAGATGTTCAGGATTCCCTACTACAACGTTGTACGTGGACCAATTATTTGAAAAAGTCTGGCGGGTTGTTGATCTGAACATTATATCCTGAGAAGTAATAGCGAGCATACCAACGCCGTTGCCACCAAACTGTTTTTGCAATGAATTTCTTACATCAGCAGTGATTAAATCACCTTCAATACCAGAATCTCCGTAGTGAGCAATTCTTATTTTTGTAGTTTTAGAATTTTTGACTGCATTAAAGAAGTAACTCATTTGTGAAACATTACCAGAGATAGGAACATCTCTAATTTGTGGTCCGTTCTGGAAAGATTCTGATGTAGCACCTATTTCTTCATTAAGTGATTTAATTAAATCTTGCAGTAAGTTTAATGATACCGAAGAATAAATAGCTGATTTGTTTATGCCCTGATTTACGACTGTTTTACTACTTAATATTTCTTTAGAAAGGACTATACCAGTTTTTTGTTGAATTGAAGAATAATCCAGAAGTGAATCCGGCTTGATATCCATTAATAAATCTACGGACTTAATATCATATCCCAGAATCTTAAGATCAGACGGCAGGTATGATAGGGCTAGTAACATGATAATTGTAAATACAAATACTAAAACGGGCCTTCTTTTTTCGTGAATCTCTGACATTACCAGATACCTCTGTTTTTCTCTTTTTTAATAATTTATTTCTGATTCCTGAAAAGCTAGCAAATTGTAAATTTTGGAAAATTCAAATAGTATTATCAACTTATAGATATTCTTACAAATTAGGACAATTTTTATACCAGTTCAAAACAAGTAATAATGTTAAAATCTAATGTATTACGTATTTTTATGATAAAATTATTCTATTAAAATATCATTTTAATACGTTTGAATCAAAAATTTGCAAAAGGCAAAACATTACAAGTGATTATGTTTATTAACAAGCAAAAAAGCTACTATGTGTTAGCGTAGTTTTTGGGGAAATTTTGAAAATTATTTCAGAAGGATTAACTTCTTTATCAGGATAAATTCTCCAGCATTAAACTATAAATAGAGGCAGCTCTGGGTAATTTCTGTCCGTAGTGATTGTGCCGTTCCACTTTACTGAATATGTCCCGGCAGACTTCCAATCGTTAATGAGAGTCTCAGCACAGTGATCAAGAATATCATATAAATTTATTGCGACTAATTCAGAGTTAATAATTAAATTTAAAAATCCGTATGATTTCTTAACTTTTTAGTTGATATTATAAACCAAAGTTGCAATATTAAATTTTTGATTCAGATTTAAAGCAAATATTCTATCATTTTATTCAAAGCGGAGGAAGGATGTCGCAAAATGGTGAAAGAGAACAATGGGGAAGTAAAATTGGTCTGATTCTGGCTGTTGCCGGCAACGCTGTTGGATTAGGTAATTTTCTCAGATTCCCGGTTCAGGCTGCTCAAAATGGCGGCGGCGCTTTTATGATCCCTTACTTCATTTTCTTTTTGATTCTCGGTATACCATT
>Ga0209919_1000541_pt1 | contig 19235 bp, 20 predicted proteins | sample SalPon2A_C_D2_MG_FD_185721 | JGI IMG/M metagenome (GOLD analysis project Ga0209919, IMG submission 185721) | Soil microbial communities from South San Francisco under conditions of wetland restoration - Salt Pond MetaG R2A_C_D2_MG (SPAdes)... | ecosystem: Environmental > Terrestrial > Soil >... | reverse complement strand
CATGGACGCGCTCGTCAACGTGCACGTCACCCGCGCGGCATACGTCGGCTTCTAGCCGATATCAAGGAGCAGGACATGCGAAGAATGGTTTTCTCGGCGCTGGCACTCGCGGTCGGACTCGGCGTGGGAGCACAGACGGCCGCGGCGCAGCAGCCGGTGAGCCCGAAGGATCGCGCCGAGATGGAGCGGAAGCTCGCGGATCTCCAGCGACAGATGAACAATCTGAAGCGACAGCTCGGCGACACCGGATCGGGAGAGTCGCGTTTCTTCACGGCGCCGGACGTTCGCGTGTTCACCACCGTGCCCGACGTGGCGTACTCAGTCTTTGGAACCAACCGCGGGCGCATCGGCGTGATCGTGCGTGCCGACTCGGAGCCCGGCACCGACTCGATCGGCGCGGTGGTGCAGGCGGTCACACCGGGCGGGCCGGCCGACGACGCGGGACTCAAGCCCGGCGACGTCATCACCGTCTTCAATGGCACCCGGCTCGTGGGACACGCCGATCAGACACCGGGTGCCGTGCTCATCGACGAAGCGCAGAAGCTCGATCCGGGCGACACCGTGCGCGTTACCTACCGGCGGGACGGCGCCACGAAGACCGCCACGCTCGTCGCGCACGACATCAACGGATTCATGTATCGCTTCGATCCGCGGGTCGCCGACAGCGCGCTGCGGTTCTCGATGCGGGAGTTCGCAAAGCAGCGGGTCATGGACAGCGCGATGACGCGGGCGATGCAACGCAGCCGTGAGGCGCGCGACCGCGCACGCGTCATTCAACTGGATCGCTCCGGTCCGAACATGCTCTTCCGCATCGGCGAGCGGTGGTCCGACATGGAGCTGACCTCGCTTAATCCCCAGCTCGGCAGCTACTTCGGGACGAGCCACGGCCTGCTCGTGGTGCGCGCCCCGCGTGACAGCTCGCTCGAGCTCAAGGGCGGTGACGTGATCCTCAAGATCGGCGATCGCGTTCCCGAGAGTCCGGCGCACGCGATGCGCATCTTCGCCTCATACCAGGCGGGTGAGAAGATCCAGCTCGAGATCCTGCGCCAGAAGAAGCACATGACCATCACGGCGACGGTGCCGGATGGGGATACGGGCATGCTGTGGAAGTCGGAGGATGATGGGCGGCCGTAGGCGGCATAGGCGGGAATAGGCGGGCATGGGCGGGCGCGGTGCCGCGCCGCGCCCGCCCATGCCCGCCTGTGCCCGCCCCTATCTCCCTCCCATCAACATCGCATTCGTCAGCAGCCGCGCCGTCCCCCGCCAGAACGCGCGGAAGAGGGGGTCGTCCGCGAAGAGGACGGCCGTGCCGCGGCCCGAGGACTCGGCCACCGCCCAGACGCTTCCCCGGAGCAGGCGCTCCGTGTTTCCCGGCCACTGCCACCCCGAGAGCCGAAGCGAATCGCCCACGAAGACCACCGCGTTCTCGCCGTGCTTGGACGGCATGAGGAACGCGTCACCGGAGACCGGGACGGCGAACGTCGTTCCCGTGTAGCCCATGGTGAGCCAGCTCGTGGTGTCGAGTGTCGCGCGGAAGATGGCGCCCGGCAGGGGTACCACGGCGTTCGTATCCGCGGCGGGTGACGCGATGGGTGGCGAGCGATCCGGCCCGCTCGGGAGGGAGTCGCCCCCGTGCGCGGTATCGCCGAGGGCGCGCACGGTAGTGAGATCCACGTCGGAGCGCGCGAGGAAGAGCGCGGCACTCGCATACGCGACCACGGTGCCACCGTCTTTGACCCACGCTTTGAGCCGCGCGATCCCACCCTTCCCCAGCTCGTCCGCGATGCGGCCCGGTGAGCCGTCGGGAATCACGAACACGTTGTAGTCGCTCATGGTACGCATCCCGGCGATCCGGCCGAGCGCCACGGGCACGAATGGCGCGTGGAGCTCGCGGTCCAGGAAATACCAGAGCGCGCCGTAGCTCGTCTGAGAGATGCCGGGACCCGCCGCGACGAGGATGTGCGGCGCGTGCAGCGCCTGAACGCTCTCGGAACCGATCCCCACCCATCCCGAATCGGGGAAGGCCGATTGAATCGCGGTGACCTCGACGCCGGACTCCTTGGCGAGGGTCGCGATGCGCTCGTCGAGCGACCCGGGGTTCCGTACCGTGCGCACCACGAAGGTGCCCCGCGGATACGATTTGCCGTCGGCACGCAGCGGTTCGGTGCTCACGTCCACCGCAAACCCCTCATCGAGCAGACCGACCGCGAGGCGTGCCGCCCCTTCGCGGTCGTTCGGGAAAACGTAGGCCGAGCGTGCGCGGCCCGACACACCGCCGGCGGGCTCGAGTGTCCGAGTCGGATGCGCGGGATCGGTGAGTGCGAGCGTATCGCCGGTGACCGGCGTCAGGTCTTCGGTCCATGCTGCGTCGAGGCCGAACGTGTAAGGGAGCGACCAGGCGGTGACGTCGTAGAAGTCGTAGCCCTCGGATCCCTCGCCGCTGCGGCGCTGGTTGCGGCGGTACTTCGCGAGCTCCCGTTCGGCGAAGGCGCGGGGCTCCGCCGGGTCGGGTTCGAGAAGCGCACGTGCCATCCGCCCGTGCGGCTGTGCGAGATCCACGACGATGGCACCCGCGGGGAAGGTCCGGCGCGTGCCGCGTGCGTTGCGCGTGTAGTAGTCGTGCGCGGCCCCCGCGGTGTACGGCTCGGTGAGGCGAACCACCGTGACATCGTGGCCCAACAGCGAGGCCTCGAGGCGCGCCGCCTCGGTGGGATCGCGGTCGGGGAGGATCACGATCCGCTTCATCGTGGCCGCGCGTCCATCCGTCACCGCGGTGCGGAAGAAGTCGGCGTAATCCGTGAGCCGGGCCGCGGCGTGTTGCGCCGCCGTGGCGGCGGTTGCGAGCGAGGCGACGTAATGGTGCGCGATACCGTCGGCGAAGGTGATGTCGGTGCCGTCGGCGTGCCGGATCCGGTACTCGGGGCCGCCATCGCTTTCGTAGGTCATCCCGGTCGCGCCGTCGAGCGTCGGGCCCACGTCGAAGTAGCCCACGTAGTACCCGTCGAAGACGTCGCGCGTGTAGTACTGCCACCCGTGCGCATCGAAGGCCGCGGCGTTTCCCTCGCCGAAGATTTCGATCCAGTGCTTGGACGCCGCCGGGATGTTGGCGTTCACCGGCTCCGCGAACGGCGGGAAGTAGAACTGCTCGGTGGTGCTGTGGTGATCGGCGTACACCTGCGGATGCCAGCGGCGGATGATCCCGAGAATGGCGCGGACCGGCGCCTGCGATTGCGCGATGAGATCCCGGTTCATGTCGAACCGATAGTGGCTGTAGCGCCCGACGATCCCCCAGGGCTCGCGCGTCTCGTACGCGGCCGGCTCGTCCGTGCCGACGGCGAGCGAGTTGTACCACACCGCGAACCGCTCGTGTCCGTCGGGGTTCTCCGACGGGATGAGGATCACGAGATCGTGGTCGAGGATATCCTTCGTGGTGGGCTCGTTCGACGCGATGAGCTGGTAGGCCACCCACATGGACGCCTCGAAGCCGGCGGGCTCGTCGCCGTGGACCGTGTAGGCGAGCATCACCACCACGGGCGTGCGTGCGGCGATCGCGGCGGCGGAGTCGGGGCTCGTGTGCGCCGGATCCGCGAGCCGCGCGAGATCGTGGCGGATCGTGTCCAGCCGCGCGATGTTGGCGGGCGACGAGATGAGGATCGCGCGCATGAGGCGGCCCTCTTCGGTCACGCCGATCGACTCGGCGACGGCCCGTCCGCCGGACGCCGCGAGGAGGCGGTCGAACACCTCCTGCTGCTGGGCGTACTGGGTCTGATGCTCGCCCGCCGCGTAGCCGAGGATGGCGTCGGGACGCGGAACGTCGGCCCGGTAGGGGCCGCGCGCGAAGAAATCGAACCGCGCGTGCTGCGCGAGGGCGGGTGCCGGGGCCGCGAGAACCGCGGCCAGCGTCACGAGGAGCAGCGAGATGGGAACACGACGCGACATGGGCGGGTTGGGTTGAAGACGATGCGAAGGTATCGCGTGAACCGTAGCGGCGGAAGCGCCGGCCGTGTATCGTGGCGGGCGTGACGATCGCCCTGACCGCCGCCGGCGGACTCGCCGAGGCCCTGCAACACCGACACGTGGTCGCGATCGCGACCCTGTTCGGGGCGGGTGTGGTCTCGAGTCTCCTGCCGTGCATCTGGCCGATGATCCCGATCACGGTCGGGGTCATCACGGGAAGCTCCGTAGGCACGCCGTCCCGGCGGCGCACGGTCATGCTGACGCTCACATACGTGGTCGGTCTCGCGCTCGTCTATGCGAGTCTGGGGCTGCTGGCGGGTCTCTCGGGGACGCTGTTCGGGACGGTCAGCGCGAATCGCTGGGCGCAGCTCGCGATCGGCAATCTGTTGCTGCTCTTCGGGCTCGCGATGCTGGGCGTGATTCCCGTCTCGGCACCGAAGCGTCTGATGCAATGGGCGGGTGCCCGCGAGGGCGGCTCGTATCCCAGCGTCTTCGTGCTCGGCGCCACGTCGGGGATCGTCGCGGCGCCGTGCGGCGCCCCGGCGTTCGCGGTGGTGCTCACCTGGGTTGCCACCACGCAGAGCGCCATCTGGGGATTCATCTACCTCTTCGTCTTCGCGCTCGGGATGAGTACCGTGCTCGCGATCGTCGGAATCTTCTCGGGCGCGCTCGCGGCACTGCCACGCTCCGGCACGTGGATGATATGGGTGAAACGGCTCGCCGGCGCGATCATCTTGGCGATGGCGGAGTATTACTTCATACAAGCTGGAAAGGTGTGGTAATGCTCCGACGTACCGTGACAGGTCTCGCCATCGGCACGCTGCTCGCCGCAGCGCCGGCGATGCTCACCGCGCAGACCGATCAGGTCGGGATGCCGGTGGGCACCGTCGCAAAGCCGGTGACCATTCAGAACCTGAACGGCGAGCCCGTGGATCTCTCGCAGTACATCGGGAAACGGCCCGTGCTCCTGGAGTTCTGGGCCACCTGGTGCCCGCTCTGTAAGGCGCTTGAGCCCAAGCTCGAACAGGCGCACGCGCGCTTCGGCGCGCAGGTGCAGTTTCTCGCGGTGAGCGTGGGCGTGAACGAGTCGCCGCGGTCCATCAAGCGCCATCTCCAGCATGACTCACTGCCCTATCCCGTGCTCTGGGACGGTAACGGCAAAGCGACGCGGGCGTTCATGGCGCCCACGACGTCCTACATCGTGATTCTCGACGGTACGGGGAAGGTGGTCTACACCGGCGTCGGCGAGGACCAGGACGTGACCCCGATCCTCGCCAAACTCACCAAAACCGCCGGCTAGTTGGCCGTCGTGTCCGGCCGTGGCGCGATCGAGTCGAGCGCCGCGCCCAGGTTGGCATACGCCGTCGGATCGATCTCCCGGAACGGCACCTCGCGATAGACGATCTTCCCGTTCGGACCCACCACGAAGAGATTCCGCACGTCCAGGCTGTACTTCGGATTGTAGGCGCCGTATTCCTGGCCGACCACCGAGCCCGTGTCGCTCGCGAAGAGAAACGGGAACTCGGCGTCGTGTGCCCACGCCGCGAGGGTGTCCACCGGATCCACGCTGATGGCGAGGAGCACGATCCCGCGCCCGCCGTGAAAGAGCTTTGCGTACTGATCACGGTACGCATCCATTTGGATCGTTCAGCCCTTGGTCCGCGCCTTGTAGAAAAACGCGATCACGACGGTCTTGCCGCGAAAATCATGCAGATGAATTGGGTTGCGGAGCACGCCGAAGCGCGTGGCGCCGGGAAGCGTGAAATCGGGCGCCATCGTACCGACCGCGAGCGGCGGATGGCTCTGTGGCGTCCCCTGTGCCTCCGCCGCGGGTGCCGCGACGAGCAGGACGCCGAGGGCGGCGAGCGTCCCAACGAGCTTGCGCATGTGCCAACCTCCAGGAGTGGTGGCTGTCAGAAATGTATGGTACGGACGCCGAGGAGCCAGGGTTCCCGCGGGTCGGGCGAATTGCGCACGGGCGTGCGAGACGACATCGTTGGGACCGGCCATCTTCCAGGAGCTCGCTCCATGACCGCTCAGCTCTACAATTGGGGACAGCTCGTCGGGCGCATCCTCTTCTCGGCGATCTTCATCCGCAGCGGATATCGGCATCTGACCAAGACGAAAGACATGGCCGCGTACGCGGCGATGAAGCACGTACCCGCACCGGCGGCAGCGGTGGTCGTGAGCGGGGTAATGCTCCTGTTGGGTGGGCTATCCATTCTGCTCGGCTGGCACAGATTCATCGGGGCGGGCTTGCTGGTCATCTTCCTCGTGCTTGCCGCGTTCCTCGTGCACAACCCGTGGCGGGAGACGGATCCCCAGGTCCGGGCCAACGAGAGCTCGCATTTTTGGAAGGACATCGCGCTCGCCGGCGCGGCACTCCTGATTGCCTACTACGCGGGTCTCTACTGGCCGATGAGCATCGGCCACTGAGCATGGCGGGCGGACCCGAGTCAAGGCTCGGGTCCGCGCTTTGGCAGCCGTCCCGCCTGCTGCAAGGCACGTCGCAGGAGGTACTCGACCTGCCCGTTCACGCTGCGGAGCTCGTCCTTGGCCCACCGTTCGAGCGCTTCGTGGACCTTGGGGTCGATCCGGATCAGGAAGGCTTTGCGTTCCGCCACGATGCACTACTGATAGAGTGATCCGGTGTTGAGCACCGGCTGCGCCGCGCGTTCGGCGCAGAGCACCACGAGCAGATTGCTCACCATCGTGGCCTTGCGCTCCTCGTCGAGCGTCACGATCGACTGCTTCGAGAGCATGTCGAGCGCCATCTCCACCATCCCCACCGCGCCCTCGACGATCTTCTGACGCGCCGCGATCACGGCGCTCGCCTGCTGGCGCTGGAGCATCGCGCCCGCGATTTCGGGGGCATAGGCGAGGTGGCTGATCCGCGCCTCGATCACGTCCACGCCTGCCTTGGCGAGCCGCTCCTGGATCTCGTGCTGCAGACGCTCGGCGATCTCGGCGGTGTTGCCGGTGAGCGAGATCTGCCCGGGCTCGTGGGCGTCGTAGGGATAGTTGGTCGCGAGACTGCGCACGGCCGATTCGCTCTGGACGTGGACGTAGTTCTCGAAGTCGTCCACCTCGAACAGCGCTTCGGCGGTGTCCACGACCTTCCAGACCACCACCGCGGCGATCTCGATCGGGTTCGAGTTCAGGTCGTTCACCTTGAGCTTTCCGGTCTCGAAGTTCCGCACGCGGCGCGAGACCTTCCGCTTCTGGTAAAACGGATTGGCCCAGCGGAGCCCCTGGTCGTGCACCGTCCCGACGTAGTGCCCGAAGAGCTGCAGCACCTTCGACTCGTTCGGATTCACGATGAACAGACCCAGCAGGCCGAAGAACGCCACGATCGCGACCAGAATCCACAGCACGAGGCTCGCCACCACGGCGTGCTGCGCCGCCATCACGATGCGCCAGACGGCGAGCGCCTCGAGCGCGAGAAAGACGACCAGCATCACGAGGCCCGACGGGGCCTTCCGCTCGATCTCCTTGAACACCTCTCCACCCCTCGCAAATGACATCTATATGATATCATATAGCAATCTGTTGTGGCAAGGGGTGGCGCTATTGTACGATATATCGTAGGATATATCGTACGATATTTCGTGGCACGGAACGGGCGCAATACTGGAGGGAGCAATGTCGGAGAAGTCGCAGGGTTGGGGGCCGTTCGGCTGGCCCTTCGCGGAGTTCGGCCGCCGTGGCTGGGGCGGCCGCGGACGTCGCCACTGGTTCGAGTCCGGTGAGATGAAGTACGTGATCCTCAAGCTGCTCAAGGATCGGCCCATGCACGGGTACGAGGTGATGAAGGAGCTCGAGGAGCGGACGCACGGCTGCTACAAGCCGTCGCCGGGCACGGTCTATCCCACGCTGCAGTGGCTGGAGGACGAGGGCCACGTCGTCGCGCGCGAGGTGGAGGGCAAGAAGGTCTACGAGATCACCGACCAGGGCCGTGCATTCCTGGACGAGCATCGCACGCGCGTCGAGGAGATCTTCGAGCGGATGAGCGAGACCATCGACCGCATCGTCGAGGAGCCGATGCCGGAGGTGAGCAAGGCCATCGGACGGATCGTCGCGCGCGCCTACACGGCGGCGTGGCGCCACGGCCGCGATCCCGAACGCGCCAAGCGGATCCGCGAGATCCTGGAGCGCGCGGCGACGGAGCTCGACGAGCTGGCGGGTTCGGGAGCGGGCGCCGGTACCTGAGCGCGCTAGGCGCGCTTCGCGCCGGTGATGGTAATCGGCTCGAGCGGCACGTCGTCGTGCCCGCCTCGGCTCGCGGTCTTCACCCCGACGATCTTGTCCACCACGTCCATCCCGTCGGTCACCCGTCCGAAGACGGCGTAGCCGAAGTCCCGCTCGCCATGATCGAGGAAGGCGTTGTTGGCGACGTTGATGAAGAACTGTGCGGTGGCGCTGTGCGGCTGGCTCGTGCGTGCCATCGCCAGCGTCCCGCGCTCGTTCTTGAGTCCGTTGTCCGCCTCGTTCTTGATCGGCTCGTGTGTCTTCTTGGTGTCGAGGGTCTCCGTGAGTCCGCCGCCCTGGACCATGAACCCGGGAATGACACGATGGAACACGGTGCCGACGAAGAATCCCTCGTCGACGTACCGCAGAAAATTGGCGGTCGTGATCGGCGCTTCCTTCTCGAAAAGCTCGATCGTGATATCGCCGTGCGTCGTGGACAGCACCACCATGAAATGCTCCTCTCGCTGCTCGCCGGTTCCGCCCCGCCTGCGGGGCATCGGATGGACGAAGAGTAATCAGTGGGAGGCGGGCACGCCTTCCTAGCGCAGGCCGATGGCGTTCGCCGCCGCGATCGCGATGATGCCGAGCAGAATCAGCCCGCCCCACATCGGTACCGCGAACCGGAGCCACCGGTCATACTTCACGCCGGCCGCCACGAGCACGGCCATGAGCGCGCCGTTGGTGGGCGTGAGCAGCTCGCACAGGCCCGCGCCGTATTGATAGGCGAGCACCGTGATCTGGCGGCTCAACCCCAGGAGATCGGAGAGCGGCACGAGCACGGGCATCGTGAGCACCGCCTGCCCGCTCACGCTCGGCACGGGAACGTGGACGAGCGTCTGCACCCCGAGCATGCCCACCGCCGCGAGGGCCACCGGAAGATGTGCGATGGGCGTGAAGAGCCCGTGGACGATCGTGTCCACGATCTGTCCCTGCGCGAGGACCACGTAGATCGCGCGCGCAAAGCCGATGAGCATCGCGGCGTAGGCCATCGAGCGAAACCCCTCGGCGAACCCCGCGGCGGTCCCGCTCACGCGGAGTCCGCCGATCAGGCCCGCGGCGATGCCCATGAGCAGGAAGAGCGCTGTGAGCTGATCGAAGTCCCAGCCCCACCGGAGAATGCCCAGCACGAGAAAGACGAACGCCGCGACCACGACGCCGAGCACGATGACCTGGCGGCCGCCGGAGGCTTCGGTGGCCGGCGCGTCCTCGCTGGTCGGCACGATCCGGTGACGTTGGGCGTGACGCACGGTGCCGAAGATCCAGAACCCGACGGCGACGATCAGGAATGCCGTCCGAAATTGCGCGCCCGACAAGAGGGGGAGCCCGGCCAATTTCTGGGCGATCTGCACCTGGAAGGGATCGATCGGGCTGAAGGCGGCGCCCACCGACGCCGCGCCGATGCTCATCGCCACGGCCGTGAGTGCGTCGAACCCCGCGCGGCGCGTGAGGATGATCAGCACCGGCACGAGCGCGATGATCTCCTCCTGCATGTTCTCGAGCGCACCCGCGGTGGCGAACGCCAGACACGAGGCCGGGATGACGAGCTCGGGATGGTCTCGACAGGCCGAGACGAGCATGTCCACCCCGCGGCGGAGCGCGCCCGTGCGATCCACGACGGTGAACGCCGCGCCCGCGAGAAAGACGAGGAAGATGACCGAGGCCGCGTCCTCGGCGCCCTTCGGGATCGCGACGAGCGTCTGGAAGGGGCCGACCGGCGTGCGCGCGACGTGGTGATAGGTGCCCGCGACCACCACCTCGCGTCCGGTCGCGGGATCGGCACGACGCTCGTATCGTCCGGCCGGCAGGACGTAGCTCAGGATGGCGCCGAGCAGGACGCAGCCGGTGAGGAGGGCGAGGGGATCGGGGAACTCGAAGCGTCGCATCGTCACTCCACGAGCACCGGCTCGCGTTCCAGGTGAATGCCGAAGCGTTCGGCGACGGCCTGCTCGATCTCCGCGGCGAGCGCGAGCAACTCGGCGGTGCTGCCGCCCGCGTTCACCAGCGCGAGCGCGTGATGGCTGGAGATCCCAACGCCGCCACGGCGCAGTCCCTTGTGAAATCCCGCGTGCTCGACGAGCCAGGCCGCCGGGAGCTTCACGCCACCCGGCGCGGGATAGGAGGGAATTCCCGTGCCGCCCGCCGCGAGATCCGCCGCCTGGAGCCGCTCGTATTCCCCGCGCGGGATCACCGGATTGAGAAAGAACGATCCGGCCGAGCGCGCGTTCGGATCCGCGGGGTCGAGCACCATGGACTTCTTGCGGCGGAGCGCGAGCACGGTGGCCCGCACGCGGCGCACCGCCTCGGCGGGTGGCACGGTATCCAGGGATCGCCCTGACTCGGCGAGCACGCGTGCGAGCTCGGGATAGCGCACCGTGGGCCGGGTGTCGGAAAGCAACCGCAAGGTGACCTCGAGGATCACGTACCGGTCACGATCGCCACGTTTGAACCGGCTCGTGCGATACCCGAACCGACAGTCGGCCGGGCCGAAGACCATCTCGCGGCCCGACATGCGGTCGAGGCATTTCACGCGCACGAGGGTCTGCGCGATCTCCTGGCCGTACGCGCCGACGTTCTGCATCGGCGTCGCCCCCACGAGGCCCGGGATGCCGGCGAGACATTCGATGCCCGTGAGCCCGCGTCCGACCACCTCGCGCACGAGCGCGTCCCACTCGACGCCCGCGCCCGCGGTCACGGTCGCGGCGCCGCGTTCCTCGTCGAACGCGAGGCCGTCAAGTGCGACACGCATGACGAGGCCCGGAAAGCCCGCGTCGGCGAAGATCGTGTTGCTCCCGCCGCCCAACACCTGGACGGGGAGCGTCTTCTCGGCGGCCGTGTCGAGCGCGTGGCGGATCGCGTCCACCGAGAGGCACTCGGTGAAGTACCGCGCCGCCCCACCCAAGCCGAGCGTGGTGTATGGCGCGAGCGGCACGTTCTCGCGGATCGGGTTCAGGTCCAGCCCTCGCGGGTCCGGAGCGCCGTGATCTGCGCGGTGTGATGCTTCCCGTGCCAGGCGTACAGCGCGAGCATCTGGTCGAGCGTCATCACGCCGTTCTCGGGATGCCGGAGCGTCCGGTGGAAGTGACTCGCGTCCATCGTGCGGAGCATCGCAACCCACCGGGCATGCAGGCTATCGAGCAGATCGAGCGACATCGCGACCGGGGCGGTCCGCGCCTCCGGCAGCTCGGCCCACAGCGCTTCCTCGTACGCGCAGATGAGCGGCGCATCCTCGGTGAGCGCGAGCTTGAAGCGCACGTACGAGTTCAGATGGCTGTCCGGGAGATGGTGCACCACCTGCCGCACCGTCCACCCGCCCTTGCGGTACGGTGTGCCCAGTTGCTCGTCGTTGAGCCCCGACACCGCGCGCCGGAGCGCGCTCGGCGCCGCCGCGATGTCGGCGATGAGCGGCGGACGCTCGGCATCGCTCAGCGTGTCGGGACGCTGATATCGGCCGATCGGGTACCGGAGGTCGTCGGTGGTCATGCGCTCACTTCCCGGCCGCATCGGTCACGGGGTGAAATTCGAGGTCCTGATAGTCGTAACTGAAATCCGCGAGCGGCGAGACCGCCTGCATGGTCATCGTGGCGATCGAGCCGTCGGGGTTGAGCGCGAAGGTGACATACGCGTTCGGAATCGTCGCCGTCCGCCAGTGGGTCTTGAACGTGTCGTACTGCCAGTGCTCGAGCGGGCCGGTGAAGTCCGGTGAGTGGCTGAAGCTCAGCACGAGCGTACCGTTCACGAGCGCGATGGTCGCGTCGCCGTACATCTTGTCGCGGTAGCGCCCGGCGTACTTCTGGAGGGGAAGCGAGGGGCCGCTCGCCGAATCGCGCGACGTGGAGGCGTTCGCCTCCACCTGTGCGGCGCGCTCGTGTGCCTTCTGCTGCAGGGCGGCGAACCCGCCGATCCAGTCGGTCGGTGTGAAGCCCAGGTAGCCATCCGCGATGTGGAGGGCGACCGCGTCGAACGCGGGCGACTCACCGTTGGTGAGCACCACGATCCCGAGCTTCTGGGCGGGGAAGAGCATCACGCGCGAGGTCATGCCCGCGAGCCCGCCCGTGTGCGTCACCATCTTGTGGCCGCGATAGTCGTACAGGAACCAGCCGAGGCCGTACTCCGCAAAGTCCATGTGATATGCCGGGAGCTCGGGCGGGGCGTTGCCGATGGGGAGAATGGTATTCCCCGACCACATGTCACGCGTGCGGGCCGCGCTCCAGAGCCGATGCTCGCCCACGCGGCCGGAGTCGAGCTGGACGATCATCCACTTGGCCATGTCGTTGACGCTCGCCACGATCGCGCCGGCCGGCGCGATGCTGCTCACGGTGTCGCGCGGCACGACCTGGAGCGTGCCGTGCACGACGCCGTGCGGCGACGCGAGATCGGCGCCCGCGGGCACCGCGGTGATGTCGGTGGTGGCCCCCGTCATGTCGAGCGGCCGGAGGATGTGTGCGGTCACGTACTGGGACCAGCTCGAATCGGTGATCGCGCGAATCACCTCGCCCGCCGCGGCGTAGAGGACGTTGTCGTAGGCGAACTTGCTCCGGAAGCTCGACGCGACGCGTGCATAGCGGATCCGGTGCAGCACCTGGTCCCGCGTGTACGTGGATCCCAGCCAGAGGAGATCGCCGGCGCCGAGTCCGAGTCCGCTCCGGTGGGTGACGAGGTCGCGGACGGTGAGCTCCCGGGTGACGTAGGGATCGGAGAGCTGGAACCACGGGAGATACTCGGTGACCTTGTCGTCCCAGTGGAGCCGGCCCTGATCCACCAGCATCGCGAGCGACGCGGTGGTGAACGCTTTGGAGTTGGACGCGATCTGGAACAGCGTATTCGCGTCCGCCGGCGTGGGCTCACCGAGCGTGCGTACGCCGTAGCCCTGGGCGAGCACCACTTTGCCGTCCTTCACCACGGCGACGCCCATCCCCGGGACCTGAAACGTCTTGAGCGTCCGCGCCACCCAGGCCGTCATGTCGCGTGGGAGGCCCTGGGCCGACAAGGTGGACGCGGCAAACGAGGCGGACAGGACGGCCAGCGCGGCCGCGGTGCGAGCTGAGCGGGCGAGTCGCATCGGCTACCTCACGGTGAGATCGGCGGTGGCGAGAAACTGCGGCGCACGGCGCGGTTTCGCGGCCTGCTCGTACGCGTACGCCAAACGGATCAGCGTGGCCTCGCTGTAGGCACCGCCGATGAACGAAATATTGACCGGGAGCCCGAAGTCGTAGCCCGCCGGGACGCCGACGCTCGTGTAGCCCGCGACGGCCGCCGGCGTGGAGCTTCCGCCCAGGAAATGATCGCCGTTCACGAGATCGGTCATCCAGGGCGGGTTCCCCGTGGGCGCGACGAGCGCGTCGAGCTTGTGCTTCTGCATCACGGCGTCGATTCCCTCGGTGCGCGCCAGCCGATGGTTGTTCGCCAGCGCCTTCACGTACTCGGGATCGGTGAGCGCCCCGCGCTTCTCGGAGCGCAAAAACTCTTCCTGACCGAAGTACGGCATCTCCTCCAGCTTGTGCGCCTCGTTGAAGGCGATCAGATCGGCGAGCGTCTTGAGCTTCGTGGCTGAGCCGAGGCCCCGGAGATAGGCCGCGATGTCGTGCTTGAAGTCGTACTGAAGCACGATGCTCTCGGTGTGGTCGTACTCGCCGACGTGCGGAATGTCCGCGGGATCCACGATCACGGCACCGAGGCCGCGCATGACGTCGATGGCCGCTTCGACGATGCGGTCGGTGGCGGCGTGGTACCCGAAGAAGTTCTTCCGCGCGACGCCGATACGGGCGCCCTTCAACCCGTTCGGATCGAGGAACTTGGTGTAGTCGGCGGCGACGTGGCCCGTGCTCTGCGCGGTGAACGGATCGTCGGGATCGACGCCCGTGAGCACGCTCAGCAACGTCGCGGCATCCGCCACGCATCGCGCCATCGGGCCCGCGGTGTCCTGGTTGTGCGAGATCGGCACTACGCCGCCCCGACTCACGAGGCCCACGGTCGGCTTGATGCCCACCACGGAATTGGCCGACGATGGACAGACGATCGAGCCGTCGGTCTCGGTCCCGATGCCGACGGCGGCGAAGTTCGCGCTGATCCCCGCGCCCGTGCCGGAGCTCGAGCCGCAGGGATTGCGATCGAGGGCATAGGGATTCTTGCACTGGCCGCCGCGACCGCTCCAGCCGCTCGAGGAGTGCGTTGAGCGGAAATTGGCCCACTCGCTCAGGTTGGCCTTGCCGAGGATGATGGCGCCCGCCGCGCGCATGCGCTGGACGATGAAGGCGTCCTTGGACGGCTTGGCGCCCACCAACGCGAGCGATCCCGCCGTGGTTTCCATCTTGTCCGCGGTGCCGACGTTGTCCTTGATGAGCACGGGAATCCCGTGCATCGGACCGCGCGGGCCCTTGGCCTTCCGCTCGGCGTCGAGCTGATCGGCGATCGCGAGGGCGTCCGGATTGGTTTCGATGACGGCGTGGAGCTCGGGGCCGCTTCGGTCCATCGATTCGATGCGCTGGAGATACGCCTCGCAGATCGAGCGCGCGGTCCACTTGCCCGACTGCATGCCCTGCTGCAGCTCCGCGATCGTGATCTCTTCGAGCTCGAAGGCGGGAGACGGGAGACGGGAGACGGGAGACGGAGAGGCGTCTCCCGGCGCACGTCCACCGGGAAGACGTATGCCCGCAGCCGCGGCGAGACCGCCAACCGCACCCGCTTCGAGAAACTCCCGCCGGCTCACGCCGTGAGATTCGGACGGACGATCGTGCCGGCGATCGGTCATGGTGCGCTCCTCGTGGAGGTTGCGGCGGCTTCGATCAACGTCTTGAGCGCCGGGATCACGGCGATGTGGACCAGGCCGATCGGTCCCGACGCGCGCGTGAGCAGGTCCTCGCGTGCCTCGCGCCATCCCGGCGGCGGGGTGACGCCGTGCGCCAGGTACGTGATGGCTTCGATCCCCGCTTGGCCCAGATCGGAGAGCGTCTGCGCCACGGGAATCGCGTCGTCCGCGAGGGGCGACTGCGCCGCGATCGCGTCGATCTGTGCCGGGAGGTCGCGCCAGGCGGTGAACGCGGCGACGAGCTTGCCGCGATACGCCGCGTAGTCCGGTTTGTCCGCGACGAGGGAATCCACCATCCGCTGATAGGCGCGGCGCGCGGGGACGTCGGGAACGGCGGCATCGACGAGCCGGACGAGCGGGGTGAGCTGGGTGGTCTTCTGGAGGGCGGAACGACGGCCGAAGGAGACCGGCTCGACGACGTCGGTGATTTCCTGGAGCGGCGCGATCTTCGCATGGCCCGCAATCGTGCGGAGCAGGCGGTCGGTGCTCGATTGCTGGTCGAGTCCGAGCTCCGACAGCTCACGGTTCACCGCCGCGAGCCGGCGGTACATGTCGTCGACGTCCGTGATGCTGCGCGGCGACCAGAACCGTTCGGCGATCGCGGCGAGCCGGGGCCAGATGCGCGAGTCGATCGTCACCGGGTTCACGTGCTCGGCCCACATGCAGGCCTCGCCGCCCAGCACGCGCGCGGAGTCGGCGCCGTTCAATCCCTGGAGCGGCTCGACCTGATAGTGCGTGGCCGCGGTCTCCATGTGATCGAGATAGAAGCCCGCCGAGAGAATTCCCGAGTAGCCCTGCTCCGCCGCCTGCCCGAGAAACCGCTGCCCGCGCCACGATTGAATCACCGCGCTCTTGGGGAGTCCCTTGTGCAGGATCTCGTCCCAGCCGACCATGTGCTTCCCGTGCGCCGCGAGGATCTTCTCGAGCCGCCCGTTGAAGTACGCCTGGAGCGCACCCGCGTCGGCCAGGTGGTGCGCTTTCATGAACGCGACGATGCGTGGGTTTCCGCGCCACTGGTTGCCCGTCGTCTCGTCACCGCCGATATGCCAGTATGCGTCCGGGAAGAGGTGCGACATCTCGCCGATGAACGCGTCGAGGAACTGATACGTGGATTCTCTGGTGGGGTCGAACGTCGGATCGAAGACGCCGAAGGCGCGTTGGATCTCGTATGGTCCGGGAGCCGACGCGTACTGCGGATAGCCCACGAACCAGCTCGTCGAGTGGCCCGGCATGTCGAATTCGGGCACCACGCGGATCCCGCGGTCCTTCGCGTACGCGACGACCGCTCTGATCTGCTCCTGCGTATAGTAGTTCCCGTCCGAGCCCATGTCCTGGAGCTTCGGGAAGAGCTTGCTCTCGACCCGGAACCCCTGGTCGTCGCTCAGGTGCCAGTGCAGGACGTTGAGCTTGACCGCGGCCATGCCGTCGAGCGTCCGCTCGATCTCGGAGACCGGCTCGAAGTGGCGTCCCACGTCCACCAACAGCCCACGCCAGGGGAAGCGCGGTCGGTCCGCGATCTCGACGGTGGGCATGTAGTAGCCGTCGCGATCGCCCTCGACGAGCTGAACGAGCGTCTGCATCCCGCGCATCGCGCCGATCACGGTCGGCGCATCGAGCACGGCGCCCGAGTCGGTGACGGTGAGCGTGTACGACTCGTTCTCGCCGAGTTCGGGGGTCACGGCGCCGTGGGCATGGGCGACGATCGTGATGACCGGCGGAATGGAATCCGCGGTGTCGCGGCCGGCGACCAGCCCGGTATGCCGCTCGATCCGCGCGATCATCCGCGCCACGGCGCGCGCGAGCCGTGCATCCGTCACGCCGCGCGCGGCGACGGTGAAGGCGCTGTCCAGCCGCAGCTTCCCGCCGGTGAATCGCACCGACGCGGGCACGGGCATCAGGTCGTGATAGGGTGAGGCGGTTTGTGCGGCTGCGAGACGGGGGAGCGAGAGGGCGAGTGTGAGGACGAGAAAGGGTCGGGTCATAGCGGGAGACGATACGGCGTCGGCGGAGGACGCGGTAGGGGTGCTCCCGCTAATGTCCCGGCCGCTGATACGTGCCGATCAGCTGTGCTTCACCGACGATGTGCCCACGCATCGCCGCCTCGAGGCGGGCCTTCGTGGGATGCTCCAGGTCGAGCGTCGTGTCGAGCGCGTAGAGCTTGTGCACGTAGCGGTGCCGGCCGATCGGCGGGCAGGGACCGCCGTACCCCGTGCGCTTCCAGTCGTTGGTTCCCTCGCGCGTCCCCGCGGGCAGTGCCTTCGCTGTCACGGCCTCGGGAAGCCCCGTCGCGGTCGGCGGGATGTTGAACAGCACCCAATGCACCCAGGTCCTCTTGGGCGCTTTGGGATCGGGCGCGTCGGGATCGTCCAGAATGAAGGCGAGACTCTTGGCGTCGGCGGGTACGCCCGCCCACGCGAGCGGCGGCGAGACGTCCCTCCCGTCACAGGTGTAGACGCTGGGAATGGAGCCGCCATCCTTGAATGCCGAGGAGGTGAGAGTGAACGGCACGGGTGTCTCCAGGTGAGTGCCCGCCGCGGCCAGCAGCGCCAGCGCGGCGGCGGCGAGCGTGCGGGTCACCGGCCCGCGGACGCCGCCGTATCCCCCGCCGGTGCCTCGAGCTCCACGCCGCCCCGCACGAGATGCACGGCGCCACCCCGCGGGATCGCCACGAGAAGATCGCGGCCCGTGCGGGTCAGGGCGGGGTACTGTTTCCCGACCTCCGTCATCACGCCCTGAAGCCAGGTATCGGGAATGGGGATGCGATTGATGGTGACCCGGTGGAGCCGGAACCGTACCGCACCCGCTCCGGCCGGGAAGAGCGTCACGTCTGCCGTGTAGGGAGTGTTCGGGCCGAAGATCTGAAAGAGCGGCCGGAGCTCGGCCTGCGCCTCGGGCGGCAGCTCACCGATCGTGCCGGCCAATTCGATGCGCGCGGTATCCACGTCCACGTGGATGCCCATGCCCGCCGGGATCGGCCGAATGCCGAGGCGCGCCATCATATAGGACGTCCAATCGCCGCCGGCGATGGTGGCCGCGGGGCGCACCTTCTTCACGAACACGGAGTCCACCACCCCCGACGCGCGGACGACGCCCGCGTTGGAGAGTGTGTCCACTCCGTGGGATTGCGCGCGTGCCACGCCGGTGATTCCGGTGGCGGCGCAGAGAGCGAGAACGAGGGCGGCGGGCTTCAAAAACGAGACTCCGGATTACCTGAACAGAAAAATACCCCGGCCGGTCCCAAAAGTCGCGGGCCGGCGTCCGCTCGATGGTTCGCTCCGCTCCGGCTATGGCGCATCGCGGCCCCGGCGCGTAGGTTCGGGCCGGTTGTACCCACCACCCTTACGGGGCTCCTGATGCAGACATTTCGACGCGTTGCCGTAGGCATTTCCGTGGCACTCCTGGCGGCCGCTCCGCTGTTCGCCCAGGACAGCACGATGACCGCACCGAACACCTTGACCTCGGCCGAGCGCGCAGACGGCTGGCAGCTCCTGTTCGATGGGAAGACCATGGACGGGTGGCGGGGCTACAAGATGGATTCGGTGCCCGCCAGCTGGAAGGTGATCGACGGGGCGCTCACGCTCGATGCCAAGGGCGGCGAGCCCACGGGCGGCGATCTGATCACGACCAGGAAGTTCGCGAACTTCGATCTCAAGATTGATTGGAAGGTCGCCTTCGACGCCAACAGCGGGATCTTCTACCGCGCGAGCGAGGTGGACGGAGCCATCTACTGGAACGCGCCGGAAATGCAGGTGTTGGACGACGCGCACGCATCGGACGGGAAGCACCCGCTCACCGCGGCGGGCTCCGACTACGCGCTCTATCCCACCAAACCCGGTGTCGCAAAGCCCGCGGGGGAGTGGAACCACGTGGAGATCATCGCGCGGGGCAATCACATCGAGCAGTGGCTCAACGGGGTGAAGGTCGTGGACTACGTGCTCGGGAGTCCCGACTGGAAGGCGCGCGTCGCGCACAGCAAGTTCGCACCGCATCCGTACTATGGAACGAATGCCACCGGCTACATCGGTCTCCAGGATCACGGTGGGCGCGTCGCCTACCGCAACATCAAGATCAAGGTGCTGCCATGACCGGGACGAAGTTCCGACTCTCGACCATGATGTTCCTCCAGTACTTCGTCTGGGGGGCGTGGTTCGTCACGATGGGGACATACCTCAGTAAGACGCTGCACTTCACCGGGAGCCAGATCGGTCTCGCGTATGGGGCCACC
>Ga0209919_1000540_pt1 | contig 19255 bp, 18 predicted proteins | sample SalPon2A_C_D2_MG_FD_185721 | JGI IMG/M metagenome (GOLD analysis project Ga0209919, IMG submission 185721) | Soil microbial communities from South San Francisco under conditions of wetland restoration - Salt Pond MetaG R2A_C_D2_MG (SPAdes)... | ecosystem: Environmental > Terrestrial > Soil >... | reverse complement strand
AGAATTCTTGAGACTGTTTCTTCATCACCAATCTCACTTACAATTTCTTTGTATTCTTTATTTTCTTCAAGGTACATTTTTAATATTCGATCGAGTAATTCATAAGGAGGCAAACTATCCTGATCTTCTTGATTCTCTCTCAATTCTGCTGATGGCGGTTTCGAAATTATTTCATCAGGGATGATCTCATTTTCTTTGTTGATAAATTTTGCTATCCGGTATACATCAGTTTTGTAAACATCCGCAATTACTGCAAGTCCTCCGCACATATCACCATATAAAGTACAATAGCCGACGGCCATTTCGGATTTATTACCAGTAGTAAGCAACAAATAATTAAATTTATTTGAAATTGCCATCAGGTTTATGCCCCTGATTCTTGCCTGCAGATTTTCTTCAGTAACATCTGATTTCTTCTTACCAAATACCGGCGATAATAATTTCAGAAAGCTTGTGTATGCTGATTTAATTGAAATTATTTCAGATGTGATGCCAAGGTTCTCTATTAGTTTCAATGAATCAGTTTTACTTCCTCTGCTTGAATATTGCGAAGGCATCATTACAACGTGAACATTTTCTTTGCCTAATGCCTGAACAGCAATGTAGGTAACAAGTGCTGAATCAATCCCGCCGCTTAATCCGACAACTACATCTTTAAAACCCTGCTTTCTACAATATTCTTTTACTCCGAATATTAAAGAATTCAGGACCTCTTCCTCAAACGTTTTTTCTGTTTCTTTAATTGAAGCATAAGTCCCATTAGTTTCAAAGATAAAATAGTCCTCATCAAAAGAATTGCCAAGACAAACCAGTTCCCCATTACCATCAAAACACATACTTGCTCCATCGAATATCAAATCGGTTTGTGCACCGACACAACACACATAGGCAAGAGGAATTTTATTTCCTTTTGTCAAAACTGAAAGCATCTTTTTCCTGTCTTTCCTTTTTCCATATGCGTAGGGGCTGGCGGAAATATTTAATAGAACAGAAGCTCCCTGGCCAATTAAATTAGCTACAGGATCTTCTGTATATCTCCTTACATGCCAGTAGTCTGCATCATTCCATATATCTTCACAAATTGAAATGCCTAATTTTTCACCTTTGAATTTGTGAATGAAAATTTCTTTTGCAGGATCAAAGTACCTCATTTCATCAAAGACATCATAATTCGGTATTAAAGATTTATGCTGAACAAATTTAATTTCTCCTTCATAACACATTATTGCAGAGTTATGAACATCCGTCCCGATATTGTCATCATCTTCTGTAATTGATCCAAAAATAATTCCTGTATCCTTTGTAACAGATGCAATTTCGTTTGCTGCTTTTGCAACTGCTTTTCTGAATTCCTTTTTTTCTATTAAATCAAGTGGCGGATAACCCAGCAGAGCTAATTCTGGAAAGATGACAAGATCGGCACCGTCCTTCTCAGCTCTTCTGTAACCTGAAATGATATTATTTTTATTACCGGCTATATCACCGATAATTGTATTTATTTGGCAAAGTGCAATTTTCATAAATCTTAAAATGTTTTAGCAAAAATATGAAAGGTTCTTCCGTTTTACAACGAATTCCCAAAAATGTTGCTTTATTAAGATATTATTCGTTTTTATGAGCAAAACTCTCTACCGTTAATTTAATCCTGTGCCCGAATTCACGTATATTTTACCGATAATACCATTATTTACTCTTCTATTAAATAATTCATTATAATATCACTGGGAAACAAAAAATTAATGGAGAACTGAGATGAAAAAAAAGTGGTATAGATCCAGAAAGGATAAAATGATTGGTGGGGTTTGTGGAGGTATTGGCGAATACTTTGATATCGATCCAACCTTAATACGAATCCTTTTTGTTGTGGGTCTGTTTATGGCAGCAGGCTTCCTGGCATATATCGTTCTCTGGATAGTGGTTCCTGAAGAACCTTTAATTCCTGCAACTTCAAACAACACTGAAGCTACTGGAGACCCAGGAGCTGGAACAGGTACACTTCAGGATGAAAACCAAAAACCTACAGATGTCCCTAGAAGAAACAGATCCGGGATATTTGGTGGGATAATGGTAATTCTGGGAGTTCTTTTACTGATTGATAACTTTGTTACATTCCATGCTTTCTGGCCGCTGGTCCTTATTTTAATCGGTGTTGGAATTTTGCTGAAAAATAGAAATGACTAAAATTTAACTGAGAGTTTTAAAATGAAAACGAAACATATATTCTGGGGCACATTATTCATTTCAATAGGAATATTGGTGCTACTTAATAATTTAATTGGATTCACAATTTACTGGGATGAGATCTGGAGATTCTGGCCTGTTGTACTTGTGCTTTGGGGAGTTACAATCTTAGTGAAAGATATATTTTTTAAAGGAATTCTCTCCGGAGCATCAGGAATAATTCTTGCTCTCATAATTTTTACAACATTTCAGTCAACTACAGGAATTTTTTCAGACAACTATTGGAATTCAAATGATTTTTATATTTCGATGGACAGTTCTGAAAACATGCAACAATTTACAGAGCCGTATAACACAGATTATAAAAATGCATATTTGCATTTTGCAAGCGGAGCAGGATCATTTAGTATTGTCAATTCCACAAATGAATTAATTGAAGCAACAACAGCAGGCGCCGATTACGATTTTAGTTTAGATAAAGATTCCGGTGATAATAAAGTTTCAATCGACTTATCAATGGAAGATCACAGGTTTAATTTTTATCACGGCAAATTAAAAAATAAAGCCAGGTTCTCATTAAATACAAATCCAGAATGGGATATGGATTTTGATATAGGAGCTGCTTCAGCTGATTTCGATTTAACTGAATATAAAATTGAAAAATTAAAAATTGAGATGGGTGCAGCTTCTTTAAAATTACGATTGGGTATGAAATCTGATGTATCAAATGTGAAGATTTCCGGTGGAGCATCAGCAATACATGTTTACGTTCCATCGGGTGCGGGTTGTGATATTATCTCTGATATCAATTTATCTTCAAGACATTTCAGAGGGTTCGGCAAATTAAGTAGAAGTCATTATCAGACAGATAATTTTGACTCTGCAACAAAAAAGATCTATTTAAATATAGATGCGGGTGTTTCTTCAATAACAGTAACCAGGACTGATAACTAGTAATTTTATTTTTTCTTTCTTTTCTTCCTGATTTTTGATGGCTGTGGTTTCCAGAGATATTTATCAAGGATAACACAGCCATCTTCATCAAATTCAATTCCTTCAGATAACAATAAATCTCTCATTAAATCAGGATCACCGAAGTGCATACGTCCTGTCAGGGCTCCAAACCTGTTCACGACTCTGTGACAGGGCAAACCTGTGACACTTGTCCCATTTATTGCCCATCCAACTGTTCTTGCCGCTGAACGCGTTCCGCAGGCTTCTGCTATATCACCATAAGTCGTTACTTTTCCGTAGGGAATTTTTGCAACAAACTTATACACTTTTTCGAAGAAATCATTTTTATTTTTAGCCATTCTAAAATATTCTCAGGTACAAATAAATAGGTTGACAGTCCTAAATTTGACTAAATTTTAAAAGATAGGCTCTGATAAATTTGTTAATATCACCATCCATTACTTTCTGAACATCAGAAGTTTCTTCGTCTGTTCTGTGGTCTTTGACCATATTATAAGGATGAAATACATAAGAACGGATCTGGCTTCCCCATTCTATTTTCATTTTACCTTTCTCAACTTCATCAAGTTCAGCTTCCTGTTTTTCAAGTTCTATCTGGTACAATTTTGATTTTAGAAGCTTCATTGCATTAACGCGATTTTGTCCCTGTGAACGTTCACTCTGGCAGGCTGCAACTGTATTCGTTGGAATATGAGTTATGCGGACGGCTGTTTCTACTTTATTAACATTTTGTCCGCCTTTCCCGCCTGATCGGTAAGTATCGACTCTTAAGTCAGCAGGGTTAATATCAATTTCAATTGTATCATCCACTTCAGGTATAACAAAAACTGAAGCAAAAGAAGTATGTCTTCTTTTATTTGAGTCGAACGGAGAAATTCTTACAAGCCGGTGTACCCCGTTTTCTGCTTTCATATAACCGTACGCGAATTCACCTTCCACTTCAATCGTAGCGCTTTTTATTCCTGCTCCGTCACCATCGAGAATGTCAACAAGTGTCATCTTAAAACTATTTTGTTCCCCCCAACGGAGATACATTCTCATCAGCATATCTGCCCAATCCTGTGATTCAGTACCTCCTGCGCCGGAATGAATGGTAAGTATGCAATTTCTCCCGTCATCTTTACCACTTAGCATATTTTTAAATTCAGCATTTTCTATAGCGGTTTCAAGGTCAGCTATTTCTTTTTGAATTTCTCCTTCAAAGGAGGAATCATTTTCCATTTTAGCTAACTGAATTATTTCTTCAAGGTTCTCAGCTTTATCATTAACTCCCTTCCAAAGTTCTACCCATGATTCAAGAGTTTTGATTTCCTGCAGAATTTTTTGTGCGGCAATCTGATCATCCCAGAAACCAGGCTGGCTGGTCTGGTTTTGTAAATCTTTTACTTTTGAGTCTTTATTAACGACGTCAAAGATAACTCCGTAAATCATCTATTCTTTTCTTGTACCCTGACAGTGTCTTTAATTCTTCTTCGTACATTTATACTCCAACTACTTTATTAATATTTGTAATCCTTTTATAATTATTTAGACATCCAGTTCCATTCTCAACATAGCGCTGGCAAGGATTTTACCCTGTGCGTCATGCTTCAAAGAAACTGTTCCCCCACCGCCCAGTGTGTTATGCAACAGAAAGTTTATTGCACGAATATTCGGCATTTCATATCTTTCTACTTCTCCAAAACAAATACCTTCAAAATGTTTTTTAACTCTCTCAGTTGTAAGATGCTTCTTAATTATTTCAAATCCTTTATCATCATAAGCAATCACACCTACATTGCCTGCATCACCTTTATCGCCGCTTCTTGCGTGTGCAATATCAATTAATTTAACTTTCATTATTTTAACTCCAATATTTTTACATGTGGTTCAACAAGTGTCTTCTGAAGCAAAGCCGGCCAATAAGCAACAACTTCGCTTGGTTTTGGTCTCCCGCCAGCAAATCCTGTTACACTTGGCGGACCTGTTAATATAAGTGGAGCAATTTCTTTTCCAAATCTTTCCACAGTAGCACGATCATTTGCCCTGACTGCAAATCTGAGCATAACTTCATTAATCAAATCTTCATCCAATTCTCTTGAAAGTGGACCCTGTGTAGCATTATATCCTATGAATTCAGTATTAATTTCCTCGAACTGCAGACCCAGGTTTTCCAGCCTTTTTCTCAATATTCTGTCAGCCCTTTTTGCTTTAGTTAAAGCTTTAGGCCAGGAATATGTAAGTGAGCCAATCGCAGAATAACCACTCGAATATGAGCAGGATACTTTATAGAATTCAGTTTCTTTGAATCCTTTAACATCATATACTTTTACCCTGTTATCCCCGAGGTCCTCAAGTTTAATAGATGAAAAATCTGCAATACAATCAGGAGTTATATAAGACTTTGGATCACCAATTTCATAAACAAGTTGTTCAGCAACAGTATCGTATGAAACACGCCCGCCTGTGTTTTCGTGCTTGGTAACAACAACTTCACCGTTTGGATAAGCTTCAGCAATCGGGAAACCAATTTCAGCAAAGTTTTCTATCGATTCCCAATCACCCAGAAAATTTCCTCCGGTTGATTGTGCACCGCATTCGAGAATGTGACCAGCAACAGTGCCTGCTGCCATTAAATCATAATTCTTTGGATCCCATCCAAATTCATAGATCATTGGTGCAAGTGTCAGTCCTGTATCTGTAGTTCTACCCGTAATTACAATATCGGCACCTTTTTCCAGTGCTTCAACAATAGGAAGTGCTCCAAAATAAACATTTGCACTAAGAATTTTATCTTTGTATTCCTTTAATGGCTCGCCGCTTTCCATATTTTTTAATTCAGCCCCAGCTGCCAGTAATTCATCCATTCTGTCTTTAATATCGTCACCAAGTACAACAGCTATTCTTAAATTTTCAATACCCAATTGTAGTGCCTCTTCCAGAATAGCATCTGCACAGGCAACGGGATTTACTCCCCCACCGTTTGTAATTACCTTAATACCTTTTTCTTTACATACCGGCAAAAGTCTTTTCATTAATGGGGGAAGATCACGCGCATAACCAAGATTTGGTTTTTTATTTTTTTGTTTCTGAAGAATGGACATTGTTACTTCTGCGAGATAGTCCATTACAAGATAATCAACGTCACCTTTTGTAACCTGCTGATATGGCGCTTCAATAAGATCGCCCCAAAAACCCTGACCGGATGCAATTCTAATTTTATCCTTCAACGAAGACTCCGTTTTTTTAATTTATATGGAATTATTGGAATGTATTTATCCGAAAGGATACTATATAAATATAGTAATGTGAATTTTTTAACAAGAGCTAAAAATAATCTGGCTACTTTATAAAAAGAAATTCACAACAGTTCCAAAACCCTTAATGTTAAATTCCTTTACAAAAATAGCCCTGAATATATTAAATTACAATGGCTTTATATCCGTAGCAATGAAGACCTGATGCACCTTCATCCTGAATTTTCCTGAAAACCAGCTTCAGGCTCATTCCAATCTTGATTTTATCTAAGTCAACATCCGCAATTTGAGCAGTTAATCTCACTCCATCTTTTAATTCTATAATACCAACTGCAAATGGAGTTTGGAGTGAAAATATATCGGAGCCCACTCTTATTATTGTATATGTAAGTAATTTTCCTTCAGGATTTAACCTGATATTCTCAAATTCCTGAGCCTTACATTCCGGACATATCAGTCTCGGCGGAAAATAAACCTGTCCGCATTTTTTACATTTACCAGCCTCCAGGCGGTATCTTTGAGGTATTTCCCTGAAATATTTTGGACTAATCATAATGCCTCCAGAATGTTTATTACACAACTTGCTCCCGAGCCGCCCATATTCTGAGTCATTCCAATTTTAGCATTCTTAACCTGTCGCTTTCCAGCCTGCCCCGTTAATTGTTCGTAGCACTCAATTACCTGTGCAATGCCTGTTGCACCTACCGGATGCCCTTTGGATTTTAATCCTCCGCTTGTGTTAATAGGAATTTGACCTCCTTCAAGCGCAGTAAGACCTTGCTCTGCAGCAGGACCTCCTCCTCCCTTTTCAAAGAAACCAAGATCCTCTGAAACAACTATTTCAGCAATGGAAAAGCAGTCGTGAACTTCAGCAAAATCAATTTGCTTTGGGGTAATTCCAGCTATTTTATACGCTTTTTCTGCTGCTTTAGAAACAGAATTTAAAGTCGTAAGACTTTTTCTACTATGCAAAGCAATGGTATCAGAGGCCTGTGTAGATGCCTTAATAATTATCGGATGTTTCGTAAATTTTTTGGCGATATCCAAAGAACATAAAATTACAGCCGCCCCGCCATCACTTACAGGGGAACAATCAAGTAGTCTTATAGGATCGGCAACTAAAGTAGAACTGAGAACTTTATCAATAGAGATTTCACTTCTGAATTGAGCATTTGGATTATTGAATCCGTTTTTGTGATTTTTAACAGGAACTGCAGCCAGTTGCTTCCTCGTAGTTTTATACTGATACATATGAGCATTTGCAATCATAGCATAGAGACCGGGGAAAGTTACTCCCTGGTAAACCTCATAATCCTGATCAGCTGCAGTTGCAAGTGCCTCGGTAACATCAGCGCCATCAGTCATTTTTTCCACTCCGCCTGCAAGGACTATTTCACTATTACCCGAAGCAACTTCAAAATAGGCTTGCCTGAAAGCCATCCCGCCTGAAGCACAGGCTGATTCAACTCTTGTTGAAGGAATAGGACTAACCCCAAGATAATCTGCCATTACAGCACCAAGATGTTCCTGCCCCACAAATAGTCCGCTTGACATACAACCGACATACATTGAATCTATATGGTCAACTCTAGCATCTTCAATCGCCTTAAGAGCAGCTTCAACAAAAATATCTTTAATTGATTTGGTCCAGAGTTCACCAAACTTAGTCATCCCAACGCCAATTACTGCTACATCTTTCATTTTAATTCCCCCTTATTGGTTTAGGATAATTTTACTTCGGTACTTTGCATATTCTCCATAATCTAGATATATCTGGTTATGATCCAGCATATCCCTTACTTTTGTAGCTTTATCCTGAACATCTTTAATTTTATCAGTGACATTAAAAATGAATCCATCACTTCCTGCTCCGGAACCAAATGATACCATGAATATTTTATCGCCGGGATTTGCAACATCAAGAACAGCTGAAAGTCCAGTTGGAGATGAACCAGAGTAAGTATTTCCCATCCAGGGAACGATCCATCCTGTTTCTAGTTGTTCTTTGGTAAATCCTAATTTTTTGCCGGCCATTTGTGGAAACTTTCCATTAGGCATATGAAATATTGCATATTTAAAATCTTCAGGCTTCATACCTGATTTATCCAATAATTTTTTGCCAGCATTTAAAACATGTCTGAAATATGCTGGCTCACCTGTAAATCTTCCTGCGTGTCTTGGATAGTACTGATGTTCACGTCTCCAGAAATCGGGGGTATCGGATGTGTATGAGTTTGTAAAAAGTATTTCAGCAACTACGTTTTCCTTTCCCATAATAAATGCGGAACCACCAGCCGATGCTGAATACTCGAGCGCATCACCGGGAGCTCCCTGCGAAGTATCTGCACCAATTCCAAGTGCATATTTCATTTCGCCTGCTTTAACAAGGCTGTATGCAACAAACATTGCTTCAGTTCCTGCTTTGCAGGCAAACTCATAACTTGCAACGTGTACATCCGGACCAATTCCAAGTGCATCAATGACAATTGTGCCACTCGGTTTTACTGCATAAGGATGTGACTCTGACCCAATGTAAACAGCACCTATATCCAGCGGATTAATACCAGCCCTTAGTAAAGCATTTTTTGTTGCTTCAACTGATATTGTAATTGTGTCTTCATCAATTCCGGGAACGGTTTTTTCAAAAAGTTGTAACCCCCTTTTAATAACTTCGGGATCAGATCCCCACTGTTTGGCGATGCTTTCAACTTTTATGCGGTAACGAGGTAGGTAAGAACCAAAGCCAACTATTCCAATCATTTTGTTTCCCCTGATTTGTTTGGAAAATAGAGCTAACCAACGTTCTGTATTTAAGTCTAGTTATAATATATCGAATTTTATTTTACCAGTAAACAATTTTCCCCATAGATTATAAAATATTGCCAACAACGGTATTTGCAATTTGATTTAAATCAGATTCTTTTTCTACTTTATGCCAAATAATTCTTTCATCTTTTCTGAACCAAGTCATTTGCCTTTTGGCAAATCTTCTGGTATTTCTTTTTATTAGTTCAATTGCTCTCTCAAGGGTAATTTCTTCATCAAGGAACGCAATAATTTCTTTGTAACCTACTGTATTTAATGAATTAAGCCCTTTGTCATATCCTTTGTTCAATATATTCTTAACCTCTTCAATAAGTCCGTTTTCAATCATATTATCTACGCGCATTTCAATATTTTTATAAAGTAGATCTCTATTCCAGTTTAATCCATGCTGTTCAAAAACATATTCATCATTACGATTATGTTTCTTCTGTAAATCACCGATTTTCTTCCCTGTAATGTGGTAAACTTCAAGTGCCCGAATTACTCTTTTCCAGTTCGATGGTTTCATTTTAACGGCACTTTCAGCATCAACTTTTTCTAATTTTTTATACAAATAATCATTACCATATTTCTCTCTCAACTCTAATAAGCTTTTTCTGAATTGCTCATCCGTATCAACTGAATTAAAAATTCCATCTATCAGGGCTTTAACATAAAGTCCAGATCCCCCAACAGCAATCGGATTCTTTCCTTTAGAATATATTTTATTTATGGTTTCAAGCACTTCCTGTTCGAATTTGCTAACATTAAAGTCCTGGTCCGGGTTTAACTCATTAATAAAATGGTGTTTATACTTTTGAAGTTCCTTTGAGGAAGGTTTTGCTGTGCCTATATCCAGATATTTATAAATCTGTCTGCTATCAGCTGAGATAATTTCGCCGTTCAACTTTTCTGCCAGAATAATACCAAGCCTGGTTTTCCCCGAACAAGTTGGACCGACTATACAAATTACTTTTCGTTCCACCCTTCCCTTCCAATCAAAGGCACAAATTTAAATTGAGGTACGTCTTCTTCTTTGAAGTTTTCTTCTTCCAGTTTAGTTAAAATTTTTAATGTTTGTGAGTTTTTATCTCCAACCGGGATAACAAGTTTGCCCTGACGCGCAAGTTGTTTTTTTAATGAAGGAGGTACCGATGGAGACCCTGCTGTTACAATTATGCCATCATATGGGGCATATTCACTCCAGCCAATAGTTCCATCCCCACATTTAGTTCTTACTCTTACACCAAGCTTATCAAATAGTTTTTGAGTCTCTAGAAGAATATCATAATTTCTTTCTATGCTAAAGACATCCATCCCCATTCTTTCCAGAATAGCTGCCTGGTATCCGGATCCAGTTCCAAGCTCAAGGATTTTATTGCCCGGCTTTAATTTTAGTTCCTGGGTCATAAATGCAACCGTGTAAGGCTGGGATATAGTCTGCCCATAACCGATAGGCAATGCCACATCATTGTATGCAAAATGCTTCATTGCTGCCGGCACAAACTGGTGCCTTTCTACTTCACCCACTGCTTTCAATACCGAAATATCATGAATACCTTTCATAGAAAGAGTGTCAACAAGCACTTGTCTTTGATTTTTATAGATCATTTTCACTTAATAATTTTATTAACTTACAAAGATAAAATAATAATTCTAATTATTAACCTGGTCAATAAACAAAAAAGACGAAATAATTTTATGTTTGAAGCAATATTAGGCCCCTGATAATAATGTTAATGAGAATTTGCGATGTAACAATCGGTACCATCCGGACCATTCTTGTTGTGCAGGGTAAAAAATATTATGCGGGATTTTTGGATTTTTTGAGTTCTTGATCTGAATCTTTGCAATCAGGTTTATAATGCTGCATCTTGACAATATCCCAACTTATTTGGATATGCAACGGGATTTGCAATTGGGAATATTCTAGGGATAACACTTGAACTGAAATTGGTTTTGGATTTGCACAACTTACAATAATATCCAGACAAATCATCGATAAAATTGCAGATACTCTAAGAAAATCAAAATATGGGGTTACAATTTTGCCGGGAGAGGGGGAGCAGGTGGGGTTTCAATCATTGCTTTAATTGTTGCTAGAAACAAACAAAGAAAAACAATTGATTTAATCGATTCGATTTATAAAACTGCGTTTATTACAATTCAAAATTCATTGCCATATACAGGATTCAAGTATGGGGTGAGGAAATAAATATTTATGAGGCGAGTAACTTTTGAAGATTTTCTAAATAAATATAACTTGCTGGAAAATTACTTAGCTATTTCAATTAAATTAATAATTATTTTTGGGTAAATAATATTTATAATATCCTTGTAAAACTTACATTTCCATGAACCTTATTATTAACGTGTTTTGCTTCCTGAATCTTTCTTTCACTGTGAAAACCACTTTTATCTTCCCAACCTACAGGTGCAGAATGAATTAAAAAATACATAAAAAGAAAAGATATTACTGAAATAGCAGCATAAATAATTATAAGTGGCATCAGTTTATCTCCATTTAATATTAGAATCTTCATAATTACATAGTCAAGTAATATGCCAAAATGCTACTTCATTTAAGAAATTGCTTAAACTTTGAATTTGTTGAAATTATGCACAAATATAGAAAATTATCTAAAGTTAATGCGATAGTATATGTTATAAAAATAAAAATTACCGGTAAAAATGCCGTTTATCACGTAAAATATGCTACTTTTTGTGAATAGAAAACATGCAAGAAGAATAATTTGAGATAAAAAATAAGATAATTGAAAGTTTCAGTTGAGTAATAAAGCAACCAATTGGCTTGATATCAACTATAAAACTAAGTCGTTAAAATAAATCTAATAGTTTCTCTATATTAAGAATCACAATTTTTCCTGCAGAAAACGCAGAGTACACGAAATATTTGCATACCTGGAAAATTTTGATGTTAGGTTAAAATTCATCTTTTAATTGTTTTTTAACATAATTATTATAGGAAATCTTAAATTGGAAGCTATAGAACAATACTGTAGTCTTTCTTAAATTTATTTTTATAAGAAATTTGCTTTCATTATGTTGTGGCTAAACTAATCGTATCTGCCTTTGTTAATTTCATTAAATAGAGGTTAATGAGCATTATGTTTATTGATACGATTATCATTGCTTTTGAAGAATTTTGGTAAGCTCGAAAGTGTAATAAAACAACTCAGGACTATTTGGGATTTAAAAACGAAAAGGACAATTTGGAATATTATGTTAAAGTGGGTACGAGGAACGACTATAGAAGTGTAATTAAATAGAATCTGTCAATTAAATACGATTATGATAACCATTCTCATCTTCCCACCCTAAAGCTGCATTTTGAATTAATAAAAACGCAAATGGAAAGCAAATAAGGGAAATGACAGGGTACATAATTGTTAAAGCCAGCATACGAACTCCATTAATATATTTTTTATTACTATACCATAATCTTTTATCAGAGCTTATTATCTTAATCAGGCTTATAAATAACATCACAGGGGTACAAATGACGATCCCTACCAAAAATTATTTTAGCTCAAAGATAAATTTATTAGTCGTAAAGTTTCTCATAAATAATTTTGCCCTACTTTCGAGGCGCCGGTCGGATTCGAACCGACGAATAAAGGTTTTGCAGACCTTCGCCTTAAACCACTTGGCCACAGCGCCCTAACATTTATGCTTAATAATCTATGATTAATCTAAGCATTATTTTAAAAAATTAAAATCCACATCAGTGGATTTCTTGAGCGGGAAACGGGACTCGAACCCGCGACATCAACCTTGGCAAGGTTGCGCTCTACCAACTGAGCTATTCCCGCTTAAAACCTTTTAAAGAACTAATCTTGAAACTTTTTATCAAAACGAGCGTGTCAAATATAATACTGTAATTACTTTCTTGCAATAATTTCAGCAAAAATAAAGCTAATTTTGGTCAGGAGAGTCCATTTTTTTTATTAAATTGCTGTATAAACTTACTCTCATTATTATCTATGAATTATATACTAAGCGCAATTATAGGCTATTTGCTAGGATCTTTACCAACAGCCTATCTTTTGTTAAAAAAGACACATAACCTAGATGTTACAGAAACAGGCTCCGGGAATGCCGGTGCAATGAATTCCTTCGAAATTACTAATTCTAAAGTAGTAGGACTCGTTGTTCTTGTAATTGATGCTTTGAAGGGTCTGTTAAGCGTTTATCTCTGTTTGCTGATATTTCCCCTAAATTTTATATATCCAGCACTCGCACTATTTTTTGCAGTATTTAGCCACTGTTTTAATCCCTGGCTAAATTTTAAAGGCGGAAGAGGACTCGCTACTGCAGCAGGAGGGGCAGCATTACTTTCTCCATTAATTTTAATTTCATGGGGAGCCCTTTGGGTGTTATTATTTCTTTTGAAAAAAGATATTTTAATTGCAAATGTTGGTGCCACAATATTAACAATCTTCTTTGCACTTTCTTCAATAGATTTGATTTTCAATTATACATACCCTACTCCTGATTCTTACGGCACTCTTGTATTATTTTCATCGGGTTTGTTAACAATAATATTTATTAAGCATATTGAACCATTAAAAGAGATTATTTATAATTTCAAAAATCCAGGTAAAAGGAAAAAAGATGAATAGATTTTGGAAAATTATTTTATTAGCATCAGTCGTATTTTTTATTTCAGGTGGAATTTATTTCTTCGTAGCCTCTGAAAATCAGAAACCTGTCTTCACAGAAAGTGATTCACATTCCCCTGCTTTAACTGAAGGTTTGCAGACTATAAGCAAACAACAAAAAGATATCACTGATCAGAGAAATAATGTAATAACAAAGACCGTAAAAGAAATAAGCCCTGCAGTAGTTGGAATAAATGTAACCGAGATAAGGCAATATCAGGATCCTTTTAGTTCTTTTTATCAGAATGATCCCTTCTTTAGACAATTTTTTGGAAACAGAGGCACATATAGCCAGAAAGTTAAAGAACTTGGATCAGGATATATTATTTCCCCCGATGGCTATATTGTGACAAATGATCACGTAGCAGGAAATGCTTCAGAAATTACTGTAACGCTTACTAACGGGAAACAATATCAAGCTAAACTGGTTGGAACGGATCACGCTTCAGATATTTCTTTATTGAAAATTAAAGACTCCAACTTACCTTACGTAAAACTCGGCAACTCAGATGATAATATTATTGGTGAATGGGTTATCGCACTTGGAAATCCATTTGGTCTTTTTGAAATAAATGATAAACCAACAGTAACTGTGGGAGTAATCTCTGCTACAGGAATGAACCTCGAGCCTCTTGATAACAGGTATTACCTGAATATGATTCAAACTGACGCTTCAATTAACGGTGGTAACAGCGGTGGACCGCTTGTAAATAGTCTGGGTGAAGTTATTGGAATGAATACTCTCATTTATACAGCAGGCGGGGTTCAGGGTAGCATAGGACTTGGTTTTGCGATTCCGATAAATAAGGTTAAAAGAATTGTAACTGAGCTTAAGGAAAACGGTAAAGTCAATCGTAATTTTGATGTTGGTTTGGGTGTTCAATCGATTGATGAAAATATAGCAAAAGCCTATGGTCTTTCATCAGCAAGAGGAGTAATTGTAACAAGGGTTGTTCAAGGAAGCCCTGCCGATAAATGTGGAATTAAAGTCCGTGATATTATTACCCAGGTTGAAAATTACAAGATTAGTAATCAGGAAACTCTTTTAAGTGTTTTTCAGGAATTCCGTGCAGGACAATCAGTAAAAATTAAATTAATGAGAAATGATAAGGCAATTACTACAACAATGAAACTGGAGCCTAAATGATAGAGCGTTATACCCTGCCAGAGATGGGAAAAATCTGGAAGGACGAATTTAAATTTAACACGTGGTTACAAATTGAAATTCTTGCCTGTGAGGCAAGATGTGAAATGGGAGATATCCCAAAAGAAGATGTAGATGAAATAAAGAAGAAAGCTAAATTTGATGTAAATGCTGTACTAGAAATTGAAAAGACAACCAAACACGATGTAATAGCATTTTTAACAAATGTTGCTGAATACGTTGGTCCGGCATCAAGACATATCCACTATGGAATGACGTCCTCTGATATTCTGGACACCACCCTCTCCTACCAGATGAAATCTGCCGGAGAATTGTTGTCAAAAAGATTACAAGAATTAAAAGAAGCGCTAAAGAGAAGAGGGATTGAACATAAAAATACTATTTGTGTCGGTCGTTCACACGGAATCCATGCTGAACCTACCACAATGGGATTAAAATTTGCTCTCTGGTTCGAAGAAACAAAAAGAAACATTGAACGACTGGAAAGTGCAATTAAATCAATAAGCGTTGGACAGATTTCAGGAGCAGTCGGAACTTTTGAACATTTATCTCCGGAAGTTGAAAAATACGTTTGTAAAAAAATGGGACTTTCCCCCGCCCCTGTTTCTACACAAGTAATCCAAAGAGACCGACACGCGGAATTTGTAACTACTCTTTCTCTGATCGGTGCAACACTTGAAAAAATTGCTATTGAAATACGACACTTGCAGAGAACTGAAGTTCTGGAAGCTGAAGAATATTTTTCAAAAGGACAAAAAGGTTCTTCTGCAATGCCTCACAAAAGGAATCCGATTGTAAGTGAAAGGATTACAGGACTTGCAAGAGTTCTTCGTGGAAATGCTGTGGCTACAATAGAAAATGTGGCACTCTGGCATGAAAGAGATATTTCCCATTCATCAGTTGAAAGAATAGTTGTTCCGGATAGCTGTATAGCCCTTGACTATATGCTGGATTTAATGACAAAATTAATAAACAATCTTTTGATCTATCCTGAGAATATGATTAAAAATCTAAATATAACCCGGGGACTTGTTTTCTCGCAGACAGTTATGCTTAAATTAGTTACAAAGGGACTAACTCGTGAAGAAGCTTATAAACTTGTACAGACTTCAGCAATGGATGTTTGGGCAGATCAGAATAAAACTCTTTATGAAGAGCTTTCAAAATCTGAGGAGATAAAAAAATATATAGCTGAGTACGAATTGAAAGAGATTTTCGAAAATAAAAATATGCTGAGAAACGTTGATTTTATTTTCGCACGGACAATTGAGGCCTGATAACCGTAAAGAGTATCCAGGCGATCATCCCGCTAAAATTAAACCATTCATCATAAACAGGTTGAATATATGTTTTCAGTAAAGTATTTAGCCTGTAATGGATCAAAATTGTTTATAAATTGTAAAACATAGGTTACAATTGGAATATGTAAATGAAAATTAATAAAGGAAAGTTAATGAGAAGAATATTGATTCTGATAATGATTATTATAGCTGCAAATGTTTATCTGGCTAATTCTAATAAACCTGAACGGGAATATGTTGTAATCGGTCAGGATTCTGTCAAAGTAATTACTCCTGAACACCACATGGCGAAGCTGGACGAATTGATAAATACATTATTATCAAGGTACCACTATAAAAAATTTGAACTTAATGATTCATTATCATCTGTAATTTTTGATCGATATATACAATCTCTTGATTATAACAGAAGTTATTTCTTCGCTTCAGATATTAAATCATTTGATAAATACAGGTACCAGCTTGATGACGATTTCAAAGATGGTGATGTACAACCTGAGTATGATATTTATAATTTATTCGTTCAAAGAATGAATAACAGGATAGATTATGTGCACACACTCTTGAAAAAAGGATTCGATTTTTCTAAAAATGAAAGTTATGTTTTTAAAAGAGACAGTGCTGAATGGCCAATAAATCAGAAGGGAATGGACGAGCTTTGGAGAAAAAAAGTAAAAAATGATGCTCTGAATCTTTTACTAACCGGAAAAGACTGGCCATCAATAGTAAAAACTCTTGGGAAGAGATATGAGAATTACAGAAGAGCATATAACCAGTTAAACAGCCAGGATGTATTTCAGATAACTATGAACTCTTATACCGGGGCAATTGATCCCCATACAACTTACCTATCCCCTATTAGTAAAGATAATTTCAATATAGATATGGCGAGATCACTTGAAGGAATAGGCGCTCAGCTTACTACGGAAGATGAATATACTAAGGTTGCTAAAATAATTGCAGGTGGACCGGCTTTCAAAAGTAATTTGCTTCATAATGGAGACAAAATTACGGGAGTTGCACAGGGAAAAGAAGGCGAGATGGTTGATGTTATAGGATGGAGATTAAATGATGTAGTAAAATTAATCAGAGGTGATAAAGGAACTGTAGTAAGGTTACAAATACTCCCTGCTTCTGAAGGCGTAAATGCCGCTCCAAAAGAAATAAAGATAACCCGCGATAAAGTAAAGCTCAATGAAATGTCAGCGAAAATGGATACTCTTGATATAAAAGATAATAATACTCCTTTCCGTTTTGGAGTAATTACATTACCCGCATTTTATAGCGATTTTGAAGCTAAGGCCAGAGGCGATAAAAATTACAAAAGCACTACCAGGGATATAAAAAATCTCATAGAAAAACTTAAAAAAGAAAAAGTTGATGGCGTAATAATCGATTTGCGAAATAATGGTGGTGGATCATTGCAGGAAGTAATTTCACTTGTGGGCTTATTCATCAAAACTGGCCCTGTTGTTCAGGTTAAAAATGCTGATGGAAGTGTTGAAGTTGACAGAGATCCTGATCCTGGTATTTTGTATGACGGTCCAATGGCTGTTATGGTTAATCGTTTTAGCGCTTCTGCGTCAGAAATTTTTACTGCCGCAATACAGGATTACGGCAGAGGAATTGTCGTTGGCGAAAACACATACGGAAAAGGAACAGTACAAAACGGTATTGACCTAAACAGGATTGTACCTGAATCGGATAATAAGTTCGGTCAGATTAATTTAACAATTGCAAAATTTTACAGGGTAACAGGAAACAGCACACAAAACCTGGGAGTAACACCCGATATTCAATTCCCATCTGCATACCCGGCTGATAAATTTGGCGAAAGTTCTCAAGCAAGTGCTTTACCCTGGGACAAAATAAAATCTTCTAATTTTACTCCATTTGGAAACATCAAAAAATATATACCTGCACTTGAAGAGAAACATAAAGAAAGGATTAAAAATAATGCGGATTTCCAGGAGTTAATTGCACACGTTAACCATCTGAAAGAATCTATGGATAAGCATTCTGTTTCATTAAACCAGGATGTTAGAAAGAATGAAAAAGAGGAACAGGAAGCAAAGAAACTGGCTTTGGAAAATGCAATTAGAAAAAGAGAAGGTCTAAAACTACTGAAGAAAGGTGAAGTCCCTAATCATGATTCAAAAGATACTGATGCCGAGCTGTATGAAACAGGACACATACTTGCAGACTATATTATGATGACGATTGGATAGTTGTTTAATGTAGAGACGCGTCATTCCGCGTCTCTACAAAAAAAGGAAATTAAATATCAAACTTAATTCCCTGAGCTAAAGGTAGCTCAGTTCCATAGTTGATCGTATTTGTTTGTCTTCTCATATAAGCTTTCCAGGAATCAGAACCTGATTCGCGTCCGCCTCCTGTTTCTTTTTCACCACCGAAAGCGCCGCCAATCTCAGCACCGCTTGTACCGATATTCACATTAGCTATTCCGCAGTCAGAGCCTCTACCTGAAAGGAATTCTTCAGCTTCTCTCATATTCGTACTAAAAATAGCTGATGACAATCCCTGGACAACGTCATTATGAATCTGAATAGCGTTCTTAACTCCGCCTGTGTATTTAATTAAATATAAAATAGGAGCGAATGTTTCCTCCTGTACAATTTCATACTCATTTTTAGCTTCAACAATTGCAGGACGAATATAAGTTCCGGCTTCGTAACCTTTCCCTTTTAAGACTTCACCACCGTAGATAACTTTTCCGCCTTCTTTCTTGACTTTCTGAAGTGCTTCAGTAAACATTTTAACCGCATCTTTATCAATCAATGGTCCAACGTGATTTTTTTCATCCAGAGGATTTCCGATCTTAAGACCTTTATAAGCTTTAAGTAATGAGGTTTTTACTTTATTGTAAATTGATTCGTGAATAAACAATCT
>Ga0209919_1000539_pt1 | contig 19255 bp, 18 predicted proteins | sample SalPon2A_C_D2_MG_FD_185721 | JGI IMG/M metagenome (GOLD analysis project Ga0209919, IMG submission 185721) | Soil microbial communities from South San Francisco under conditions of wetland restoration - Salt Pond MetaG R2A_C_D2_MG (SPAdes)... | ecosystem: Environmental > Terrestrial > Soil >... | reverse complement strand
GGCCTCGCCCACAGCGTCGCCAGCGGTGCGAAAATAGCCGCTGAACATGCTGTAGCGCCGCGCACGCACTTCCTGAATGCGGCGGATGACGCGGTTGAGCGGCACGCCGGATAGCAGCAACGCCTGCGAAGCCAGCATCACGCTGCCTTCGGTTACTTCTGCCACCACTTCCGCCGCCCCAGCCCCCTTGAGCGCCCCGATATCGGTATCATCGGTGGTGCGCACCACCACCGGCATTTCCGGACGCAGCTCCTGCGCATGGCGCAGAATCTTGAGCGCCGAATGCTTGTCGCTGTATGACACAACCAGCGTCTTGGCGCGCATCAGGCCCGCAGCCAGCAACACCTCGCGCTTGGCCGCATCGCCATATACCACGCTCTTGCCCGAAGCCGCCGCCTCGCGCACATGGTGCGAGTCGAGGTCGAGCGCAATGGTGCGGATGTTTTCCTCTTCCATGAAATGGGCCAGGGCCTGGCCGCTACGCCCGTAGCCGCAGATAATGATGTGCTGATCCGAGCTCATGCTCTGCACCGCGATCTGGTGCAGTTGCATGGCGCGATTCATCCATTCGGCGGGCGAGATGCGGCGCACCAGTGCTTCGGCATAATGAATCAACAGGGGCGCGCTGAGCATGGAAATCAGCATTGCCGCCAGCACGTTCTGCGTAACATTTTCCGGCAACAGATGCACATCCCCGGCCAGCGTCAGCAACACGAAGCCGAATTCCCCGGCCTGCGCCAGCCCGAGACCGCTGCGTATCGACGAACCCCAGTCCCCGGTAATCCAGCGCGCCAGCAAAGTGACCACCACCGCCTTGAACGGCAGCAAAATCAGCAACACCAGCAGCACCCAGCCGATCCCGGCTATCACGGCACCCAGGTCGAGCATCATGCCGATTGTGACGAAGAACAGCCCAAGCAGCACGTCGCGAAACGGCTTGATATCCTCTTCCACCTGATAGCGGTATTCGGTCTCCGAAATCAGCATGCCGGCGACGAATGCCCCCAACGCCAACGACAACCCGGCCAACTCTGTAAAATATGCCAGACCCAGCGTGAACAACAACACGTTGAGCATGAACAATTCGGGGGATTTCTGCTGGGCCACCAGATGAAACCATGGCCGCAGCAGATGCTGCCCGAACAGCAGCAGCGCAGCCAGTATGATCGCCGCCTTGAGCAGGGCAAGGCCGAGCGTCACATGGATGGTTTGCGCACTGCTGGCCAGCGCCGGAATGATGATAATCAGCGGAACTACTGCCAGATCCTGAAACAGCAACACGCCCATGATGTTCTGGCCGTGCGGCGTGCTCAGTTCTGCACGTTCGACCAGCATTTTGCTGACGATGGCAGTGGAAGACATTGCCAGCACGCCGCCCAACGCCAGTCCGGCACGCCAGTTCAACCCGAACAAATAGGAAGCCAGCATCACCAGCAGCATGGTGGCAACCACCTGTGCGGTGCCTAGGCCGAATACCAGTTTCTGCATGGCACGCAGCCTGGTCAGGCTGAATTCCAACCCGATGCTGAACATCAGGAATACCACGCCAAACTCGGCCAGATGGCGCGTCTCCGGAGCATCCGGTATCCACCCCAGCGCATGCGGGCCAATAAGTATCCCGACAATCAGGTAACCCAGCATCACCGGCAGGCGAAACAAGCGACACACCACCACCACGCCGACCGCAACTGCGAGCAGGATCAAAACAAGTTGTAACGAATTGGTCATGGTTTACGATGGCTGGTTGGATTCCGGATTTTCCCAAAATTTGGCGGTGATAAGCGCCCTGCACCGATGATGCCTTAACTCTCACCATCTTTCAAAATTTCCCGGCCACAGGGCGCACTGTTATAATTCCGCGCCATGAATAAAGCCATTTGCGCAACGCCGCGCGCCCTGGAGCTGGCGCGCGAGGTATTGAATATCGAAGCCGCTGCCGTGCAGGCGCTGACCCAGCGTATCGACGAGAATTTCCTGCGCGCGCTGGATATCATCCTGTCCTGCGAGGGGCGGGTAATCGTCAGCGGCATGGGCAAGTCCGGCCATGTCGCGCGCAAGATTGCCGCCACCATGGCCAGCACCGGCACGCCGGCCTTTTTCGTACATCCGGCCGAGGCCAGCCACGGCGACCTCGGCATGATTACCGCCGAGGATGTATTCATCGCGCTATCCTATTCCGGCGAAAGCCAGGAGTTGCTCACCATCGTGCCGGTATTGAAACGGCAAGGCGCAAAGTTGATCAGCCTGACCGGCAATCCGCGTTCGTCTCTCGCGCTTGAAGCAGATGCGCATCTCAATGGCGCCGTGGACAAGGAAGCCTGCCCGATGGGGCTGGCGCCCACGGCCAGCACCACGGCAGCACTGGCCCTGGGCGATGCGCTGGCAGTGGCACTGCTCGACGCCAATGGATTCGGCGAGAAGGATTTTGCGCGCTCGCACCCCGGCGGCAGTCTGGGCCGCCGCCTGCTGACCCATGTGCGCGACATCATGCATGCCGGCAACGGCATCCCGGCGGTGGGCGAAAATGCGATGCTGTCCGAAGCCGTGCTGGAAATTTCGCGCAAAGGACTGGGCATGACTGCCATCGTCGACCAGGCACAGCACGTACTGGGCATCTACACCGATGGCGACCTGCGTCGTACACTTGAGAAGAAGCTGGATTTCAACACCACACCGGTCAGCACAGTAATGTCCAGACAGCCGCACGCCATCGGCCCGGACCAACTGGCCGCAGAAGCCGTGCAATTGATGGATCAGCACAACATCAACCAGATGCTGGTAGTGGATGCGGACAACAAACTGGTCGGCGCACTGAACATGCACGATCTGCTGCATGCCAAGGTAATCTGATGTCACTAAGCCAGGCAAAATCCATCCATCTCATTGCGTTCGACATCGACGGCATCATGACCGATGGCGGTCTTTATCTTGCCGATTCGGGCGAGGAATTCAAGCGCTTCAACTCGCTCGACGGGCACGGCCTGAAAATGCTCAAGGCATCGGGCGTAGAACTGGCCATCATCACCGGGCGCACTTCACGCTGCGTGGAACTGCGCGCACAGAATCTTGGCATCACCCACCTGTTCCAGGGCGCGGAAGACAAGCTGGCAACCATGCAGGAGTTGCTGCGCAAACTCGGCATTCCCGCCGAGGCCTCGGCCTATATGGGCGACGACGTGATCGATCTGCCGGTAATGCGCCGCATGGCGCTAGCACTTACCGTCCCGGAAGCACCGCAACTGGTGCGCGACCACGCACACTACGTAACCCGACGCAACGGCGGCAATGGCGCGGTGCGCGAAGTATGCGAACTCATCATGTCGGCACAAGGCACACTGGATGCGCAGCTTGCGCGATATCTGGCATGACACACGTTACCTTCCTCGATCGCCTGCGTACCTGGTCGGTATTGTTGCCGTTGCTGCTTCTACTGGGCGCCACTTACTGGCTGGATCAGCAAGTGCAGCCCCTGCCACCCCGTGCTGACGAAAGCAAACGCCATGACCCGGACTACATCATCAACAGCCTGTCGGCTACCACGCTGGATGAGTATGGCAAACCGCACTACCTGATGACCGCAAAAAAAATGATCCACTATCCGGACGACGACAGCACGCATATGGTGAACCCCCAACTGGTCAGCCTGTACGCAAATCGCCCACCGGTCCACGTTTCAGCCCTTCGCGGCGAAGTATCCAGTGATGGCGAGCAGGTATTCCTGCAAGATGACGTAAAAGTAGTACGCGGAGCCAGTGCCTCGCGCAGCCAGATGACTTTTACTACGTCCTTCCTGCACGTGCTGCCCAACCAGGACCTAGCTGACACTGATCGCCCGGTTACCATTGTCGAGGACAGCACTGTGGTTAACGGAACAGGCATGAAACTCAACAACAGGACCGGAGTAGCCGAACTGCTTGCCCAGGTCAGAAGCCAGCATGGAATTGCGCAGCATTAGCCGTTCCCTACTGCTTGGCATAGCCCTGCTTGTACATGCCACAGCTGTATATGCGGAGCGTGCCGACCGCAACAAGCCGATGCACATTGAGTCGGACCGCGTCAGTATCGACGATGCCCAACAGGTCAGCATATTCACCGGCAACGTGGTAATGACTCAGGGAACGCTGGTCATCCGCGGCAACCAGATCGTGGTCACCCAGGGCAAGAATGGCTTCAAGCACGGCACCGCCACCGGAAATCTGGCCAGCTTCCGCCAGAAGCGTGAAGGACTGGATGAGTACGTGGAAGGTTATGGCGAGCGCATCGAATATGACAGCGGCAGCGAGGTCATGGAAATTTTTGGCCACGCATGGGTCAAACGCGGCCTGGATGACGTACGCGGCGAGCACATCACCTATAATTCCAGGACCGAGATATTCCAGGTCAACAGCGCCCCCGGCAAGCAAGCAGCCCCTTCAGGCAAGGAACCGCGTGTACGCGCGGTAATCCAGCCCAAGGACAAGCAGGTACCGGCCAAACCCCAGGACAAGGAGCCGTTGTCGATCAAGCCCGATACCACGCTGATCCAGCCGGAGAAAAGCCCATGAGTGAGCTTCGCACCACCTCCTTGAGAAAACGCTATCGATCACGCACCGTAGTGCATGACGTATCGCTGTCCCTGCAAAGCGGCGAGGTCGTGGGCCTGCTGGGCCCCAACGGAGCGGGCAAAACCACCAGCTTTTACATGATTGTCGGGCTGACGTCAGTCGATGACGGTGACATTTTCATCGACAACAAGAACATCACCCATTTGCCGATCCACCGGCGTGCGCGACTCGGTCTGGGTTACCTGCCTCAGGAAGCCTCGATTTTCCGTCGGCTGACCGTATCCGAAAACATCCATGCAGTGCTTGAATTGCAGGGGTACGCTGAAGAAGAACGGCTGGCACGATTGGAGGAATTGCTGGAAGACCTGCACATCACCCATATCCGCGACAATCCGGCCATCAGCCTGTCCGGCGGCGAACGGCGGCGCGTCGAGATCGCCCGCGCCCTGGCCACCAACCCGCGCTTTATCCTGCTGGACGAACCGTTTGCCGGCGTCGACCCCATTGCCGTGCTGGACATCCAGAAAATCATCCGTTTCCTCAAGGAACGCGACATCGGGGTGCTGATTACCGACCATAACGTCCGGGAAACATTGGGAATCTGCGACCGCGCCTACATCATCAATGCCGGCGCGGTCATGGCAGAAGGAAAACCTGATGAAATCATCTATAATGAGGGCGTGAGGAAAGTATACCTAGGTGAGCACTTCAAATTATAAAGCCGGAAAGGCTAGGTGCTGGCCGGCCCATATCAAATGAGACCCGCATTACAACTCAGGCAGTCGCAGCATCTGGCATTAACGCCCCAGTTGCAGCAATCGATACGTCTGCTGCAACTGTCCACGGTTGAAATCAACCAGGAGGTCGCACGCCTGCTGGATGAGAATCCATTGCTGGAGCGCGAAGACGAGGATGCCGCACAAACCTATCCGGGAAGCGATGCACCGGCTGCCACGAACTCCGCCGAAACCTCTACCAAGGATGCCGAACCGGCCCCGGCTGATGCGGAATGGGGTGAGTCATCATTCGCTGCCGGCAGTTCCCCGGATGACGAGGACGAACCGCATAACGAACTGGCTGCGAGCACCCCCAGCCTGCGCGAACACCTGCTGTGGCAACTCAATATCAACACGCTTGATGCACGCGACAAGAAAATCATCGGCCTGCTGGTCGATGCGCTGGACGAGAATGGCTACTTGGCACAACCGCTGGAAGAAATTGTCGAATTATTGCCGCAGGAACTCGACATTACGCTGGATGACCTGGAAACCGCACTCGCGCAACTGCAGTATCTGGACGAGCCCGGCATCGCCGCGCGCAACCTGAGCGAATGCCTGGCCTTGCAGATCAAGGCCTTGCCGGAAGACACTCCCGGCCGAGAACTGGCTTTACGCCTGGTCTCACAGCATCTCGATCTGCTGGCAGCACACGATTTCGCAAAACTGAAAAAGGTGCTCCGCTGCGACGACCAGTCGCTGCGCGCCGCACAATCACTGATCGTTCACCTCAATCCCAAGCCCGGCCAAAAGTATGAAGCGCGCGCTGCCGACCATGTGATACCTGATGTAATCGTCGAGCGCCAGAAGGGAAGCTGGCGTGTCCGCCTCAACCCAGAGGCTCTGCCCCGCCTGCGCGTCAACCAGATGTATGCCAACATCCTGCAGCAACGCGGCGAAAAGAATGCCCAGCAACTGGCCGGGCAATTGCAGGAGGCACGCTGGTTCATCAAGAACCTGCAGCAACGTTTCGACACCATCCTGCGCGTTTCGCAGGCCATCGTCGAACGCCAGCACCATTTCCTGGAACATGGCGAAATCGGCATGCGCCCACTGGTTCTGCGCGAAATTGCCGAACAGCTCGACCTGCACGAATCGACCATTTCGCGCGTCACCACGCAGAAATTCATGCGTACCCCGCGCGGGGTGTACGAACTCAAATATTTCTTCAGCAGCGGCCTGGCCACCGAAAGTGGCGGCGCCTGTTCCTCCACCGCCATCCGCGCACTGATCAAGCAACTGGTCGGCGAAGAAAATTCGAAGCAGCCGCTGACCGACAGCCGCATTTCCGAAATCCTGGCACAGCAGGGCATTACGGTTGCCCGGCGTACCGTGGCAAAATACCGGGAGTCGTTGCACATCCTTCCGGTCAATTTACGTAAATCACTTTAATCAAGGAGCAAGGCCATGAACCTTAACCTCACAGGACGCCACCTCGAAATTACTCCGGCTATTCGTCAGCACGTCACCGACAAGTTCACCAAGATCAAGAACCATTTCGACAACGTGATCGACGTCAATGTCATCCTGTCGGTGGAAAAACTGCAGCAAAAGGCGGAGGCCAGCATGCACATCAGCGGCAAGACCATTTTTGTCGAATGCGAGGATGCCAACCTGTACGTCGCTATCGACAATCTGATCGACAAGCTCGATCGCCAGGTCATCAAGCACAAGGAAAAATTTACCGCGCGTCGCCACGACGATACCGGCAAGCAGGCCGCGGCCGAATAGGCCCGATACAAACCAGGGGCGGGAACTGATCCACCCCCTTTTGAATGGTTGAAAAAATGATTGAAGCCATAAACCTGATCAGCAAAATCCTTCCGCTCGAGAATGTCGTACTCGATGCCGACTCCACCAGCAAAAAGCGGGTTTTCGAGCGGGTGGGCATATTATTCGAAAACCAGTTGCAAATTGCCCGCAGCGAAGTGTTCGACAGCCTGTTTGCCCGTGAAAAGCTGGGCTCCACCGGTCTCGGCCAGGGCGTGGCAATTCCGCACGGGCGAATCAAGGGATTGCGCGATGCGGCTGCTGCCTTTTTCAAGGTGCAGTCACCCATCCCGTTCGATGCCCCGGACGGCATGCCGGTCAATCTGATTTTCGTGCTGCTGGTACCGGAACGCGCCACCGACCTGCATCTGCAGATACTTGGTGAACTGGCACAGATGTTCAGCGACAAGAACTTCCGGGAACAATTACAGGCCAGCAACGATCCTGCCGCCATTCATCAATTGTTCGCCAACTGGCATGCACAATGAGTTATGCTGCCTCATCAAGGATTTCATCGCGCGCGTAACGGGCAGATGACGCTAACGGAGAACAGACCATGGCTCAGGTCAACATCCGACGATTGTTCGCGGACAAGCAGGAACGTCTGGCGCTGCACTGGGTAGCCGGCGCGGACGGCGCCGACAAGCTTCTCGACAGTGAGGAAGTCAACCGGTCGGACAAGGGAGTAATCGGCCATCTCAACCTGATCCACCCCAATTGGGTGCAGGTGTTCAGCGCAACCGAATTCGAATATTTGCTCGGTCTTTCCCCGACCGAGCTGGAAGAAGCCCTGAAACAGATTGAACGCGGCGACCCGCTGTGCCTGATCGTCGCCGGCACCGAACAAATCCCGCAACAACTGGTCGACCTCGCCAATCGCACGCACACACCGTTGTTCTGCTCGCCGCTCAACAGCGTACATCTGACCTGGCTGGTACGTCATTACATCACCAAGCAACTGGCGGAATCCACTTCGCGCCACGGCATATTTCTCGACGTACTTGGCGTCGGCGTACTGATCACCGGCGACAGCGGCGTCGGCAAGAGCGAACTCGGGCTGGAATTGATCACGCGCGGCAACGGCCTGGTCGCGGACGACGTCACCGAACTGTACCGCATCGCGCCCGACACTCTGGAAGGGCGCTGCCCTGAACTGCTGCGCGACTTTCTCGAAGTGCGTGGGCTGGGCATGCTCAACATTCGCACCATGTTCGGCGAGACTGCAGTGCGCCGCAAAAAGAGCCTGAAGCTGATCGTCCACCTGCATCGCCCGCCTGGTGGTGACATATCGAAAATGGAGCGGCTGCCGCTGAACGCCAGCTTCCAGGAAATCCTCGGCGTAAAAATCAACACCGTCAGCATTCCGGTAATCGCCGGCCGCAACCTTGCAGTGCTGGTGGAAGCTGCTGCGCGCAACTTCGTGCTGCAACAGCGCGGCATCGACACCATGCAGGAATTCATCAACCGCCACGACACCCACATGCAGGACCAGTAGTCATGCAATTGTTCCTGATCAGCGGCCTGTCCGGCTCCGGCAAAAGCGTCGCGCTCAAGGTGCTCGAGGACAGCAGCTATTATTGCGTGGACAACCTGCCGGTCGAGCTGCTGCCTTCACTGGTCAACAGCCTGCAGCAGGCCGGCCATACGCGCGTGGCAGTCAGTATCGACGTGCGTAGCGGTGGCAATGTTCAGCAATTGCCCCAACACATTACCGGGCTCAAGCAGCAAGGCATAGATGTCCACCTGCTGTTCCTGGAAGCGCAAACCGATACACTGGTCAAACGCTTTTCCGAAACGCGTCGTCGCCATCCGCTGAGCGACGACCAGCTTACCCTGCCGGAATGTGTACAGCGGGAGCGCGAAATGCTGGCTGATGTCGGCAATATCGGCCATCACATCGATACCAGCGAAGTGGGTGCCAACACCCTGCGACTATGGGTCAAGGACTTTATCCATCTCGACCGCGCCCGCCTGACACTACTGTTTCAGTCGTTCGGTTTCAAGCACGGCCTGCCGCTGGATGCCGATCTGGTTTTCGATGTGCGCTGTCTGCCTAACCCGCATTACGATGCCGCATTGCGCCCGCTTACCGGTCGCGACACGCCAGTCGTGGAATTCCTGGAAAAAACACCGCTCACCCGGAAGATGTTCGAGGATATCCGCATTTTCATCGAAACCTGGCTGCCGCATTACGTCGACGATAATCGCAGTTATCTGACCATCGCCATCGGTTGCACCGGCGGCCAGCACCGTTCGGTTTACCTGGTAGAAAAACTGGCACATCATTTCGAACGGGCACAGCGCCAGGTTTTGCTGCGTCATCGCGAACTGGGAACCGGAAAATGACGGCATACCTCAAACCCGGCGACTGGCTTACCCTGTTTGGTGGCGCCTTGCTCACCATCTGGCTTGCCGCCACGTTATGGCAGGGCGGCATAGCGGACAAAGCAATCATCCGCAGCGGCGGCAATATCTTCCGCGAAGTCAGCCTGTCACGCAATCAGGTTGTCGAAGTGCCCGGCCCGCTCGGTGTCAGCCGTATCACCGTACGCAACCACAAGGTACGCGTCGCTTCGGATCCTGGACCCCGCCAATACTGTGTACACCAGGGATGGCTCAAACAGGCCGGTGAAATTGCCATTTGCCTGCCTAATCAGGTCAGCGTCGAATTGGGCAGAGGAAACAAAACATATGACAGCCTCAACTACTGATCAGGATTCGGGCAGGCCGCCAAGCGAATCCGGGATGCTGCATTCCGGATCCTCGCTCCTGCTAAATGCCAGCAACGAGGACCACCATATCGCGCGCATGGCAGCGCTGGCGCTCGGCCTGTCCGTTCTGGAGGCTGCCATCCCGTCCCCATTGCCCGGCGTAAAACCCGGCCTGGCCAACATCGTCACCCTGATCGTACTGGCACGCTACGGATGGCGCACCGCCGCATGGGTTTCCCTGCTGCGCGTGGTCGGCGGCAGTCTGCTGCTGGGTAATTTTCTTGCCCCGGGATTTTTCCTCAGCCTCGGCGGCGCATTATGCAGCCTGCTGGTGCTCGCGGCAGGGCAACATTTACCATCGCGCTGGTTCGGTCCGGTCAGCAACAGCATTCTGGCCGCCTTCGCCCACATCTCCGGCCAGTTGCTGGTCGTCTACCTGTGGCTGATCCCGCATACCGGCATTGCGTATCTTGTTCCGATATTCGCTATCGCCGCACTGCTGTTCGGCACAGTGAACGGAATGGTTGCCGCCCACTTCCTGGCCGAACCGGAAACCGAACTGGTCCCCGCCTCATGAATAGCAAAACCATCACCCTTGCCTTTACCGGCGCTTCGGGTATGCCCTATGGCATGCGCCTGCTGGAATGTTTGTTACACGCAGGGCAACACGTCAATCTGGTCTACTCGCAGGCCGCGCAGATCGTTGCCAAGCAGGAAATGAACCTCGCACTGCCCACACGGCCACAGGATGCCGCGAAAATGCTGCGTGCGCACGTCGAAACCTCCGCCGGCGAACTGCATGTCTACGGGCGCGACGACTGGTATGCGCCGATGGCTTCAGGTTCCAATCCGGGTGATGCGATGGCGGTCTGTCCATGCACCATGGGAACATTAGGCAAGATTGCCGGCGGCATTAGCGACGACCTGATCACTCGTGCTGCCGATGTCATGCTCAAGGAAAAGCGCCCACTGATCCTGGTACCGCGTGAAACGCCTTTTTCTGCAATCCATCTGGAAAACATGCTCAGGTTAAGCCATGCCGGCGCCGTCATTCTGCCGCCCAATCCCGGTTTTTACACCCACCCGCAGAACGTACAGGAACTCATTGATTTCGTTGTGGCGCGCATTCTCGACCATCTCGAGGTAACGCATACGCTGGCTGAACGCTGGGGAAAAGAAAAGCCCTCGTCGCGCGACAAGTAAAACAACTCGCGCACCTCAGGTGCGGCACGGACGAAAAGAACTGTAGCCGCATAACCGGCCAAGGAAAAAAGGCGCATTCACACTCGAATGCGCCCGGTAAAACAACCCCGCAAAACCGTGGATCAGCCCTTAGCAGACAGCCGGGGCTGGCCTCACAGTTCCAGCCCCATCAGTTCGGCTTGCTGATGCCTGGTGTCGGGAAAGGCCAGGTTGCAGCCGGACGCACAGGTGCGGGCGCCGAAGGAGCCAGTGCAGGTGCCGCCGCTGGAGCTGCCGGCTTTCTGGCTGCGGGTTTCTTCTTGGCTACAACCTTTTTAGCTGCCGGCTTTCTGGCTGCGGGTTTCTTCTTGGCTACAACCTTTTTAGCTGCCGGCTTTCTGGCTGCGGGTTTCTTCTTGGCTACAGCCCTTTTAGCTGCCGGCTTTCTGGCTGCGGGTTTCTTCTTGGCTACAACCTTTTTAGCTGCCGGCTTTCTGGCGGCAGGCTTTTTAGCCGCAGTCGCCTTCTTTGCTGCTCGTTTAGCTTTTTTTGCTACTACCATCTCAACCTCCTTGGAAGTGAAAGTTAAAAAAGTACAACATGAACACGACTACACCCCCAGCCGCCCCGCCCTGCGGTTCAACCGAAGTCATTGTCCCAGCAGTAACGCACCGTGCCGGTCCGAACTGCTGGTTACACATTAATCCCAAGAAAGCGCGCCGCCACTCTGGTATTCGGTTACGCGCGTCTCGAAGAAATTCTTTTCTTTCTTGAGGTCGATCATTTCCGCCATCCATGGGAACGGATTATTCGCTCCCGGATACAATATATCCAGACCTATTTGTTGGCAACGACGATTGGCGATAAAACGCAAATATTCCTTGAACATCCCGGCGTTCAGCCCCAAGATGCCGCGCGGCATGGTGTCCTCTGCATAGCGATATTCGAGTTCCACACCTTTTTGCATCAGATCCCTGATTTCTTCGCGGAATTCCGGCGTCCACAAATGCGGATTTTCCAACTTGATCTGGTTGATTACGTCGACACCGAAATTCAGGTGCATGGATTCGTCACGCATGATGTACTGGTACTGCTCGGCTGCGCCAGTCATCTTGTTCTGGCGTCCCAATGCCAGAATCTGCACAAATCCGACATAGAAGAACAGCCCCTCCATAATGCAAGCAAACACGATCAGACTCTTCAGCAGTTTCTGGTCGTTTTCCTGCGTGCCGGTCCTGAATTCCGGATTGGTCAACGTATCAATGAACGGGATCAGGAATTCGTCCTTGGCGCGGATGCAGTCGACCTCATGATAAGCATTGAATACCTCGCCCTCGTCCAGCCCCAAGCTTTCCACGATGTACTGGTAAGCATGGGTGTGAATGGCTTCCTCGAACGCCTGGCGCAGCAGGAACTGGCGGCATTCGGGATTGGTGATGTGGCGATAGGTGCCGAGCACGATGTTGTTGGCGGCAAGGCTGTCGGCTGTGGTGAAGAAGCCGAGATTACGCTTGACCAGGCGGCGCTCGTCCTCAGTCAGCCCGTTGCCTTTCCACAGCGCGATGTCGGCAGACATGTTCACTTCCTGCGGCATCCAGTGGTTGGCACAGGCAGACAGATATTTCTCCCAGGCCCATTTATACTTGAAGGGCACTAGCTGGTTCACATCGGCGCTGCAATTGATGATGCGCTTGTCTTCCACGCGGATGCGGCCGGTGCCAGCTGAGGCGATGGTGTAACCGCGGTCCTCGTCCGTTTTCCCCGTGTCGATTGCAGCACCTGCTGGAGCAATGCGCACATCAGCCGTGGCCACTCCAGGCATTACCTCATCTTCAAATGTCAGCATAGTTTTCTCCCTGTCCTCCGGGCCCGACCATACAAGCCCCTTTATTCGTCATCATTACCCAATGCAATCCCCGGCCAGATAAAGCCTGCCTGCTGACAGGCCTCACAAAAAACATTGTGACTGCGGCCGCCCGCCATGCGTGCTTCATATGCGCGTAGCGCATGTGAACCTGCGCCGCAATCAGGGCATCTGCATGTCATTGACATGCCTCACACTCAGGATTGTCAATCGAACAGAATTTCGTTTCCTCTCCGCCCTCGGCACCGCCGTTCGGCACCGCATTCAGCGAACCTGTGCGTGAAGTCGACTTCTCAGCCGAAGTCGCACCCAATGTGCGCAGGTAATAGGTCGTCTTCAAGCCGCGCAGCCAGGCAAGCTTGTATGTTTCGTCGAGTTTGCGTCCGGATACGCCGGACATGTAGATATTCAGCGATTGCGCCTGGTCAATCCACTTCTGGCGACGTGCCGCAGCCTCAATCAGCCATTGCGGCTCGATCTCGAATGCAGTGGCATACAGCTTGCGCAAATCCTCGGGAATGCGGTCGACCTTGGCCAGGCTGCCATCGAAGTATTTCAGATCGGCAATCATCACCTCGTCCCACAACCCCAGTTGCTTCAAGTCATTGACCAGATGATCGTTGATTACCGTGAACTCGCCCGACAGATTGGATTTAACGAAAATATTCTGGTAAGTCGGCTCGATACTTGCCGCCACGCCGACGATATTGGAAATGGTCGCAGTTGGCGCAATGGCAATGCAATTTGAGTTGCGCATACCATGTTGCGCAATGCGCGCACGCAGCGCATCCCAGTCCATGAAGGAAGATGCATCGATTTCCACATAGCCACCGCGCGACTGGCGCAACAGTTCCAGCGTATCCTGCGGCAGAACGCCCTTGTCCCAAAGGCTGCCGCGATAACTGGAATAGCAACCGCGCTCCTCGGCCAGTTCTGTCGAGACCCAGTAGGCGTAGTAGCACACCGCCTCCATCGAGCGGTCGGCAAATTCCACCGCTTCCTCGCTGGCATAGGAAATGCGCAATTCGTGCAGCGCATCCTGAAAGCCCATGATGCCCATGCCGACCGGACGGTGGCGCAGGTTGGCATCGCGCGCTTTTTTCACCGCGTAATAGTTTATGTCGATCACGTTGTCCAGCATGCGCATGGCAGTGCGGATGGTGCGCTGCAACTTGTCGTGATCAAGCTGGCCGAACTTTTCGTGTCCCTGCGGATACAGATGTGCGGCCAGGTTGACCGATCCGAGGTTACATACGGCAATCTCGGAATCCGAGGTGTTCAGCGTGATCTCGGTGCACAGATTGGAACTATGCACCACGCCCTCGTGCTGTTGCGGCGAGCGCACATTGCATGGATCCTTGAACGTAAGCCAGGGATGGCCGGTTTCGAACAGCATGGTCAGCATCTTGCGCCACAGCGTCTGCGCGGGGATCTTTCTGAACAGCCTGATTTCTCCACTCTCTACCTTGGCCTCGTAGGCAAGGTAGGCCTGCTCGAATTCCGCGCCAAATTTTTCATGCAGGTCCGGACAGGTAGACGGCGAGAACAGCGTCCACTCGCCACCTTCCATGACACGTTTCATGAACAGGTCGGGAACCCAGTTGGCCGTATTCATGTCGTGCGTGCGACGGCGGTCGTCACCGGTGTTCTTGCGCAGCTCGAGGAATTCCTCGATATCCAAGTGCCAGGTTTCCAGGTAGGCACACACCGCACCCTTGCGCTTGCCGCCCTGATTGACGGCCACAGCAGTATCGTTCACCACTTTCAGGAACGGCACCACGCCCTGCGACTTGCCATTGGTGCCCTTGATATGACTACCGAGCGCACGCACATTGGTCCAGTCATTGCCAAGGCCGCCAGCAAATTTCGACAATAAGGCATTTTCCTTCAGTGCCTCGTAAATCCCGTCCAGATCGTCCGATACCGTGGTGAGGTAGCACGAAGACAACTGCGAACGACGCGTTCCGGAATTGAACAGCGTCGGCGTGGAACTCATGAAATCGAAACCGGACAGCAGCCGATAAAATTCGATGGCCCGCGCCTCGCGGTCGATCTCGTTGAGCGCCAGCCCCATGGCCACCCGCATGAAAAATGCCTGCGGCAATTCAATACGCACATTATCAACATGCAGGAAATAACGGTCATACAGCGTTTGCAGGCCCAGATAGTTGAATTGCAGATCGCGCTTGGCATCCAGCTCACCGGCCAGACGCTGCAAGTCAAACTGCCCCAGATCCTCGTCCAGCAATTCCGCCTCAATGCCGCGCTTGATGAACGCAGGAAAATATTCGGCATAGCGCGTTGCCATATCGGCATGGCTGACTTCTTCGCCAAGCACCTCACAACGTATATTGTTCAATAACAGACGCGCCGTTACAAAACCATATGCCGGCTCCTGTTCGATCAGCGAACGCGCCGACAGAATGACGCATTTGCGCACTTCCTCGATCGGTACGCCATCATACAAATCCTTGAGTGTAAGCTGCAGAATTCGCTCCGCCCCAACACCATCGCCCAAGCCTGCGCATGAAGACCGTATCAATTCCAGCAGGCCGGCAACATTTAGCGGATGCAGTTCGCCCTTGTCCAGCACATTTAGCGCATGCGCTGGTTCCTGCGCTTCTTTTTTGGCCTTGGAACGCTCGCGGGTACGCTCTTCGCGATACAGTACATAGGAACGCGCCACATCATGCGCGCCGGAGCGCATCAAGGACAATTCGACCTGATCCTGGATATCCTCAATATGCAGCGTGCCACCATGCGGCTGGCGGCGCAGCAGTGCCGCGACAACATTGCCGGTCAGATGTTCGACCTGTTCACGCACCCTCGCTGAAGCCGCACCCTGCCCGCCGTTGACGGCGATAAACGCCTTGGTCATGGCAATAGAAATTTTTGCCGGTTCGAACGGCACCACCGAGCCGTTGCGGCGAATCACCTTGTATTGGTCAAACGGTGTACTGGAAGGGGAAGAGGAAATATCCGGAATATCGTGGACAGACGCTGAAGAAGAATAGACACCATCAGTAGCAAGCAACATGCACCTCCCTTTAGCCTCTCGGGCTGAGTCAGCCCAGGAATTCAAAACCACTATATATAGTGTTATTTTGCTTTATTTTTGCTAATTCTAGTACATCGCGGAATTTATGCAAGCAAAATTTTGCGGAGGCGATCCAGGCTCGACCCGCCTCGCGACGAGTGGCGTTATCTGAGCATTGCAAGGTAGTGCGGCCAGTCGAAATGGGGGCCGGGATCTGTCTTGCGTTCTGGCGCAATATCGGAGTGACCGACTATTTCACGGATCGGATATGCGCGCTGTAGCCTGCGCGTCAGCTTGGCAAGAGATACATATTGCATTGGCGTAAACGCTTCAGCGTCGATGCCCTCAAGTTCAATCCCAATGGAAAAGTCATTGCAGCGCTCGCGCCCGCGCCACCGGGAAATGCCGGCATGCCAGGCGCGCATGGAACAGGGCACGAACTGGATGATTTCGCCATTGCGGCGAATAAAAAAGTGCGCAGAAACCTTTAAGTCCTCAAGTTGTGCGTAATAAGGGTGCGTCTTGACATCCAGCGAGTTGGCGAATAACTGAATCACTGCATCGCCGCCAAACTCGCCTGGCGGCAAACTGATATTGTGAACCACAAGCAAGTCGACCCTGGTTGCGGGAGGGCGTGCATCATAATTCGGAGAAAAATGGCGCCTGACGCCGCTCAGCCAACCCTCGGCGTCAAGCTTCACGCCTTGCCTTCCTCTTTGCCGGTAATGCCCAGGCGTTCCATGCGGTAACGCAACGCGCGAAAGGTTACGCCAAGCAGGCGAGCTGCTGCAGTGCGATTGAAGCCCGTCATATGCAGCGCCTCCAGGATGGCCTCGCGCTCAACTCGATCAAGGTAGTCAGGCAACGGGAATTTGGCTCCCTCCGGCGCATTCGACGAATCGCCACCGAACTCTACCGGCAACAGATGCAGGTCGGACGGCCTGATCACCCCTCCCTCGCACAACGCCAGCGCGCGCTCGATCAGGTTTTCCAGCTCCCGGACATTGCCCGGAAAATCGTATTGCCGCAAAGCCTGCAGCGCCTCGGGCGAAAACTCTATTGCAACATCTCCGCGCATGCGCAACAGCAATTGCTGCGCAATATCGGCAATATCATCGCCCATATCGCGGAGTGCGGGCATCTGCAAGGCAATCACGTTCAGACGATAGTACAGATCCTGCCGGAACTCGCCTTGCCGTACCAGTTCTTCCAAGGCCCGATGAGTGGCGCTGATGATGCGCACATCGACCGACTCTTCCTGGGTATCCCCTACCTTGCGCACCTTTTTTTCCTGAATGGCACGCAGCAGTTTGACCTGCATGGGGAGCGGCAGGTCCGCCACTTCATCGAGGAACAGGGTGCCGCCGCTCGCGGCCTGAAAGAAGCCATCACGGTCTTTGTCGGCCCCGGTAAAGGCTCCCTTGCGATGCCCGAAAAATTCGCTTTCCATCAGGTTTTCGGGGATTGCCCCGCAGTTCACCGCAACGAACGGCTGCTCGCGCCGCGCGCTTTTCTCCACAATTGATCGCGCGGCCAGTTCCTTGCCGCTGCCGGATTCACCGCTGATATGCACCGGCGCCTGGCTGCGCGCCACCCTTTCGATCAGGGTACGCACTTTTTTCATTGCCGGGGACCGGCCCTGCAGCACCCAGGCTCCACCGTCATCGCCAGCCTGTATCGCCGGTTGCGGCAACTTGAGGGCCGCTTTTACCAAAGCGCGCAACTGTTCCAGCGCAACCGGCTTGGAAAGATAGTCGAAAGCACCGGCCTTCAGTACGGAAATGGCGTTTTCCATGTTGCCGTGCGCGGTGATTACCGCCACCGGCACCTCGGCATGCTGCTCGGCAATGTGGTGCACCACCTCCAGTCCTTCACCGTCCGGCAAGCGCATATCGGTCAGGCATAGATCATATTTGTTGCCCGTCAACTGCCCCAGCGCCTCCTGCACATTGCTCGCGCGATCCACTTCCAGCCCCATGCGTACCAGCGCCAGTTCCAGCAGCTCGAGAATATCCGGCTCATCGTCCACCACCAATACCCGCGGCACATGAGTACCGGCATTGAATTGCCGATCAGCGTTCATCCTTTCCTCCAAGTTCAATACGGAAACACGCTCCACCAGGCGTACGGCGTATATATTCCAGCACCGCGCCATTGGCCGAACACAATTCTCGCGCAATGTACAACCCCAAGCCGGTGCCGCTGGCTTCCGTGGTAAAAAACGGCTCAAACAACTGTTGCTCGGCATCGGCTGTAATGCCCGGACCATCATCGGCAATTTCCAGGGCCAGGCCGCCGGTCGACAATGTGCGCAACCGGATGCTGCCCGCCTGCTTGCTGCAGTAACGCAAGGCATTGCCGCACAAGTTCCATAATACTTGATTGAAATGCCCGCGATCGAACCTGACTTCACTATCCGGGGCAACCTCTATCTTGAATATGCCTGGTACCACATGCTGCGCCTGACATATCTCGTCGACAAATTTCGGCAACATATCTGCCAGTCGCAGTGACTCGGCTTGCGCGCGGTCGCGCCGATTCAACTGCATGACGTCCTGCACAATTCGATTCAGGCGCGCCGTATTATCCAGAATAATGCGCACCAGCCGCTCGTGGGCTGGCTCCTGCTGTACTTCTTCATGCAACAATTCGGTAGCATAGCTGATGGCAGACAGTGGATTGCGCACCTCGTGGGCAATATTGGCGGTTAGCCGCCCCAAGGCAGCCAGTTTAATCTGTTGCGCCTGCGCCTGTATGCGCCGCATATCTTCAAGGAACACCAGCACGCCCCAGAGCCATTCGCGCCGCACCGGCAAAAAACGTACGCGCACCTGATAGCCGGTATCCGGCAATTTCACTATCTCGGCCTTGCGCTGCTGATCTTGTCGCCATGCGGCAAACAACCCCGCCAGCAGCGGCGCGCACTGCTCCAGCTTGACTTCGCCGGCCTGCGGAAATTGATACCCGAGCAGGCGTTCCGCACTCGGATTGAACTGCCGCACCACCCCCCCTTCGTCCACAACCAGAACGCCATCCAGCATCCCCTGAATCACCAACCGGTTGGCCTCCGCCATATTGGCCAGATCCACGCCACGCTGCGCAGCCAGCTTCTCGCTGGCAATTGCGTATTTCGCCAAGGTGTGCGCCACCCATGCCACGGCAAAATACGCCACACACAATAGGCCGGCATGTAGATATAGCGACGCCTCGGATTCTCCTTCCAGCACCGAGTAGGAATGTTCCAGAAGAACCGCAATACTGGCCAGGGCCGCGAAAAACAAGGTAATTCGGCCGCGGCTGATCAGACCCGCTGCAGCCAGCGACACCAGCAGCAATATTCCCAGACTGCTTTGTATGCCACCACTAGCATG
>Ga0209919_1000535_pt1 | contig 19321 bp, 10 predicted proteins | sample SalPon2A_C_D2_MG_FD_185721 | JGI IMG/M metagenome (GOLD analysis project Ga0209919, IMG submission 185721) | Soil microbial communities from South San Francisco under conditions of wetland restoration - Salt Pond MetaG R2A_C_D2_MG (SPAdes)... | ecosystem: Environmental > Terrestrial > Soil >... | reverse complement strand
CTGGAAACCCTGGCGGAAGTAGTAGTTGTAGTCGGCCCGGGACACATAGTAACCACCATAGCCGTAGTTCGCGTCCTGATAGGCATACGAGCCCCGGTAGTCGGAGCGCCAGCGGTCCTGGCGGTCCGCCTGTCCGGCAAGGAAGCCTTGCTGGTAACCATTGTTCACGGCCTCCCGAAGCAAATTGGCACCGTATTGATTCGTCTCGTAGTACCGCCCGCCACGCTGGTAACGATAGTTCCAAGCAGTGTAGAAGTATGGATCACTGTTGTAATCGTGGCGATCGTTCCGGAGATTCATTTCCTGCTGGCGTAATCGCCCCAAGTACTCCTGCTGATAACGGTACTGCGCCGAGCGCCCCTGCCGTTGAAGCTGCGCTTCGTGCTGCTGCCCTTCACGCTGCCGCTGATTCAGATACTGACTGTACTGGCTCACACGCTGCTGATGCTCCCTAATAAGCTCCTGCTGACGCTGTTGGGAGAGGCGCACCTGTTGCTGATTTCGGTCTCGCTGTTGTTGCTGGACCTGCTGTTGCCAATTCTGGTCCCGCTGCCATTGTTGCTTCTGGGCGCGCTGTTGCTGCTGTCTGTTCTGGTCCGCCTGCTGCTGGGCACGCTGCTGTTGCTGTTTATCTTGGCCCCGCTGCTGCTGCTGTGCCTGCGGTTGCTCCTTTTTCTGCTTTTTATCTTTCTTTTGTTGTTTCTTGTCTTTCTGCGACTGTTGCTCTTGCTGCCCTTGCCCTTGAGCATTGGCCGGTATGCTCATTCCCACCAGCCATGCCACGCTCAGGACACCCGCCACCATCATCCGGTTCAAGATACCGATTTTCAAGCCACACCTCCTTGGTAATCCGGTCGCTCCACGGGATTTAACCGATAAAGAGAACCCGCGAGGAGCACAACAAGCTGGATGAGAAACATAGCCAATTTCTTTTGTTGTCGTCCAACTCCCGCCAGATCCTGTCTCGCAACTCCGGCTATCTTACTTGTACTCTGAATTTATTCGCGCGTCAGTCCAGTACTGCTCACGCTTGTGGTCAAGATTGCTCACTCAAATTTGCGAGGGAGAAATAAAGGGTGGAGGTAGTGGAGATCAGCGAGGGTTCGACTCTGGAAACGAGCTGGTATTTAGCCAAGTGCTCGGTGACTGGGGGGGCGCATTTACGACTGGGTCACAGGCCGCGTGCTCGCGTCCTGTCCCTGAACACGGTCCTGGCACGGATGCCGATTCTTGGGCTCTGCGATTTCCCGAAGGGATGGGCTTTGACTAGGAAAAGGCCGCAGAGTAATGCGCTCCGCGCACAACCCGTGGTCCTGGTGCGCACGCTCTACCGCACAACGCCACCGCTCGGGGCTTAGTAGTTTCCCTGCGTCACATCGCGCAGAACCTGCTTCTCCAGGGACAGTTCAGCCACCAACCGCTTCACCGGCTATTCTCTTTTTCCAGTTCCTTCAGCCGCTTCGCTTGGTCGAGCTTCAACCCACCAAATTCTTTCCACCACCGATGGTAGGTCTGTTCACAGATGCCTATCTCCCGGGCCGCTTGTGAGGCTTTCTTACCGTTCGCTATCTCGACTTCAATCTTCCGAAGCAGATTCACAATCTGCTCCGGCTTGTACCTCTTCCTCGACATGACCGGTCCTGCTCATTAGGTGAATTCTCTCTCACGTCACCTGGTACCCAAAACTCCGGTCAGGTCAAATTGATGCACTCCGGGATCTTTGGCCACTTTCAAAGTTGCTTTAGGTGCTCGGCATTCCAGAAGACACTCTGACAGCGAGGAACCTGCGGCCCTGCAGGTCCTGCAAGGGTTGAACCCCGAAAGTGTGAAAGGTGGCCCTTGGTTAGACCAAACATTTGGTTGCGGCTAGATTGCGCATTTTGCCGGAGTTGTCCACTTTCTGCAATGCTATGTTACTGATCTTCTTTAGAATCAGTGGGGCCTAAGGAATTCGCAAACCGTAGGTCGGGGGTTCGATTCCCTTCGCCGGCTCCATTCGTTTCTTTGTAATTTCAGATGATTAGGCAGAATCCCACTATTACAGGGCAGCTCCCGAATGGGCAGAGTGCAATAAAAACCGTGGCACGAGGATGCATACTTACCTTTCTTGGACAGAAGGTGTTTTTTCGTTGAGATGGTGCCCGCGCAAATAGCTCCACTTCCCGGTAAATTCAGTTCAGCATTCAGCAATCTCAAATCCTTAAGGTAGAAATCCACAACGAGACTCTTTCTTTCTCATCTAATCTGATAATCTGAGTCCTTTTCGCAAAGCGCCACCCCCAATAACCCAGGTCGTCCCGACCAGAGGAAAATCCTCCAACCGGCTAGCGCGTAACCCTGCAGTTGTGCGGACGGCACACCTGCGGGGGCAGACGCGAAGGACACAACGGTATGCTTCGGCTTTGCGGAACGATGAGGACGTGCTGATTCGTGCGACCATCACCCTTGGCCGACCAGTATGGGTGGTACGGGCATTTGTGGATCACGGCACTGCTTAAAGAGGCGGGATGGCAAATGGGGAACGACCAGAAACAGGAGATCTGGCGGCGGGAAGGGCTGAGGGCGCCGTAAAGGTAAAGGTCGCGGAGGCGTTTGTGCATGGTTGAACGACAGGTCGTGCGACCGCGACCGGAACGCTCTGCCCAATCTTGTTTCCGCTCCAAAGCCAAAATCACCAGTGCGGAATTGTGAGCTTTCCCGCAGAAATCCAGTGACGCAACTATCTTCCATCAAGACCGGTAAGATTTTTTCTTTCCGTTCACGGGCCAAATCGCATCTGAGAATAGGAGCACTGTTCAGTGCGTTTTGACCAACAACTCGAATGGGAGGACGAAAGATACAGTGGGTTTCAAGCAGATTTCTCGTCGGCAGTTTATCGGCAAGTCAATAGCAGGCGGTCTCGGCACGGGCTTTGCGTGGAACTTGGCTTCAGCAAGGGGCAGCGGTTCGGAAAATGGAAGCAACATCGAAGGGGTTTCATTAGAGGTCGGCGGCGACACAAGGCATGGCTATCATGTAACGATCCTGTTCCATGGGCAGCCTGTTGCATACCACAATGGGAAAGGAGAATTTTCGGCGTTTTTTCAGAACGGGGATCGCAGCCTGGTGGATCGCATCGTCGACTGGCGCGCACAGTCCTGGACCGGTGATGCCACTCATGTGAAACTGCGTGGCGAGTGCCAACTCCCGAACCTTTCGGAAAGCAAAGAGACCAAGCCGGTAAAGACCACTGTTTTTGCGGAAGTTGAATATAAAGTGGTTTCTCCTCACGTCGTGCGAAAAGAAATCCGCTTTCACCAGACAGACATGTTCATGCTGTTTTATCAGGTCAGCAACCGTCTGGAGCCAGTAGGGGAACCCCAAAAGTTCTGGAGCTTTGGCCAGCCGGAGTGCCGGGGCAGGTCTCTGCACGAGTATTACCCGGCGGCTGGGTTCCGCACGGACGCAGGCCTGACCGTTGGTTTACTGACGGATTCCGGATTCCGCAATCAGTGGAGCCGCATGGTGCGAACGGACGGGAATCCAGTAAAGCCCGCCCCGCGTAAGGTGCCGGACGTTAATCTTTATCAGGTTGCAGGGCCTGCTGAGCGTGCCAAAGGAAAACTGTATGTGCAGCAAACTTTCGGCGAGGCACTCCAGCAAATCGGAGACAGCGATTCCGGGGAGGCTGTGGCTCTGCCGCCCGTTTCTTTATGGACCAAGCGGGGTGAGGTCACCTTGGAAGAAAAGCAAGGGGTGAAGCATCTGGCGGCCCAAAGTTCAAAAGACGGTGTGGTGATACCTTTCAATATGAAAGAAGGCGAGATCTACTCGGTCGGCCTTGAGTACAAGTCCCAGTCAGCTTTTGCGCTGGATGTCTGGACTGCTGATGAGCAGCTACGGATGCTTGAAAATCTAACCTTGTATAACGATCGAGTGCCTGCCTCTCCGCAAGAATGGTCCACGTTCCAGACCACCGTGTTGGCATTCTCGGCTCTCGGGCAGAAGGGCGCCCTCTTTATCTCAGTCCCCCAATCGGAGCAGGCCTTGAGCCTGCCGGCAAAGGGCAAGCCCAATCAAGTTGAAATTCGCAATCTCAAGGTCCGTCGCCTAAATTCACGCAACGAACCCTATCACCGGCTTGAGATGGGCCGTCTCGAGAAAAAGACAGTTTTCATTTTTGTGGACGACAAGACACCAGACACCCAGCGAGGCTATCGCTTGAGCAGCGAGCTTCACCTGGCCGACGGGCTGGGGGCCGGAGGCAATGCGACAGAGAAAGTGCTTTATGCTGACGTGACAATGCTCTCCTGGATCGCTGGACCTGAAACCTTCAGGCCCATGATTGCTCCAAGCATCTGGTACTCTTCCGCCGGGGAAATGTACCTCCGCGACAGCTTCTTCGCAGCGAACGGAGTTTACAACTGCGAACTGAACGAGGGAGTTTTTAACATGTGGGCTGATAACCAGGGCGCGAACGGCGCGATCAATACCCTGATCGAGCCGAACATGGCGAACCTGGAACGCAAATCGAACGACTCTACACCGTTATGGCTTATCTGGGCACTCCAGAATCGCCGCCGGTTCGGTACGAGATTGCCAATGGACAAGGTTCGCAAGGCGGCAGAGTATTGTCTTCGCACATACGACCGATTCCATAATGGGATATGCTGGGCGCAATTTGTAATGGGTCAACTCGACGTGATCGACTATCCCAAAGGCACCACGGACATTTGTGAGAATCAGGGAATGTTAGCCGTCACACTACGCGTGATCAAGGAATTGAATATTCCGGGAATCAGTCGCCATATCTCCGATCAATACATTGAGAAGGTGGAGAAAGGTTACCAGAGCTATTACGATACTTCACGCAAGTTTGTTCGTCCCGCCCGAAACATCTCAGATGCTGTGGGATTTGGAGCCATCTTTCCGGAGTTCCTTTCACTCTGGCTGTTTGACCACAAGATGCTGACAGACGAGATGATAGTGCACCACCTCAACAGGATTCCCGTGATGCTGCCTCGCCCGGATGCGCCATACCCGGAATCAGGAGGCACTGTCCGGCCTATACTCATTGGTCTTACGGAGGCAGGCAAGGGCTGGAGCTATTTCACGGACAAATGGCATCCGATGGTCAGCAATTCCTTTGCGGCCAGCTACGCCAACCACAACATGGATGGCATCTATTATAACGGCGGCAGTTGGATGCGAATCGAGGTGTGTGGTTACGCTACAGGGAAGATGCATGGGTGGAGTCCTGCAGACAAGGCCATCGCAAACCGGCTGTGGGCTGAGATCAACATCTCTCGTCCGTTTCCAACCAGCCAGGAATATCTGGCTACCGATCCGGCGCATCCCTTCTTTGGTTACCATCGCGTCTTCGCCTGGAACGTCTTTGCTCTGCAGGCGCTGGAAGTAGCGAAATTGCGAAGGCCAGAAATGGATCCAGATTATCGCAAGAGATCACGTCAAGGATGACATTTCTGAGGGAGCCTTTCCCTTCTGCGAAATGGCTTCTGATAATATATTAACGATGGGTTCAGTAGCTTTTGCTTTGCTTCTCTTCTTTTCTTCTGGTGCCGCGCAGCAGACTTCCCCGGCTCCCAAAATCACACCGCAGGTGCGGGCCGACTTCGAAGCAGCCGAAAATGCCAGGAGCAGGGGGGAGTATGCAAAGGCTGAACTGGAATATCGCAAAGTAATCGCCCTCTCTCCACACTTTGCCGAAGCTTATATGAATCTGGGCCTGGTTTACCAGCTTCAGAAGAAAATCCCCGCCGCAATGAGAATGTTTGAGCAGGCACTCAAGTCCAGGCCCGACCTTATTGGCGCGAATTTTTTTCTGGGCATGGACTACTGCCAGCGCGGGCAGTGCAGGCGCGCGCTTCCCTTCCTGCGTTCTGCTGTGAGGGGCAGGCCCAACCAGGCTGAAATCTGGTCACGACTAGCCACGGCGGAAGAGATGGCTGGTGATCTTCCAGCAGAAGTCAATACGCTGCACCAAGGACTAAAGCTGCATCCGCGCGACGTGAACATGCTTTACCTGCTGGGGCACGCCAATGAAAGCCTGGGACGCCGGGCAATCGACCACTTAAAGGCGCTTCATGGGAACTCCAGCTATGTGGATCAATTGCTGGCGGAAGACTATGTGAACAGCGGATACCTATCCGCAGCCCTCGTACATTTGCAGAACGCTGTTTCGACCTCGCCGAACAGGTCTGACCTGTACCTTGAAATGGCTGATATTTATCTGCGCGCGGGAAGGTTGAAACTTGCGGAGGCTGAAATCCGGAAGGCCTTGGCGCTTGATCCGCACAGCCTTCGAGCTCTTGTGCGCCGTGGTGAAGTTCGCCTCTTTGAGAACAATGTGGACGGGGCGATGGCGGACTGGTCACGGGCTATCATGATTGATGCGCAAAGGACGGAATCAATTTTGGGCATCCACCCTGGAGGTCTCCCCAACACAGGACCGGAACCGCTACCGCCTTCGCTTAAGAGTAAAATCCCCGAACTCCAATCCGAGATCGAGAAAGGTACGGGGAAAGGCGCTCGGCTGGCTCTAACGTTCCTGAAACTTTATGCTGGTGACAACGGGGTTTCAGCTGACCGCATATTTTCACTTTCCGAGGGAGGCCGCCATGTTAAAGAGCCGGCTTCATGTAATACCCAGCGAATTAAGGAGTGGCTGGACGCTGACAATCTTGAGGCAGCAGTTCACTGCGCCCGCAAAGTGACAGTCGCTGCTCCAGCCGGGGTAAGGCTGCAACTTGCTCGAGCCCATTTCCTGACAGGGCGTCCCTCAGAAGCTCTGGAAATATTGAATGCTCTCCCCGCCGACGCGAGGCACGCACCTGAAGCTCTCTATTGGCGTGTACGCGCATACAGAAAGTTGGCTTTTGAGGACTATCAGAAGCTCTACGATGTTGCCCCCAACTCGTATCGGGTACATGAACTGGAAGGTGATACCTTCAGGGCCCGGGGACAGGACACCAAGGCAATTCAAGAGTACCGAGAGGCGTTAAAAGAGAGACCGGACCTGCCTAACCTCCATTATGAAATCGGCCATCTTTTGTGGAAGAATTTCAAACTGGAGGCAGCCCGGCAGGAGTTTCATGCCGAACTCGCCATGAATCCCCGCCATGCGGGTGCTTTGGTCGACTTGGGGACAACATACCTGTATGAACACCAACCCCGAAAAGCTTTGCCCTACCTCTTGAAGGCTCGCAGAATTGATCCTGATGATCCGGACGTTGACCATTTTCTGGGAATGGCTTATATGCGCGTCGGCGATTATTCGCAGGCAGAGGCTGAACTCGAAAAGGTGGCCAAGCAAGATAAAACGGGGAACATCCATTACCTTTTGGCGAGGATTTACGAGGCTCAGGGAAAGCGTAAGGAAGCCGCACACGAGTTTGCTGTTTCTTCAAACCTGAATAACAGATCTCATACCGAAAATGACGCACGGGTCCAGCGACTGGCTAAAGCCGAGGAACTTCTGAAATGATTTTGGCGGGCGCACTTCGTGTGGCAATGCCGATGCTGATAAGCCTGGTGCTTGCCAGCGGAGGGGGACAGCAATCTTTTCGGCGTGGGTTGATAGCACTGCAAAACAACCATTTGCGTTTAGCGCTTCTGGAACTCACGAAGGCGGAAAAGGAAGGTCCCAGCGATGCTAAGGTTCACAACTTTCGCGGCATCGTGCTGGCTAAGCTGGGCGAGACCACCACTGCAGCCGAAGAATACCGAAAATCTATCCAGCTCGATCCGAAGAATTCGGAAGCCTACAAGAACCTTGGGTATCTCGAGTGGACCCAGCGACATCTTGCTCGTGCATCGCTTAATCTGAAAGAAGCCTTGAAGATCGCTCCCAAAGACCGCTATGCACGATACTACCTTGGACGCGTTGAGTTGGATCAGGGTCATGACGCAGCCGGATTGCGTGACTTGAATCGGGCAGGTGTTCCCTGGCCGAATGAGCCTGATTTCCTGTTGGAGGCCGCTGCCGCATACCTGAGGCTTCATCAGCCCCTGCGCACCCGGCCACTGCTGGCTCGTCTCCAGAGCCTGCAACTCAGTGACAGACAGCGTGTACACCTTGGCTCGTTGCTCGTCCGGGCCCGGCTCCCCAAAGCGGCCGTTGAGGAATTCAGCAAGCTGTCTGGCCGGAATCCAGATGCGTCATGGGCCCAGTTCGACCTCGCGTTGGCGAATCTCAAGACTGGGCAACTGCAGAAAGCGATCTCGCTGTCCACTCCGCTGACATCCAGGGACGGCGAGGCTGGGCCATGGATTCTGCTCGGAGTTGCTTATGCCCGGCTTAAAGAGCCTGACCGTGCGATCGCAGCTTTCCGCCGAGCGGCCGTACTTGATCCGAACAGGGAAGGGATATGGCTTGATCTGACGCATGAACTGATGGAGAAAGAAGATCCAAGAGGTGCTATCTCAGCCGCTGAGGATGGCTTGGCCCATAACCCTAAATCCTATGCTCTTCATGTCCGATTGGGTGCTGCCTGCATGCAAGCAGGGCAATACCCCAAAGCGCAGCAAGTTTTCCAGAAACTGATCGACATGGGAGACCCCACTCCTACTAGCGCAATCGGCTTGGCGCAGGTCTTTCTTCGAACCGGGCGGCCGGTCCAGGCGGCGCACACACTTGCCTTGGCACAGGATCGACTCGGTCCCAGCTTTCTTTTGGTTTACTTTCAGGGAATAGCCTTTGCCCATGCGGGCCAGCCCCAGCAGGCAGCGGCCATGTTCCGCCAAGCCGTTCACTTCAACCCTCACAGTTCCGACGCACTAAGTTGGTTGGGAGCAATGCAACTCAGACAGAGGAAGGTTCCGGATGCCATTCAAAATCTGGAGAAGGCCTTACACTTGAACAAGGGGAACCGCCAAGCTCAGCGTTTGCTGGTCCAGGCTCGCGCGATGGAACACAGTCCGCAACACGTAGTGCAGGTTTCACCCCAGGAATTAAAAACCAGGTTTCTCAAATCGCATGAGCCTGGGTCTCCCGATTTTCCAGACCCGGACTGGGAAATGCCAGGGAAACCTTCTCACTGAACAGGCGTCCTTTCACTCTTAAGGGCCTTCTGTGCTTTTTGCAAAGCTTTCGTCTGTTGGTTGCCTGAGAGCCTTTTGAATAAAGCCATCTGGTGTTGGCTTTCGGACAATTCATGTAATCTCTGATAGACTTGGGCAAGGATATAGTGAGGCCGTGGATCATTCGTATCCAACCGGCTGGCCAAAAGAAGTTGCGATCTGGCTGCTTTCAATTCGCCCATTTCCTCGTAACATCGGCCCAGCAAGAGGTGAACCTCTTCCATACGCGGCTGCCCTTTGTTGGCCTTCTCCAAGTACTTCAGCGCCTGCTTCCACTCCCCCTGATGTACAGCAATGTCACCTAAATACAGGTTAGTTAAAGGATCGTTCGGCGATTCCCGGAGTACTTTTAGAAATTCTGACTTTGCTGCGGCGAACTGTTTCTGCTCCCATTCGGCAATTCCGATGGAGTAGTTTATTCCTGTTGCATCGGGGCGCTTCTTCAGCGAGAGTTGATATTCCTTAATCGCCTCCGGGTATTGCTGTTCTTCCGAATAGATTTTTCCCATCAATGCATGCAATTGAAAAGAGTTTGAGTCCAGGGTCTTGAGCATCTTGATCGCTTCAAACGAAGCGTTCATGTGCAACAGGGCAAGTTCATAGAGGGCATCAGCATCCTTTGGATTAGTAGCGACCAGCTTATCCAGCTGTGTGATGGCTGCGTTGGGGTGCCCGGTTGATTCAAGAGCCAGCGCGAGATAATAACGGCACTTTGGGTGTGGATGCGGAGTACTAAGCTCACGATGGAAGCTCTGGATGGCCTGCCTGAAATCGTTAAGCCCATAGTAAGAGACGCCAATATAAAAATTGGCCTCGGGATATTGGGGATTAGCAGCCAGGACTCGCTGAAAGAGTTTGATGGAATTTTGAAATTTAAGTTCTGTCTGATAGAGCACTCCAAGGCGTAGCAATACTTTCGAATTGTTTGGAGCCAGTTGAAGAGCTTTCTTGTAAGTTTGCTCAGCGGCGCTATATTTCTGCTGGCCTTCATCGGACTGGGCCTGCTTAAGGAGACGGTCTAATGCTTTCGGAGATGATTGCCCCGTCACCGGTGACGCGAATCCTACACAGCACGCAAAAATGGATGCGAATGTAGCCAGAATGAATAGAATCGAACAGTGTTTTAAGGTCACGAGTTCCCTTACTTAATACCTCCCTTCTTTCTATTTTATGTTACCAGTGATGTTTCAAAATAGTAGCCTCTCATTTTTTTTGAACAACCTTTTGAAGAGAATAATACATCCATACTATTTCGTGAGTGTTGGCCTCGCGCTGATTGTTCAACGCATAAGTTTCTAGTACTGAAGTCTAAGCTCAGCAAAATCACCGAATGGGGAGTTACCGATGCAAAGCAGGAAGATCTGTCAGGCGCTTCTGATCGCCACAATACTGGCGATGAGTGGAACGCTCCTGGCACAAAGTAATGGAGGCACAATCACAGGCACAGTTGTAGACCCGACCGGCGCGTCAGTCGCGGGGGCAGTGATTTCTGTAACGAATATTAATACCGGGCTCGCCCAAAGCACTCGTACTTCTAAAGCAGGCCTTTATTCAATTCCAAATCTTCCTCCGGGCACGTATTCAGTTAAAGCCCGCAAGTCAGGTTTTAAGACTTTCAACCAGTCGCCCGTACAAGTAGAGGTTTCCTCAACAACAACCTTGAACATTTCCCTGCACCTTGGCCAGGTTAGTCAATCGGTCACGGTAAAGGGCGGAGCCCCACTGCTAAAGACAAGCACATCGGAGCACGGGACGGTCGTAAACAGCCATCTCATTGATAATCTTCCTCTTGAGGTTTCCGGGACAATCCGCAACCCCATTCAGTTCATCACATTGGTGCCCGGATTTGTAGGGTCAGTGAGTAATAATCCAGGGTCGAATAATAGTGACGATTTTAAACTGAACGGCGGCCAGGAAACCGGCACTGACATATTGGTTAATGGAGTTTCGATTTCATTGGTTTCTCCGAATACACAAATGAACATTGGCGTGTCACCTGCTGCGGTGAGCCAGTTCAAGACCCTTCAGAGCAATTTCTCCGCCCAGTACGGAAGTTCGGGCGATGGGATTATCAGCCTCACCTTGAAGTCAGGAACGAACAAATTCCACGGCGAGGCTTATGACTTTTTAAGGAATCGGGCGCTTGATGCCAACAGCTGGACCAACAATGTCATTGGAGCACCCAAATCGGCCAATACACAAAATGACTTTGGCTTTCTGGTCTCCGGGCCTGTCGATATCCCACACGTGTACAACGGGCACAACAAGACATTCTTCATGTACGACTACGAAGGGTTTCGGTTCCATACCGGCGGGACCTCCATCAGCAGTTTCCCCAACGAGAATTTCCGTAACGGAGATTTCTCAGCGTTGTGTTCGTCCTACGATTCCAGCGGTTTTTGCACGCCTGGTACCGGCTCAACTGGAACACAGCTATACGATCCCACAACGCAGCAGCCGATTCCTTATAACATCCTCAAGAACGACCCGAACTTCACAGAGAGTTCGGTGATGCAAAAGGCATTCCAATACTTGCCGCCTACGAATGGCGCGCTCACCGCCAACACGTTCGCGTTTACTTCTTCTCAGACAACAGCTAATTTGTGGGATTTGCATCTGGACCATACAATTTCCGACAAGCAAAGAATTTCAGGCGGATTAGATTGGGACAATACGGATACCGGTTCTGTCGTTTCCCTTGGTCCAATTTTCGGAAGCCACACACCGCAAGACACTCGTTATGCCAGATTCAGTCATGACTACATTTTCAGTCCGACTCTTCTGAACCATTTCTTGATGGGCTACAGTCGGCGATTTCGCGGTGAGGTCAGCAACGGCATAGGTGATAATTACCCACAAAAACTCGGATTGACGGGGGTGCAGAATACCACATTCCCCTGTATATTTTTCCAGGGGACACCGTATAGCCAGGCTCTTAACAACTGTGGCGATTCGCAGTTTGCCGATAACGTTTTCCAGGTGGCGGATACGGTCAACTGGATTCATGGGAAACACAGCATTACGTTCGGCGGAGGTCTACGTGATATGCAATTCAACGTTCGCCGCCTGACTCAATCCTCCGGGCAATTTAACTTCAACTCTCCTGAAACTTCGGCGCCTGTGTGCCAGACCGCCAGCTTTGCTTCGGCCCACCCCGGCGTTTCATGCGGCAATGCTGTCGCGAGTGCGCTTTTTGGCCTGGTGAATCAAGGCTTTCTGAACTATGGCTCATTCAGCGGCGTGCGCTATAAGGCTTATGACTTCTACGTGCAAGATAACTACAGAGCGACTCACAAACTAACTCTCAATTTGGGCTTGAGGTATGATCTGCCGATTCCAGCCTCCGAAGCCTATAATCGCTTCTCCATGGTTGACCCCTTTCTCCAGAATCCGGCGGCAGGGAACCTTCTCGGGGCCTATACGTACTTTGGGAACGGTCCGGGCCGCAATGGCCGAACCCGTCCCCAGAGCATCTACACCAGTGCTTTTGGGCCTAGGATCGGTTTTGCTTATGCGCTCAACAATAAGACCGTCATCCGGAGCGGCTATGGTATTTACTATGAGCCTGTGAAGGAAGGTTCTTTTGCTGATCAGGATGGCCTTGGTTTCTTTAACAAAGAAGACATCACCACCGCAAACGTCGCCCCATTCCAGATTGATAATGGCATGCCGCACATTCTGCCCCCTTCAGGACCGCTTACCCCGGGGGCGCAAAACGGTAACAGCGGGGTGATTATGGTACCCACCAACAGTGGGCGGCCCGGCGATATGCAGTCCTGGAGCTTCGACGTCCAGCGCCAGATTACCCGCAGCATGATGGTGAGCGTTGCATACGTTGGTTCCAAGGGCACCCATCTGCCTGCTTTGAATATTATTCCCAATCAGGTTAACCCCACTTACCTCTCGCTGGGGTCAGAGTTAAGCATGAATATCTCGTGCTTAACCAGTGGAACCTGTCCTCAGGCGGCAGCCGCTGGCGTCCACCTACCTTACCCTGGCTTTACGGGTAGCGTGGCTCAATCACTTCGCCCTTATCCCCAGTATGGCAATTTCAATCAGGAAGACAATTCCTTCACGCCGGACAAGACAGGCGCCTCTTCGTATCATTCAATGCAACTGAAAGTGACAAAGCAGTTCTCACAAGGATTGACCTTTCTTGTTGGGTACACGATATCCAAGAACATTACCACTTCAGATTCAATGGGACCCGGAGTGCAGGGATTCATCGGTGATAACGCTTATATCGGACAGAATTCCTATAACCGAAGGGCCGAGAAATCTGTGAGTGAGCTTGACACACCTCAGTCCTTGGTCACTAGTTTCTTCTACCAACTCCCGATTGGTTCCGGGAAACGATTCTTGACCCACGCAGGCTTTGCCAGTCGCCTGGTTTCAGGCTGGGGGGTTGGTGGTATTTTGACCTATCACTCAGGCACCCCCATGGGCGTATACGAACCTTGTAGCAATACTACAGCAGGTTTCGTACTCTTCGCCGGTTGCAACTTTACGGGAATTGCCCGAGTAAACCTGCTCCCTGGCATTCCGGAAACAAATAAGAGCAGTAACTTCCAACCGGCTACGACTCCGTTTTATAATCCGAACGCCTTCCAGATTCCAGCGCCTTACACTTTTGGCAATGAAGGGCGGTCCCTACCTCACGCGCGTACTTTCGCGACGAAAAACGAGGATTTCACCCTTCAAAAGACGACGGATCTGGTTGGAGATCGGCTCAAGCTCAATTTCCGGGCGGAATTCTTCAACATTTTCAATCGCCACATTTACACTGCACCAAATGGTTTTTCCACCCCCATTACGACACCTTTCCAGCCTGTCGGGTCGCCAGGATGCTCGGGCCCCTTCGCGTGTGGTTTTGGTGCCGTAACAAGCTCAAGCGGACCGAGAACAATTCAGTTCGGACTTAAGATCACATACTGATTGGACTCGCCGCACACCTTTCCGGGCCAGTGTGCTTCGCAGCATACCGGCCCGGGCCCTCAGGGTCGGCAGGAATGGCTATGTCTGCTTCGAGGCTTTTCTCTGGACCCTTCAAGGGATTCATTTCACACATAAAATTGAAGCCGAAAGGTCGACACTTCATGAAGCGGCGAGAGTTCCTGTCAATGGCTAGCGCTCTATCAGTTCCCGTTCTCAGCGGGTCACAAATTGCCGAGGACGAAGCTGCAACACCAGCCGCGCCACGCAACGGGAAAACTGGGCATGACCCTTTGTGGACTGTTTCAAGTGATGACCAGAAGGTTGTGCTTTCGTCAGAATCTAAGGGGATTGCATATCAAACTTTTGTGCGAAAGCCCGAGGGATCCTGGGTTGCGGCTTCTCTTGCTGCCAATCCCCTGCTTGAAGGGCCAAGTTTTGGACTGGCAGACCCGAAGGTCGTGGCGTCTGGCACCTCATCTCAAGTTAGCCTGCGTGGCACCGGGCACGGGAAAAAGCTGGATGGTCGTCCCCTGGACTATACGTGGCGTGGCGATTTGCGAGTCATTGGCCATCCCTCCTGGTTTCGTTTTGAGATCACTCTCGATCTCCCTGCTCCGTTGATGCTTCAACAACATTCCAGGGTCGAACCGCAAATCATCCTATGGCTGACCTCAACTTCGACAATGATGGAAGGACAGGCCCTCAGCTGGCGCCGGGTTCTGCTCCACCAGCCAACACAAAATTCCCTAGGAACGTACGGCAATGATCTTCCTGCAGTCTACTTATTGGACAAAAACAGCGGCATCGAAACGATGATGTATTTTGACATGAGCGTAATGGACTGGATGTCGTTTCGCAATCTCCCAAGGTTTCTGGTCTATCGATGCACGATGACATCCAGATTGGAGCCCGGGCACAAGGAAAGAATTGGACTTGGCCTGGTCGCAGATCAGGCCGCGGGAAATATATTACCGCCGGGCAAGGTTCGGTTCGCATACAACATGCTTCAACGCCCCATCCATAAACTGATTGATCAGCGCGAAGCCGTTCAGCGATGGATGGAAGCCTTGTTGCCCTTATTTGAGGAACGTCTTGAGTGGCCTCTGTGTGCGACGACATGGAAGTCTTATGCGGCTGGAATGGTCCAGGATGTACAGAAGAAAGGCGCGGCGCGCATCGAAGTTCAGGATCACACCGGTCTTCGCGCATATGTTAAGTCAACCTCGAAACTGTGGAAAGAGCCCAGCGACAACTTTGAACTTATGACGTTATCAGATGTGCTCTGGCCGTCGCTCCTTTACGCCCGCTTGCATCCTTCTCCCGGTTTTCAGGAGTTGGTGGAATCTCTTCTGAAAAGTATGCCGGCGTTTTACGTCCCGAAGTTGGGAACCATCAGCAACAGTTTTATCCATGGTCCAACAGAAACTGTGGATTCTTGGTATTACTTTGAGAACGGGTTGGTCAAGTATTCGATGATTGGCCAGTTGGCCGCTTCACGAATCCTAACCGACAATTTCCTACATGCCTTCGACTATGCCGGTAAACTGGCCAGCCGTTACGACTGCCTGTTCCCGATTTACTATGATACCGGCAACATGAAAATGTCAGGGGCTGGAACCAATTACGCTGTTGGCGGGCTGTACGCGTGGGCCGGGTGCCTTGCGCACCACATGACCGGTGAGCCCCAGGCTCTTGAGGCTGCGAAGCACGCCATCCAGGTGCTGGGTAATGTCCCTGCCGAACGACTCTTTCATGAGCCTCAGGAGCTTGCGTTCGGAGCCATGGCTGCAGCGCATTTAGGCTCGGTCAATGTTGCTCACTACCTTCTTTATGAACAGTTAAGATTGTTTTACTGGTACTCTGATCCGAGTCAAAAGAACCATGACATTCGGGGCATGGTTCAAGCGTGCGCTTCAATTTTGTATCCGGCCTTCAAGGAGAACGTTGAATCCATCCTTCCGTGGACCGCGATCATGAAACGCGGAATTGTTTTTGAAGGTTTGCTGCGCTTTATGGACCAGATGCGGCGGAATAATTTCTACTTTTTCCAGAATTGCTATCGTCAGGAGAAGAGTAACCCATTGCCTTATATTCCCTATGAGAATCTGGCAACACTGGAGTTGGGTGGCCACACGGGAAGCGTGGGGAAAGAGATTTATGGAAGCGGAGAAGTCATTTGGATGTACCTCATGTTCGAAGCATTGGGCACCACAAATGACCGGGATTTGTTGTTGGTTAATCTGGATTTGCCCGATATTTTCGACATCCGCGAATTCCCCCCCAGAAAGCTGAATTTTATTCTGTTCAACCCTACGGAAACTGAACGGAAGGTTACTGTATCGATTCCTGTTGCAAAAGGAGCAGGGGTTAAGATTATGGCTGAGGGGCAGCCATTCCCTGACGATTACCGGATTGCACCGCACGCATTTCTCCGCCTGAAGGCCGAATATTAATCCCGGCCGAGGGCAGGTGAAACTTGTCCCGCGTGCCCAGTGAATATGGCCTATGCATGGCGGCTTTAAGCCGTGAGCACTACGCATGCGGTACCAGTATCGGCTATTCATGTTGTTTTGCTGATTCTCAGTCGTTCGTCCCGTGACTGATTACGGAGGGTTTTCAATGAAAGATTTGGGGTCTTCACTCTTTAGTGGCAATCTTGGCCAATCATCGCTTGCTGCTCTTCTGGGCTTTCCGGGCGGCTCATTCCGCCTCCCATTTGGAAATTGGAAACGACTTTCATCCAGACCCATCATTGCTCCCAGGGGCAGTGGATTTCAGTCCGCCGGCACTTTCAACCCTGCAGTCGTGATGAAGGGAAATGAATTCGTCATGCTCTACCGGGCGCAGAACCATCATGGCACCTCTACTCTCGGATACGCCACAAGCAGGGATGGCATCCATTTTGAGCGGCGGTCGAAGCCCGTTTTTGGACCAGAAGCGCCGTATGAAAAAGGCGGTGGATGCGAAGACCCCAGGCTGCAGCGATTTGGGAAAACCTGGTACATGACCTACACGGGTTATAACAATGTGAATGGAAAAGGTCCCGGTGGGAAGGATGCTCAGTTATGCCTCGCAACTTCGGAGGATCTCGTCCATTGGCGGCGCCATGGGGTCATCATGCCAGCGTACCGGGGAAAATGGAACATCGGGTGGACCAAGTCGGGTGCCATAGCGCCAGAAAAAATCAATGGAAAATACTGGATGTATTATCTTGGGGATTCGCGCAGCCGTCGCGGCCAGATGGGGCTGGCGGTTTCCGATGATCTCCTGCACTGGAAAGATGCAACGAATCAGCCGGTTATTCATACTCGCCGGGGCTACTTTGATTCGCAGGTCACTGAGCCGGGGCCACCTCCGGTGATGCTCCCGCAAGGCATTCTTCTGATTTATAACGGAGCCAATGACAACCTCGTTTATTCCACAGGCTGGACACTGTTTGATCGCCGGAACCCCACAAAGGTTATTGCCCGCGCGAAGACTTCCATTTTCCACCCGTTCTTGAGATGGGAGAAAGTAGGACAGACGCCTAATGTTGTATTTGTCGAAGGGCTTGTCCGCAAGGGTGGAAAGTGGCTTTTTTACTATGGTGCCGCCGATAAGTATGTGGGAGTGGCGGCAGCAGAATCACGCTTCGGGCATGCTGCCTAAAACCCATAAAGAATTTTGGGCGTGTTGCTGGAAATCAAGCTCCTTCCTCCGCGAAGAATTCAGCTGTGGCTTTCCCAATAACTGCACCTCCACCAATTATAATTGCAATTTTCTCTCTTAGCCGCATGTTCGGTTCCTCATTCTTGGCCCTTGATCTCTCGGTATTCGGCATACCGCCCCAGTCTCGAAAGGTTCATAAAGCCGGGTTCGTACGATTTCTCAATGCATGCCATCGGTCTAGCCAGATGCTGAATAGACGGAGAGATGCTCTTTAGCAGAATTGAATTTTGAGAGCTTCCTGTAATACGTCCATATGTGCCAGCAATCAGCGAATTAAAGCCGCGGGGGCTTTTCCTTGAAGAACTTCTTCGTCAGGTTCATAGCCGAACCCGGGGGCTGAGCCGAGTTCAACGTAACCCCCTGACGGCTGCGGATCTCCCCTAAATAAAGTCCTCCGTCCCTGGGCAAGTACATCTACATATTCCGCACGGGGACAGTTGAGAGTCACCATAACAAAATGGTATGTAGGGGCCCCGACGCCGTGAGGAATCACCGGCAGGCCATAAGCGCTTGCCATGGCCGCGATTTTTTTCAACTCGGTCATTCCGCCCGCACGATAGATGTCGGGCTGCAAGATGTCTACAGCCTGCTTCTCAATTAAGTTCCGGAAGCCGTAGCGCGTATACTCGTGCTCTCCGCCTGTAATCAACATTTCTGGGACCGCGTCCTTGATCCGACGATAGGCGTCCGGTTGGTCAGGAGGAACCGGCTCCTCCATCCACGGCACACGAAAGTCAGCCACGGCCATTGCAAGTGCGACGGCATACGGGACGTCCAGACCCATGTAGCAATCGAGCATCAGGTCTCCATCCGGTCCCATCATCGTCCGCGCCTCTTCAACCATTTCGACGTTCTTTCTCAGGCCTGCCAAACCATCCGCGGGTCCGTGCCGAACGGGCAACTTTGCATGCTGGAAACCTGCTGCCATACGCTCCCTGGTCAGGCTTCCTGTCAAATAGACCGGGATGCGATCCTTCGTCTTGCCTCCAAGCAAGTTGTAGACTGGCTGTCCGGTTGCTTTGCCGACGACGTCCCATAAGGCCAGGTCAATTCCGCTCATCACCTCAATCACGATGCCGCGCCGCCCGTAGAATTGTGAGGCCCGAAACATCTGTTCCCAAAGGAGCTCTGTATCAAACGGGCTATGGCCTACCAGCAATTGCTTAAATTGGTCCTCGATTATAGGAACAGCAAGCTTCCCTTTGCCGCCCCCAACCATTCCCCATCCCTGTAGCCCGCTGTCCGTTTTCACCTCAATCAATGCTGTCGTCAAGGGCCCAAACCAGGTCGAGCGTTTCTCCCGATACTCCTCAAAAATTGACATGGGGCTGGCAATCAGGCTTTCACTGATCCACGAGGAACTTAGAGGTATAAGGTGCGTTTTAACTTCAGTTATGACCAAGTCAAACTCCAGTTATGTGATAAAAGATTCGCTTAAACTCCGGAACCACCCACGCTCTTATTCTCGTTCGATAGCTGTTCTAAATCTTACGTTGCAGTATAGTGCGTCAGTTGCCAATTAACAGGATGCCTTTCACCAGGAAATGAGAAAGTCTCCTGTGACTTTATGGGCTACTACGCTGCGATTGAACGAGACGCG
>Ga0209919_1000533_pt1 | contig 19369 bp, 18 predicted proteins | sample SalPon2A_C_D2_MG_FD_185721 | JGI IMG/M metagenome (GOLD analysis project Ga0209919, IMG submission 185721) | Soil microbial communities from South San Francisco under conditions of wetland restoration - Salt Pond MetaG R2A_C_D2_MG (SPAdes)... | ecosystem: Environmental > Terrestrial > Soil >... | reverse complement strand
GGCGTCGGGCGCCAGCCCCAACGCCCCAATCACCTGATCCGGTGCAAGATAGCGTACGCCGACCAGCTCGACGCGTCGCACGCGGAAGAACGGCACATGCCGAAGCCCGAGGGGAACGAGGACCGCGAGGAGCGCGAGCGCAGCGACCGCCGCGAGGCCGATGAGCGCGCGCCGGCGATTCACGCCGCGCGCCCCGTCAACCGGTCGAGCAGCTCACGGCCGACGCGCGTGATGTCGCCCGCGCCGAGCGTCAGCACCACGTCACCGTCCCGCACCACCTCGGCCACCCGCTCGGCGAGCCGCCCGCGATCGGGCACCCAGTGCACCTCCGCGCCCGCCGTCTCCGCCGCCTGCGCCACCTGCCGGCCGGACACACCGCGGATCGGCTGCTCGCGCGCGGCGTAGATCTCGGTCACCACGACGACGTCGGCGAGGGAGAGCGTGACGCCGAAGGCGTCCGCGTGCGCCCTGGTGCGCGAGTAGAGATGCGGCTGGAAGACCGCCACCAGCCGCGCGTCGGGAAAACGCTGGCGCGCGGCGGCGAGCGTCGCCGCCACTTCCGACGGATGGTGCGCGTAGTCGTCCACGATCGTCACGCCGCGCGCCTGGCCCACCAGCTCGAATCGGCGCCCCACCCCGCCGAATGCCGCGAGCGCCTCGGCCGCGCGTGCGGCGTCCGCGTCGAGGGCGACCGCCACGGCGAGCGCCATCGCGGCATTGCGCACGTTGTGCACGCCGGGCACGCGCAGGCGAAAGGGCTGGACCCCGCCGTCGGGGAGCGTGAGCGCCGCCCGCGTGCCGGACGGATCGCGCACGACGTCGGTGATGCGGAGATCGGCTTCCGTGGAGAATCCCACCCGCCAGACCTGTGAGGCGTCGAGCTTCGCGGCCACGCGCTGGGCCCCGGCGTCGTCCGCGCCGACGAGCACGCGTGCCGCCGGTGCGGCGAACTCCGCGAACGCGGCCTCGAGCGCCGCGAGCGAGCCGTAGCACTCGAGGTGATCGGCTTCGACGTTGCTCACCACCGCGGTCGTCGGCTTGAGCGAGAGGAACGCCTTGTCGTACTCATCCGCCTCCACCACGTAGAGCTGATCGCCCCCGAGCCGCGCATTGCCGCCCCATGCGGCCACGCGGCCACCGGCGAGCCCGGTTGGATCGAGACCCGCCGCCTCGAGCGCTTCGGTGACCATCACCGTCGTCGTCGTCTTGCCGTGCGTTCCCGCGACGGCAACGACCCGCGCCCCCTGCACCAGCTCCTGCAGCGCATCGGCGCGCCGGATGACCGGGATACCGAGCGCGCGCGCCGCGCGGAGCTCCAGATGGTCCGGCGGCACGGCAGCCGTGTAGACGACCGCGCGCGCGCCTGCCACGTGATCGGGATCGTGTCCTGCAACCACACGTCCTCCCGCGGCCGCGACGTCCGCGGCTCCGCTGGGATCGGTATCACATCCGGTGACTGCCACCCCCCGGCGCCTGGCCATGAGCGCGAGAGCGCTCATCCCCGCGCCGGCTACCCCCATGAAATGGACGGGTCGGGGATCGTCGGGGGCGAACAGATGCATTGGTGGGCAGCTAATATAAGACCAAATCGGCAGTTACGAAAGACTTACGGGCCCTCAGATCAGGCGGAGAATCGCCTCCGCAATGGCCCGGGCAGCCTCCGGATGACCCCGGCGGCGAGCCGCCTCGGCCATCCGGCGCCGGCGGTCGTCATCCGCGAGGAGCCCGGAGACGGCATCGGCGAGCGCGGGGCCGGTCAACCGGTCCTGCGGCAGGTGGAGTGCGGCGCCCGCCGCCGCCAGCGCCCGGGCGTTCTCCGCCTGGTGCCCCGCCGCCGCACTCGGCAGCGGAATCAGCACGCTCGGCAGCCCCCACGCCTGAAGCTCGGCGGTGGTCATCGCGCCGGCGCGCGCCACCACGACGTCCGCCGCCGCGTACGCCTCGCCGATTGGATCCCAGAACCCGCGCACCTGGCGCGCGGGTGGGGCGTCGTAGCGCTCGAACGCGGCGAACTGTCCCGGTCCCGTGCTCCAGAGCAGGCTCACGTCGCGCCACGCGTCCGCGTCGAGCGCCTCCGCGACGGCGAGGTTGATCGCCCGCGCCCCCTGGCTCGCGCCGGTGACGAGCACGACACGCGCGTCCGGCGCGATCCCGAGGGCCGCCCGCGCATCCGCCGCCGGAACGAACGTCGGCGGGGTGATCGGATTGCCGAGGGTGAAGACTTCCGTCCCCGGTCCGGGATGAAGACGCGCCGCCGCCTCGGGGAAGCCGAGATGAATCTGCCGCGCGCGTCCCGCGAGGCGCCGCGTCGTGATCCCCGGCACCGTGTTCTGTTCCTGCACGACGATCGGGATCCCCCGGCGCGCCGCCGCGAAGGCCACGGGTCCGGCCGCATATCCCCCCGTGCTCACGACCACCGCCGGACGCTCGGCATCTAGGAGCCGGCGCACGGCACCGAGAAGTCGCGGCAGCACCACGATCCAGCGCGCGTTCCTCCACCACTGGCGGCGATAGATCGGCTCGGTGGGCAGGAGATGGTAGCGATAGGGCCGGGTGGGCAGGATCCGCGCCTCGACGCCGCGCACGGCGCCGACCAGCACGGGCTCCACGTCCCCGCGCACGCCGACGAGTGCTTCGGCAAGCGCGAGGGCGGGCATGAGGTGCCCTCCCGTCCCGCCGCCGGCGATCAGCACGCGGATCACCGCTCGGCCATGCCCCCGGCCCGGCGCGCGCCCACGCTCATGATGATGCCCGTCGCGATGAGCGAGACCAGAAGGTTCGACCGCCCGTACGCCACGAACGGCAGCGGGAGACCCGTGGCCGGGATCAGGGCCAACGTCACGGCGATGTGCAGAATCGCGGTGATCCCGACGAGTGCCGTGAGCCCCGCCGCGAGGAGCATCCCGAAGCGATCGGACGCCGTCCGCGCGATGCGGAAGCCCATCGCGATGTAGAGGGCGAAGAGCAGCACGATCACCGTCACCCCGATGAAGCCCCACTCCTCACCGATCGTGCTGAAGATGAAGTCGGAGTAGGCGTAGGGGAGATAGCCGAGCTTCTGCATCCCCTCACCGAACCCGACACCGAAGAGCCGCCCCGCCCCGATGCCGATCAGCGACTGCCGCACCTGCCAGCTCGTCTCCGAGACGTCGGTGCCCGCGCTGAGAAAGCTCACCATGCGCGCGAGCCGGTACTGCACCGTCACCAGTTCGCGCCACACGACGGGAATCGCGGCGAGACCCAGCAAGAGGAAATGCCCGATCCGGGCGCCCGCGGTGAAGAGCACGACGCCCGCCACCAGCACCACCAGCACCGCCGTGGACAGATTGGGCTCGAAGAGGATCAGCGCGGCGAGCGGCACCAGGACCACGAGAAACGGCAGGATCCCGCGCTTGAATTCGCGCAGCAGCTCGTCCTTCTTGGTCGCGAGCATCGCGGTCCACACCACCACCGCGAACTTCGCGAGCTCGGAGGGCTGGAGCTTCACCCCCGCAATCGAAATCCAGCGCCGCGCGCCGTTGATCTCGGGGGCGAAGTGTCTGAGCCCCGGAAGGAACGGCACCATCAGGAGCACGAGCGCCGCCAGGAGAATGGGCCACGCGAGACGTTGCCAGACGTGATAGTCCATCCGGGCAACGAGGAGCATGCCGAAGCCGCCGACCACGGCACCGATCAGCTGGCGGAGCGCAAAGGCGCTTCCCGCCTCGCCCATCTGCACCGCGACGATGCTCGACGCGCCGTAGACCGCGGCGATGCCGAACACGACGAGCGTCGCCGTCACGACGCCCAGCAAACGGCCCTCCCACATGGCGGGATGCGGGGGACGCCGCGCGCTCACAGGGCCTCCACCAGACGTCGGAACACCGCGCCGCGCTCCTCGTAATCGGTGAACTGATCGAAGCTCGAGCATGCGGGCGAGAGCAGGACCGTGTCACCCGGCCGCGCCAGCTCACGCGCGACCTGGATCGCTTCGTCGAGCGTCTCCACCCGCTGCACGCGGTCGCCGCCCAGATCGTGCACGATCAGCGGTGCCGACTCACCGAATGCCACCACGCCGCGGCACCGCGCGTCGAGCAGCGGCGCCAGCACCGTGTACGGCTCGCCCTTGTGGCGGCCGCCCATGAGCACCACGAAGGGCCGATCCATCGCCCGTACGCCCACCGCCGCCGCCGCGACGCTCGTCGCCTTGGAGTCGTTGATCCAGCGAATGCCGTCCACCTCCCGCACGAGCTCGAGGCGGTGCGGTAGGGCGCGTGCGCTCCGGAGTCCGCGGGCGAGCGCGGCGGGAGCCACGCCGGCCGCGCGCGCGGCGAGCGCCGCGGCGAGCGCGTTCTCGACGTTGTGGTCGCCCACGAGCGGAAGCTCGGCGCGCGCAAGCAGCACGGCACCGTCCAGGATCAACGCATCCCGCCCGCGATCGTACCACGCATCGGCCTCGCCGGTGAGTCGCCAGATGCGCCGCGTGCCGGGTGCGTCGTCCGCGAGCTCGCGCACCGCCGCATCGTCGCCGTTCAGCACCCAGACCGACGCGGGGCTCGCGTTCCGGAAGAGCAGCTGCTTGTCGGCGTAGTACTCCGCCACCGAATGGTAGCGATCGAGGTGATTGGGCGAGAGGTTGGTGACCACGCCTATCGCCGGATCCAGGTCGGGCGCATCGTGGAGCTGAAACGACGACGCCTCGACGGCGATCCACTCCGGCGGTTCCGCTTCGAGCGCCAGCTCGGCGAGCGGCCGGCCGATGTTTCCCGCCGCCGCCGCGCGCACGCCGCCTTCGGTCAGGAGATGCGCGGTGAGGGCGGTGGTCGTGCTCTTCCCGTTGGTCCCGGTGATCACGATCAATCGGCTGCCCGCGAGGACACGGGCGGCGAGATCAAGCTCGGCCAGGATGGGCACGCCGGCCGCCCGCGCGGCGCCGAGGACCTCGGCGTCGGGCGGGATACCCGGCGAGACGATCGCCGCGCACGCGCCGCGGATGCGGGCGAGATCGTGGCGGCCGACGTCGACCGCCGCCCCGGCCGCGCGGAGCTCCGCCCCACGTTCCTCCAGCGCCGGGGACGTCGCCCCGTCCGACGCGTACACCCGGAGCCCCTCATGGAGCAGGAGCCGGGTGGCCGCCACGCCGGAGCGCGCGAGGCCGATGACCGCGACCTCGCCCTCCCGCCACTCGGACGGCACCGCGGGGACCGTCGTCATCGAATCTTGAGGGTCGAGAGCGCGAACAGCGCGCAGAGCAGCGCCAGGATGTAGAACCGGGTCACGATCTTCGATTCGGCCCAGCCGATCTTCTCGAAGTGATGATGCAGCGGCGCCATCCGGAAGACGCGATGCTGCTCGGCGTACTCGCGCCCGCGTCGCCGGCGGTGCCACTTGAAGACGCTCGTCTGGACGATCACGGAGACCGTCTCGGCGACGAACACCCCACCCACGATCAGCAGCAGGAATTCCGACTTGAGCAGGATCGCGACCGTGCCGAACGCGCCGCCGATGGCAAGGCTCCCCGTGTCGCCCATGAAGACTTCGGCGGGGTGGGCGTTGTACCACAGGAAGCCGACCGCGGCCCCCATCAGGCTCAGACAGAAGATCGAGAGTTCCCCCGCGCCGGGCAGGTAGTAGATCAGGAGGAAGTGCGACGTGTCGACCCGGCCGAAGAGATACGCAAAGATCGCGAACGTCGCGGCGGCGACGATCGTGAGGCCGATCGCGAGCCCATCGAGTCCGTCGGTGAGGTTCACGGCGTTGGTCGTGGCCGTGAGCACCCAGGTCACGAACGCGACGTACACGATCGGCGGGAAGATCACGAGCACGTACTTGAGAAACGGCAGCGTCGTGGCATTCGGCGGGATCGTGGGGGCGGGCGGCTGCCAGAGGAGATAGGCGCCGAGCGCCACGCCGAAGGTCACCTGCCCCACCAGCTTGTAGCGCGCCACGAGCCCGCGCGATTTCCCTTCCACCACCTTGAGGTAGTCGTCGGCAAACCCGATGGCTCCGGTCCAGATCGTCGCCGCCATCGCGATCAACACGTACGCGTTGTCGAGCCGCGCCCAGAGCAGGGTCGGGACGATCGTCGCGACGATGATCATGATCCCGCCCATCGTGGGCGTGCCCTGCTTGGACTGGTGGGACGCCGGCCCTTCCGCGCGCACGATCTGCCCGACCCCCAGGCGGCGCAGCCGCCGGATCACCGGCGGCCCAATGAAGAGCGACAGGAAGATGGCGGTCGCCGCGGCACCCGCGCCGCGGAACGAGATGTACGTGAAGAGATTGAAGATGACGTGGACGCGGGCGAGCGGCGTCAGGAAGTGGTAGAGCACGGCGCCTCAGGCTCGGGGATGAGGAACGGCAGGGCACGCTCGAAGTGCACCCCACGGGAAGCCTTCACCAAGACCAGCGCGTTCTCCGGCACGCGTGGTGCCACCGCCCGACCGAGCGCCTCGGCGTCGGGTGCCGTCACGAGCCGGTCGCCCAGCGTCGCACGGTGCGCTTCCAGCGCCGGCGCGAACTCGCCCACCGCGCCGATCAGCACCGGGTTCATCGTCACGATCTTCGCCGCGATCCGTTCGTGCTCGGCGGCGCTCGCCGAGCCGAGCTCGAGCATCGTGCCGGCGAGCACCACGAATGGTCGCGCGCCGCGCATCGCGGCCGCCGTGTCGAGCGCCGCCGCGAACGATCCCGGGTTCGCGTTGTAGGCATCGTAGAGCACCACACGGTCTCCACGCCGCAGCACCTCGCCCCGGCCCCCGGGCAGACGCACCTCCGCGAGCGCGTGCATCGCGGGCGCGAGGTCGAGATCCAGCTCGCGCGCGAGCGCGAGCGCGAGCATCGCGTTGTCGCCCTGGTGACGTCCGGGGACCGACAGGCGTACCTCCACCCCACCGAACCGAAGCACCACGTGCGCCTCGTCATCCAGATCCCACGCGTCGGCGTGCACGTCGGTCGTCTCGGCGAGCCCGGCGGTGAGCACGCGCCGGGCGATCCGGCGCGCGCGCGCGGCCAGGGCCGGCGGCTCGCTCCCCACGATGGCGAGCGGCGCGCCGTCGAGCAAGGAGAGCTTCTCCTCGAGCACGCCCTCGAGACTCCCGAATCCCTCGACGTGCCCCGCGGTGACGTTCGTGACGATCGCCGCCGTGGGCGCGATGATGTCGCGCAGCCGCGCGATCTCGCCCTGCACGCTCGCGCCCGCCTCGACCACGAGGGCCTCGACGTCGTCCGGCGCCTCGAGGATGGTGAGCGGGACGCCGATCTCGTTGTTGAGGTTTGCCGCCGTCTTGTGCACGCGATAGCACGTGCCGAGCACGGCGGCGGTCATCTCCTTCGTGGCCGTCTTGCCGTTGGTGCCGGTAATCGCGACCACGGGTCCCGGCACGCTGCGGCGCCGTGCGTGGGCCAGCCGTCCGAGCGCCCGCAGGGTATCGGCCACGACGAACACGGGCAATCCCTCGGGCGCCGCGCGTCCGCGCTCGATGACCGCCGCCCCGGCGCCCGCGGCGTGCGCCGCATCGAGAAAGTCGTGCGCGTCGAACCGTTCGCCGCGGAGCGCGACGAAGAGGTCACCCTGCGCGAGACGTCGCGTGTCGGTCGACACTGCACCGAATGCCCCCGCCCCCGCCCCCGCCGGCGCGCTCACGCCGAGCGCCTCGGCCACCTGCGCCGCGGTCCACGCGGTCACGCGGGGAGTCCCAGCGCGTCGAGCACGATGGCGCGTTCGTCGAAGGGGTACTTGGTGGTTCCGACGATCTGGTACGTATCGGGTCCCTTGCCGGTCATCAGCAGCGTATCGCCCGGTCGGAGCATCGTGAGCGCCCGGCGGATCGCTTCCTCGCGATCCGGAATGCGGAGGTGCGCGATGCCCTCCATCCCCGACTCGATCTCATCGAGGATGTGCGCGGGATCTTCCGTCCGCGGGTTGTCGTCGGAGAGAATCACCACGTCGGCCATCTGCCCCGCGATGCGACCCATGACCGGACGCTTCTTGCGATCGCGATCGCCGCCGCATCCGAAGAGGATCACGAGCCGCCCGGGCGTCACCGGCCGCAGCGCGCGCAGAACGCGCTCGAACGCGTCGGGCGTGTGGGCGTAGTCGCGGAGCACCAGGTATTCCCGCGCGACGATCCGTTCCATCCGTCCCGGTACCTGCGGCGCGGTGGCGAGCCGCTCGGCGATGTCCTCGACGCGTTTCCCGAGCGCCCACACCGTGGCGGCGGCCGCGAGCGCGTTGCTCACGTTGAAATCGCCGACGAGCGGGAGGCGCACGGCAGCGCGATCCGCGCCGCACCGCAGCGTGAACGTGGTGCCGTCCGCCGCGTAGCCGACGTCGTCCGCGCCGACCTCGGCATCCGGTGTCACGAGCCCGTAGCGCACGCGCCGCATGCCGCTCCGTTTGGCCAGCGCCTCCCAGGCGGGGTCATCCGCGTTCAGCACTTCGATCCCGCCCGGCGCGAGCAGCTCCGACAGAAGTGCTTTGGCGGCCAGGTAGTGCTCGTAGTCGCCGTGGTAGTCGAGGTGCTCGTGCGTCAGGTTGGTGTAGACCGCGGCGTCGAGCGCGAGCTCGGCGAGCCGCCGCTGGTCGAGCGCGTGCGACGACGCCTCCATCACCACCGTGTGCGCGCCGCGCCGCACGAACTCGGCGAGCGTCGCATGCAACGCCACCGGACCGGGGGTCGTGAGCGCGACGGCATCCGGGAGCCGCGCGCCCGCGCCGTCGTAGGCGCCGAGCGTGCCGAGCTGGGCGACGTCGCCCGCGTCGTTCAGGAGATGGCGGATGAGGGCGACCGTCGTGGACTTGCCGTTCGTGCCCGTCACGCCGATCACGTGAAGCGCACGGCCGGGCTCGCCGAAGAACACCGCTGCCGCACGACCGGTCGCGCGGCGTGCGTCGCGGACTACGATCTGCGGAATCGTCGCGGTGACGGGCGTGGTGACCAGCGCCGCCGCGGCCCCGCGCGCGATGGCATCGGGGATGAAGTCGTGGCCGTCGGCGGCGGTGCCCGACACCGCGCAGAAGAGCCCGCCGGGCACCACGTTTCTGGAGTCGTCGGCGATCCCGCGAATCTCGGGATCGCCGCCGGGCGCCGCGACGAGCAGGCCCCCCGCCTCGAGCGCCTGCAGCATCCGGTGCAGCTTCAACGACTGCCCCCGCGTCCGTACAACACGACGACGCCCCCGGCCTTCACGGAGTCCCCCACGGCGGGACGCGTGCGTGAGATCGTGCCGAGCCCCTCGAGCCGGGCGTTGAGCCCGACGCGCAGCACGCGCCGCACCGCCTCGCGCGGCGACAGCCCGATCACGTCGGGAACGGGGCGCGGTCCCGCCGGCGCCGGCGCACCGGTGTCGGGCCACTGCACGACGTAGGGCACAGTACCCGCGTCGATCAACGCCTGGTCGGGCGGCGCGGGCGGCGGCTCGTTGGAGAGTCGGCGGCGGTCGATCGCCTCCGTGCGCGCGCCGAGGATCTCCTCGAGCACCTGACGCGTGACGGGCGCCGCGGTGAGCGCGGCGTATCCGCCGCGTGGATCGTCGAGCCGGACGACCATCGCGAGCTGCGGATCTTCCGCCGGGAAGATCGACGCGAAGACGGCCGTATACTCGCCCGACAGATAGCCCTTCGGGCCCGCGAGCCGCGCGGTGCCCGTCTTACCGGCCACGGAGTAGGTCGTGAGCGCGGCCGATGCCCCCGTCCCGCCACGATCCACGACGTTCCGGAGCATCGCCCGCAGATGCGCGGCGACGTCCGGGCTCACGACGCGTCGCACGGGCTCGGGCTGATGGGTGTAGACGACGCTCCCATCGGGCGCGCGGATCTCCTTGATCAACGTCGGCTGCAGCAACACGCCATCGTTGGCGATTGCCGCGTAGGCCGCGGCGAGCTGGAGCGGTGTCACGGCCACTTCGTAGCCCATCGCGAGACTCGCCGAGGTCGTCCCACTCCAGTCGGCGGGCGCGGGGAGCCGCCCGCGCGACTCGGCCGGGAACTCCACACCGGTCGGCGTGCCGAGCCCGAAGGCGCGCAACATGCCGAATTGCTGATCCGGCGTCAGCCGCTCCGCGAATTTCGCCGCGCCGATGTTGCTCGACACCTCGATCACGTTGCTGAGCGTCATCCACCCTTCGGGGTGGTCGTCGTGGATCTCACGATACGGTTGCTTCCAGACGCCGTGCTCGCCCCACACCGAATCGGTCGACGTCACCAGGTGATCCTGGAGCAGCGCCGCGGCCTCGAAGATCTTGGCCGTGGAGCCGGGTTCGAAGACCGAGGTGAACGCGCTGGTGGAGGGACTCCCGTCGGCGCGCCGTGACGCCACGGCGAGGATCTCGCCGGTCGAGGGCTCGAGCACCACGACGTCGCCGCCCGCCGCGTGGAGCCGTTGGATCGCCGTGCCCAGCGCGCGCTGGGCGATCTCCTGCACGCCCGCGTCGAGCGTGAGGTAGACGTCCTCGCCGGCCACTGGAAAGGCCCCGAGACGGGCCGGGGATTCGATCGTCCGCCCCTGCCCGTCGCGAAGCACCACCGCGCTGCCGGGCTCGCCGGCGAGCGTCGAATCGAAGACGCGCTCGATCCCGCTCGCCGGCCGGCCGTCAGCCGCCGGGCGCCCGAGCACCGCCCGTGCGAGGTCGGGATCGGGATAGAAGCGGACGAAATCGTTGGTGAGGTGGACGCCGCGGATCTTCCGGAGCGGATAGACCTGCGCCGCGGTGAACGGACCATCGAAATACGCCCACGATTTCCGGAGCGCGCGACGGATTTCACGCGTCGAGAGCCCGAGCTGCTTGGCGAGGATCTGGACGTCCCGGTCGGTGTCGCGCAGCTCGCGCGGCGCGAGCCCGAGGTGATAGCTCTCCTGGGTGACGGCCAGCGGCACGCCCGCCCGATCGAAGATCGTGCCGCGCCGCGCGGGAAGCACCACCGACTCGGTCCGGCTCTCGCGTGCCTGCGCCGCGTATCTCGCCCCATCCACGAGCTGCACCTGCCCCGCGCGCACGATCACGGCGATCACACCGATCGCGAACGCGACCTCAACGGTGGCGAGACGAACGCTCGGCTTGGCCATCGGTCAGTGGCCCTCGGCCTTGGGCACCTGCAGGATGATGATCTCGCTGTCCACGGGCAAGCGCAGGCCGAGCCGCTCGGCGCGCGGGATCAGCACCGCACGGCTCTCCGCCTCGCGGATGCGCTGCTCGAGTCGGGCGCGGAGGTCCGCCTTCGCCGCGTGCTCGGTGCGGAGCTGGGAGAGCCGACGCGCGAGCGCCAGCGACGCCGTCTGCCGCGCCACGACCCAGCCCAGAATGGCGAGCAGGAAGACGAGCCAGAGCGCGAGCCAGTGCCGGCCTCTAGCGGCCATCGGCCTTCTCGAACACGCGGAGCTTGGCGCTTCGGGCGCGCGGATTTCCCGCGATCTCGTCGGGGGTCGGCACGACCGGCCGGCGCGGATGCAGGCGGCCAAGCGCATGCCCGCGGCAGGTGCACACGGGCTGCCCCGGCGGGCAGATACAGGCTCGAGCCCATTCGCGGAATGCCAGTTTCACGATGCGATCCTCACCCGAATGATACGTAATCACCGCAAGGCGGCCGCCCGGCGCGAGGGCATCGCGGAGCACCGGCAGCGCCGTCTCGAGCTCCTCGAGCTCGTCGTTCACGGCGATGCGCACCGCCTGAAAGATGCGCGCGAAGTCGGGCGGGCCGCTCGTGGGCCCGAGCGCGCGCCGGATCGCGCCCACCAGATCGTCGCTCGTGGCGAAGGGGTGCCGCGCGCGGCGCTCGACGACGGCCCTGGCGAGCCGCCGCGCTTTGCGCTCGTCGCCGTACTCGCGAAAGATCCGCGCGAGCTCCGCCTCGGCAGCGTGGTTCAGGAGCTCCGCCGCGGTCGGTCCCGCCCCCGACATCCGCATGTCGAGCGGCGCGCCCTCCCGGAACGAAAACCCGCGGCGATCCGCATCGAGGTGCCGGGACGAGACGCCGAGATCGAGCAACACGAAGTCGGGGTGGAAGCGCTCCACGTGGCCGAGCACGTTGGGCGCGGCGAAGCGCCCCGTGACCCACGTGACGCGCTCGTCGCCGAGGCGCGCGCGTGCCGCGGCGATCGCCTCGGGGTCGCGATCGATCGCGAGCACCTCCGCGCCGGACGCCAGCAGGCGCTCGGCGTGGCCGCCGCCTCCCACCGTGCCGTCCACGGCCCGGCGGCAGCCTGCGGCAGCCGCGAGGACGGCGTCGAGGAGGACAGGGACGTGGTAGTCGGTGGACGGCATCATGCATAAAGAAGGCGGCCCCGCCGGAAACACAAGCGGGGCCGCGACTTCAGGAGATCTGGCGGGACGGGGCTGACGGGGCTCGAACCCGCGACCTCCGGTGTGACAGACCGGCACTCTAACCAACTGAGCTACAGCCCCCCGACAAGTCAGCCGGGAAATGTAGACCGGCGGGGCCCCGCATACAAGCGGGGCCCCGACCGGGTCATTTGCACTTAAAGGCGGGTTTGTACGTCGGCAGCGCCTTCTCGATCTGGTGCAGATAGCCGAGGATCTTCGCCGCCGTAGCCTGGGACGTGCTCGCCCCGATCGTCATCGAACGGACCGCCTTCTTCACCAGCGCCGACTCGACATCGACCATGCTGCACGACTTGGTCTTGCGAACCTGTGGGTCGAGGTCGAACACCTGGAACGCGTAGGCGAGACCGAGGAAGAAGTTCGCCGGTGCCGTAAGCTTCCGCTGCACGTCATTCGCCAACGAACGCTCGAGCCACTGGGCCGCCAGCGGCAGGTCGATGCGCTGCTGCACCATCTTGGCGCCCGGCTGATAGTAGAGCAGCGCAATGCTCATGCGGGTCGTCGAATCGGGGTTCTGCCGCAGAATGAATTGCATCAACGAATCCGCGTGCGCCATGCGCGCCGTGTCTAGCGGTACCGTCGTATCGATCACGAGCGTGCTGTCGAGCAGCAGCTGCGCCTCGGCGAGCGCCACCGGCACCTGCGTCGAATCGAGCACGAGCATCTTGTTGTACGCCACGATCAGGCTGTCGCGCATGCCCGCCGCCGAGAGCGCCGTCGCGCGGGCCTGCCACATGCGGAGCGACGTCGGCAGGTTCTTCACCGCCTCGCCGGACCACTTGAGCATCGCGGCGGTGTCGTTAGCCGATTGCGCGGCGCCGAAGATCTTGGCGTAGAAGACGGTGTCCTTGGTGAGCGCCGAGTCGGTATTGAACTCCGCGGCGAGCGCTTCGATCGCGCACGGCCAGAGCGACCCCTGGACGCACGACTGCTCCTTCAGGTGCAGGAGCTGCACGTTGGTCGGTTGGGCCTGGAGGAGCGTGTCGAGCTGGACCACGGCCTCCTGGTAGCGCCCCTGCTGCATGAGCCCGGCCGCGATCCCGAGGCGCAGCCGCGCGTCCTCGGGCTTGAGCGTGAGCTCGTGCATCAGCGCATCCATGGCCTTGGCACTGTCCTTCGCGTCCAGGTACCGGTGGCTCAGGTCGTCCCAGATGCTCGCGTTGAGCGAGTCGCCGCGCACGGCCCGCTGCAGGGCCTGGATCTGGCTGTCCACCGGCGCCTGCTGTGCTTCGAAGACGCGCGCGAGGCATTCCGCGGCCGACGGCTGATTCGGATAGTACTTGAACGCGTCGTAGGCCTTGTCGCGCGCCCCCTTGTAGTCGGAGCTCGAGAGCTTGTCCTGACAGGCCCGGGCATCCGCGGCGGCCTTCACCTGGTTGTCCATGTTCTCGGCCACGATCGAACCGATGTCGCCCGGGTCCGCGTTGGAGGGCGCGGCGACGCGGAACCACCCGGCGAGCCCGGAGCCGGCGACGTCCACGAGACGGAAGTCGAAGTGGAGCGAGTCGGCGCTCTTCTGCATCCACCCCAGCATCAGGCCGGTGGCGTTGAGGTAGCGCGCGATCTGCTGGGCCTGGGCGTCGGACGCGCACGAGTAGCCGCTCTTCTGCAGCAGCTCGCAGGTGGCTTCGGTCGTGATGATGGCGAGCCGATAACGGAACTTCTGGGTCATCTGATCGCGGATGGCCGCCGCCACGCTCATCGCCATCGAGGTATCCGCCGGGTTGGCGGGCTGTGGCGCCAGCACGAGCAGCTTCTCATTGGAGCGATTGATCGCCAGCTGCGCGTGCAGGCCGGCCGGGAGCGCTGAACCAAGCACGAGAGCGGCGAGGATCGCCGTCATCCAACGCGTCGTCGTTCTCACTGTCACCACGCTTCCATCCTTCCCATGGAGCGGTCCCCGCTACGAGGCTCGTAGCCTATGCTTACCACTACTACACCTATGGGCGAAGAGGGATTCGAACCCCCGACATCCTGCGTGTAAGGCAGGCGCTCTAGACCAGCTGAGCTATTCGCCCGAACCGAGCCCTACAGCGCCAGGCCCAGTGGGAACAGCACGCAGTAACCGAGCACCAGCAGGACCGGTGCCAGCGAGGTCGAACCACCGGCAAGCAGATAATATCCGACACCAAGTGACGCGATGGCGCCACCAAAGAGTAACCAATTCTTGGTCCCGAAGCGGGCGGGACCCGCTGACGGTGGATGCGTTTCCGGCATAGATATGCATGCTACAGGTATTCGAATGTAGCGTCAAGCGGGCCGCTCGTCGTCGGCGAGCACGTCCGGCACGGACCACCCCTGGTCGAGGGCGGCGCGCCGCGCGCGGTCCCGACGGCGCCGCCCGATCCACACCGCAATCAGCGCGGCACCGATCACGCCCCAGAACACCGCGAACGACGTCAGAAACCTGAGCCACCCGTAGTGGGTCCGGAGATCCTTGAGCCACGCCTCCTGGAATTGCGCCGCCGTCATCAGATGGGTCATCCGCAACGCCGCGTCGAAATTGCGGGTCTCGTGCAGATTCGTCAGCAGCGGCCCCAGCCCGCGATCGCCCCCGAGCCGGGCCAGGTAGAGCACCGCGGTCGTGGCGAACGCGTACGCGGCTTCGGCCCGCGCGGGTCCCGCCCGGAGGTCGTGGTTCAGCTGCTCGAGCGTCGGCGGATCACCCCGGACGAGCGCCCAGCTCACACTCAGTGCGTCGAGCCGCCCCCACTCCCTCGCGGCATACGCGGCGTAGCCCTCATCGAACCACCGCGGCACCACCGATGCGACCTGATGGAGTGCCAGATGGGCGAGCTCGTGGCGGAGCACCTGGTGCGGATCGCCGCTGTTCAGTTTGAGTACGATCGTGTGCATGCCCGGAAACGCCGCGGCCCCGCTCCACGCGGGCAGCCGGTCCCGCGTGATCGAATCGTACCGCGCTTCCGAGCGCACGATGACCAGGCGGATGGGATAGTTGGGAAGATCGGTGATCCCGGGAAAGGTGCGCTCGCGATCGGCCTCGTCGGCGAGCGTCGCCGCCACCGTCGCATCGCGACCCCAGAACACGGCACGCACCCGGCCCACCTGCACGACCGAGGGCCCCTGCAGCATGGCGACGGCGAGCAGGGTCAGGAACGCGGCGGCTCCCGTCCCTGGGCGACCAGGTCGAGGGTTTCCTGGCACCGCTTGCCCCAGGGATTGAACTTGTTGGCCTTGAATCCCTCGGTCCACGTCTGCTTCGCGCCCTCGTGATCGCCCGCGAACCACTGCGCGCGCCCGAGCTCGTAGTAGGCTTCGATCAGGTTCGGACCGAGCTGCAGCGTCTTCCGGAAGAACGTCTCGGCATCCTCGTACATCTCACGCTCGAGGTACACCAGCCCCAGATAGTAGTGCGCGTAGAGGGTCGCCTTCTTGTCGTTGTCGAGGCGGATAGCCTTCGAGAGGTGTTCGATGGCCTCGCCGAAGATCTTCTTCTTCAGGCAAATGAACCCGACGTTGATCCGCGCGAGCGCGTTGGCCGGCTCCTTAATGAGGACCTTCTGGAAGGTGGCCAGCGCGTCGTCGTACTGCTCGTGGTGCATCTGCGCCCACCCGAGCAGCGACTCCGCCTGCACCTCGCCGGGCGAGAGTTGGAGCGCCTTCTCGAGCGCCTGGATCGCCCCCTCGTAGTCGCCGAGCGAGATGAGGCTCCAGCCCTTTTCGATGAACGTTGACGCGCCGATGTGGTCGGCGTGCATGACGGGAACGGAGCCGGTGAACTGCGGGGCGCGGTCGCCTGACTGGCCCTGTTGGAGCTGCTTGTACTTGTCGACGAGCTGGCGGATGTTCTCCTTGAGCTGGGAGAGCTCGGTGATCGTCTGATCCACCGTCTTGAAGAGCGCGATGATCTCCCGCTTCACCGCCTCGCGCTGCTCGACCGAGGTCACCTCGTCCAGGCGCCGCGCGATCGTCCCGTAGGTCGCCTGCAGCTCGGCCAGGAGATGGTCACTCATGGGGCACCTCGACCGTCAGCGCCTCCAGCGCGACCCGCTCCGGCGACGACAGGAGCTTGTTCACGGCCAGCACGACGAGCGTACGCCCGTCGAGCCGGGCGATCCCGCTGATGAATTCCGCGGCGAGTCCCTGCACGAGCGGAGCGGGCGGCGCGATCGCCTCGGCGGCGAGCTTCTTCACCTCGAGCACGGCGTCCGCCACCACCCCGATCCTCCCGACGTCGAGCTCGAGCACCATCACGCGGGTCTCGTCACGGATCGGCGCGGGCGCCCCGAGCCGCTTCCGCAGATCGATGAGGGGCACGGCGCCGTCGCCGTACGCGAACATGCCCTCGAGGAAGTCGGGCGCGGACGGCAGCGGGGTCGGCTCCTGGTACCGCAGGATGCGCTCGACCTGAAAGATGTTCAGCGCGAAGTGCTGCGCGCCGACCCGGAACACCACCAGTTGGATCTCGTCACCGGGGGTCATCGTCACTCCTTCGCGAGCGCCATCAGCCGCTCGCCGAGCGCCGCCAGGTCCACGACCGGTATCAGGGCACCGCCGCGGCGTGCCACGCCGAGCGCCCAGGGGAGCTCCCATCCCGCGGGGACCGGGAGCGGCGCCTCCCGTTCCACATGTAACGCCTCGTCCACCTCGAGCGCGACCGGACGGCCGGCGATCCGCGCGATCACGGCCGTACCGGCCGGCCGATCGGGAGGCACGCCGTCGGTGAGGAGCGCCGCGAGATGCACCAACGGCACCAACCGGCCGCCGAGGGGCACGACGCCGCGCACGGCGGGCAGCGTCGCGGGGGCCGGCAGGAGGTCGGTTGCCGGCATCACCTGCTCGATCGCCTCGAGCGGGAGACCGTACTCCTCGCGGCCCGTTCGGACGAGGAGATAGCCGCTCATCGTGCGGCCCCGACGCGTTCGCGCAACGCCTCGTCCACGGTCTCGGCGATGGCGCCGAGCGGAACGCTCCGGACGACGCCCCCCGCCTTGACCGCCGCCTGCGGCATGCCGTAGATGACGGCGGTCTCGCGATCCTGCGCGAACCCGACGCCGCCCGCATCGCGAATCGCGCGCAGGCCCTCGGCACCATCCCGTCCCATGCCGGTCAGCACGACACCGACGGCGCGCGATCCGAACGTCTTGGCCACCGACTGAAAGAGGGGATCCGCGGCGGGCCGAACCCCCCACACCGGTGGTTCCTGCCCGAGTCGAACCCGCGGCCCGTCTGCGCCGCGCTCCACCCGCATATGATAATCCCCCGGAGCCACGTACGCCGTATCGGCGAGCAGCGGGACACCGTCCTCGGCCTCCACGACCCGCATGCCCCCGGCCTGGTCGAGCCGTTCGGCCAGGCTGCGCGTGAAGCGGGGCGGCATGTGCTGCACGATGAGCGCCGCCGAGCGGCGCCCGGTCTTCAGACGCGGCACGACGTCCGCGAGCGCCCGGGGACCGCCCGTGCTCGCCGCGATCGCCACGGCGCCGACCGCGCGCCCCCCGACGGAAAAGCCCGGTTCCGCGGCGCGCGGCGCCGCGGGCGCCCGGGCCAACAGGACGGGCAGCCGCGTGAGATCGGCCACCGCCGCGGCGTCGAGCGCGCTGACGAGCGCCGGTGCCATCTGGGCCAGGCTCGCACGGGTGGCCTGCATCGGCTTGGCCACGACCTCCACCGCCCCGAGCTCGAGCGCGCGAATCGCCGAAGCCGTGCCGGGCCCCGCGTAGGCGCTCACGACCACGATCGGCCGCGGCGCCTCGCTCATGATGTAGCCGATGGCGCCGAGCCCATCGAGCTGCGGCATCTCGAGGTCCATGGTCACGATGTCCGGCCCCAGCGCGTGCACCTTCTGGACGGCGTCCATGCCGTCCCGCGCGGTCCCGACGATGCGGTAGCGCCCCGACGCCGCGATCACGTCGCTCAGCACCTGCCGGATCAGCGCGCTGTCGTCCACGACGAGGACGGTGCGCGCCGGCTCAGAGGCTCTGCGGTTCACGACCCACGACCCGCACGGTGGCTTCTCCGGTATCCGCACGCATCCAGACCGACCGGCCCGATTCGCCCCCCACCGCCTCCGCCGTGACTTGAATCTCGGCCGTGCGCAGCGCGGCCCGGCACGCGAGCACGTTGCGGTGGCCCATGTGCACCGCCCCCTGCGGCACGAGTGACGCGAACATGCTCGCGCCCCCCACGAGTCGCGCACCTAAGCGGTCGCGTTGCGCCCCCGCCCGTTCCATCTCCGCGACCAGGGCCGGAATGGCCGTCTCGGCGAACCGCGCGGGGTTGCTGCGGTCGCGCGACAGCGAACTGGTCGGCAGCACCACATGCACGATCCCGCCGATGCCCGCCGTTGCATCATGCAGCAGCACCGCCACACAACTCCCGAGCCCCAACGTGGCGAGCACCGCGTCTCCACGGTCCACGGCGAGCTGCCCGAGGCCTACCGTCACGGTCGGTGAGGGCGCGCCGGTCACGCGCGGACCCGGTAGATGCGCTCGCGCGTGTCCACGAGATCGAGCCGCTTCCGCGCGTCGCCCATCAGCGTCTCGACCTTGCCGAGCACCAGGATCCCGCCCGGTTGGAGCGCATCGACGAACGACTGGAAGAGCCGCTCCTGGGTCGGCCGGTCGAAGTAGATGACGACGTTGCGACACACGATCAGATCGTAGGACGGATGCGGCGGCGGTTCCCGCAGGAGATCGCGCGGGGCGAAGCGCACCAGGGCCCGGACCTCCGGCTTCACGGTGCGCTCGCCGGCGCCCGCCGTCCACCGGTGCACGAGCGCCGCCGGCATCTCGTCGAATGCGGCCTCCCGGTACCGGCCTTCCTGCGCGCGCGCCAGACTGGCTCGATCGATGTCGGTGGCGTCGATCGCGGCGCGGGAGACCTCCGACGCGGCTCCGCCCTGCTCCAGGAGGAGCATGGCGATCGTGTACGGCTCCTCGCCGGACGCGCATCCCGCCGACCACGCCCGCACGGCCCCACCGCGCGCCGCCCACAGCGCCGGCAGAAACCGTTCGGCCAGCGCCGCCCAGGTCTCGGCGTTGCGGTAGAACTTCGTCACGTTGATCGTGAGCGCGTCGAGCAGGCGATC
>Ga0209919_1000528_pt1 | contig 19437 bp, 10 predicted proteins | sample SalPon2A_C_D2_MG_FD_185721 | JGI IMG/M metagenome (GOLD analysis project Ga0209919, IMG submission 185721) | Soil microbial communities from South San Francisco under conditions of wetland restoration - Salt Pond MetaG R2A_C_D2_MG (SPAdes)... | ecosystem: Environmental > Terrestrial > Soil >... | reverse complement strand
CGGTCATACCGTCGACCTCACGAAGGGACTCGGCCCGAGCTTCGTGAACGATCAGGACGATCATCCGATCGTCGAGAAGCCCCCGTACGGGGACGGCGGATGGCTGAAGGGCGACCGCGCGATCCTGCTCTACGATCGTTACGACGTCTGGCGCGTGCGCCCGGACGGCTCGGGCGCCACACGGCTCACCGACGGCGCGAAGGACAGCGTGCAGTATCGTGTGGTCGACGTGGATACGGCGGCGGCCGCGCTCGACCCCGCGAGGCCAATCTACCTCTCGACGTACGGCGAATGGACCAAGCAGTACGGCTACAGTCGCTATGCCAACGGGCGTCTCCAGCGCCTGGTCTGGCTCGACGAGAACGTCTCCCGGCTCATCAAGGCGGACAGCGCCGCGATCTACGCCTACGTCGTCCAGGACTATGATGACTCGCCGGACTACTTCGTGGGCGGACCTGCGCTCCACGATGCCCGCCAGTTGACCCACACGAATCCCTTCCAGCAGGATTACGCGTGGGGCCGTTCCCAGCTCATCGACTACACCAGCGCGGGGGGGCGGAAACTCCAGGGCGCACTCTTCTACCCGGCGAACTACGACTCGACCAAGACGTACCCGATGATCACGTACATCTACGAGATCCGGTCGCCGTCCGTGCATCAGTATCTGCCGCCCTCGGAGCGCAACTACTACGACTGGACGGTCTTCAACCAGCACGGCTACTTCGTCTTCCAACCGGACATCGTCTATCCGCGCAAGCGGAATCCCGGGCTCTCGGCGGTGGACGCGATCGTGCCCGCGGTGAAGGCCGTGCTGGCGCTGGGACACGTGGACCCGAAGCGCGTGGGGCTCGTCGGGCACTCATGGGGCGGCTATCAGACCGCGTTCACCGTCACGCAGACCAACATCTTCGCCGCCGCCGTGGCCGGCGCGCCGCTGACCGATCTCTTCAGCATGTACCTCTCGATCTACTGGAATGCGGGCGGGACCGACGCACGTATCTTCGAGATCAGTCAGGGCCGGATGGGCGTGCCCTTCTGGAAGGACATTCCGGACTATCAGGCGAACTCACCGGTCTTCCATATCGAGAACCTCCACACCCCGCTCCTGGTCGAAGACGGCACGCACGACGGCGCGGTGGACTTCAACCAGGCGGTCGAGTTCTACAACGCGGCGCGGCGCGCGGGGAAGGACTTCGTCCTCCTCGTCTATCTGAACCAGAACCACGGCCTCTCGGATTCCACCGACCAGAAGGACTATCACCGGCGTATTCTCGAGTGGTTCGATCACTACCTGAAGGGCGGGCCCGCGGGCGCGTGGATCACGAAGGGCGTGCCGTATCTGGTCCAGAAGAAGGAATTCGAGACGACGCCCCCCGGCGCGCCACGCACCGATGACGGACGCTGACGCGGCGCGCCGGCGCGTCTCGTCCGGCACCGAATGGGAGCAGCGCTACGGGTACAGCCGCGCGATCCGGGTGGGCAACGCCGTGTACGTCGCGGGCACGACCGCCGTGGACGCCGCCGGGAACGTGATCGGTGAGGGCGATCCCTATCGCCAGGCACGGTACGCGTACGAGAAGATTGCCACCGCGCTCGGGGAGGCCGGCGCCTCCCTCGCCGACGTGGTCAGGGTGCGGACGTTTGTGACCGACATCACCCGCTGGACCGATGTCGCCAGGGCGCAGGGTGAGGTATTCGACGCCATCCGCCCCGCCGCAACCCTGGTACAGGTGGCGGCGCTCGTGGATCCGCGGCTCCTGGTGGAGATCGAGGTGGACGCCGTCGTCGGGTGACGCGCGCTATTGCGCGCGCACCACGGTTCCCCCATAGTGGTGGCGCATGCGCGCACCCCGTACGGGAGAGTTGGTGGCGATCGCAGCAACTGGCACGCACGACGCCCGGCCGATCCGGCGCGTCGGACGCTTCGGCTTCACCCTCATCGAGCTCATGCTCGTACTCGCGATCGTGGCGACGCTTGCCGCGATGGGGATCCCGCGGCTCTACGGCGCGGTCGAATCGGCACGGATCGCACGGGCGATCAGCGACATTCGCGCCATCGAGATCGAGCTCACCCCCTACGACAGCCCCGGAAAGCTTCCCGCGTCGCTCGCGGCCATCGGCCGCGGCAACCTGCTCGATCCGTGGGGCCACCCCTACAAGTACCTCCCGTTCCCCTCGGGGAAGGGCCCACCCGCCGGGTCGCGGAAGGACCGCTTTCTGGTCCCGATCAACTCGACCTACGATCTCTACAGCATGGGGCCCGACGGCGTGACGGCGGCACCACTCACGTCCAAGGCCGGCCGCGACGACGTCGTCCGCGCGAACGACGGCTCGTTCATCGGCCCGGCGTCGAGGTACTGAGACGTGGCGCGCGTCATCTCGGCGGCATTCCTGCGCACACGTGTGGGCCGGCGGATTCTCCTGCTCTTCACGATCTGCGCGATCATCCCGATCCTGGTGCTCGGCGTCGTTTCGTACCGCCAGGTGACGTCGCAGCTCAACAGGCAGGCCGGCGACCGCGCGCGTGAGGAAACGGACGCTCTCCAAAACAGCGTGTCCGAGCGCCTCCTGCTCATGGACGTGGAGCTCCAGGCCGTCGCCACCACGATCACGAACGACACGGACGGCCAGTCGGCGGGCGCCGAGATCGCGGCCAGCACGAAATCCCGGTTCGCGAGCATCGCCGTCACCCGCGCGCACGCCGCGGCACCCATCGCGCTCCTCGGGAGGCCGCCCAGGCTTCCCACGCCCGATTCCGCGCAGCGCGCGCGCCTCGGGACGGACCACGCGATCCTCGTCGTCACGCACGCGACGCCGGTGCCCGCGGTCCTGCTGGCGCGTCCGCTCGATGACCGCGCGCCGGATCGCGGGACGATCTGGGGCCAGGTGGAGACCCGATATCTCTGGCTGGGTCCTAGCGCCTCGTCGGGCATTCCGCCCGGACGAGGCATTTGCGCCTTCGACGCCACCGACACCCCCCTGTTCTGCTCGCACCCGAACGCCGATAGCCTCGCCAGGCGTCTCATGGCGAAATCGCCCGGGGTCGTGAGTGGCGTGCTCCAGTGGAAGAGCAGTCAGGGCACGTACCTCACGGGGTTCCGAAATCTCTTTCTCAAGTACGACTTCGGGGCCCCGGACTGGACGGTCACGGTGAGCGAGTCGATGGCCGGGGTGCTCGCGCCGATCGCGAACTTCCGATCTACCCTGCCGCTCACGCTCCTCCTGACGCTGTGGGTCGTGCTCGTCGCGAGCAACATTCAGATCCGGCGCACCACCGAACCGCTGCTCGAGTTGCAGGACGCGACGCGTCGCGTCGCGCGGCGCGAGTTCGGCACCGAGGCGCACGTGGAGAGCGGCGACGAGTTTCAGGATCTCGCGCGCTCCTTCAACACGATGGCGCACCAGCTCGGTCGCCAGTTCGACATGCTGACGACGATCACCGAGATCGACCGGCAGGTGCTCTCGACGCTCGACACCGACAAGATCGTCGAGACCGTCATGACGCGCATGCACGACGTGCTGGCGTCGGATCAGGTGGCGATCTGCGTGCGGCCGAACGGAGGCGATGGCGGGTGGGTGCTCGTGGCGAGCGCACCAGAGCGCGCGACCGGCACGCGCCGCGAGGTGACCGTCACCCCCGACGAAATCCAGGCCCTCGAACACCAGCCGGCGCACGTGATTCTCGAGGCGCCGCGGCTCGACGTCTCCTACCTGCGTGCCGCCGGCTTCACCCCACCGAGCGTCCGTGCGGCCGTGATCCTGCCGCTCATCGCCTCGGGCCAGGCGCGCGGCGTCATCGCGCTCGGGTACCGGGACCTCCCGCGTTTGGCCGAGGACGACCTCGCCCACGGCCGGCAACTCGCCGACCAGGTCGCGGTGGCCCTCGCCAACAGCCGGCTCGTGGCGGAGCTCGACGCCCTGAACCTCGGCACACTCACCGCGCTCGCGAAGGCGATCGACGCCAAGTCCTCATGGACGGCGGGACACTCGGAGCGCGTGACCGCCCTCTCCGACGCGGTCGCGCTCGAGCTGGGGCTCCCCGACGCGGAACGCGACATCCTGCATCGCGGTGGCTTGCTGCACGACATCGGCAAGATCGGCATACCCGGCACCATTCTCGACAAGGCCAGCAAGCTGACCGCCGACGAGATGGAGATCATGCGGGGCCACGTGACCGTGGGCGCACAGATCCTCAGCCCGATCGGCGCGTATGCGCCCCTCATCCCAATCGTGCTGTACCACCACGAGCGGATGGACGGTTCGGGATACCCGGAGGGACTCGGGGGCACCGACATCCCCTTCACCGCACGCCTGCTCGCCGTTCCCGACGTGTTCGACGCGCTCACGTCCGACCGTCCCTACCGCACCGGATGGGAACGCGACCACGCACTCGAGTATCTCTTGCAGTTGGCTGGAACGCTGTTCGACACGGAGGTGGTTCGCGCCTTCGCGTCGGCCGTGCGCCGGATCCCGGCTGACGTCACCCTGGAGACCGTCCGATGACCGACCCGCGCGATGCCGGCCGCCCGCCGTCGAACCCGGAGTCCCATCTCAAAGTCCCGCGAAGCGACGCCGAGCTCCGGGAGTTGGTGAGCTCCATCGTCCAGGAAACGATCAAGCAGCGGGAGAGCGGCCCGCGCCACCTGCTCAAGCCGGCCCATCCGGTGCGAAGCGCGCTCGTGGCCATCCTGCTGGTCAGCCTGGGATTCCTGATCGCGACGTCCGGACTCTTCCAGGGTCCGCCGACCATCCCCGCCTCGATTCTCGGGACGTGGGTGACCGACGCGCCGGCCTACAAGGACCGGTCGTTCGAGATCACGCCCACCGCCGTCATCTTCAACGCACCGGGGCTCCAGGCCCGCGCGTACCCGATCAAGTCCATCAAGCACACCGTAGAGCAGGACGCGGATCGGTACGTCATCCAGTACGACCAGGACGGCGCCGAGGCGGAGCTCTCGGTGGCGGTGAGCGGGCTCGCGCAGCACGGGGAGATCAAGTTCACCCACCAGCCCGAGATGAGCTGGCACCGCGGGGCCCCGTGAGGCGCCGCTACTGCGTGCCCGTCTCCACCAGCGGCAGCTCGAGGTAGCTCGCGTCCCCCGGCGTGTGATAGATGCGCTGCGTCGCCTTCACGTAATCGCTCGGCTTCGCCCAGAAGATGTTCGGCACGAAGGTCTGCGGGTTCCGGTCGTACAAGGGGAACCAGCTCGACTGCACCTGTACCATGATGCGGTGCCCGGGCAGGAAGACGTGATTGGCCGTGGGTAAGTCGAACGTGTAGACCAGCGGCGTGTTCGGCGTGATGGGATGGGGCGTCTCGTAGCTCTGCCGATAGCGCCCGCGGAAGATGTCCATGGACACCGCCAGTTGGTACCCACCCATCGGCGCGTCCCCGGCCACCTCGTCCGGATAGACGTCGATCAGCTTCACCACCCAGTCGGCATCGGTGCCCGTCGTGGACGCGACGAGGTGCACCACCGGCGCACCCGCGATGCGGACGGGTTTCGTCAGCACGGCGGACTCGTACGCCAGGACGTCCGGACGACCCGACGCCTCGCGCTGATCGTCCACCAGCCACTGCGGCCACGTCAGCGGATAGGCGTACCCGATCGGTTGGATCGGCCGCGCGCGAAACGGGACCGGCTTGGCGGGATCCGACACGTAGGCGTCGAACGCCGAATCGCCGGCGACCGGCGCGGTGAATCCGACGGTGAGCCCGGCGTGGAGGTACAGCGGCGTCGGGTGCACGGTGCAGCCGCTGTTGCAGCCGGAGGGCCAGGCGTTCAGCCGCTCCCAATGGTTGGTCCCGGTGACGTAGGCCGTCACGGGCGCCACGCTGTCCGGCGGCGCGCCGTTCTGGAGATAGTGGTTCAGGAACGGGAGCAGCACGTGCTGCTGGAAATACCGCGAGGTATTGCTGCCGAACTTGAGCGCGCCGAGCGAGCTGCCGTCCTGCTCCTCCTGCCCGTGGTGCCACGGCCCCATCACCAGGTAGAGCATGTCGTTCTTCGTGTCCTTGGGCTCGAGCGCCTTGTAGACGGCCATCGCGCCGTAGATGTCTTCCTGGTCCCACAGCGACGACACGAGCATCGTCGGCACCTCGAGCGGGTACTTGGCCAGCACCTTGTCCATCGCCTGCTCCTGCCACCATGCATCGTACGCGGGGTGCTCCAGGATCTTGCGCCAGAACCCGACCTGCTCGAGCCCGTGCTCCTTGCCGAGCTCGCCGGCGGAGCCGGCATCCATGTACACGTCGTAATCGTCGAAGTGATCGGTCCACCAGGGATACGCGTTGGTGCGCGACGCCTCCTGCTCGTAGATGTACGGCATGTTCTGTTCGCGGAAGGCGCCGTGGTGGAACCAATCGTCACCCATCCAACCATCCACCATCGGATTCATCGGGACGTCGACCTTGAGCGCTGGGTGCGGGTGCACCAGCGCCATCAGCGGCTCGAACCCGTCGTACGAGATTCCGAGAATGCCCACCTTGCCGTTGGTTTCCGGAATGTGCTTGATGAGCCAGTCAATGGTGTCGTAGGTGTCGGTGGACTCGTCGACGTCGGTCGGGTTGAGCGGCCCGCGCAGCGGCCGATTCATCACGAAATCCCCCTCCGACCCGTACTTGCCGCGCACGTCCTGCACGACGCGGATGTAGCCGCCCTCGAGGATCACGTCGACCATGTTGTCGTAGCCGTTCATGATCGGCCCCATGTGGGCGCTCGCCGCATACGACGTCTGGGCATCCGCGTTGTACGGCGTCCGCGTCAAGAGGATCGGCGCGTCGTGCGCGCCCTTCGGAATGAGGATCACCGTGTGGAGCTTCACGCCATCCCGCATCGGGATCATCACGTCACGCCGGACGTAGTCGAAGCTCGAGGTGACGGGCGTGAAATGTTGCGGCGTCTCGCTCGGGAGCGTCGTCTGTTGGGCGGCGACGACGGGCGGGCGGCAGATCAGCGCGACGCAGGCGAGGGTGGCGACATGGACCAGTGCACGGTGAGAATGCATGAAGATCGACTCCCGCGGATCGAGTGAGGGAGAAACGGGACGCTGCGGAACGTACCCCGACCTGCCGGCCGACGTCCAGCGAGCGGCTCACGCCGTCGGGGGATCGTCTCCGCCGCCGTCGTCCGTCGTGGCCGGCACGTAGTAGTCGCGCACGTACTCCTGGAGCATGCGGCGGGCGGTGAACCGCGCGCCCGCGGTGCGCATCGCGTGCTTCATCCGCTGGACCCAGCCGAGCGGTACACCGCGCGCGTCGCGCTGGTAGAAGAGCGGCACGACCTCGTCCTCGAGGAGGCGGTAGAGCGCCTCGGCGTCCTCGGCGTCGGCGGCCGCAGGATCGGCGGACGCCGCCACCGGGATCACCCACCCGTTCGTGCCGTCGTACCCTTCGGCCCACCAGCCGTCGTGCGTGCCGAGCTGCGGCACGCCGTTGAGCCCCGCCTTCATCCCGCTCGTCCCGCTCGCCTCGAGCGGGACGCGGGGAAGGTTCAGCCAGAGATCCACCCCTTCCACCAGCCGGTGCGCGACATGCAGATCGTAGTCCTCGAGGAAGGCGATGCGGCCTTCGTACGCCGCATCACGGCTCGCGCCGAAAACTTCCTGCAGCACGTGCTTGCCGGGGTCGTCGGCGGGATGCGCCTTCCCCGCGAAGATGACCTGCACCGGCCGGTGCGGGTCCGTCACCATCCGCCGCAGGCGCTCGGGATCGCGGAAGAGGAGATTCGCCCGCTTGTACGTGGCGAACCGGCGCGCGAAGCCGATCGTGAGTGGCGCCGGGCTGAGCAAGGTCCCCGCACCGACCAGCTGGGCGGCCTCCTCCCAGTGCTCACGCCAGCGATACCGCGCCTCCTCCCGAATGAACTCGAGCAGGACCCCTTTGACCGCGGTGTGCACCTGCCAGAGCTCCGCATCGTCCAGCTCGAGCACGCGATCCCAGAACGCCGGGGCGTCCACGCGCGCCGCCCAGTCCGCGCCCAGCCGCCGCGCGAACAACTCGGCGATCGCCTGCGACATCCAGGTCGGTAGATGCACGCCGTTGGTGATGTGGCCGATCGGGACGCGGTCCACCGCACGATCGGGCCAGAGCGACTTCCACATCGTACGAGTGACCCGGCCGTGCACGGCCGACACCGCACTCACCCGGCGCGAAAGCCGAAGCGCCGCGACCGTCATGTGGAAGGCGTCGCCGCCGTCCGGATGCCGTCCCAGCGCGAACCACTGCTCTCGCGTCATCGCGAACCGCTCCCATACCGGCCCCAACTCGCGCTCGAGATCGGTAGCGGTGAAGACGTCGTGCCCGGCGGGCACCGGCGTGTGCGTCGTGAACACGCTCGCCGCGCGCACGCCTCGTACCGCCTCGTCCCACGGCGTCCCGGCCGCGCACGCCTCGCGCAGCCGCTCGGCCAGCATGAATGCGGCGTGGCCCTCGTTCGCGTGCCATGCCGCCGGCGCGAGCTCGAGTGCGCGCAACACCCGCACCCCACCGACTCCCAGTACCCACTCCTGCTTGAGCCGCATGCCCGCGCCACCGGCGTACAGCTGGTGGGACAGCGCACGATCCACCGGATCGTTCATCTCGAGATCGGTGTCGAGCAGATAGACGGACACCCGTCCTACCTGCAGGTGCCATGCCCCGATGTGCACCTCGCGATCGGCGAGGCGCACGCTGGCGAGGGCGGACCCGCCATCGGGACCGTGCACGCGCTCGAGCGGCGTGCGCTCCGCGTCGAAGCGCTGATCCACGTGCTCCTGCCACCCGTCGAGCCGCAGTCGCTGGTCGAAATAGCCGCGCGTGTAACAGAGGCCGACACCGACCAGCGGCACGCCGAGGTCGCTTGCCGCCTTGCAGTGATCGCCCGCGAGCACGCCGAGTCCGCCGGAGTAGATGGGCACGGAGTTGTGGAGCCCGAACTCCGCGCAGAAGTACGCGATCGGCCGCCGCCCATTGGCGGTCTCCTCCGCGAACCAGGTGCCGGCCACGTCACCCTCACGCGGGAGCGCTCCGACGATCGCATCGAGGCGCTCGAGAAACCCGGAATCCGCGGCGAGCACGTCGAGCCGTTCCGGTGCGACCTGCGCGAGCAAGGCGTAGGGATTGTGCCGGCTGCGATGCCAGAGCTCGGGATCGATGGTCCGGAACAGCGCCCGAGCCTCGAGGTGCCAACTCCACCAGAGGTTGCCGGCGAGGGTCGAGAGACCACCAAGGCGTTCGGGAAGGCGGTGACGGATGTCAGCGTCCATGCAGTAGGGGTGTTGGGGTGGTGTACGGGCCACGCTCGGTGGCCACGGTCGACGTGCCCCATTACGATAATACATCATGCCCGCCGCCAAGAAGCCGGCCACCGCCGGCTCCGCGCCCCCGCGCCATCCGCCGCGCGTCGTCGTCGAGCACGTCCAACCGGTGGTGGACGGCGGGCGGTATGCGGCGAAATGCGTCGTCGGCACCCCCGTCACCGTGGAAGCGCTCGCCTACAAGGAAGGCCACGATCTGCTGGCCGGACGCCTGCGCTATCGGGCCCCCGGCGACGGCCGGTGGCATGCCGTTCCCATGACGTACGACGTGAACTTCGATCGGCTGCGCGGTGCCTTCACGCCCGACGCCGTCGGCCGGTGGGATTTCACCGTGGACGCGTGGACCGATCGGTACGGCAGCTGGTGCGCGGACCTCGCGAAGCGCGTGCACGTCGGCCAGGACGTCGCCGCCGAGCTGCCGATCGGCGCCGCGCTGATCGCGCGCGCGATGCGCGCCGCGCGTGGTGCCGCCCGATCGGCGCTCCGTCGAGCGGAAGATGCGGTGCGCGATGCCACGCTCACGAGCGACGCGCGCGCAGCGCGCGCACTCGACGAGGAATTGCTCGCGCTGGTGCGCGCGCACCTGCCGCCGGACGACCGCAGCGCCGCCCCGGCCACATACCCCCTCGACGTCGACCGCCCCACCGCGGCGTGCGCCGCGTGGTACGAGATGTTTCCGCGCTCGCAGGGAACGGTGCCCGGACGGCACGGCACCTTCGCCGAAGCCGCACGCCGCCTGCCGCGTCTCGCCGAGCTCGGGTTCGACGTGATCTACCTGCCGCCGATCCATCCGATCGGCGTCTCGCATCGGAAGGCCCGGAACAACGCGCTCACCGCGGCGCCCGGCGATCCCGGCAGCCCGTGGGCGATCGGCAGCGCCGACGGCGGGCACACCGCGGTCGAACCCGCGCTCGGGACGCTCGACGACTTCGATGCGTTCGTCGCACACGCCGATGCACTCGGCCTGGAGGTGGCACTCGACTACGCGCTCCAGTGCTCACCCGACCATCCATGGGTCACGGCGCACCCCGATTGGTTCTTCGTCCGGCCCGACGGCACCATCCGGTACGCGGAGAACCCGCCCAAGAAGTACGAGGACATCGTCCCGCTCAACTTCTGGTGCGCCGACCGCGACGCGCTGTGGGAAGCGTGCCGCGACATCTTCCTCTTCTGGATCGGCCGTGGGGTCAGGACCTTCCGCGTCGACAATCCGCACACGAAGCCGTTCGCGTTCTGGGAGTGGGTCCTCCGGGAGGTACGGCGGCGCGAGCCCGATGTCGTGTTCCTGGCGGAGGCGTTCACCCGCCCGGCCCGCATGCAGGGGCTCGCGCGGCTGGGCTTCACGCAGTCCTACACTTACTTCACGTGGCGGAACACGGCCGCCGAGCTCACCGCATACCTGACCGACCTCACCCGTCCGGAGATGGTGCGGTATTTCCGCCCGAACTTCTTCGCGAACACCCCCGACATCCTGCACGAGTATCTGCAGCAGGGAGGCCGGCCGGCGTTCCGGGCACGCCTGCTGTTGGCCGGGACGCTCTCGCCGCTCTATGGGATCTATTCCGGATTCGAGGTGTGCGAGAACGTGCCGCGCGAGCCGGGGAGCGAGGAGTACCTCCACTCGGAGAAGTACGAGATCCGCGTGCGGGACTACGAAGCGCCCGGCAACCTGAACGACGACATCGCCCGGCTCAACCGCCTGCGCCGCGAGCATCCCGCGCTCCGGCGGCTGGACAACCTCACGTTCTGTCGGTCGGAAAACGATCAGATCCTCTGGTACCACAAGGCGGCGCCGGGCGACGATCTCCTGATCGCCGTCAACCTCGATCCGCATCACGCGCAGGAGACGATGGTGCACGTGCCCCTGGAACCCCTCGGCCTCGCCGAGGATGCCGCGTACTCCGTGTACGATCTCTGGGCCGACGCCCGCTACGACTGGCGCGGCCGCCGCAACTTCGTTCGGCTCGACCCGCGGACCACCCCGGGGCACGTCTTCAGTCTGCACGCGCCCGGAGACGTCCCGTGAGCAACGCCGCCCAGTGGTACAAGGACGCCGTTATCTATCAACTGCACGTCCGCGCCTTTGCGGACAGCGATGGCGACGGCATCGGGGATTTCCCGGGCCTTACGTCGAAGCTCGACTACCTGCAGGACCTCGGCGTGACGGCGCTCTGGCTCCTGCCGTTCTATCCCTCGCCGCTCCGCGACGACGGCTACGACATCGCCGACTACGGCACCGTCAATCCCATCTACGGCACCCTCGGCGACTTTCGGAGCTTCCTCAAGGAAGCGCATCGACGCGGCCTCAAGGTCATCACCGAGCTGGTGATGAACCACACTTCGGACCAGCATCCGTGGTTCCAGAAGGCGCGGTCGGCCAAACCGGGCAGTCGCGCCCGCGACTTCTACGTGTGGAGCGACTCCCCCGACCGCTACCTCGACGCGCGCATCATCTTCAAGGACTTCGAGCCATCCAACTGGACGTGGGATCCAGTGGCCCAGGCGTACTACTGGCACAGGTTCTACGCGCACCAGCCCGATCTCAACTTCGACAACCCCGCCGTGCGTCGCGCGATGGTCAAGGCGCTGGACTTCTGGCTCGACATGGGGGTCGACGGGCTCCGACTCGACGCGGTGCCCTACCTCTACGAGCGGGACGGCACCAACTGCGAGAACCTTCCCGAGACCCACGCGTTTCTGCGGGAGCTCCGACGCCACGTCGACAACAAGTACGGCGACCGCATGCTCCTCTCCGAAGCCAACCAATGGCCCGAGGACGCGGTCGCGTATTTCGGCGACGACGACGAAACGCACATGGCGTTCCACTTCCCGGTGATGCCCCGGCTCTTCATGGCTTTGCACATGGAAGACCGGTTCCCGGTCGTGGACATCATGCAGCAGACGCCGTCGCTGCCCCCCAGCGGGCAGTGGGCCATGTTCCTCCGCAATCACGACGAGCTGACCCTGGAGATGGTGAGCGACGAGGACCGCGACTACATGTACCGGGCGTACGCGCACGATCCGCGCATGCGCATCAACCTCGGCATCCGCCGCCGCCTCGCCCCGCTGCTCGGCAACGATCGCCGGCGGATCGAGCTGATGAACGGCCTGCTGTTCTCGCTCCCCGGCACGCCGATCATCTACTACGGCGACGAGATCGGGATGGGCGACAACATCTATCTCGGCGACCGAAACGGCGTGCGCACCCCGATGCAGTGGAGCGCGGACCGCAACGCCGGCTTCTCGCGTGCCAATCCCCAGCGGCTCTACTCGCCGGTCATCATCGACCCCGAGTACCACTTCGAGGCGGTGAACGTCGAGGCCCAGCAGAACAACCCGCACTCCACGCTCTGGTGGATGAAGCGGCTCATCGCGCTCCGGAAGCACCTGCCCGGCCTCGGCCGCGGGAGCATCGAGTTTCTGCAGCCCGAGAATCGCAAGGTGCTCACCTTCCTCCGACGCTACCAGCATCAGGTCATCCTGGTGGTGGTGAACCTGTCGCGGTACGCGCAGTGCGTGGAGCTCGACCTCGCCGAGTTCAAGGACCTGGTCCCCATCGAGGCGTTCGGCCGGACGCCGTTCCCGCCCATCGGCGAGCTGCCCTACTTCCTCACGCTCGGCCCCCACGCCTTCTACTGGTTCGTGATCCAGCCCCGCGCGGCCGTCGAGACGCGCGAGATGCCCGAGCTCGCCTGCGCCGGCCCGTGGACCGACGTCTTCGCGCAGGAAGCCGGCATCGAAGACGCCCTGCTCACCTATCTGCCACCACGCCGCTGGTTCGCCGGCAAGGCGCGCGAACTGACCGGCGCCGTCATCGAGGACCGCGTCACGCTCCCGTACGACGGCGACGCGGCCGAGCTCGCGCTCGTGCGGTGTACCTACCGAGAGGGAGAGCCCGAGACGTACGTGCTGCCGCTCGCGTTCGCCACGGACGAACGACGTCTCCTCATCGAGCAGGCCTTCCCCTGGGCCGTCGTGGCGCGCCTCACCGCCGGAGCGCCGCCCACGGAGGGCATCCTCTTCGATGCCACCGTGGACGAGCCGTTCGTCTCGGCGCTCCTCGCGTCGGCCACCAGCCGCCGGCGGTTGAAGGGGACCCACGGCACGGTACACGCGCTCCGCACCCGCGCACTCGCGCGGCTCCGCGGTGCCGATGACGCGACACTCACCCCGGCGCTCCTGCGCGCCGAGCAGAGCAACACGTCGATCACGTTCGGGGACCGCCTCATCCTCAAACTCTTTCGCAGGGTCGAAGCGGGAGTGAACCCCGACGTCGAGATCGGACGGTTCCTCACGGAACGAACCGACTTCCCGAACGCGCCGCGCATCGGTGCCGCGTTCGAGTATCGCCGCCCGAAAGTCGAACCCACCACGCTCGGCCTCATTCAGGAGTTCGTACCCAACGAGGGCGATGCCTGGCGCTACACGCTCGACGGGCTGAGCCAGTACTTCGAGAGCGTGCTGACGCACGCCATGCGCGACACGCCGCCCGTGAACGAGTTGGCCAGCGCGCTCGCGCTCGTCGGACGTACGCCGCCTGCGCCCCTCGACGATCTCCTCGGCCGGCATCTGCAGCTGACCCGCCTCCTCGGCCAGCGCACGGGCGAGCTGCACGTGGCCCTCGCCTCCGATACGGCCAATCCCGCCTTCGCGCCCGAAGGATTCAGCGCGCTCTACCAGCGCGCGACGTATCAGGCGGCGCGCTCCCTCGCGCGTCGCGTCCTCGACGCCCTCCGGAAGACCCTCCGGACGCTGCCCGACACCGATCGGAACGCCGCGCGCGAGCTGTTGCGTCGCGAACCCGAGCTGCTCGAGCGCCTGAAGGCCGTGACGCGGCGCAAGCTCAGCGGCAAGCGCATTCGCTGCCACGGCGACTACCATCTCGGCCAGGTGCTCTTCACCGGCAAGGATTTCGTGATCATCGATTTCGAGGGTGAGCCCGCGCGCCCGCTCAGCGAGCGCCGGTTCAAACGGTCGCCGCTCCGCGACGTCGCCGGCATGCTCCGGTCCTTCGATTACGCGGCGGCCTCCGCCCTTTCGATCGGCCATGTCCGGACCGAGGACGCCGCCGTCCTCGCGCCGTGGGCCGATCTCTGGGTCGCATGGACCGAAGCGGCCTTCCTCGACGCCTACCTGGAGACCACCGACGCGGCGGGCATCCTCCCGCGTCGCGAAACGGATCTCGCCCTGCTCCTCGACGTGCTGCTCCTGGAGAAGGCGGCCTATGAGGTCGGCTACGAGCTCGCGGCGCGGCCGGGATGGGTCCACCTCCCCGTGCGCGGAATTCTGCGGCTGCTCGACCGCGGCGCGCCCGCATGAGCCGCATCGGCCCCGGCGCCCCCGCCCCCCTCGGCGTCACCTGGGACGGCCGCGGCAGCAACGTCGCCGTCTTCTCGGAGCACGCGACCCGCGTCGAGCTGTGTCGCTTCGCGCGGGCCGAGGACACCGAGCCGGTGGAGCGCATCACGCTCCCCGAACGCACCGGCAACGTCTGGCACGGCTCCTTCCCGCAGCTCAGACCGGGCGCGTTGTACGGATTCCGTGCCGATGGCCCCTGGGATCCCGACCACGGCCATCGGTTCAATCCCGCCAAGCTCCTGCTGGATCCGTACGCCTACGCCGTCACGGGTCCCATCACCTGGCACGAGACGCTCTACGATCACCACCTCGGCGACGGCGACGCGATGGTCCGGGATGACCGCGACAGTGCGGCCCACATGCCGAAGGCCGTCGTGGTCGATCACGCGTTCACCTGGAACGGCGATGCACCGCCGCGGACGCCGTGGGGCCATACCGTCATCTACGAGTGCCACGTGAAGGGCATGACGATGCAGCACCCCGAGGTGCCCGAGGAGTGGCGCGGGACCTATCTCGGGCTCGCGTCGCCGCCGATTCTCGAGCACCTGCGCGCGCTCGGCGTCACCGCCGTGGAGCTGCTGCCGGTCCAGCAGGCCGCCACGGAACCCGCGATCGCCGACCGGGGACTCGTGAACTACTGGGGCTACAACACGATCGGCTTCTTCGCGCCCGACGTGCGCTACGCCACCGCGCCCGGCCGCCAGGTCGACGAGTTCAAGACGATGGTCCGGCACTTCCACGATGCCGGCATCGAAGTGATCCTCGACGTCGTCTACAACCACACCGCCGAAGGCGGACGCGGCGGGCCCACGCTCTCGTTCCGCGGCCTCGAAAACGCTGCCTACTACCGCCTGGTCCCCGACCACCGGCGGGAGTACGTCAACGACACGGGCACCGGCAATACCTGGAACGCCGGCCACCCGCGCGCCCGGCAGCTCGTGCTCGACAGCCTGCGCCACTGGGTGCGGGAGATGCACGTCGACGGCTTTCGCTTCGACATCGCCACCGTGCTCGGACGGGAGCACGGCCCATTCGACGCCCACGCGCGGTTCTTCGAGCTCGTCCGCCAGGACCCCGTCCTCTCGCGCGTCAAGCTCATCGCCGAACCGTGGGACATCGGCGACGGCGGGTATCAGCTCGGACACTTCCCGGCCGGATGGTCGGAGTGGAACGATCGCTACCGTGATACGATGCGGCGGTTCTGGCGCGGGGAGCCGGGACTGATCGGGCAGGTCGCCTCGTGCCTCGCGGGGAGCAGCGACCTGTTCTCGCCGGCACGCCGCGGTCCGCACGCCAGCGTGAACTACGTCGCCTGCCACGACGGCCTCACGCTCCGGGATCTCGTGAGCTATGAGGAAAAGCACAACGAGGCGAACGGCGAGGAGAACCGCGACGGACACAACGCGAACTTCAGCCGGAACTGGGGCGTGGAGGGCCCGACCGACTCCCCACGCGTGCGGCACCACCGGGACCGCACGATGCGGAATCTCATGGCGACGCTCGCCTTCTCCCTCGGCGTCCCGATGCTCGCCCACGGCGACGAGCTGGGACGTACCCAGCAGGGCAACAACAACGCGTACTGCCAGGACAACCCGCTGACCTGGGTGGACTGGACGCACACGGGCTCCGACTTCCAGGAGTTCGTCGGCCGCGTCCTCGCGCTCCGCGCGGGCCATCCTACGTTCCGGCGGCACGCCTTCCTGCAGGCCGGAGTAGACGTTGCCTGGATCCGCTCCGACGGCGGCACGATGACCGACGCGGAGTGGGGTGACCCGCGGGCGCACACCCTCGGGATGCTGCTGCAGGCGGAGACGCCGCCTCCCGACGCATTCCTCCTGCTCTTGAACGGTGGCGGACGCAGTGAGCGCTTCGCCTTGCCGCCAATGGATCGGTCCGGACATTGGACCGTGCTGCTCAACACCGTCCGCCGCCGGCACCGCCCGCTCCCGAGCGACGGAGCGGCCCCCCTCGTCGCACACTCGCTCATGTTGTTAGGCTTCGAGAGCGAGTGATGACAATCAACACGACGCTGCAGACGGTCTTGGCCCTCCCGGCGGAGGACCGCAGGCGGCTCCTGGCCGGTGAGCACCACGAACCGCACCGGGTCCTGGGCGCGCATCCTGCGGGCCACAGCGGCGCGCGCGGCACGGTGATCCGCGTCTATCATCCCGACGCGGTCTCCGCGGAGCTGCTCGTGGACGGCGACACCGTGCGGTGCGCGTCGCTCGGCGAGGGGTTCTTCGCCGCGTATCTCGCGGACGTCGAGCCCCCCGTGCGCTACCGTGTCACGTTCCGCTTCGCCGACGGCGCGTCGTGGACGTGCGACGACCCCTATCGCTTCCTCCCCACGCTCGGTGACGTGGACCTCCATCTCTTCAACGAGGGATCACACCGCCGCCTCTGGGAGGTGCTCGGCGCGCATCCGCGGATGCTCGATGGCGTCGCCGGCACCGCGTTCGCGGTCTGGGCACCTTCGGCGCGCCGGGTGAGCGTGGTGGGCGACTTCTGCGGCTGGGACGGACGCCGGTATCCAATGCGACAGCTGGGATCGTCCGGCGTGTGGGAGCTGTTCATCCCCGCGGTGGATGCAGGCACGCTCTACAAGTACGAGCTCAAGACCGCCTATGGCGGGCTCCGCCTCAAGACCGATCCCTTCGCCGCCGCCATGGAGCTGCCGCCGGGCACCGCGTCCATCGTCTATCGCCCGGAGCACGCCTGGAACGACGACGCGTGGATGACGGCGCGAGCCGCGAAGGATCACGTCCGCGAGCCGATCGCGATGTACGAGGTCCATCTCGGATCGTGGGCCCGCATCCCGGAAGAAGGCGATCGGTGGCTCACGTACCGGGAGATCGCCCCGAAGCTCGTCGCGCACGTGAAGCGGCTCGGCTTCACCCACATCGAGCTGCTCCCGATCGCTGAACATCCCTTCACGGGATCGTGGGGATATCAGGTGTCGGGCTACTACGCGCCCACCGCGCGCTACGGCACGCCGGACGACTTTCGCTGGTTCGTGGATCACTGCCACCAGCACGGCATCGGCGTGATCGTCGACTGGGTGCCCGCCCACTTCCCCCGTGATGACTTCGCGCTCCGCCGCTTCGACGGGTCAGCCCTCTTCGAGCACGACGACCCGCGCCTCGGCGAGCATCCCGATTGGGGCACGCTGATCTTCAATTACGGCCGGCACGAGGTGCGAAATTTCCTCGTGGCCAACGCGCTCTACTGGCTGGAGACGTTTCACGTCGACGGTCTCCGGGTGGATGCCGTCGCCTCGATGCTCTATCTCGATTACAGTCGCAAGGCCGGCGAATGGCTGCCCAACCCGTACGGCGGGCGCGAGAATCTCGACGCGATCGGCTTTCTGCGCGCGATGAACGACACGGTGCACGCCGAGTGCCCCGGGTGTTTCACCGTGGCGGAGGAATCCACCGCGTGGCCCGGTGTGACGCGCGCCACGTCCGAGGGCGGACTCGGCTTCACCTTCAAGTGGAACATGGGGTGGATGCACGACACGCTCGAGTACTTCAAGCACGACCCCGTCCACCGGCGCTATCACCACGACGAGCTGACATTCGCGATGCTCTACGAGTACTCCGAGCGTTTCGTCATGCCGCTCTCGCACGATGAGGTCGTGCACGGCAAGGGATCGCTGCTCGCGAAGATGCCGGGCGATTTCTGGCAGCAGCTCGCCAACCTGCGGCTCTTGCTCGCCTACCAGTACACCCGCCCCGGCAAGCCGCTCCTCTTCATGGGCACCGAATTCGCGCCGCCGGGCGAATGGAGTCACGACCGCAGTCTGGACTGGCACCTCGCGGCCGAGCCGGCGCGCGCCGCCTTCGGGACCTTCGTCGCGGCGCTCGGCGCCTGCTACGCCGAGATCCCGCCCTTCTGGCGCCGCGATCCCGATCCGGAGGGCTACGCGTGGATCGACGCCGATGATCGGGCGAACTCGGTCATCGCGTACCTGCGCCAGGACGGCGCGGCGCACGTAGTGGTCGTGCTCAACTTCACCCCGGTGCCGCGCGCGGACTATCGGATCGGCCTCCCGGCCGAGGGGCCGTACACGGTGCGCCTGAACAGCGACGCCCCGGAATTCGGCGGCAGCGGCGCGGGCTCGACCGGCACCATCGTCACCGAGCCCGTGGGCTGGCACGGACGCGCCCGGTCGGCCGTGCTCACCCTTCCCCCCCTGGGCGCGCTGATCCTGGTCCCCGCGAGCTGAGCGACACCCCGCGGGCGCTCGACGCCCTCGCCGCCCGGGCGGGCGTCCTGCCCTCGTACGTGGACACCGCCGGCGTGACGCGCGTGACGAGTGACGATACGCGGTACGCGCTGCTCGCCGCGATGGGCTACGAGGTGGGGGACGCGCCGAGCATCGAAGCACAACTCGAGCGGCTCGATGCCGCCGAGCGCTCGCGCCCCGTCGATCCCGTACACGTCACCCCGCGCGATGTCGCGATCACCGTGGCGCTCCGACTGCCGCCGCACGCACCGGCGCGCTGGCGGCTCGAGCTCGAGCTCGAAGACGGTACGCGCGCGCATCGCGACGGCCGGGCGGAGGCCGACCATCCCGGGACGATCGCCCTGCCGTTCCCGTTCGATACGCCGCCCGAGGGATACCATCGGCTGCGCGCCACCGTGACCACGGCGGATGGCGAAACCGCGATGGACCAGCTGCTCGTCGTCGCCCCGCGGATGTGCACACCACCCGCGGCGCGGCTTCCCGGCGGCAAGGGCTTCGGGATCCTCACGAACCTCTACACCGTGCGGAGTGCCGCG